>Ga0164290_1000986_pt1 | contig 60946 bp, 63 predicted proteins | sample Micstemetagenome_FD_108782 | JGI IMG/M metagenome (GOLD analysis project Ga0164290, IMG submission 108782) | Contaminated culture microbial community from soil near Moab, Utah, USA - Microcoleus steenstrupii SON62 (Illumina Assembly) | ecosystem: Environmental > Terrestrial > Soil > Soil crust...
ATTCGGTCCACGATATCACTGGGGTAAACCTCACCCTGCCTGATGATGGATAAAATGCAAAACTCCAATACACCCTTTCGCATCTGACTTTGTGTGTTCTGAATGTCCATAGCCGGAGTTTTTTATTGTTCCCTTACTTTTTCGGGGGGTAAGCAGAACAATGGTTTATAAAATTGTTTGTATGCTGATGTAATTAAGCAACCAGGTATCTTCTTACCATTCTTGTTTTACGGTTGCGCTGCATGTTCCAGTAGTCAACGGCACCAAATACATTTTTGTTGTTGATATGGATACCTGTTGCATCAGTTTCTTTTACTTCTCTAACCAGGTTGTTCAGGTGATCCTGACCTAATTGCTGGAAGAAGTTTGTGTTTTGCGTTTTCATGACCTTTTATTTAATAGTGTTTTTAATTTTTCTTTTCTGAAGGGTGGGACTTGTTCCCCTTCCTTTCATAACACAAAGATGGGGACTTTTTTGGTACTATGCAACACATAGTACCAAGTTTTTTTAGGTAATGGGCAGGACTTAATAACTGGTTAAACTTAAAATATTGATTTTCAAATACTTATTAATTTTCTTAATTTTTGAAATGGGATGAATGGTTGTATTTCATGAGAAACGGCAACAAATCATGTAAAGGGAGAGGGATTGAATTTCAATGATATACGTGAAATAGAAGAAGCTAAAAATTTCTTTTGGAAATATCTTAGGGAATCAGATAAATCCCTTCTTATACATCACATAAAACAGGAAAAATACCCTGATGAATGGTATAATAAATTAACGGGTATCACCATAGGTTTCCAATATCAGAAACAGAACCTTCTTTAATAAAAGAATGAAAATTCTCATTAGGCAATCTTTCTAAAATTACTTTTTTAATGGCTTTAAAATCATCATCTGAATTGCAAAATATTCTCACATCAAATTTTTCATCTGTAAACGGCGTAAATCTTACCGCCCATTCGTCAGTTAATACATCATCAATAAAAGTAAGTACAGCAGACCTGAATTTTTCATCCGATTCTATAATCATGTCATTAAACTTGGCACTGGGTGTAAATGAAGCGTTTTTATGCCTTTCAATAACATATTCATCTTTCATCATTAACGCTGACTTCACTTTAAAGAATACCTTTTTTTCATCCATAAAAGTTGTTTTGAAACAATCTACTAAAAAATATTAATATGTTCAAGAACTTACACGAATTAATACTCTCTTTACCTACTGAAAAGCGGTGTAGGGATTATTTAATAGAGCAGCGTTGGGGCGGTTGCCCTGTATGCCCTTATTGTGGGTATAGTGAGAAAACGTATGTAATAGAAGGGGGTAAAAGGTTTAAGTGTGGAGCAAGTCAGGATGTATGTGGTAAGAAATACAGCGTAACAGTGGGTACTATATTTGAGAGTTCACGCATACCATTGACTAAGTGGCTTAATGCTGTTTATGTAGTTACTGCCCATAAGAAAGGGATTAGTTCGCACCAGTTAGGAAGGGATTTAGGAGTAACACAACGTACTGCATGGTTTATGATACATAGAATTAGAGAAATGATGAAAAATGTTAGTGCTGAAATGTTGCAGGGTGCTGTGGAAGTGGATGAAACATACATGAGCCGTAAATACAAGTCAGATTATAAAGGAATGAGTCCCGAACAAGTGGAATACGCACAGAAAAGTCCATATACCAATAAGGGAGCAGTAGTAGGAATAAAAGAACGTGATGGAGATATAAGGGTATTTGCTTTTGATGATCGTAAGGCAGCCCCAATAAAACAAGCTATTTATAACAATGTAATGGAAGGAAGCAGAATAATGACAGATGAAGCATTTATATACCGTACGGGATTAGAACAATACCAACACGCAGCCGTATTTCATGCTAAAAAAGAGTGGGTAAGAAATGATGTGCATACCAACGGAGTAGAGAACTTTTGGGGAGTAATGAAAAGAGCCATTCACGGCACATGGCATCAAATTAGTTTCAAACATCTACAAGCATACTGTAATGAATGTTCCTACCGATACAATACCCGTAAAATGAAAGATTGCGACCGCTTTACTATCTCGCTACAAAACATGGAAAGACGTTTAACATGGATTGAACTTACTAAGAAAAGCTAAGTTTCACTAACTTAGTACCATGCCCAATAAAACTAATAAGCCCATAAATGGCAAGCCCACTGCCATGACTAAGAAAGCCCTCAAAGCAGAAAAACCTCTAAAGGTTAATATGACGGCTGATGAACTACTTAAATTGGCTTTAAATACACCGATAAAAAAAGCTAAAAAATAATGATTCATCTAACAAAGGACGGGGCAAGGTATGTAGATGATTTTTTACAAAATTTGCAGCACAAATTTGACACTAACGGAATTTCATCAATGACTGTTTATGATTATATAGAGCAAGACGGAAATAATCATAAGCCATACGAGGAAATATATTACGCTTTTATTCTTGCCGCATACATACAAAATGATATGGGATTTAAGGCTTTTCAAATGAATATAATTGATAACAAACCTTATATAGACTATCAAAAAGGATTTACAGACGCATTTTTAGCAACTGGCGGGTTTACTACAATATGAGAAAATCAAGAAAATGAAAGACTATCTAAAAAGAAAATAGATAAAGTAAACGATTCTGTTTTGAAAACTAATAAAACGGTAATGACATTTTCTATTATTTCTGCTCTCGCTGCTTTAGCTTCTTTAGCAGTTGCTATTTTATCTTATAATGATACTGCAAATATTAATGTGAAAGAATTACCACTGCCGCCCAAATCAATTCAGCAAATAGAAGTAACCAAGCAGCCGACAGATACAGTGTACATTTTAAACCAAGTACCTTCACATAATCAACCCACCAAGTAGGCATATATTTTTCCCAGAACAAAGCAAGGAAGGGGTCTTTTCAATAAATAAACGATTATTTAAAGGAATCTACTCCCTTTAGGTGATTCGATACCTGAGAAACGGCGATTCTTTACATGGAGGGTAAAATGGCTGTTTGGGGGTCCAAAAAAATATTTATCGTTTTTGTACGATAAAAGAAAAAAAGACTGTTACTTTGCTTTATCGTATAAAAACGATAAGATATGGCTACTCCAAAAACAGCAGCGTTTTCAAAGAAAGAACAGGACCTCGCAGCATTTGCAAAAGCACTGGCACATCCTGCACGCATAGCAATATTAAAAGTATTGGCACAAAACAATGAATGTATTTGTGGTGAGATAGTTGAAGTATTACCATTGGCACAGTCAACCGTATCACAACACCTGAAAGAATTAAAAGAAGCGGGTTTAATTGATGGCAATGTAGATGGTCCTCGCAGTTGTTACTGCATCAACTGGAAAGCATTTGAAAAATTTAATGCTGAATTTTCTTCACTCTTTCACAAATTAAAAGACCAACAGGCAAAATCATGCTGTTAGTGTTCATCACTGTATGCGGGCCATGGATCGCATACAATAGTGAACACGAACAGTTTTTATCATCATAAAAACAAAAAAATGCAAACAGAAACAGCCTTAAAGGCATTGGTTAAAGAAAAGTATGGCGAGATCGCCGATCAGTCACGTACCGATAACGCAGCTTCCTGCTGTGGTGCCGGTGGATGCAGCACTGAGGTATATAATATTATGGCCGACGACTATACCCGTTTGGCAGGATACAACCCTGATGCCGATCTTGGTTTGGGTTGCGGACTACCGACTGAATTTGCGAAAATTAAAAAGGGTGATACAGTCATTGACCTCGGCAGTGGCGCAGGTAATGATTGTTTTATTGCCAGAGCACTTACCGGTGAAAACGGAAAAGTAATAGGTATTGATTTTACAGAACGCATGATTGAAAAAGCCAGAAAAAATGCGGAGAAACTTGGTTTTAATAATGTAGAGTTTCGTTTTGGTGATATCGAACAAATGCCCGTTTCTGAAAATGTAGCTGATGTAGTAGTTAGCAACTGTGTATTAAACCTCGTACCCAATAAGTTTAATGTGCTGAAAGAAGTGTATCGCGTATTAAAACCCGGTGGTCATTTCAGCATCTCCGATATTGTACTGGAAGGTGAGTTACCATCCAAATTACGTGAAGCTGCTGAAATGTATGCCGGTTGTGTATCGGGTGCTATACAAAAAAATGTGTACCTCGAACTGATACAGAGTACTGGTTTTAAAAATATCACTGTACAGAAAGAAAAAAGTATTCTGTTACCGAACGATATTCTCCGTAACTATTTTTCTCCTGAAGAAATACAATCATTCAGAAACAGCGATGCAGGTATCTATAGCATAACTGTGTATGCAGAAAAACCTTTAACAGAAGAAAAAGCCTGCTGTGCGCCAGGCTGTTGCAACTAAACCTTATAACTGATGAAAAAGAAACTCCTTTTTGTTTGTGTAGAAAACAGTAACCGCAGCCAGATGAGCCAGGCTTTCGCCATCATACATGGTGGTGAAAACATAGAAGCCTATAGTGCAGGCAGTAAACCCAGTGGTATTGTTAACCCGAAAGCCATCGCTGCCATGCGCGAACTGGGTTACGACCTCAGCACACATGATAGTAAATCGTTACAGGAAGTGGAAGCCTATGCTCCTTTTGATGCAGTGGTAACCATGGGCTGCGGTGATGCTTGTCCGTGGATGCCCGCCAAACAATTCATCGATTGGCAAATACCCGACCCCAAACACATGGAACGAGAGGAGTTTAATACCATCAGGGATTTGATCAGTGAGAAGGTAAAAAAACTGATTGAGTCATTATAATCTTTACCCCTCTGCGTAAACTCTGCACCCTCCTTTCTCTGCGGTGAATTATCGCAAATGATCACCGCAGAGAAAAGAGAACAGGGAGTTTACGCAGAGATTTTAATTTTCCTGTTGTTCCCCTCCTCGCCCGAGGATGGCTTCGATAACAGATGATACAAATGATACTAATAAACTGAAAAATAAAGCAGATACCCATCCATCTACCGTAAAACCGGGAACAATAGATGCCGCCCATTGTACAATGATAATATTGATGACAAACAGGAATAATCCGAGTGTTACAACGGTAATAGGTATAGTGAGGAGAATGAGTACGGGTTTGATAAAACTGTTCAGTAGTCCCAATACCAATGCTACAATCATAGCTGTCAGCGGGTCTTTCACATTGATACCCCTGAGGATGTAGGCTGCCAGTAAAATGGCGAGCGTACTTGCTACTGTTTTTGTAAAGAAACGTCCCATATAGTCAGATACGTTTCAAATTAGCATTTATTTTCTGATTAAAGCGCGCATTCCAAATTTTAACAGCTTATGCTTCCTGCACCGGATTTTAATCCGGTGCAGGAAGCATAACTTAAATATTATACTACTACCAATTCGTAGAAATGATCAGGATTCAGATGTGTTTGCGCAAGGCTTTGCAATTCTTCACTGCTCACCTTTCGAATGGTTTCAATGCTCTTATAGAAATATTGTTCATCCAATCCATTCAATATATATGTTTTCCAGCGGCTGATGATCTGGAAGGGACCATCGAGGTCTCCGAGTAATGAACCAATCATATAGTTACGCACCAGGTCGAGTTCTTCTTTCTCTATGGGTTCATTCCGTAATCGCTCCATTTCTTTATATACTTCCACAATTGTTGCCTCACATACATCACGTCCGGCTTCTGTGCTGATCATCCATGCGCTGTGATGAATATGGTTTTGGAAATAACTGTGTATGCCATAGGTATAACCTTTGTCTTCACGGATATTACTCATCAGTCTCGATCCAAAAAATCCACCGAAAACATTATTCAGCACCTGCACTTTCGGAAAATCAGGATGATGCCTGTTAAACATGGGTTGTGCCAGCCTGATAGCACCCTGCACCCCTTCTGCATCATTGATGATGCGGTATTTTTTTTCTGCAGCGGGTGCAAGCGGGTATTCCATCACCGGTAAAGATTTTGTATTCAGTGGAAGTGATCCAAAAACTTTATTGAGTTGCGTTTCCAGATCAGCAGGTAATTTTCCGGCTGCAAATACCATACAGGAACCATGTTTATAAAACTGCTCATAAAAAGAAACCATTTCCTCCCTTTTCAATGCATCATAATCGATGGTAGATGTATATTTTCCATAGGGATGATGAAAACCAAATACATATTCGTCGATGAGACGGTTGGCCACAAAATCACATTTCTTAAGGTTTACCTGTAACCGTTGTTTCTGGTTCTGTTTGCAGATAGCCAGTTCTTCTTCCGGAAAAATACTTTCGGTTACTATTTCGGCCACTACTGGCAATAATTCATGCAGGTGTTTACTCAGGCAATGTAAGGTAATGGTCGCTGTTTCATTATAACAACTGCGGTTGAGGTAAGCTCCATAAAATTCAAAATACTCGTTAATGGAATAAGCGTTTCTGGTAGCCGTTCCATTCTTCAGCAAAAAATTAGTGGTACCGGCTACTATATTTTTCGATTCATACCAGTTACCTGCATAAAATACCCATTCAATCATCACCACATCCTGCGCACCGGCATGAATGGCATAAACGGGTGTCTGGTTGTCGAGTGTATAACGATCACAGGGTTTCAATGAAAGATTAAATGAAACCGCATCGGTTATGGAAGGTGCTATGGTTCTGTTGATCATAAATTTATATCGCTGTTCAATAATACCGGTAAATATTAACTGGCATGGTAGAACAGGGTATTGCTGTTCTCTTCGCGGAATATTTTTTGACAATAAGTCTGTATATCTGCTGCTGTAATGTCCTGGTATTTCTGCAATTCCGTATTCATCATATTTGCATCACCCAGTAATTCATAGAGAGCGAGGCTGTTGGCCCTGCTCATGATACTCATATCTTCAAAAGCAATGACGCTTTCTGTTTTATTTTTTACTTTCTGTAATTCCTGGTCGTTAATTATTGTTGACGAGAGTTTACTGATCTCTTCATCTACCGCTGCTGCAGCATCTTCCATTTTTACTCCTTTTACCAGTTTGCCTTCTACCGTGAGTAAGCCGGCATCGATACTGCCGAAATGATAGCAGTCGAGATTAGAAAACAGTTGTTTTTCTTTTACCAGCGACTGGTACAGTCTGGACGAGCCACCGCCACCAAGGATTTCGGTAATCATATCTGCAGCATAATATCCTTTTTCAAGCCGGGCATCCATGTGCCAGGTTTTCACAAAAGCATCGAGTGGTACAGCTGCATGTACTTCCAGTTTACGCGCCAGTGTTTGTTCGGGCTCCTGCGGTAAACTACGCTCATATTTATCGCCCATGGGTATATCGCCAAACCATTTATTGGCCAGTTGTTTTACCTGGTCTGTGGTAACATGACCTGTTACGACCAGCACAGCATTCACCGGGCGGTAATGTTTAAAGAAAAACTGTTTTACATCATCAATATGTGCATGCTCAACATGACTCAGTTCTTTACCGATGGTCATCCAGCGATAGGGATGTTTGGTATAGGAGAGATCCCGCATTTTTTGCCATACATCGCCATAAGGTTTATTCAGGTAATGTTCTTTGAACTCTTCACACACTACTTTACGTTGTACATCTAAACTTTTTTTACTGAATGCCAGGCTTAACATACGATCGCTTTCGAGCCAGAAAGCGGTTTCAATATTTTCAGCGGGTACCTGACAATAATAATTGGTAAGGTCGTTGGTAGTATAGGCATTGTTTTCACCACCTGCACGCTGCAGGGGTTCGTCATAATCGGGGACATTGATACTGCCACCAAACATCAGGTGTTCGAACAGGTGTGCAAACCCGGTTTTTTCTGGGTGCTCATCACGGGCACCAACATCATACAGCACATTTACAACGGCCATCGGGGTTGAATGGTCTTCATGAACCAGTACCCTAAGTCCGTTATCCAGCACAAATCGGTCAAATATTATCATAGATAGCGTTGAAACAGCGAAATTAAGTGAAAAGCAGGTAGCGTATCGTTTAATACAGTATCGGGACCGGTTCTGTGTAACACATTTCCCAAAAACATAAATACTTTACCGGTTACGCCTGATATCTGTTATAACCATGGTAAGTACTAAGGGTTTTTGCTCCCGGAAAATGATCACCCGTACTTTTCCAATGGAATTCTGGAAAAGGGTTTTATAGGTCTGTATATTTTTGGTATAATTATTCTCTACTGAAAAAATAATATCGCCCGGTTGAAAGCCTGCTTTATCGCCAGGCGACCCTTTGATAATATCGATGACCCTGATCTCCCCATTAATCAGGTAGATACCTAAACCGGTATAAGAATAATCAAAGCTTTCCGCAAAATGGTTATTGGGTTTTATATAAATTGACCGTTCAGGATAATTGAGTATCACATTGAACCTGCGCATGACATCGTTTCCAATAAGTCCGCCCAGTAAAGGGTAAGACGTTACATTATATTCATCATCAAAAATATGTACGGGTACATTCCTGAATTTATAGGGTCCGAGCTTTATTTCTTTGGCCACCGTTATGTCCATCATCTTTTTACCCCCCAAACCTTCTGCCTGTGTTGGATAAAATTTTCTTTTCCGTTTAAACACTACGCTGTCTTCCACAAATTCTTTTGAAAGCAGTAAAGTGAGACCAGCACCTGTATCAAAAATAAAACGTGCGTTGACGGTTCTTTCATCTTCTATGGTGGCCAATTGTAAAGGGAGGGTTGAGAAATCGGGATGCAACATATAACCACCTTTCGGATACCTGAACCTGCCGGGTGAATATACTTCCATCACTTGTTTGTCGTAATCTAAGTGTACAATAAACCGCCTCAAAAAACTAAATCCTATAATCCCATCAATCTTTAATCCATATACACTGGTAAGCAAATCATAATCATTGATATGAAAATCTAGTTTATCTACCTGGAGACCCGGTAATTTGAGTGTGTGGTTATAAGCAAACTCTACCAGTTTAATACCTGCAATACCACGGATGGTTTTATCACTCAGTTCTTTTTTAAGTCCGAGGTACTGTACGGTTTGTGAGTCGAGTGAAATACCGCCACTACCGGTATCAAAAACAAAATTGAGTGTATCGGCATGGTTATCCACCTGTGCACGCAGTAAAACAATACCACCACTCAGTTGTGTAAATGGGAAGCGCGTAAGCAGTTTTGCTTCGGGCATAATAAATTCTTCCTGGGCATGAACAGGAGGCTGGGCAATGAAGAGCCCGATCAGGAGGATGGCAATCGTTAAACGTTTCATGCAGATTCAAAATAAGCCCATTTGGCCATTACCTCCGCTTTTTTGTACTGTTTCCGGCTGTAAATGATCATCGGCTCTTACACATGACAATCGAACTGCTGTTTTTGATGCAGCTATAATCAACCTTATCATCCTACCTTTGTTGTTATAAGAAATGTCTCCTACATGCAGTTAGCTGATTTATACCAACGGGCACTGAATTTTGAGTTTTTGAGTATGGAAGAAGGTATGTTCCTGTTTGAACAGGCCCCTCTCTCCGAACTGATGCATGTAGCCGATGAGCTTCGAAAAAAACAGGTGCCACATGGTAAAGTAACCTGGCAGATAGACAGAAATGTGAATACCACCAATGTTTGTATTGCCAACTGTAAGTTCTGTAATTTCTATCGGATACCGGGTCATGCAGAAGCTTATATTACTGATATGCCCACTTACCGGAAGAAAATTGAAGAAACCCTGCGATATGGGGGAGATCAGTTACTGTTACAGGGCGGTCACCACCCGGAACTGGGTCTGGATTTTTATACCAATACTTTCAGGCAGATCAAGCAGGAATACCCGCATTTAAAGCTGCATGCGCTTGGACCACCCGAAGTAGCTCATATCTGTAAGTTGGAGAAAATGAGTCATAGGGATGTGCTGAAAGCCTTACAGGAAGCGGGTCTGGACTCTTTACCCGGAGCTGGGGCCGAAATATTGGTTGACAGGGTTCGCAGGCTTATATCGAAAGGTAAATGTGGGGCAGATGAGTGGCTCGATATTATGCATGAGGCCCATAAACTGAATATTACCACCAGTGCTACCATGATGTTTGGTCATGTGGAAACCCTGGAAGAACGTTTTATACATTTAACCCGTATCAGGGAAGTGCAGAGCCGAAAACCTGCGGATGCCAATGGCTTCCTGGCTTTTATTCCTTGGACCTTTCAGGATGTAGACACTTTACTCACCCGTATCAGGGGTGTTCATAACCTGACCAGCACCGATGAATATATCCGAATGATTGCCATCAGCCGTATTATGCTGCCGAATGTGAAGAATATACAGGCCAGCTGGCTTACGGTGGGTAAACAAACCGCCCAGATTTGTCTGCATGCCGGTGCCAATGATTTCGGATCTATTATGATTGAGGAAAATGTGGTGAGCGCAGCCGGTGCCCCCCATCGTTTTACCTATAAAACCATGCAGGATGCCATCCGCGAAGCCGGTTTCGAACCCCAGTTACGCGGTCAACAGTACAACTGGAGAGATATTCCGGAGAGTATACAGGAACAGGTGATTGATTATTAACCACTTCGATATGCAGTGTGAATGGTCAATGGTGAATAGTCAATTTTAGGTATTGCTACATTGACCATTCACCATTGACTATTCACGATTTTAACTTCCTTTAACGTTAAAACCTTTCTTGTTTAAGATTCTAGTATATACCTTTACTATTCCTTAAACCCGGCTTATGAAAAAAAGATATCTTTTTCTACCAGTGGCAGCCACTGTACTGTTATTTGCAGTCGGGTATATTACAGAGAATTACAGCAATAAAAAGATCTGTGAGACTTCCAAAAACTGTCCCTTAAAGCAGAAAAAGCAGACGACCAAGCCCCAGGGCAGTAGTCCGGATGAAATGCACTATGGCGGATTAAACCGTTTAATTGTCTCAACTTTCCGATAATCATTGATCCTGCGCCATAACCGCAGGATTTTTTTTCTTTGTACTGTAACAAAACTGCCTGTCACCCGTATAACCCATATACAAGGCAATCATTTGAATTATCGCTGCTGTTTATGACTGAGCAAGAGTATGATAACTGTGTGAACCAATACGCCGACAATGTGTATCGTTTCATTGTGAAGAATCTTCGCCATGAAGAAGATGCCCGAGATATTGTGCAGACCGCTTTTGAAAAACTCTGGCGTAACAGGGAGGCAGTAGAAAACAGCAAATCGAAATCTTACCTCTTTACAGTGGCCTATAACCAGATGATTGACCATATCAGGAAGGTGAAAAGGATTCAGCTGAAAGATGAGTTCCAGGAAGATGGCAGATCGGAACAGACCAGTAACTACAAAGGCAATGTGAAAAAGATATTGATGGAAGCACTGAACAGGCTGAATGAAACACAACGCAGCTTAGTGATGCTGAAAGATTATGAGGGATACAGTTACGAGGAAATAGGACAGATCATGGGACTGAATGAAAGCCAGGTGAAAGTTTATCTTCACCGTGCCAGACTTACCCTGCGTAATTACCTTGTTAGCCCTGAAAATGTTTTATAATTAATTTATTAGCATACAATGATCAACATTAACAGACATAATTACGAGGAGTTTTTCCTGCTCTACACAGACAGGGAGCTTTCTCCTGCCGAAAGAATGGCTGTTGAGCAGTTTGTAGCGGAGAACCCCGATTTGTCGGATGATTTTTTTGCTTTGCAACAAACGACTTTACCTGTTGAAGAAAATGTATGGATGGATAAATCGATACTTTACCGTAATGCGGGTGAGGAAATCGGATTACACAATTATACAGAACAGTTTTTATGTTATGTTGATGACGAACTCTCTCCTGCAGAACGCAGTGTTGTTGAAACATTTGTTTTACAACACCCCGCATTACAGGAAGAATTTATCCAGCTGAAACAAATAAAACTCCCTGCAGAACAGGTCATCTTTCCGGATAAAGAAAGTTTATACAGAACTGAGCCGCAAAGAAGACCCGTTGTTTATATGCGCTGGATGAGAATGGTTGCGGCAGCGGCTATCATAGGATTTGGGTTTTTCCTCTGGACCATTGCCGATGATACCAGTTCTGCTCCTGCCGAGGATAACCAGCTGGCTGCTGTTACCAATAAAAAAACCATCGCCACCGGTAATACAAATGCTGGTTCTGCCATTACAACCCCTTCAGAAATTACAGCTAACAGTGCATCGGCATTGAATGCGGTTAATAATCCTGTTGAACAATCAACTACTGTTGCTGCTTTGCAAGAATCGGTAGCGGTTAATATACCTGCTGTAAATACACGTGAAGAGTTAAAAACACTACCCGAACTGATCATTGAAAGACAAAATACCATTACTGCAGAAGAACCTGTAAAATCTTCCATGGGTACAAAGGCGCTCTCAGGTATTACAGCTGGTATTGCCCTCAATGAAAATGATATCATCAGAAAAGCTGCCAGCCCCGATCCGGAAGAAACACCTGAAAAAGAAGCCTTGGCTCAGCAGGTAGTGTATAAAGAGCTGGATACAGAATCTGACAGCAATAATAAAAGTCTGTTGATCGGTTCCGTTGAGATTAATAAAGATAAACTTCGTGGCCTCTTCCGTAAGGCAACCAGTATATTCAGAAGCAAAAAATCAGAAGAAGCCGAACCCATAGGTACCGGCACGTTAAGACCATTAAAATAAAAGAGAAAAGCACATCGTATGAAACGTTTAGCCATTGTAACAGCAGCATTCCTGCTTTCAGGATCGTTGTTTGCCCAGACAGACAATACAGGTAATAATTCCGACACCGTGAAAGTGGGTAATTTTATCATCATCAAGAAAAACAAAGATGGTAACAGCAGTTCCGATAACAAAGGAATCTGGAAAGACTGGGATCGTAATTTTGATATCAAGATTGAACGCAGGGCCAGGGCCAAAAGAAATATCAGTACCAACTGGTGGATCATGGACCTCGGTTTTACCAATTTCCGCGACCAGACCAATTATACCAATGCACAGGCAGGTGGTTATTTCAGAACATTCCGCCCGGCCGACGGAGCAGTGAACCAGAACAGTTTTAAACTGAACACAGGTAAATCAACCAACGTGAATATCTGGTTCTTTATGCAGAAAGTGAACGTAGTAAAACATGTAGTGAACCTGAAATATGGTTTGGGATTGGAGATGTATAATTTCCGCTACGATTCACGCATCAGTTACCGCAAGGATGCTGCTAATCCTTATGTGTACAATGATTCAATCAGTTTCTCCAAGAATAAACTGTATGCAGGTTACCTCACTGTTCCTTTTATGATCAATATTAATACCTCACCCAATAACAGAAAGGGTTTCAGTATCAGTGCGGGCATGAGTGCAGGCTACCTCATTAGCAGCAGGAACAAACAGAAGAGCAGTGAGCGTGGTAAACAAAAATCGCCCGGTGATTTCAACCTCGAGCCCTTCCGCGTAGCCGCCATCGGTGAATTAGGCTTAGGTCCAATACGTTTGTACGGAAGTTACAGCATCAATAAATTACACAAAGATATTACCCGTGTAGAGCAGTTCCCTTATGCAGTAGGCATCAGGTTCAGCAGGTGGTAGCAGCTTATAGCTACAAGCCGCAAGCTGCAGGCTTCAAGCTTTAAGTAGCAACGAAAGAGAGATAAGGCACAAGGTTCAGATGAAACAGGTTTTCATTGAATCTTGTGCCTTTGTTTTTTCTGCTTGCAGCTTGCAGCTTGTAGCTTGAAGCTTTTTCCCCCCTCTTAACATAACATTTGTTAACCAAAACTTTTGTCAATTAACCAGGGTACAACACCGTGCCATGCAGCGGAATTTTAGTTTCGGGTTCAAACCAAAAACCTATTTGTATGAAACCCCTTCTCTATGCTCCCTGCCTGCTGGCCATTTTAATTGGCGGCACTTCTTTCAGAAGCACGCATTCTCTCAACACCGAACATGCTACTAAAAACACTTATTACATCCTCGTAGTAAAAACGAAGTACGAAATGAAAGTGTTCGACTCTACTGGCGAATGCTTAGCCACTTACCCGGTGGTATTTGGTAATAAAGACATGGGCGATAAAATGATGCAGGGCGACCGCCGCACTCCCGAAGGAACCTTTAAGATCAGTTTCAAAAGAAAACATGAAAAATGGAGCCGCTTTCTCCTGATCGATTACCCCAATGCAGAAAGTGTAGCCAAATTTAACCAGCGTAAAGCGGCCGGACTCATCCCAGCCAATGCACAGATTGGTGGCAGCATCGGCATACACGGCACCTGGCCTAATGAAGATTATGCGGTTGACGGATTACAAAACTGGACCGAAGGATGCATCAGTACCAAAAACAGGTATGTAGAAGAAATTTTTGATGTGCTGCCGATTGGTACGAGGATTACGATAAGAAAGTGAGTAGTGAGTAATGAGTAGTCAGTATTACGGAAAGTAAAAAACTCAGTACTGACTACTCACTGCTCACTGTTGAGATAATTTGCCTACTTATTTAGAAAATAACTTATTACCGACACCCATTTGCCTGTTTCTTTCTTGAAAAGGCTCTCATGACCGCTTTGAAGGTACTTGATCATTATCTTATCGTGACTTGAAATATTGCTGAACAAAGTATTGGTTTCATCTTCGGTAACACGCTTATCGCCTGCTCCCCACTGGAGCAAAACGGGGCAGTTTACTTTTTTCGCATACCCGTCAGGACGATGACTAAAAGCCCAGGAGCCGATTTCGAGTCCACACCAGAAAGTAAGTAAGGTACTAAGGGGTTCGGCGGGTAAACCCATGGTTTTCATCCGGCCCTGAACGGCGCTGTGCAATGAGCCAAATGGCATTTCGAGGATGAGTTTATCTGGTTTAATACCGAATTCGTCAATGGCTTTTAATACGGTAGCGGCTCCCATAGAAATTCCCCAGATAATAATATGCTGCTCCCCTTTTGCCACGATATAATCATACACCGCTTTTACATCTCTCGACTCATAAATACCGATGGATGTAGTATTGCCTTCACTGTTACCATGCGCCCTGAAATCGGTAAGCATTACATGATAACCCATTTCATACAGTTTACGTGCTTCAGCTATGATTCCGCTTTTACTGCTGCCATGACCATGAAACATTAAAACAGTTCCTTTGGCCGAATCATTATGTACATACCAGCTTTCAAGCTGAAGACTATCGGTTGTTTGTAACAGCACCGTATCGTGTGGCAACCCTAATGAATCTACCACTTTGGTTTTGGGATAACGGATACCGAAGAAAATGGCTTTTAGTTTTTCAGCTCCGCTCATTTGATCAGGTTTCTTTACCGGTGCAGCGTTGCTGTAAAAATGAGTGAACTTATACGCATGAAAGGCTGCAATAATATTTACCAGCAGGAATATTATCAGCAGGCTATACCCTATTCTTTTAAGCCATTTAGTAAGCATAACCAATGAGTTTAAAAGTATTAGTTAATAACAGCCGATCCGAAATATGACTGAATAGCAGCGGGTAACTGAATACCTGCTGCAGTTTGATGATTCTCCAGTAAGCAAGCCACTATCCTGGGAAGCGCCAGGGAACTACCATTAAGTGAATGAGCCAGTTGCATTTTTCCATTGGCATCTTTATACCTGCATTTCAAGCGGTTGGTCTGGTAGTTTTCGAAATTACTTACACTGCTCACTTCCAGCCAGCGTTCCTGTGCGGCACTGAATACTTCAAAATCGTAAGTGATGGCACTGGCAAAACCCATATCGCCACCACATAATCGTAAAATACGATATGGTAGTTCAAGTGTTTGCAGTAGCTTCTCCACATGCAACACCATTTCTTCCAGTGCTGCATGACTTTTCTCTGGTTCTACAATCTGAATGATTTCAACTTTTTCAAACTGGTGTAAACGGTTGAGTCCGCGTACATCTTTTCCATAACTGCCGGCTTCTCTCCTGAAGCAGGGAGAATAGGCGGTCATCTTTACCGGGAAATCTTCTTCTTTTAAAATTACATCGCGGTACACATTGGTTACAGGTACTTCTGCCGTTGGAATCATGTAGAAATCATCTTCGGGCATATAATACATCTGTCCTTCTTTATCGGGTAGCTGTCCGGTACCCATCGCAGATGCTGCATTCACCATGAAGGGCGGCAGGTATTCAGTATATCCGGCTGCAGTATTGAAATCAAGAAAATACTGAATCAATGCGCGTTGGAGTTTGGCTCCCTTGCCTATATATACAGGGAAACCACTTCCCGTAATTTTATTACCCAGTTCAAAGTCAATCAGGTTGTATTTCTTGGTGAGGTCCCAGTGTGGTTGGGCGCCATCATATAAAACAGGTTTATTGCCCCCTTCACGAACCACTACATTTTCTTCCGGCGTTCTTCCTTCCGGTACTTCTGCTGTTGGCAGGTTGGGTAACTGTAACAGCGTATCGAGCAGTGTTTGTTCCACTGCAGTCATTTGTTCTTTGATGGGGTCAAGACTGGTTTTCAGTCCTACTACTTCTGCTTTCATAGCTTCGGCAGCTTCTTTATTACCCTGACCCATCAGTTTGCCGATTTCTTTGGATGCAGCGTTGATTTTACCCTGTGTGGTATCGAAATCGAGCTGCAGTTTTTTACGCTCATCATCCAGCCCGATGATGGTATCTACCAGTGCCGGTTGTTTAAAATGTTTTACCGCCAGTCTTTTCTTTACTTCTTCCGGGTTCGCTCTCAGAACACTCACTTGTAACATAAGGGTCAATTTGCGGCAAAGATAACAGCTAAAGACTGATGAAGAAAGGCTTTGAGGGTTTACCTTTGCGGTATGCAATACCTAAGTGATGATCTTCAACAACGCTGGTGGGCACTGGAAGCACAACTGCTGGAGCGTTTTGGTAAAAAACCTGACCTTGAAGCCATTCTTTTCCTGATTGGTTTACAGGAAACCGGTTTTATCCGTGAAAAAGTAACAAAAGAACAGAAGCAGGACCTGATGCATGTGGCCATATGTACCGTGCTGGCTCAAAGCGGTTATTATATACTGGAAGGAAAAGACGAGGAAGGATGGCCCCATTTCAAACAGGTAAAGGAATTAACCCCCATGCCCCTACCAGAACAGGAGAATTTTATTAAGGATCATGTGCTGCTGTACTTTCAGCAGGTGGCGTTAGGCTGATAGCTTATTGTTCATGGAACATGATTTTACAATGAGCCATACGCCATGAACCATTCGCCCAAGGAATAAATTTTTCATGTTCCGGAATTAATCAATATTTGCAGGGAAATAGCAAATAGTTCATAGGAAATGGTAAACGATTAGCTATGAACAATAAGCCATAAGCCCCAACTAACATTTAAAACCACACATATGAATTTCCCAGCCGAATTACGCTACACCAAAGACCACGAATGGATTAAATTAGAAGGTAATACTGCTACCATCGGTATCACCGATTTTGCTCAACATGAGCTGGGTGATATTGTATATGTTGATATTAATACCATTGGCAAAACCCTGGCTGCTGAAGAAGTATTTGGTACAGTGGAGGCGGTTAAAACCGTTAGTGACCTGTTTTTACCCGTAGCCGGCACAGTTCTGGAAGTAAATAGTTTGCTCGAAAAACAGCCTGAACTGGTTAATTCTGACCCCTATGGCGATGGCTGGATGGTTAAAATGACGGTTAGCAGTGTTTCCGATGTAGAAGCACTGATGAGCAGCGATGCTTATGCAGCACTGGTGGGATAGTTTCTGAAAACCATACGAACAATTTCCTCGTAAATGGGTTACCTAACCTTGTACAAAACATCAACCTGCTTTTGGAAGTAGCCACAAAATACAGCGAATCCGAACTGGTACATCTGCTCAAGCAACGTGAGCAGCATGTATTTAGTTACCTGTACGATAACTACTCGGGTGCTCTTTTATCCATTATCTATAATATTGTGAAGGATGAAGAACTGGCCAATGATGTATTACAGGAAGTATTTGTAAAAATCTGGCGCCAGGTTGAAAGTTACGACAGCAGCAAAGGCAGGTTATTTACCTGGATGCTTAATATTGCCCGTAACGCTTCGATCGATACCGTAAGGAGCAAAAGCTACCAGAACAACCAGAAGAACCGTGAATTATCCGAAAACGATTATGGCGCGGCAGGTACTTCACAGATACAGGTTGACCAGATAGGGTTACGCAAACTGGTTCATCAGTTAAAAGAGGAGTACCGTGTACTGATTGACCTGTCTTATTTTCAGGGCTTTACCCAGGACGAAATTTCCAAAATGCTGGATATACCTTTGGGTACCGTGAAAACAAGATTAAGAACAGCATTAATTCAATTAAGAGGCATTATTCAAGTATAAATGAATATACAGGCATACATAGAAAGTGGAATCATCGAAAGCTATGTTTTAGGCATGGCCGATGATCAGGAGCGTGCCGAGCTGGAGCAACTAAGCCAACAGCACCCTGCCATCAGGGCTGCTATTGAAGCTTTTGAGCTTTCGCTTGAGCAAAATGCTATGGCCCATGCTATGCAGCCCGCTACCCGTATAAAGTCTGGTTTATTGGCAGCACTCGAAACAGAATTCAAACCTGTTACCGAAGCGAAAATCGTAGCCATGCCCGCTTCAAATACAGGATGGCTCCGCTATGTTGCAGCAGCTTCTGTTATACTGCTGGTAGTGAGTGCCGCCACCAATGTTTATTTCTATAACCAGTTCCGCGAAGCTTCCAATCAATACCAGGCCCTGCTTATCGAAAAAACAAGTTTACTGGCAAAGAATGAAGCCTTACAAGCCAAGGGACTTGACTTATTCAATGGTATGCAGATCATGAGCGACCCCGCCTTTACAAAAGTGTCGATGCCAGGCATAAAAGCAGAAGAAAATAAATTAGCTACTGTATTCTGGGATAAGAATAAGAATGAAGTATACCTCCTGGCCAATCGCTTACCTAAAACCACTACCGATACACAATACCAGTTATGGGCTATTGTAGATGGCAAACCGGTTGATGCAGGAATGATTGATGCCTGCAGTGGTTTATGCAAAATGAAAAATATCAGTAATGCCTCCGCTTTCGCCATTACCCTCGAAAAGCGCGGCGGAAGTCCAACACCTAATCTCCAGCAGTTACAGGTGATTGGTAATGTTAATGGCTGATTCCATCTTCCTTTTTTCTTTCATAACACCTGATATAATCAATACAAAAAGACGCCGGGTAACTGTACTCCTCATTTTTCTTTTGTTGAGCAGGAAGTTCATACACACCCAACATCAGCTGCATGGGATAGGCCGGCGACTGCAGAATGGTTCTTACTTTTTTCCCGTCAATGTAAAAATCAACACGGTCTTTCATCCATTCCGCTCCATACACATGAAAAGCTGTGGCATCTATGGTATGTTTGTCTTCATAAAATGTCTCCTCCAGTTCAGGATCATTGAAACGGTGTATGCCATATCCAATAAGCGCTTCTTGATCATTCATTTCCCAACCCTTAATTTCTACCACACACAATTCAGCAGATTTCTGTGGCTCGTCTTCATAACCAATCATCCATAATGCTACTACGTTATGCGATGAACGAATCGCTTTTGCGCGTATTTCAATATAACCATACTGCATTAAATAGGTATGCTGCGGTTGTTGCGCTTCACGGACGATTGGTGCGGGATGAAAAAAGCTATGCTGCCCGATCCCACTTCCCAGCGGCCCGGAAAATACGCCTGTTTGGATGGAAGAGCATTTTACATGTCCATTAAACTCAGGGCACCATGGTTGCTGGTCTTCTGTGATATCGAGGTATAAACAGTTGTTCGCGAAATGATAGTTGGGTTTCGACTGCTTCCTGGAACTCCATTGTGGCAAATAGAAAGGAAGCCACTTATTATTATTTAATGATCCTGTATTGAATTCGTCAGCAAAAGCCAGTTGATATTGATACTGCAAAACCGGATGAGTCATCAGTGGAAAGTTTAACTGATGGGTGTTTTTTCATATTCACCCTGCTGTATTAAAATAATAAAAAACAAACAGTAAAAATACAAAAGCCTCATCTCAATTATGTTTAAAAAAACAGGGATACTTATAAAAGTACCCCTGGCAAACAACAAGAATAAACGAAAATAGTATTCATCAGTATCCCGGGTTCTGCACCATATTAGGATTAGCATCTGTTTCAGATTGCGGGATGGGTAACAAACGTCTGTCGAACGGATAGGGTATTGTTCTGGCAGCAGCCGGATAATTGGCACTCCGGTTAATGGTTCTTTTTAACCTGTTCAGGTCATGAAAACGCTGTCCTTCAAAAGCCAGTTCCTTACGGCGCTCCGTGATAATATCTTCCAGTAAAGCTGCTCCTGTTGAGCTAAACCCTGTAAATGATGGATCACGACGTGTAGCAACCGCATTTAAATAATTGCGTGCATCTGCTTCATTTGAAGCCACGCTGGCTTCAGCTGCAATAAGATAAACATCACTCAGTCTGAGCACTTTGGTATCATCTCTGTCGGTAACAATATTCGTATACTTATTGACAAATATCGCCGGACCAGAACGTGTTCCAACAGTTAGTAGAGACCTTCTCACATCTGTTGCCGAATAAAGCGCATACTGATCGGAAGAGCAGATCATATCACCATATCCATTCTGAGAATAGAGATACCCTAATGCATCAAATCCTAAATTGGCAACACCATCCGAAGAAACTTCAAATAAGGTTTCGAGTTTACTGGTAAGTGGTGCCGGATTTTGCCAATAAGAAACATAGTTATTACTGCCTACAAGGGTAAAGCCGCCATTATTAATAACATCCAGTGCAGCGGTACGTGCATTGGTCATATCGCCTTTTGCCAGATGTACCCTTGCTTCCAGTGCGCGGGCCGCATATTTACTGAACTGAGATGAATTGGTAGACTGCGACATCAGGTTGTATGCTTTTGTGAGATCGTCCAGTATCAGTGCATATACCTCGGCAATGGTATTACGTTTGGGTTTTAAAGTAATATCGAATGTAGTAATAACAGGTATGCCATTATTGGAAGGATTATCAGTGAATGGTTTCGCAAAAAAACGAACCAGGTCAAAATAAACCAATGCGCGGATGGCATGGGCTTCACCTCTGTATTGACGTATATTGGCAGTACCATCAATGGTGGAATTCAGGATATTGTTCACACGTAATATGGTGTGATAACCTGCCGTCCACATACCCAGTGCATTACCATCTACTACTGGCATACCATACTGGTTATAAAATGTATATCGGTTTGAATTGCTCGAAGACTGATACGTAACATCAGCCATCAGATCGCCCAGGATAGGAATCGTTCTCCCATAGAGATCAACATTACGCAAACTGGCATATGCACCACGTAAGGCAACCTGCATATCGGCTTCAGATCGTAACGCATCTTCTATTGGTAATGCATTGTATGGTTTTTTCTCCAGGAAATCTTTTGAACAGGATGCCAGAAAAAATAAGCACCCGATAATTAAATATTTCAGTTTCATGTTAAGACAGTTTTAGTTTAGAACCCAATATTCACACCTACAGTGATGGTTTTGGGGATATAGACGTTGAGGTTGGTCTGACTGGCTACACCTTGTTCAGGATCCCATGGTAATAAATCGTCTTTTACCAGGGTTGCCAGATTGGTACCACGCACATAAAAGAGTGCGGAATTAAGTTTCAGTTTAGTTGCAAGTGTAGCAGGTAACTGGTAACTAAGTGTGATATCTCTTAACCTGATATAATCGCCTTCATAGAAATACAGGGAAGACGGATTCTGTGCCAGTTTATTTCCGCCTACTATATAGCGGGGAAGCCTGGCAGCATTATCTCCCGGTGCCTTCCAGCGTTCCTGGTATTGGCGTAATATCTTATTGAAAGCAGGGCCATTTCCGCTACCCATATAAAATCCGGCCCATGCATCCTGTACAAGGTTACCTCCGCTATAATACAACTGTGCATCAAGCGAGAACCCTTTATAACGAAGAGAATTGGTTACACTACCAAAAAAACTGGGTGAAGCAGATCCGAGAATCACACGTGTAGCTTCATTGAAATTATTGGTGGTTTCTTTACCTGTAGCATTCTTAAACCATAAGGGGTCTCCATTGGCTGGGTCAACGCCTGCCCATCTGCGGGCATAGAACGACTGAAAATCTTCTCCCACTCTTCTCATGAATATACCAGCAACGATATCCTGGTTATTCACCAATGAAATAATTTTATTCCGGTTGGCTGCATAGTTGATATTAACAGACCACTGGAAATCTTTGGCAGTAACAGGAATGGCATTTAAAGAAAATTCAAATCCTTTGTTTTCCATGCTCCCTATATTGTCGCGAATGGTAGAAAAACCACTGGTTCTTGATAAAGGTGCATCCAGCAAAAGGCTTGATGTTCTCCTGATATAATAATCAGCAGTTATAGTGACCCTGTTATTCATGAATGAAAGGTCGAGACCCACGTTAAAGGGTTTATTAATTTCCCAGGTAAGAAATACATTTCCAATATTATTAGGACCGCTTCCTGGTTGCTGGTTATAATTTGAACCGTAAGTATAAGTGGGCTGCCAGTCGTAATTACCAATACCGGCATTACCATTGGCACCATATGAAGCACGAAGTTTAAACTGGCTGATCATTTTCATATTTGACATGAATGCTTCTTGATCAATATTCCAGGTACCACCAATGGACCAGAAATTACCATATCGGTTATTGACCCCAAAACGACTGGAGCCATCTCTCCTGAAACTGCCGGTGAGCACGTATTTATTTTTATAATTCACAGAAGCAGAAGAAAAAGCAGACAGAAAAGAAAAGTCAGAACCCGTCGCCGTCGCCTGCGTAGGTGTGGCAGCCACTACAGGAAAAGTAAGTTGTGTAGTAGCAGGAAACCCTGTGGCACTTATACTACTTGTAAGTGTTCTGGAATCCTGTACTTCATAACCAGCCTGTGCTGATACCGTAAATTCTTTTGTCTTACCAAATGATGCCCTGTAATCGAGGATATTCGACCAGGTATAATTAAATAACCTGGTATAAAAAACAAAAGCACGTCCACCAACCGATTGTCCGTCGCCATGAAAGGGATTATTATACTGTTCTTCTTCCAACACATTATAATCAATTCCATACCTGCTGGTGAACTTAAGGTTATCCAGTATTTTATATTCAGCAGTAAAACCACCTCTTGCACTCAGTTGTTTCAGAAAGCGTTTATCCATTTCGGCTGTAGCAATGGTATTATGCAGGTTGCCGGGTCCAAAATCTGGTGCTGTTATATTCAGTGAACCATCGGCTTTTCTGGCTGCTCTTGATGGCAGGAGAAAATAGGAACTCAAAATAGGATTACCAAATGAACCGCCACCTAAAGGTGCATTCTGTTGAACAAAACCTGTATTGAATGTGGTACTGATGGTGAGGCGGTCTGTAGCTTTTGATACCAGGCTCATATTACCATTCCATCTTTCAAAATCGCTTTGCAGGGTAACACCTTCCTGTCTGAAATAACCGCCTGATAAATTATAGGTTGTTCTGTCGTTTCCACCAGAAGCACTCAGGTTGTACTGACGCTGTGTTCCTTTTTTAGTAACAGCATTGAGCCAGTCGAAATCAACATTATTACCAAAGCCAAGCGCAGCTAAATCATTGGTAATACTTGTGGGTGTTTGTCCGGCATTCACCATTCCTTCACGGGTCAGCTCAAAATATTCACTTGCGTTTAATGGCCGGTACAAATCATTGAAGTAGGCAACATCACTGTATCCAACTTCTGTATCGAAGCGGAATTTGGTTTTGCCTGATTTACCTTTCTTGGTTGTCACAAGAATAACTCCATTAGCGGCTCTCGATCCGTATACTGATGAAGCTGCCGCATCTTTTAAAACAGTTATACTTTCAATATCATTGGGGTTTAATGTACTCAGCAGGTTAGCGGTGGTAGTTAACCTTGAGGCATCACCGGTATTTACCGGAATCCCATCCAGTATCCACAAAGGTTCTGAGCTGGCATTTACAGAACCAATACCACGAATTCTGATCTGCTGGCTGGCTCCAGGTGTTCCCGAACTGGCCACAGATTGCAGACCGGCTACCGCACCCTGCAAAGCCCTGTCTACAGAAGTAAAGGGTTTATTTTCCAGATCTTTGGCTTTCACCACCCCCATCGAACCGGTTACTTCTGGCCTTTTGGTGGTTCCATACGCCACTACTACCACATCTGACAGGTTATCTACTGAAGACACCAGTTTTACCAGCATCGGTGAATTACCCAGGGCTAACTCCTGTGTTTTGTAATTCAATAAAGAGAAAACAAGAGTTGTTGCATTGGATGGAACAGACAGTGAAAATTCACCACTACCGGAACTGATGGTTCCCTGTTTTGTTCCTTTCACCTGTACACTAACATTACCCAATGGTAATCCACTCTCATCCTGCACCCTACCTGTAACGGTTCTGGTTTGCGCATATATCCACACCACCGATACAAGCATGTACATCAAAAGCAAGATTTTCTTTTTCATAAGCTTGTTAAATTGATTAAATAAACTGTTTACAGATTTCAGTAAACAGTGGCGAAAATTAGTATGGTGTGTGTGCTGAGAGGATGGACTGTCAATAAAATACAAGTGTGGGGATACATACAACATGGTTCAATGAAAAATGCGGGATATCAAGATATCCCGCATCACTTGTAAATGAACCTTGAGAAAAAACGCACCAATTCGTGAACTAAACTAAGCCGTTGATGAATGTATAGTTGATAAATTCTATTAACAACCGTGATGAATACATAAAAAGCATAACTGGTCTATCAATATCAATTTCTGACTACGATTGATTGAGCTGAAGAAGTACTTGTTCTTTATAATTTCTACCAATGGGTATCTGTATAGCTGCGAGGTCTACTTCTGTGGCATTATAGGCTTTGATTTTCGCTTTTGAAACAATAAATGAACGGTGAATTCTTATGAAGGCTGATGTATCGAGTTGTTTCTCTACTTCACTGAGTTGAATTTTTGTTAAGTAAGCACCCTGCTGTGTTACAATATTTACATACTCGCGCTTGCTCTCAAAATATATAATATCATTATACGATATTTTTTGTCGCTTTCGGCTCACATTTACAAACAGATGATCTTTAGCCGGGTTTTGCAGATCGGTTGTTACCGGTAACTGGTTTCGTTCAGTAATTTTATTTATGGCCATCAGGAAACGACTGAATGCTACCGGTTTTAATAAGTAATCAACAATATCCAGCTCATATCCTTCAAGAGCATATTCTCTGTGCGCAGTAATAAAAATGACGGCAGGCTTTTTAACCAGCGAACGCAGAAAATCTATTCCACTCAAACGGGGTAAATTAATATCCAGCAATAAAATATCGACTGGCTGGGTTTTTAATACCTGTAAACCGTCGATGGCATTGGTACAGACTGCAACAAGCTCAAGGTGAGGAAGCTGTTGAATATACTCATTGATTACTTCTGCCGCCAGTGGCTCATCTTCAATAATGAGGCATTTAAATTTCTGCATAATGGTATAAGTTGATGGTAAGCCTTGCCATAAAAAGGTTTTGCTTTTTTTCCGTCACTAACTGATGCCCGGGATATAACAGTTCTAACTGACGCTGAAGTGTTTTCAAACCAATACCTTCATTCTTACTCGAATTTTGTATTTCGCAGGTATTACTGATATTGAACTCAAGTATCCCTTTTGATAATTTAATTGTACTATGTATGGATGAATCATGTATGGCCTGTGCAGAACCATGCTTAAAAGCATTCTCTATAAGGGGAAGTAATAATAGCGGGGATATCAGTTGTTCCTCCTCATCAATATCAATATCGAATTGGAAATCGAGCCTCGACCCATAACGAAGCCGCTCCAGTGTAATATAATCATTAATAAAAGCTATCTCCCGCTTCACAGTAATTCGTCCCTTGCCGGATTCATACAACATGAAACTCAGTAATTCCGATAATTTTAATATAGCATCTGAAGTAAACTCAGATTTTTTCCGTGAAAGAGAATAAATATTATTCAGTGTATTAAAGAGAAAATGCGGGTGCAGCCTGTTCCGGAGCAAAGACAATTCGGTGGTAAGTTTGTCTCTCAATAATTCTTTTTCTCTTTGCAGGTTATATATCCTGAAACTTAGAAATTCAATAGCAAGGCTGACGCCAATAGGAAAAGACAGAAAAAGCATACTGGTGAATAATAGCCTGAAATCAAAAATATTGGCAATTACAGGCGGACCCGATTCATAAATCAATGGCTGTGTTATAAAAACAGATAATAGTCTTTTTACAAAAACGGTAAGGATACCCATGACTATCAACTCTACAATTTTCCCTACCCGCAGTTTAGTTTGATCGATTACTTTTTCGAGCCAGAAAAAAATCAGGTAATAAAAAAAGAGCACCTGTGCAGAAATAAAAATCAGGCTCGATAATGCTGTCTTTTGATATACAATAAATAAAGGCAGATCAGGTGAGCCCCGACGCAACCATTCGGCTTCTACCAATACAAGCACCAGGTAATAAACCGTCCATAGTAATATATAAAAGCCTTTCTTGCGCATCAAAGCGTATTTCCTGTAAAAATACAAGTTTGTATGCGCCTGAAAAGGAATCCGGTAATCGTCTACTAATAACACGTTTAGGTCTATGAATGTGATGTTTCAATGGATAGTCAGGATAGTTTTTTTTCAAAAATATCTTCACTGAACCATACCAAAACAAGCGAAACAATAATGAGTACGCTGTATTCTGAACCATTTCTTCCATACCCCACTACAAACCATCCTTCTTTTGCATGAACCATCACCAGCCCTAAAATAATTTCGAGCAGGAAAACAGGTATGATCCACCTGCTGAATACCCTGAGTGCAAGCAGGCATCCACCAATGATTTCAAAAAAAGTAAGTGCATACGCTACAAATGTACCGGCTGGTATACCCTCTCCACTCAGGTAGGTTCCGAAATGGGGAGCTCCGCCTATCAGTAACCTCACTACTCCATGTGTAATCAGTAATAAAGAAAGTATAATCCTGAACGCATGAAGTGCAATGAGAAAACGGCTGTTGATGGGTTGCATAGGTTGAAGTTTATGAACAACAAAATAGTTCATAGTGCCAGATCATCCTATCACTTATCTATTAAAAGCAGTAAACCAGCTACAGAAAACCATATATACATGCAACGTTATTTACCTGGCTGTAACATCATTACAGATGCGAGTATAGAAATACCTTCTAAAAAGCGTTTCACTACTATATTTTCATTTTCAGCATGCTGGTTATTATCGTGATTGGCAATAGGTAATGTTACAGGATAAGCATTCAGTATTTTTTCAAATACATAGAGCGGAAGGCTTCCACCCAAACTGGGTTGCAATACCCAATCTTTACCTGTTTCCTTCTGAACATGCTGTATCAGCTTTTGCATGATGGGTAGCTGCATATCTGTTTTTTGTGCATTGTAACCCTTTTCCAGCCGCACTTTGGCAATACGCGGATAGGTTAACCGCATTTGCTCATCTGGTTCACGGTCGGTTACGAAAAATCCCTGTTCCCGAATATGTTCTACCACGCGTTCCTGTTGTTTTTTCCAGTCTACACCTTTCACTAAACGCAGATCCAATACTGCTGAAGCTGATACCGGAATTACATTGGCTGCAGCACTACCTGCTTTAGCAGATTCAATACCATTGATATTTAAACTGGGCAGGTTAACGGCCATTGATAAATCCACATCCTTCATTTCAGGTTGTACAAAACCGAGTTCTCGCATCATCATTTTATCTATGGGCGGAATTTTAGCGAGTGCCTCTTTCTCTTTCGCATTCAAGGCCAGTACATCATCATAAAAACCCTTAACCGTTACAAAGCCTTTTTCATTTTTCATGGAGGCCAGCAGTTCTACCAATAACAATGCAGGACTGGGTGCCCAGTTGCCATAGTGCCCGCTGTGCAGCGGTCGGTTTGGGCCATAGACTGTTACTTCCATATTAACATCACCCCTTACTCCAAATACCAATTGGTTCCTGCCCGTCTGGTGAACAGGACCATCGCAAATGATCCATGCATCAGATTTCAGGAGCGACTGATGTGCCGATAATATTTCTTCCAGGTGCGGGCTGCCTGCTTCTTCTTCTCCTTCAAAAAAGAATTTGATATTAACTGCGGAATTCAATCCGGTCTGACGAAGTGCCGAAAAAGCATTCAGCACGGCCATTACACCCGACTTATCATCACTGCTGCTACGGGCATAAATTCTTGCATCGGGATATCGCTGTATATCCATCTCTGCAGGTGAAATTGTTTTGGCGCCTGTTTCAATTTTACCATTGATGAATACCGGTTCAAAAGGTTTTAAAGACGGGTGCCATTTCTCAGGCGAAACCGGCTGACCATCGTAGTGAGCATAAAAAACAAGTGTGGTAGTTGCTCCGGGAACTAAGTATTCTCCATATACAGCCGGGTTTCTTTTTTGTGATACAGGGTATAGAAGCTGAACATGTTGAATGCCTCTTTTACGCATATCATTTAACAGGAACTGTGCATTCTGGTGAATATTAACTGAATCCTTAGCCTGATTGGGTATCCGCAAAAATTGCATCAGCTCACTGAGTATCAGCTTATGATTGGTATTAGTATACTGATCTACGGGTGAAGACTGTGCATGTGTAAGTGCACAGAGCATTACCAGGATACATGTTAACAGGCTGTTTTTTTTCATTCGTATTATTTTATGTTAGACCGAGCTGAGCAAACCATTTGGCAAAAACATTGAAAAATGGCATATTCCATTCATACAATATAACCAGGTGTATTAAGATATAAAAAAGTAAAACTGGCGGGAAAACCCATCTGCCTTCTCTGGCTTTCCTTTCGCTGATCATGATCAGTATAAAAATACTGTAAATACAACCAATTACCATATACATTGCATAAGGCCAGGGAGATATATAGCTCATAAAAATGCGCACCAGAACAGGTTCGAGGAAAACAAGACCTGTTAACAGCATACCCCTTGCGTGTAACAGCACTCTTTTTTTGTACACCAGGGCTATGATAAATCCGTATAACGCAATCAAGATATCCTTAAGCGGAATCAGTAGCTGAACTGGTTGTGGCGCTGTTGTTACCTGATAACGATGATGTGCCAGCAATATGATGGATACAAGCAGCAGCGGGAAAAGTATATAGGAAACTTTACCCAGCATCCTGTGTAAATTCATTTTTTTCCGCTGAAAAAGAATTGGTTGTACTATTAAGAGCAGGAGCCAGACAATGGCAAGCGTTACATGAAAATGAAAGTAAACATTAAATGAAATGCCCTGCACCAGTAATCCTGAAAAATAGGTTTTCCAGAAAGCAAGTACTGATAAGGGTAACAAGGCCAAAAAAAGATAGCCAAAATACAATCGCTGCAGTTTTTTCAGCAAATCTCTCATACAGGCAGGCATTGCATTATTTAATAAAAGGGGATGAAAAATGCAATACCAAGATAATAGCAATAAAATGAGTTTACCGCATGGAGTCTACCAAACCAGCTAAATACAGTACAAAATCACACAATAAGCATATATAACATCAATTTTAACCATTTAAAAAGTATCGATCGATTGTTCCTCAATACTTTTGTAGCCATCTTACCCGTAAAACAGACCTATTGAAACCCATACGATTTATTCCCGCCTTCCTCTTTCTGATTATTACCGTAATCCTTTTATGCTTACCTGGTACCGGACAGTTCCCGGCAAGCTGGTGGTTCAGGAAAATTCCACAGTTCGATAAACTGGTGCATATCGGAATGTTTGGGATGCTTTGTTTTTTATTTCATTTACCCGCCTGGAAAAGTAATCTTGAAAACAAAGCCCGTCAACGCTGGTTCTGGTTCATCAGCATTGGATGTATTTTATATGGTACCGGAATGGAATTTGTGCAACGTGAATTAATTATAGGTCGATCTTTTGAAGAAGCAGATATACTTGCCGATTCGGTAGGAGCCCTTGGAGCATTGGCCTTATCTCAAACATTGTTCTTACGTAAAGCCAGTACTACAGCTTAAATAAGAATGAGCAATAGCTATAAAAAAGATTGTCCCCCGTAGAAACGGGGGACGCAACCAAAACTAACTGCTTATGAGAAAATTGACTACTTGCTTATATCTATATTAACGCAAATTCAGTGCCAAAAGATTTTCCGGATTTGTTAATCCTTTCTAAATAAAACCTGCTTTCTTTTTAACAGATACTTATTCTTCTTTCACTGTTGCCTGATGCAAAGGTCTATAGTAAAGACAGAAATAAATGTCAATGGTTTAACAATGATTTGTTAAAGGATCAGTGACAGGATACCGTATCAGCACTACGTTCGGAGATAAATGGACTGATATAAGGGATGTTGAGATTTAAGCCCCTGATTATCAGTAAAATGGCGGTCAGTCCCACAACATATGGCACCATTTTACGCATGGCCTGTTTGTTTTGCCAGCTTAAACCAGCACCCCAAAAAGCCAATGAGAACAGTGCAGGCAGGGTTCCTAGTCCAAAAACAAGCATAAAAAGTATGGCATGTAATATGGTACCGGTTGCCATGGCCCCGCTGATGGCAATATAAACCATACCACAGGGAAGCAGGCCATTGGCCGCACCCATGAGGTACATACCGGAAAAACTATGGCGATGCATGGACCAGGAGATGAGACCAGAAATTTTTTGATTGAACCACTTCCATCCTTGTACTTTTTTAAAGTACTTATTACTCAGCAGGAATAACAGGATAATGATTCCCATACCAATCGAAAAAAACTGTTGCCAGCCTGCAACACCTATACGCCAGCCAATTAAGCCAGCCAATACACCAAGTATCATATAAGTGCCGATTCTGCCAAATTGATATACTAGTATCCCCCATAATTTTTTTTGCGGAGGAAGGTAATGTACGGGCACACTCATTACCAACGGACCACACATGCCAATACAATGCAGGCTGCTGGCAAGTCCGAGTAACAATGCTGATATAAAGATGGCGGTTGTCACTAGACAGGCAGTTCTATTTCTTTTTCCATGTAGTATTTTTTACCGGAAGCCTCCCAGCTGAGTTTCAGCAGGTATTTATCGGCCGGTAATTTTTTTCTTTCGATTCGCTGTTTCCCTTCCTCATCTGTAAGCAGCGGCAAACGCAGGTCTTTGATGGCAGCTGTTTTACAATAAAACCATGCTTCCCCTTTAATTATCATACCCTTCATTTCATCGGGTAATTGAAGTACCAGTTCTTCGCCTTCTGTTGCAACAGTAATAGCGCCTATAGATGAAGCATTGGTTCTGCCATCAATTTTATCCTGGTATCGGAGTTCATCCTGGTAATACTCTTTGCTTACCAGTTCAAAACGTGTGTTAACGGCTTTATATACCAATGTCGTCATCAGACCGGCAAAGCCAATGAATACCAGTATCAGTTTGTTTCCCCAATTCATAGCAAATAATTTAGTGTGTTAAATTCAGTTCACGTTCGGTATAAAAAACCTGTTTTCCATCATTCCACTGTAGTTTTATTGTATACCGCTTTCCCTTTAACCAACTCTGCGGAATCATTTGTTGTCCTGACTTATCCGGTTCCAGCTGAATGGTTTTATCAAATTTTTCATCATATACACAATAGAAAAAAGCCTCGCCTCTTAATGTTGTTTTTATTTGTTCTTCAGGAACCTGCAACAGCATAAATGGATCTGCTTTATTTACACGAAAAGGATGTATCTGCGCAGCCCGCTGTTTAGCTTCTATTAACTGTTGATAGTTCTGGGCTTCCTGTCTATAATATCTGCTCACCAGATCAACCTTAACATGTGTAACTAATATATACACAGACCATCCCAAAAGAGCGCAGAACCCAACATATATGATCAGCAATATTTTCCCCCAACTCATCTTGAATTGTTTTTATTTTTTGAGGGATATTGAATTTGCCACCCTGTACACTTATTTTACAAAGCCGGGCCCAGAAAATTAGTGTTCGCGCTAACCAGTTCCTTACCATTATTATATAAAGCCAGTTTCAGTATTGTTTTTCTTTGGCTTATTGCCGATTTGGGTAGTATGATGAAGAATGTACCCGATGCCTGTCCTTCCTTCTTAATATCAATGAGGGGCTTACCTGCCATCTGAATTGTTCCCTGCCGGTCAAGCAATACCACCTTCAGCGAAAGGTCTTTGGTAGTTTTATTGATGAGCCTGATACTGTAGAGGTTCGATAAACTGTCGCTACCTCTTTCCTGGTACAACATACCTGCTGTTCTGATGACTGTTGCATCAATATCTTTTCGGGTGATTAAAATCACTGATAAAATAGCCAGTAGCAAAAAGCATAAACCTGTGTAGAGTTTCATCCTGACTGTATAACGTAAAGGCTCTCCTTTGGCTATACTATTCTCAGATGCATAGCGGATTAATCCCCTGGGTTTTCCGATACTATCCATTATATGATCACAGGCGTCGATACAGGCCGTACAGCCCACACATTCCATTTGTACACCATTCCTGATATCAATACCTGTCGGACAAACTTTCACACAGAGATGACAGTCTATACAGTCGCCCAAAGCTGTTGCTTCCTGTTTTTTAAAATTCCCCCTTGGTTCACCTCTTTTATAATCATACGCTACTATCATGGAATTTTTATCAAGCAATACACTTTGCAAACGGCCATAGGGACAAACCACCGTACATGCCTGCTCCCTGAAAAAAGCATACACACCATAAAATACTGCACTGAATACAAGAATGGAAGCAAATCCTACCACATGTCCGGTGACTGGTTCGGTAATAATTTTTTCGAGCTCTCTTATTCCGATGATATAAGCGAGAAAAAAATTGGCGATGATAAATGAAAGCAGAAAAAATAAAACATGTTTTACCGTCACTTTAAATATCTTCTTACTGGTCCAGGGTGCCGCCTTCAGTTGTTTTTGTGCAGGCGCATCGCCTAATACCCAATACTCTACCCGCCGAAACATCATTTCCATGAAATTGGTTTGCGGACAGGCCCATCCGCAAAATAGTCTTCCAAAAGCAGCTGTAAAAAGAATGATAAAGAATACAAAAGTGACCATGGTAAGACCAAAAATGAAAAAGTCCTGTGGCCAGAATATCTTACCAAATAAAATAAATTTCGCTTCCGGTATATTAAACAGGAAGAGTGGCCTCCCATCAATTTCCACAAATGGCAGTCCGAAGAAAAGGATAAAATAAAATACACTTAATACGGTACGTATATTGTAAAAACGCCCTTTGGGTTGGTATGCATAAATCCATTTCCGTTTACCGGATGCATCTACAGTAGCAATCCGGTCGCGAAAAGCATCTGTTTCCAATACATTACTATGTTTTATTTCACTCATCGTATTATTTCAATCCTGCTTTTGTTACAGGTGCTGCTGTTTTTGCGGTATCACTTACAACCTGTTCCTGGTAAACTTCGCCCTGTGGTTCTTTTGCTGTAGCTGGTTTTGTTCCTTTCAGCGATTTAATATAGCTCGCCAGCTGGGCTATCTGTGCGGGAGAATAATCATCTTTCCAGCTTTTCATGCCTTTTTCGGGCCAGCCGTATTTGATCGATTTAAATACATCAGACATACTGCCACCGTGTAACCAGTATTCATCTACTAAGTTAGGCCCCACCGTTCCGCCACCATCTGCAGCATGACAGGCTGCGCATGCTGTTACGAATATTTTTTTTCCTGCCTCGAGTGCCGATGCATCACTGAGATAGGTTACGGTATTTTCATTCACATTATTTGCTGCTTTTTTCAGGTAGTTTTCCTTTTCCGCCTCTGCTTTTTGCATAACAGCAGCCAGTTCTTCCAGACTGGAAGGTGCTGTATGTGTAACATGGTAACGCCAGAGATAAATACAGGCAAAAATGATACAGATATAAAATCCATATAACCACCAGGGTGGCAAACGGTTATCCAGTTCACGGATACCATCATAATCATGACCCAGATCAATATTAGCTTCTTCCTGAACCGGTTTAAAACTATTGGCTTTGTTCCACCATTTTGCCAGTGACGATTCTTTAGCAACAATTGGCTTTACTACTGTTTCTTTTGCCAGCAGACTTTTCAGGTGATAAAGTAGCCATAACAATACCAGCAGTTCTACTCCCACAACAGTAATAAGCGAATAAAATGCAGTAGGTGATAACCCGCTGATATTTGTACTGGCGGCAGCTCCTGTTAACGGTTCATCGGCAGCAAATGCAACTGAGCTCATGAGTAAAAAAACAGGTACAGTTAGTATTTTAGGCTGAGTTGCCGATTTTTTTTCATCACGATATGCTTTCATCTTCATTTCTGCAGCACCCAATACCACATGTGCCAGTAAACCGATGGCCAGTAATAATACTGCGATGATGACCACCAACACCTGTGCAAGCGGGTTACTCATGGCCGATGGTTTAGGCGGACCTTCAGCCCATACACTGGACGGAACCAGTGTACAAAATAGTCCTATCATCCACACACTCAGGTATTTGATCCTTTGAAAATTACGCTGTTGCATTTCAATTCGTTTATAAGTCAGAAGGTTAGTTGTCTAAGGGTAAATGACTGATTTCCTCTATCATTTTTTTATCTGCTTTCCATGCCCACAGGGTCATCAGCAGAAAAAAAGTAAAGAAGATGGAGAAAGAACTCAGGGCATAGATATCTACACCAATGATCTTTTCCAGGTAATTGATGAATTTCATATTCGTTTCTTTTATTGTTTGGCAGCCAGTGGCTGTTCTCCTTTAATATCTATGCCAATTCTTTGCATATAAGCTATCAGTGCAACGATCTCTTTATTGGCTGCAGTCTGTATTTTATCGGCCTTGAGGTTATTACTGATTTTTTCTGCCTGTGCCATCAGTTCTTTGTTAGCGATCTGATCATACCCTTTTACATAAGGCACACCCAGTGTTTGCATGGCCTTGATACGGGCAGCAGTTGTTGCGGTATCAATCGCATCATCCAATAACCATGGATAGGATGGCATGATTGAACCCGGACTCATACTTTGTGGCTCCAGCATATGGTTGTAATGCCAGCTATCAGGATACTTGCCACCGATACGTGCCAGATCAGGACCTGTGCGTTTACTACCCCATTGAAATGGATGGTCATATACAAACTCGCCTGCCTTACTGTATTCGCCGTAACGTGCCACTTCATCGCGGAAAGGACGAATCATTTGTGAGTGACAGGTATAACATCCTTCGCGGATATAGATGTCGCGACCATGTAATTCAAGTGGTGTATAAGGTTTTACCGCAGCAATGGTAGGTACATTACTTTTTATAAGGAAAGTAGGGACGATCTCAAGTATACCACCAATGGCTACTGCAACCAGACTGAGTACCAGCATCTGGATAGGCCTCGCTTCAATCCAGCGGTGCCAGTATTGCTTGCCATGTGTAACAATTTTTGCAGGCAGAGGTGGTGCTTCTGCTGCTTCATTGGCTACCAGTTTACCGGCTTTTACTGTTTTCACGATATTGTACACCATGATGAATACACCCACTAAGTATAACAGTCCACCAATGCTTCTTGCTATATACAATGGAATAATATGGGTAACGGTTTCGAGGAACTGAAATTTGAGTGTACCATCTTCTGTAAACTGTTTCCACATCATCGCCTGTGTAAAGCCTGCCCAGTACATCGGAATGGCGTACAGTACAATACCAATGGTACCAATCCAGAAATGTGTTCCCGCCAGTTTGGTTGAATACAGTGGCGTATTGAAAATTTTAGGAATAACCCAATAGAGAATACCAAAAGTGAGAAAGCCGTTCCAGCCCAATGCACCTACGTGAACGTGCGCAATGGTCCAGTCAGTAAAATGCGATATGGCGTTTACATTTTTAAGACTCAGTAAAGGCCCTTCAAAAGTGGCCATACCATAACAGGTAATAGCAACCACCATGAATTTCAGGATAGGATCTTCACGTACTTTATCCCATGCACCTCTCAGGGTAAATAATCCATTCAGCATACCACCCCATGATGGTGCAATCAGCATAATACTGAATACCACACCTAAACTCTGCGCCCAATCGGGTAATGCCGTATATAATAAGTGGTGCGGGCCTGCCCAGATATAAATAAAAATGAGTGCCCAGAAGTGAATGATGGAAAGACGGTAACTATATACCGGTCTGTTAGCCGCTTTAGGCAGAAAATAATACATGATACCCAGGTAAGGAGTCGTAAGGAAAAAAGCTACTGCATTGTGTCCATACCACCACTGTACCAGTGCATCCTGTACACCTGCATACCAGCTGTAACTTTTCAGAAAAGTAACCGGTATCTCGAATGAGTTTACAATATGCAGCATGGCAACGGTTACCCATGTTGCTATATAAAACCAGATAGCTACATACAAATGACTCTCCCTGCGTTTCAGAATAGTACCAAACATATTGATACCAAATACTACCCAGATAAGGGTAATGGCTATGTCAATGGGCCATTCCAGTTCGGCATATTCTTTACCAGTGGTATAACCTGCCAGCAACGTAACTGCAGCAGCTACAATAATCAGCTGCCATCCCCAGAAATGTATTTTACTGAGTGTATCGCTGAACATTCGTGCCTTACACAAACGTTGCAGCGAATAATATACTCCCATAAAAATACCATTACCCACAAAGGCAAAAATGACTGCATTGGTATGCAGTGGTCTTACCCTTCCGAATGTAGTAATAGGTAAATTAAAGTTCGCTGCAGGTAAGTATATCTGAACAGCAGCAAGCAAACCCACCAACATACCCACTACTCCCCAGAGAATGGTGGCATACGCAAAAAGTTTTACCGTTTTGTTGTCGTAATAAAATTGTTCTGATTGCATGAATGGTCGTTTTATACAAGAGATTGAGTAACTATTTTTTATTGGGATGTTGATCGAAGAGCATTCGAACGGAAGGCGATTCCTCATCATCATATTGTCCTGTTTTCACGCTCCAGATAAAAGCACCCAGGAATAAACCAGCTACACTGATGCTTGCGATTAACAGAAGGATAATAACACTCATAGCTGTTGAATTAACACTGTAAAAGTATTTTCAACGCATGGGGCAGTCTATGATATTACTCAATGAAACACATGATTTTAGTCATGTTTTTGTCAGGCAAGACCCAAACGTCTGGCACTCAGATTGGTTAAACCAAAAGCAATAAGCAGGATGCTGATACTACTGCAGGGCATGAGTATTGCAGCAATCATTGGTGATAATGTACCCTGTACAGCAAAATATAAGCCGGTGATATTATAAAGAATGGATATGACAAATGCAATCATGACAATGGTTCGGTTAAATTTGCACAGCCTGATTAACTGGTATAACTGCGACAGACTCCCCGCTTCAATAATAGCATCACTGGCAGGCGTAAAATTGTTGCTGTTATCTGTAATGGCCACGCCCACATCTGCCTGCTTCAATGCTCCTGAATCATTGAGTCCATCGCCGATCATCATGATATTTTTTCCTTCCTGCTGCATCGACTTTAATACTTCCAGTTTGTCTTCTGGCTGTTGATTAAAATAAAGCTCAGAAGGAGCGCCCAGTAATTTTCGCAGGTAAGGCAGTTCACCATCATTATCGCCACTCACTACCGCAATATGAAAGCGTGACTGTAATTGTCGTAACAGCATGGGTACCGACTGACGATAATGGTTCCTGAACCTGAATCTGCCGAGTAGTTTTCCTTCTAAAGACAGGTAAACAACAGAAGCTTCATCATTTTGTGTTTTACCTGTAATAAACAGTGAGGAACCAAGTGCAATAAGATCACCATCAACCATTCCTTCTATTCCCTTTCCGGGAAATTCTTCAAAAGCCAGGAAAGGATCTTTCAAGGGGGGCCCCGCCCATGCAGCTATTCCTTTACTCAGGGGGTGTGTAGACTGTGCCGTTAATGTGGCAATTTTCTTCCGGATTTGAGGCGAAATAGGTTTCCCGTCATATACCACTTCCATTTCTGTTCCTGCGGTGAGTGTTCCTGTTTTATCGAAAACGATGGTGTCTATATCGGCCAGCTTTTCAATGACTGTAGCATGGCGCAGGTAAAAATGATTGCGCGAAAGAATACGCAGGATATTACCATTGGTAAACGTATTACTCAATAACAAGGCGCAGGGACAGGCAATAATAAGAACAGCCGTTACAGCATTCCAGCTCCTGCTTTCATCCTGCCAAAACCAATAAGCCCCTGCTACTATAGCTACTGAAAAAACCACCCATGTAAACCAGCGACTCAACCCATGAACAAATGAATTTTCATTGGTTGTTTCGTTTTTGAATACATCCTTGTTCCACAGTCTTGTCAGATAACTTTGTGCTACTTCCTTAATTACCAATACTTCAATATTACCACCCACCTGTTTACCGCCGGCATAGACAATTTCTCCCATTTCCTTTGCCACAGGCAAGGTTTCACCGGTTACAAAACTGTAATCAATAAGTGCCCGGCCTCGGGTAATAATACCATCTGCCGGAATCAGTTCCTGGTGATGAATGAGCAGGGTATCATTCAATGCAATATCAGGTAAGGTTACAGTAGACGACACATCTTCTTTGATTCTTGTAACAGCCACCGGAAAATAAGAAGTATAATCACGATCGAAATTCAACTGCCGGTGGGTTCTGTCTTGTAATACACGGCCAGCCAGCATAAAAAATACGATACCGGTCATTGAATCAAAATAACCACTACCTGTACCTGTAAATACTTCATATAAACTGCGGGCAAATGTTACCCAGATGGCCAGTACAATGGGTGCATCGATATTGAGGAATTTTTGTTTAAGGGCATTCCAGGCACTGGTGTAGAATTCTCCGGCACTGTAAAAAAATACCGGCAGACTGAGGATAAGATTGAGGTAACGGAAAAAAATCAGCAGGGTTCCCTCTTTGTCATCAATACCCAGGTATTCCGGAAAACTCATGAGCATAATATTCGCAAAACAAAAACCGGCAACACCGAGTCGGAAAATTTTTTTCCTGTCAGTAACCGGTTTCTTCCTGCCCAGGTCGTGATAACTGATATATGGTTCATAGCCTATTCCAGTGAGTAACTCAGCCAGTTGACGAAGGCTGATGAGCCTATGATCAATGATAATATCAGCCTCTTTTCTTTCAAAATTTACAGTACAGCTTATTATCCCATCATTGAGTTTATAGAGTTGTTCAAGCAGCCATAAACAACTGCTGCAATGCATCTGCGGAAGATAGAAACTGACATGTATATATTGATTGTCTTTGAAACTGATGAGCGACTGCTGGATAGCAATATCTTCAAGAAAAGCGAATTTATCTGACCTCACCGTTATTTTTTGTGACTGGCCCGGACTCCGGTTCAGGTCATAATAAGTACACATCCCATGTTCATTCAGTATTTCGTATACCATTTTACAGCCTTCACAACAAAACGGTTTATCATAAGCACTGATACTGTTGTCGCGACAGTTTTCACCGCAATGATAGCAGGCTAGTTCTGTTGATGATATGGACCTGTTTTTACTCATGCTTTTCCATTTGTAAGATGCTGGTTTAACAACGGGTATAATGTACTCTGCTCAAAATGAATCCATCTCAATACCAGGGTTTCCATCAGGAACATATCGTTAATACATATTTTCAGTGCATCTGGCCAGCTGGGGTGAGTAACATAATGGTGCATGAGCTGACGGAGTTTCTGCATCAGTTCTATTAATACCTGATGCGTGTGCAGCATAGTGTCTATTACTTTAGGTTGCAGCAATACTTTACCATCACCAGGTTGTTGTTGCAGGTAGGGGAAAACAATACCTGTTTCTTTTCTGAAAGAATGGGTTAGCTCATCTTCAATTTTCTGAAAAACCAATTGTACAATCTCGGAAACAGGTTCAGGTAATTCTGCGATGGATGCATGTTGATCGAGATACCTACGTATCCTGGCACAGGAATCAAGAATAGGCATATGATAGGCAGAAGGAATGGTTCTGCAGATTTCTCCGATTGAACCCGAACCCGAAAATATTTGACCACCTGCCTGCAACAACATGATAGGAGTAATTTGCCTGCAAGATAGGGGCGCTCAAAAAGTTCAACTATGATGATACTCAATTGTAAACATGACTTTTGTCATGTTTAATCCTGTAGGTTGGCTGTCTGGAGCAGTAATTTGTGCTGGAGTATTTTTATTTTCTTGCCATCCAGTTCTACCATACCGTCTTTTTTGAAATCGGATAGTAAACGAATGGTAGATTCTGTGGCAGTACCTACAAGATTGGCTATTTCTTCCCTTGATAACCGAACATTGAGTGTTATGCCATCTTCTTCAAAACCATAGGTTTCTTTAATAAAAAGCAATGTTTCAGCCAGACGCTCCCTGATGGGTTTCTGGGCCAGGTGAGTGAGCTTTACTTCTGCTTTATGCAGTTCATCACTCAGTAATTTCATCATCTCAAAAGCCAGTCCCGTATCATTTTTAAGAACAGTTACGAAAAGCTCTTTGGGGATAAAACAAACTTTTGTGTCTTCAAGTGCCACAGCTGAAGCCCCGTACCTATCGCCACTCAGCAAAGCCCTGTAACCTAAAACATCGCCCGCTTTCAGTAACCTGATAATCTGTTCTTTACCATCATCGCCCTGGTGAGATAATTTTACTTTTCCTTCATTGATACAGTATACACCGAAAGGATAGGCCCCTTCATTAAAAAGTATCTGCCCTTTTTTATATGTATTACAGATTTTCTGCTCATTAATCGCATCAACATACTCTTCCCTGGCTTTGCAAAAAACAGAGTTAAATCGCTGCGAACAGGATTGACAGGTAGCGTAATCGTGATGAGACTGCATTTAAAGGTTTGAGATACAAAATTAAAGCTATTTATGAACGGTTGTTTATTAAAAGATAATAAAGCCATTAAGGCAGGAGTATTTGTTTAAATTTAACCGAGTCGCCATTGAACACATTACAATCCGTTTTCGACCTGATTCCATTAATACTGCCCTGTTCACTGTGCTGCCAGAACTGCCATGACCGGTTAATTCTTGGCTTTTCGGGCTGAAAATAATGTGCCACCCATAGAGGATATGTTTTAAAATCGTCGCCAAGATGACGCTCGTAAAAATCGGCATAAGTATAAATAATGGGTTTTACCCTATAATATGATTCAATTTCCTTTAACCACTCTTTTAATCGTTCCCGCATTACAGCCGGTTTAACACCGTATAATTTTTCAATATCTACAACCGGCGGCAGATCACCTTTTCTTAGTTGTACCTGTCGAATAAACTGAAGGGCCTGTTTTTTACCGCTTTTGGTAGCGAGAAAAAAATGATAAGCTCCCCTCACCATTCCCGCTTCTTTTGCATCATTCCAGTTTTTATGAAATCGTTTATCTGTATCATTCAGTCCTTCCGTTGCTTTCATAAATACAAAACCCATTCTTGTTTTGTCTTCTTTCATACCATAAACCGATGGCCAATGAATAGGCCCCTGGTGTACACTAACATCAATACCATGAATGCTGTAACCCGGAGGAAGCTGTATACCAAATGCTTCATACCTCACAGACGAGATCGTATCTTCCTGTTGTTGTTGCCATTTATTCAGTAAAGTGAAATACAGAATTGTTACAAAACCGCCCAGCAATACTATCAACCATAACTTCTGCTCCCTGCTTAATCTTTTAGCACTCTTTTTTGACATATTCCTGCAAAAATCGGGTAAAACAGTATGGTAAGTTTCAATACAGGGTAGTTTTAGCGTTTTCTCACCCTGCTTTTTACTAATTTTACACAATGGCTTATTTTAACTGGAACGACAGTATTAATTTTCTGGGTAAACTCACTGTAAGAAGGGTTTGGAATGCCTTAAAAGTGTATGGAAGTTATCAGATCAGCCGATTTAGTAAAAAGCCTGTTCAATGGGGGTTCCCAATTTCCATTTCCTTTGAACCCACCACCTCCTGTAATTTACGATGCCCTGAATGTCCAAGCGGACTTCGTTCTTTTACAAGGCCAACTGGTATGCTTCAAAAAAGTTTTTTTGAAACAACTATCGATGATATCCATAAAGATCTGTTATACCTTATTTTTTATTTTCAGGGTGAGCCTTACCTCAATCCTGATTTTCTGGAGATGGTAAAATATGCGCATGATAAAGGCATTTATACGGCTACTTCCACCAATGCACATTACCTGACAGATGAGAAAGCAAAAAAAACAGTGGAAAGCGGATTAGACAGGTTGATAATTTCGATTGATGGTACTTCACAGGATGTTTACCAGCAATACCGTGTAGGTGGAAAACTTGATAAAGTATTGGAAGGTGCCCGCAATATTGTTAAATGGAAAAAAGAACTGAACAGCAAAACCCCGTTTGTCTTTTTCCAGTTTTTAGTCGTGAAGCCCAATGAACACCAGATAGAAGAAGTTAAAAAACTAGGTGCTGAAATTGGTGTTGACCAGGTTCGTTTTAAAACAGCGCAGGTTTACGATTATGAAAATGATCCGCATAACCTGATCCCCGAAAACAATAAATACAGCCGCTATAAGAAAGACAGAGATGGTAAGATGCGGGTAAAGAGCGGCTTAACCAACCGCTGCTGGAAGCTGTGGCATGCCAATGTAATTACCTGGGACGGGCTTGTAGTACCCTGCTGTTTTGATAAAGATGCCATGCACCAGCTAGGCAATCTGAAAACACAAAGCTTCAGACAAATATGGAAGAACGATAACTACCGGCAATTCAGGAATGAATTAATGACCAGCCGAAAAAATATAGATATCTGCGCCAACTGCAGTGAAGGACTAAGTGTATGGCAGGATTAGTATGGTGAATTGTGAATGGTCAATGGTGAATAGTGAATTTTTTTGTGGGGTAGGGTAACCAGTATAATCCATATTCTGCATTGACAATTCACAATTGACAATTCACCATTCACCTTCTAACATTTTCACTACATTTACAGCTATGGGTATTGAAAAAGATATACAACAACAGCATTTCAGGAATGAGTACCAGAAGGCTTCTGTGAATATCATTTATTCTGCCAACTGGTTGAATGAAAAAATCAAAACCATGCTCGACCCGGATGATATTACACCTCAACAGTATAATATACTCCGCATCCTGAGGGGTTGCCAGCAACCATTGAGCACATTACAGATACGATCTCGTATGCTCGATAAAATGAGCGATACCAGCCGCATAGTAGAACGCTTATTGAAAAAGGGGTTGGTAGAAAAGAAAGTATGTTCTGCCGATAAACGCCTGGTAGATGTAAGTATCTCCAAGAAAGGTTTGTCGCTGCTTGACAAGCTCGATAAAAAAAATGCAGAAATCGATCAATTACTGCAGTCGCTCTCCGAAACAGAAGCCTCCACTTTGAATAAGCTGCTCGATAAAATGCGTGAAGAGCTGGGCTAATTGTTAATTTCCGGTCCGGTTTCTCCGAATTCTTCCACATCAGCAGCTTTAGCCTATTCACTGGTTTATCTTTGAAGTATGAAAGCATTGCTACATTTCTGTTTCATACTGGTTATTTCTACCACTACTCTTTCAGTCAGTGCACAACATTCTCCCAATTATGAGTTCCGGGCTGCATGGGTAGCAACAGTTGAAAATATTGACTGGCCCAGTAAAAGAACACTCTCAGTAGCAGAACAGCAGGCCGAATTTATACGACTTGCCGAAATACACCATCGCAATGGTATGAATGCCCTGGTTGTTCAGATACGTCCATCAGCAGATGCTTTTTATCCCTCTACCCTCGAACCCTGGAGTGAATACCTCACCGGTAAACAAGGACTTCCGCCCAGCCCCTATTACGATCCGCTTGAATTCATGATCACTGAAACACATAAACGTGGCATGGAATTTCATGCATGGCTCAATCCATACCGCGCCGTATTTAATATTCTCCGTTCTTCCGTGGCACCCGGCCATATCAGCAAACAACATCCTGAATGGTTTGTGAATTATGGCGACAAAAAATACTTCAACCCCGGACTTAAAGAAGTACGTAAACATGTAGCAGATGTGGTAAAAGATATTGTAACCAGGTATAAGGTAGATGCCATTCATATGGACGATTATTTCTACCCTTATAAAATTCCGGGCCGCGATTTTCCGGACCAGGCTACCTTTTTACAGTATGGAAAAGGAATGGCAAAAGATGAATGGAGAAGAAGTAATTGCGACAGCATCATCGTACTGCTTCAGCAAACCATCAGAAAAGCCAATCTAAAAGTGAAATTTGGCATCAGTCCATTCGGTGTATGGCGCAATAAAAGCCAGGACCCGATGGGCAGTGAAACCCGCTCAGGACCTACAAATTACGATGAATTGTATGCCGACGTATTGCTTTGGTTGCAGAAAGGATGGATTGATTATATAGTTCCACAGCTCTATTGGGAAAGAGGACATCCGCTCGCCAGTTATGATATTTTACTTCGTTGGTGGAATGAGCACAGTTATGAAAGACACCTGTATATAGGTCATGGTATTTACCGTGCCGGATCAAACACCGCCTGGAAAAACAGAAACGAAATACCTGAACAAATAAAAGCATTAAGGGGTTATGAAAATACACAAGGCAGTGTTTACTACAACAGCAGTGTATTCAACAAAAACCCCAATGGCTGGAACGACAGTTTACAACAAAATTATTACCGTTACCCTGCCCTTGTACCACCCATGTTCTGGATTGACAATACCATACCTCCGCAACCGCTGGTAGAAAAAACCAGTGATCATACTTACAGACTTGTCTATAAAGGCGAAGAAAAAATCAAGGGTTTTGGGGTATTCATGTATGATGGAAAAGGAGAAGCCGATTTTGGCAACAGCCAGTTGATTGAATTTATCGTTGGAGACAAAACCGGTATACTTGACCTGAATAAATACCTGTTTGCCAAAGGCAAAAAAATACTTGTGGCTTCTGTAGACACAGATAATAATGTAAGTCCGTTACGGTTATTATATGATTAATCGAAATGCACCCCTTTATCCTGCGGCAGCGGCCATTTACCAAAACGTTGCTCAACAGCTGTAAAACGATGTTCAAAAATTTGCCGAAGCTGGCTGCGTACCATAATAGTATTCGCAATATCGCCCAATATCCAGAGTGGTAATTTGTAGTGCACAATATCTGTCATTTCCACACCGCCTTCAACCGCTTGAAAATGGTGCTGGTGATGCCAGAGGCTGTAAGGGCCAAACCTTTGTTCATCCACAAAAAAACGGTGGTCTTCCACATGCGTAATTTCAGTCATCCAGTACAGCGGAATGCCCAGCACAGGACTTACTTTATATTCAATTACCTGCCCCTGGTACATACGGTTACCATGGTATTTACTGATGATATTAAAACCGAGGTTAGACGGAGTAATTTCTTTGAGGTTTTCCGGGCTGCTGAAAAAGTCCCAGGCTTCTTCCAGTGATATAGGTATCCGTTGAACAGTTTTAAAAGAATATACCTTCGACATACGCTTGTTTTAGCTTATAACAGTTTCCAAACTAAAATGTTCAACTCATTCAAACCTGTCGGCCCTGCAATAGAAAGGTTTGGATGAGTTGAACATTGAATATTCAACATTCTGCTGTTATCGCGTTTACTCTATCTTTATTCCATGATTACCCGTGAACAGCAACTGGCACAGTTCAAAAAAATATATGAAGGGCTGAATGAACAGCAACAAAAAGCGGTAGATACCCTTGAAGGTCCTGTAATGGTTATTGCGGGTCCGGGAACGGGTAAAACCCAGATTTTAGGTGCCAGAATTGGTAAGCTCAGACTGGAAACAGATACACAACCTGAAAACATCCTTTGCCTTACCTATACCGATGCAGGTGTGGTAGCCATGCGTAAGAGATTAGTGGGGTTTATTGGTCCAGATGCCTATAAAGTAAATATCTGCACATTTCATGCATTCTGTAATGATGTGATACAGGATAACCTTTCGCTGTTTGAAAAAACATCGATGGATCCTATTTCAGACTTAGAAAGAATTGCTTTACTCAAAGAACTGATTGATGGTTTCCCCAAAAATCATCCCCTGAAAAGATACCGGGGCGATGTGTATTACGAAATCAATAACCTGCAACAACTATTCAGTACTATGAAAAGAGAGGGCTGGACTGCTGCATATGTACAATCCAGGATTGATGTGTACCTCACAGAACTGCCCACCAGAGAAGCCTTTATTTATCTGCGCAGCAGCGGCCCCAATAAAAAAGGCGACCTTAAAAAGAATAAAATAGCAGAAGAAACAGAGAAAATGGAAAAGTTGCGGGCAGCAACAAATGAGTTTTCACGTTTTCAGCAAATGATGCGTCAAAGAAACCGCTATGATTTTGATGACATGATTAACTGGGTAATAGACGCATTTAATAACAATAAAAACCTGCTGGCCCGTTACCAGGAGCAGTACCAGTATATTTTAGTAGATGAGTTCCAGGATACCAGTGGTACTCAAAACGAACTCATTAAACTACTCATCAATTACTGGGAAACACCCAATGTATTTGTGGTAGGTGATGATGATCAGAGTATTTACCGTTTCCAGGGTGCCAATGTAGAGAATATGGAAGCATTTGCAGGTCAATTCAGGGAATCTTTATATACCGTTATTTTAACCCGTAACTACCGTTCTACACAACCTATTCTTGATGTTTCCAGAACACTGATTGAAAGAAACAATGAGCGCCTGGTAAAAAAGCTGGATGGACTTAACAAAGAACTGATAGCAGCCAATACGGAATTGAGTGAGTTAAAAAAATTACCGCAGATCATTGAATATGAAAATCCAAGGCAGGAAATGATTCATATTACCCTGCAGGTGGAAGCTTTACTTAAACAGGGAGTATCACCCGGACATATCAGTATTATTTACCGGGAGAATAAATATGGAGAAGAACTGGCGCGCTATTTTCAGCAGAAACGAATTCCGGTATACAGTAAGCGGAACGTAAATATTCTCCAGGAACCATTAGGTAAACAACTGGTAGAAGTATTAAGGTACCTGGCTGCAGAGCATGATGTTCCTTTCGGTGGTGATGAAATGCTGTTTGAAATTTTACATTATAACTGGTTCTCTATCCCCCCGATTGAAATTGCAAAACTAAGTGCAGAAGTGGCCGACAGAAAGTTTGGCGACAGAAAAATATCACTCAGGCAACTCATTGCAGAAAGATTACAAGGGCCTTTACCCGACCTGTTCAGCAAAGAAATTCCGGGACTTAAAAAAGCACAGTCGGCCATTGAACAGCTGATTCAGGACGTGCCCAATATTACCCTGCAACAGCTTTTTGAAAACATGATCCGTGAAACAGGTGTATTAAGTCATATCATGCAAAGCCCCGATAAACACTGGCTACTGCAAATAGTCACGGGCTTATTTGATTTCATCAAAGAAGAAACACATCGTAATCCTTTACTCAACCTGCAACAGCTGATCAACATTTTTGACCTGATGGAAAAAGAAGGACTCGCACTTCCATTGGTAAGAGTAGGTGGCACCGACCAGGCTGTAAACCTTTTAACCGCACATGGTTCTAAAGGCCTCGAATATGAATATGTATTTATAGCGGGTTGTAATTCTGCCAACTGGGAAAAGAAAAGAAAACCCGGTGGAGGTTATAGTATGCCCGATACTATATTCTCATCTCAGCCCGTACACAGTGAAACAGAAGAGTTACGAAGGTTATTTTATGTAGCTGTTACCAGGGCCGCCAAACAATTATGTATTTCTTATGCCAAAACTAATAAGGACGGGAAAGAAATTGAGCCATCCATGTTTGTGGCGGAGATAAGAGAAGAGCACCAGTTACCATTTTCAACCATCACGCTGGATGAAAATACAATTGCCGAATTCTCCATTCTTGCGCTCGAAAAAGAGCAAAAACCTGAGATCGAAAAAATAGAAGCTGATTTCATTACACAGATCCTCGACAAATTTGTGATGAACGTTACAGCATTAAATAACTACCTGAAATGTCCGCTTCAGTTTTATTTCCAGAACCTCGTTCGTGTACCATCGGGTAAATCTGAAGCTACTGAATTTGGTTCTGCCGTTCACTATGCCCTGCAATCGCTTTTCCAGAAAATGCAACAGCGTGAGCAGGTATTTCCGGATGTGCAGGAATTTATGTCCGATTTTAAATGGTATATGAACCGTCATCGTGAGAATTTTACCAAAGAACAGTTTGCCAGAAGAATGGAACAGGGTGACCAGGTGTTACACGAATATTATAACCGCTACATCCATGAGTGGAATAAGGTGGTGGCTATAGAAACCAATATCCGTAATGTAACGGTAAAAGGTATTCCACTCAAAGGCAAACTGGATAAACTGGAATTTGATGGTAAACAGGTGAATGTGGTAGATTATAAAACCGGCGACCCAGAAAAAGGGCTCAAAAAGTTAAACCCACCCAGCGATAAAGAACCCCTTGGAGGCGATTACTGGCGACAGGCTGTTTTTTATAAAATACTGGTTGATCACTATCCTTCAAAAAACTGGCAGGCCGTAAGTGCCGAGTTCGATTTTATTGAACCCGATAAAAAGAAGGGATACCTGAAAGAAAAAAAAATCATTACCGACAGTGACATTACTACTGTAACACAACAAATTGAAACCGTATGGAACAAAATACAGGGCAGGGAATTTTATACGGGTTGCGGTAAAGAAGACTGTCATTGGTGCCAATTTGTAAAAACAAACGAAATGGCAGTAGCGCTTCACGATCCTGATGAGGAAGACAATGATTAACACGATTTTTAAGAAGAACGGCTGCCCGCTCAGCGGAAAGCCTGTAAGTTTGCAGCATTCATGAAACCTAAGCAGCGTTTAACATCTTTTATTCAGTTACTGGTTATACTCCTGTCGGTTATACTGCTGGCGGGGTCCTGTGCCAATATCGTTCCGCCAAGTGGAGGTTTCAGGGATAGTTTACCGCCACGGCTGGTGATGGCCCTGCCAAAAGATTCTGCCGTTAATGTAACGTCAAAGAATATCACACTCACATTTGATGAGTTTGTACAGCTGGATAATGTAAGTGAAAACCTCATCTATTCACCGGCAGTTAAAACAATACCTTCTGCCGATTATAAACTACGCAATGTCACCATCCGTTTCAGGGATTCACTGGAACCTAATACCACTTACTCCATCGACTTTGGTAATGCCATACAGGATGTGAATGAAAATAATATTGCCCGGAATTTCCGTTATGTTTTCTCTACCGGGCCTACAATTGACTATAACACTTATTCAGGAAAAGTAATTCTGGCAGAAACAGGAAAAATAGACAGTACCTTATGGGTAGTGCTTCACCGCGATTTATCGGACACTGCTATTCAAAAACTTCAGCCACGTTTCTATACCAGACTCAATGGCAAAGGTGAGTTTACTTTTAATAATCTACCGGCAGGCTCTTTTGCTGCTTATGTGGTGAATAAAAGCAGTTACAATAAAACCTTCGACAGTACTGAATTATTTGCATTCAGGAATGGTACTGTACTGATAAATGGTAATACAAGAGGCGATACCCTATTTGCTTTTATACAATCGCCTAAACCTTCTAAATCGACCAGCGATGCGGGCGCTGCTTTACCACCTTCCCTGCGCGATGACAGGCGTTTACGTTACCTGCCTGTTTTAGATAATGGCCAGCAGGATTTGATGAGTAATCTACCGTTATTCTTCAACCGGAAATTATTTGCGGTAGACACTACTAAAATACAGTTGCTTGATACCAATTACAGGGCCATCAATGGTTATACAGTTCAACTCGATACAAGCCGGAAAAAAATAATCATCGATTATCCCTGGAAAGAGAACACTGTTTATAAACTGATTCTCCAGAAAGAAGCGTTTGCCGATACGAATGCAGTAATGCTGCCAAAGTCAGATACCTTAACAATTACGTCCCGGAAAGAAACAGAATATGGAACAGTCCGCTTCCGTTTCTCAAACCTCGATACAGCCAGGCACCCTATTATTCAACTCGTAAAAAATGATGAACTCGCTGCCTCTTATCCGGTTACGGTAAACGATTTCAGCATCAAAAGATTCAAACCCGGAACTTATGATGTGAGGATATTGTACGATACTAATAAAAATGGCAAATGGGATACCGGTCATTTTTCTTCCGGTAAAAAACAACAGCCCGAACGAGTGGTCAGCATCCCCCGAACGCTCAGCATACGTGCCAACTGGGATAATGAGGTTACGATTGCCTTGCAGTAAGTTGTTAGCTTGCAGCTACAAGCTTCAAGCTGCAAGCCACAAGCATGAAATTTTGGGTAGTTTTATTTGAATTTATTAGTCATTGATTTTTCAGACATCCATCCACTTGAAGCTTGTAGCTTGCGGCTTGTAGCTTCCATCTTGCTGCTTCCCCGCCGTGTCACTATCTTTGCTCCATGCAACTCCCTTCCTCTTTACTTGAAAATGCAGTAGCCCAGTTTGCCAAATTACCGGGTATTGGTAAAAAAACGGCTTTGCGACTGGTTTTGCATTTACTCAAACAGGATGTAAATGATGTACAGCATTTTGGGGAAACCATTGCAAGAATGCGGAGAGATATCAAGTTTTGTCAGCGTTGCCACAATATCAGCGATGGCGATATCTGTTCTATCTGTGCCAACTCCATGCGCAACCAGCAACTCATTTGTGTAGTAGAGAATATAAGAGATGTAATTGCCATCGAAAGCACCCAGCAATTTAATGGTGCCTATCATGTACTCGGCGGAATCATATCACCGCTTGATGGTATTGGTCCAGATCAGTTAAGCATTGAATCGTTGGTATCGAGAATAGAAAAAGAAGAAACTGAAGAACTGGTTTTTGCCCTCAATCCAAATATACAGGGTGATACTACTATTTACTATATCCAGAAAAAACTAGCCCACCTGTCCTGCCGGGTAACCACCATTGCCAGGGGTATTGCTTTTGGCGGCGAACTGGAATATGCCGACGAAATGACCCTTGCCCGGAGTATTGCCAACCGTCTTCCGGTGCAGCAATACGTGAAATAACAGAATTTTAAAGATTAAGCAACCTTTCATCCCCTTATCCGTAATTGTTGGTATGGACTGGAATGCGTAAATTGCAGTTTAAACATTGAATTAGCTCCTATCCTTTTGTATTTTTACAAAAACACCCATAAAACAACAGGCTGGGGGTTATTCATCCATCTAAACTACATATTATGGCAATGGAATTTGCTGGTATTGTTGCGGGACTGATTTGTACAGGCATCATTTGGTTAGTCGTTTTGATCTTTGCATTGGTACAGGTATTCAGGAGAACAGATCTTGAGAATAATACAAAGGTTTTATGGCTGATTGCCATACTGCTTTTCCCTTTTTTGGGTTTGCTGGTTTATATACTGGCTAATTTCTCTAAGGCGAAAAATCTGTTATGGCTGGGTTTGATAGGTGTTGTACTTTCAGTGAGCCTGACTGTTTATTTTGTGTATTCCAGGGAACACAGGGATGTAAGCAGTGAAAAGGGAATACAGGTAACTGCCCAGCAATTATTTGAAGCATTTGCAGCAGATGAAGCCAAAGCCAATACCTTATACCTCGATAAAGCCATTGAAATAACAGGGGAAGTAATAAACCTGTCAACAAACCAGGATGGCAATATTGTCGTAGATTTTAAAACCAACGATCCATTTTTTGTGATCAATTGTACATTTAAAACAGATCCAGGCGCTTTAAAAGCCGGAGACACCATTACATTCAAAGGCATTTGTACCGGTTATATACCCGATGCCAATGTAGTAATCAACGAAGGAGTATTAGTAAAATAAGAAAGGATAATAACCATGAAGCAGATTAAGATTTTAGCAGTGCTCGCAACATTCTTGTTCACCGGGTACCAGGCAGACGCACAAAAAATATTTGGTACACGTAATGGCAGAATTACATTCGAATCACCTAGTGATGGTGATGTGAAAGCAGTAAACAATGAAGTAACCAGCAGAATTGCCGATAACGGACAGCTTACATTCAGCTTACTGATGAAGGGTTTCAAATTCAAACTGGCAGAAATGCAGGAGCATTTTAACGACCAGTATGCAGAGAGTACCAAATTTCCCCGCGCCGATTTCAAGGGGAATATTTCAAACCTGAAGGATGTGAATTTCACAAAAGATGGCAGCTATAAAGTAAGTGTGAAAGGCGATCTCACCATGCACGGTGTAACAAAAAGTGTAACCGTAAATGGTGTACTGGAAATTAAAGGAGGTAAACCAGCAGCACGTGGTTCATTTGTGATCAACCTCAAAGACTTTAAGATCGATGCCTCATCTGTTACAGAAAAAGTGGATGTGGAGGTAAGCTGCCAATACCAGTAATCATTTCATCAATATAAAACACCTGTATGAAGACCCTGTTAAAAAGGTCACTGGCAATTGTATGCCTGGCCTGTACCACTCTTTTCTCCCAAGCACAGCAAGTAGACCTGTTTAAAATGCAGGACAGCGCCAGTGCAGCAGAAGATAAAAACAAATCAGAACGTACTTTAAACACATTCTATTCTACCAGACTGGTTACCACACAAACTGTTGAGATTACCGGTAAAGGAAGCATGGATTTCCGGATTAACCACCGTTTTGCTCCCCTGAATCAGGGATTCTATAACCTATTTGGGTTAGATTTTGTGGCAGCCCGCATAGGTTTTGATTTCGGTTTATCAGATAACCTAATGATTGGTATTGGAAGAACAGGAACCAATAAAGAAGCAGATGGTTTTTTAAAGTACCGTATACTACGCCAGCAAAGCGGAGAAAAAAATGTGCCGGTAACTATTTCATTATTGGGAGCCATGGCCTATCGGGGTATTCGCTATGCTGATCCCACACTGAATGTAAAAACAAAAGACCGCACGTATTATACGGCACAGGTAATGATTGCCCGTAAATTCAATGAACACACTTCCTTACAGGTATCACCTACTTATACACGATATAACAGAAAACTCTTTTTAACCGGAGGTTCTCAGGATCTTTTCTCCATTGGTTTCCTGGCCAGACAAAAAGTGAGCAGGCGGGTAAGTATCAATGCTGAATACTTTGTTCAGACACAACGTTTTGATGGCACTTATAACCCTTTATCAATCGGTGTTGATATACAAACTGGTGGACACGTGTTTCAGCTTCATTTCACCAATTCCATTGGCATGAATGAACATACTTTTATCCATGAAACTTTTGGTTCATGGGGCAAAGGCGATATCAGGTATGGTTTCAATATATCCCGCATCTTCACATTAGGCGGAAAGAAAAAATAAACGAAGTTTCGCTAAAACAGACCCCGGCAGTATTGCCGGGGTTTTTTATTGGTTTTTATCTATCTTTGCAGCCTGCACAGGCGGATTTGTTTATTGTTCGGCCTTGCATCCAGTCTATGGCTGGACAAAATCGAACTAATAAACGTACAGGAGACTATTCACCCTATTCTCACTACGTTTTTAGTCCGGCAACAATCTATAATCTGACAATCTATATTGTCTAAATGAAAGTAGTATGAGTATTCGGAAAGAACTGGAGAAAAGAATTTTAGTGATCGACGGAGCCATGGGTACCATGATTCAGCGTCATAAATTGACGGAGGAAGATTACCGTGGTGAAAGATTTAAAGACTGGCACTGCGATGTAAAGGGTAATAATGACCTCTTATGCATTACGCAACCCGATATCATTAAAGGTATCCATAAACAGTACCTCGCTGCAGGTGCCGATATTATTGAAACCAATACATTCAGCAGCACTACAATTGCAATGGCCGATTACGATATGCAGTCACTCGCCTATGAACTAAATGTGGCTGCAGCTAAATGTGCCAAAGATGCGGTTACTGAATTCAGCAATGAAAACCCTGGCACTAATCCAAAATATGTGGCAGGCGCTATTGGTCCACTCAATAAAACACTCAGTCTTTCTCCCGATGTAAATAATCCGGGTTTCAGAGCCGTTACGTTTGATGAAGTGGTAACAGCATACAAGGAACAGATCAAAGGATTAGTTGAAGGAGGCGTAGATATACTGTTGATAGAAACCATTTTTGATACCCTCAATGCCAAAGGGGCCATTTTTGCGGCCAAACAGTTTTTTCGTGAAACAGGAATACCTGAATTACCGATCATGATCAGCGGCACTATTACCGATGCATCGGGGAGAACACTTAGTGGACAAACCCTCGAAGCATTCTATACTTCTGTTATGCATGCAGAGCCATTAAGTGTAGGACTTAACTGTGCACTCGGAGCTGCTGAAATGAGGGCGCATATCGAAGAATTAAGTCAGATTGCATCCTGTTATACATCAGCCTATCCCAATGCCGGCTTACCAAATGCCATGGGAGAATACGACGAAGCACCACACGAAACCGCTCATTTTATTGAAGAATGGGCCAAACAGGGTTTCGTAAATATTGTAGGCGGCTGTTGCGGAACAACACCTGATCATATCAAACATATTGCCGATCACGTTAAAACAATTACACCAAGACCGCTTCCTGTTGTGGAAACAGCATTGGCTTAATTCAAGACTTATACATGAGCGATACCATTATTATCAAGCCTTACCTCAGGTTATCCGGACTGGAACCACTTGTTGTTCGCCCTGAAACCAATTTTGTAAATGTGGGAGAGCGAACCAATGTTACAGGTTCCAAAAAATTTGCAAGACTGATTCGTGAGAACAAATACGAAGAAGCATTATCTGTAGCACGTCAGCAGGTAGAAAGTGGCGCACAGGTACTCGATGTGAATATGGACGATGCCCTGCTCGACGGTGTTAAAGCCATGACCACTTTCCTGAATCTCCTGCAAAGTGAGCCGGATATAGCCCGTATTCCGATCATGATCGATAGTTCTAAATTTGAGATCATTGAAGCGGGGCTGAAATGCGTACAGGGTAAATGCATTGTGAACTCTATCTCTATGAAAGAAGGAGAAGAGAAATTTATTGAGCAGGCATTCATTTGTAAAGCCTACGGTGCTGCTGTTATTGTAATGGCTTTCGATGAAGTGGGACAGGCCGATACAAAAGACAGAAAAATTGAAATCTGTTACAGGGCCTATAAAATACTTACCGAAAAAGTAGGCTTTCCGCCGCAGGATATCATTTTCGATCCCAATATTTTCGCGGTAGCCACAGGTATAGAAGAGCATAATAACTATGCAGTAGATTTTATTGAAGCTACCCGGGAAATTAAAAGGCTGATGCCACTGACAAAAGTGAGTGGTGGTGTATCGAATGTATCTTTCTCCTTTCGCGGTAATGATCATGTAAGAGAAGCCATTCATTCGGTGTTTTTATTCCATGCCATCAAAGCAGGCATGGATATGGGCATCGTAAATGCAGGCCAGTTAGTGGTGTATGATGAAATTGAACCAGCCTTACGACAGCTCTGTGAAGATGTATTACTGAACAAAAACAACGACAACAATGAGGCCACTGAGAAACTCATTGCTTTTGCTGAAACTGTTAAAGCAAAAGGAAAAGTAGAAGTAAAAGATGAAGCATGGCGCAATGAACCGGTTGAAAAAAGGCTGGCGCATTCACTCATCAATGGTATTACCGATTATATTGAAGCTGATACGGAAGAAGCTCGTTTAAAATATCCCAAACCACTCGATGTAATTGAAGGGCCGTTAATGGATGGCATGAATATCGTAGGCGATTTGTTTGGTGCCGGCAAAATGTTTCTGCCACAAGTGGTAAAAAGTGCCCGTGTAATGAAAAAAAGTGTTGCCGTACTCACACCATTTATTGAAGCTGAAAAAGAAGAAAGAAAGAAAGCCCACCTCGCAGCCGGTACTACCAATACAGAAGCAGCGGGCGCAGCTAAAATTCTTTTAGCCACCGTTAAAGGAGATGTGCATGATATTGGAAAAAATATTGTTGGCGTAGTATTAGGTTGTAATGGTTATGATATTGTTGACCTGGGCGTAATGGTACCTGCTGATAAAATTTTAGATGCTGCACAAAAAGAAAATGCAGATATCATTGGCCTGAGCGGACTCATCACCCCTTCACTGGATGAAATGGTGCATATCGCTAAAGAAATGAAGCGAAGAAACATGACCCAGCCCCTGCTTATTGGTGGCGCCACCACTTCACGTATGCATACGGCAGTAAAAATTGCACCTGAGTACCAGCATGGGGTAGTGCATGTATTAGACGCTTCAAGAAGTGTTACTGTTGCCGGATCATTGCTCAATAAAGAACAGAAAGAGTTCTTTCTTCAGTCTACAACACAAGAGTATGTAAAACTGAAAGAAGGTTTTGACAATAAAAAAAGTATTAAACAATACCTCTCTTACAAAGAAGCATTACAACATAAAACCAATATAGACTGGATTGGTTTTAATCCTGTTCAACCACAGTTTACAGGCACTAAAGTGTTTGCAGATGTTGACCTGAATGAACTGAGGCCATTCATCGACTGGAAGCCATTTTTTATTGCATGGGAAATGCATGGTAATTTTCCTGAAATCCTGAGTGATACTGTTGTTGGCAAAGAAGCAACCAAATTGTATAATGATGCCAATGCCTTACTCGATAAAATCATCACTGAAAAATGGCTCACTGCTAAAGGAACCATCGGCTTCTGGGAGGCATGCAGTGAAGATGATGATATAACAGTAAAGCATGACGATACAAGCACTACGCTTTCATTCCTGCGTCAGCAGATAAAAAAAGCACCCGGGCAACCTAATTTATCACTGGCCGACTTTATTGCGCCGGCTACAAGTGGTAAAAAAGATTTTATCGGTGCATTTGCAGTAACCATTCATGGTATTGATACCCATATCAAAAACTTTGAAGCCAGTCATGATGATTATAATAAAATCATGTTACAGGCATTAGCCGATCGTTTGGCAGAAGCTTTTGCGGAGTACCTGCACCTGAAAACAAGAAAAGAATACTGGGGATATGATCAGGGTGAAAACCTGAGCAATGAAGAACTGATCAAAGAAAAATATACAGGTATTCGTCCGGCCCCAGGATATCCTGCCTGTCCCGATCATACTGAAAAATATAAGCTTTTCGCCCTTTTACAGGCTACTGAAACTATTGGTATAGAGCTAACAGAAAGCCTTGCCATGTATCCTGCCTCATCGGTTTGTGGCTGGTATTTTTCACACCCGCAAAGTCAGTATTATGGCGTAGGTAAAATTCAACGCGATCAGTTGGAAGATTATGCCAGAAGGAAAAATATGCCGCTTGCAGAAGCCGAAAGATGGCTGAGCCCGGTGTTAGAATAAAAAAACAAAAGAACAGAGAAATGTCGAATATCGAACTTCGAAGTTGGAAGTTCGATATTCGACATTTCTCTGTTGTCTACCGTTTCTCAAATAACCACCACAATCTTTTCCTCGGTTTTACGGTGTAATTTTTGCGTACATAGGTTTGTATATAATCCATTGCTTCATCAATATCATCGGTCAGGAAGATCAGTTTTTTATCTTCAGGTGAAATGGTGCCGTGTTGGGCCATTTCATCGATACTGTTCAGCAAGGGCTGGAAATAATCTTTCCCATACAATACGATCGGGAAATCATTGATGACCTTGGTTTGTGCCAGTGTAAGGGTTTCGAAAAATTCGTCCATCGTACCGAACCCCCCGGGCAGAATAACAAAAGCATAGGAATATTTTACCAGCAAGACTTTCCTGATAAAGAAATAATCGAAAGTGATCCATTTATGCATGTATGGATTGGGGTACTGCTCAAAAGGCAGTTTAATATTACAACCAACAGATTGTCCCCCATTTTCAAAAGCACCTTTATTAGCGGCTTCCATAATACCTGGTCCGCCACCAGTCATGGTAGTAAAACCCAAAGCTGCAATTCGTTTTCCAAACTCTACAGCTGCCTGGTAATAGGGGTGGTCCTGCTTAAACCGCGCCGAGCCAAATACGGTAATACAGGGCCCCACAAAATGCAGGGTTCTGAAACCCTTGATAAACTGCCTGAAAATCTGCCACGCAAAAGCCAGTTCATTGATCCTTGGTTTGGGTCCGTCGAGGTAAACCGATTCCTGCGCCGGAATGAATCTTTCTGTTTTCTTCATTTCTGTCCTATATTGATAAAAATTCAAATTAGCACAAAATTTGCTGTAATACAGGATAGTCAACCAGAGTTAACAGTTTTATGAAAAAAGCCTGCCTGCTTATTTTATTATTTGCATCTGTTCTTTCCGTTCATGCACAAAGAAATGTAATACTGGAACAGGTGCGTACCTTCTCTATGTTTGGTCCCGTGATGAACTATTTTTCGCTACCAGATACCCGCAACACATTTCTAAAACAGCTGAATGAACAGTTAGGCACAAAAAAAAATGCGCGCATCAATGATACCAGTTTACGCATTATTGTATTGGATCAGTTAAAACAGCCAAACAGTACCAGTATTTATTTTACCAATGCAGATACTGCTACACATCATTTATACATTGATATTTACGAATACGAGCCGAATACATTTTATTACAGCCAGCTTCAATACCAGCAGGACTCGTTACTCTTCAAAAGAACCAAATCTGTTTTTCAACTGGGTATATTATTCGTAAACCATCAAAAAAATATTATCGCCAATGATGTACTCACCATTTGTGTTAGTCCCGGCAGTAGTAATGGTTTTGGACTGATACCCACCAACCTGTCAGTGATGCCGAAAGGTTTTACAGATATGCTTAACCTGGGCATTGGCCGTTTACTCGATGAAAATAATAACACAGATATGATTGAAATAAAAGCCCCACCGGCTTTTTATGCGGATAATTTTATTTTACCTGAAATCAGCAAATACCCAGTTTTACAGACAAAGTCACAGAAGGATATTTTTACTTACCAGCGTGGGGCAGATGCAGAAATGATCAGATTAGGTAATACTTTTTATGAAGAACTCATTGTAAAAGGTAAAAAGAAAAACGTAGAAGACAATTCTCCCGCAGCCAATGTAATCAATGCCACCGGTAATCAGAACAGTTCCGATTTTGTTCAGCTCAGACAGGAATGCAGGGATGTAATAAGGGATAAAAACTATACACTCAAACTGATTACCGAGATTAATCCCAATTTCAGTTTCATTTCCCAGGCCGACGTGTTTACTCAGTTTTTACCGGGTCCGGTACACGTGTTGTTAAAAGAAAATGATACCATTGCCCGTTTCAGTATTCATAAAAATATTGGTATACCTGAGAAAAAAATTTTCCTGAATAAAGTAAGTAATGGCTACGACAGCAGTTCAGTTGTAACCATTGGTGGTTCATCAGTGCCAAGAAATGTATTTTTTGAATACCAGGTTAAAGGCTTTTTAGGTGACCGGCCTTTTCTAATACGTTGTACAGACAGAAATAGCCTGAAAGAGATTCGTTACGATGAAAAAGAAGTAGCGCTTGCAAAAGGTATTTTTTCTCCAGAGCGGATTGCCGTTTTTGATGCATCTTTAGATACAGAAATACTGAATCAGTTACTGATGATTGGTTTTTCTAAATTTTACCAATAACAAACAGTTATTCATGCGTATCATCTCTTACAATGTGAATGGCATTCGTGCCGCCATGAAAAAAGGTTTTACCGACTGGCTCGCCAGCAATCCGGCTGATATCATTTGTCTGCAGGAAACCAAGGCCAATAAAGAAGATGCTGATGTGGCAGCAATTGAAAAATTGGGTTACCAGACTTTCTGGTTCTCAGCCCAGAAAAAAGGATACAGTGGTGTGGCCATTTTTACAAAGATCAAACCGGATAAAGTGTTATACGGAAACGGCATTGAACAAAGCGATGCGGAAGGCAGGGTGATCCGTGCCGATTTCGGAGACATCACATTGATCAATGCTTATTTTCCATCCGGTACCAGTGGCGATGAAAGACAGACTTACAAATACCAGTGGCTGGATGAATTTCTGGCTTACCTGCAGGAACTCAGGAAAACCCGTAAAAAACTGATTGTTACGGGTGATTATAATATTGCACATACGGAAATAGATATTCATGATCCTAAAGGCAATAAAAAATCATCTGGTTTTTTACCGGAAGAGAGGGCCTGGATGGATCAGTTTCTGGCCAGTAAATGGACCGATACTTTCCGTTACCTGAACCCAGAGGCGAAAGGTGCTTATTCCTGGTGGAGTCAGCGTTTCCCCTCGGTACGGTTACAGAACAAAGGCTGGCGTATTGATTATATCAGTATTACCGATAACCTGACCGATCGTTTAAAGGCTGCAACCATTTACCCAGATGTAAAACACAGTGATCATTGCCCTATTTATGCGGAGTTATCCTGATTTTACTTCACAAATTGTTTAAAGATGTATATCTATAATGTTACCATTCAGCTAGCCTGGCCCATTCATGAAGATTGGGTGGAATGGATGAAAACCAAACATATACCGGAAGTAATGCAAACAGGCTGTTTTACTGATTTCAGGTTTGTAAGGGTATTGGAAGTAGATGAAACAGAGGGGCCAACTTATGCCACTCAGTACATGGCTGCAACCCGGGATGAGTATGACCGTTATATCAGCCAGTTTGCCGCTGCACTCAGACAGGATGCATTTAACCAGTGGGGCGATCAGTTTGCTGGTTTCCGATCATTAATGCAGGTTGTGAATTGAGTGTGGATAGTTTTGCAAATTCATTTTGGTAATGACAAAACTTCGCTATATTGCTCTGAAACCCGCTACGGGATTGATTTTCAGCGAACATCTTCTGAAAGTATTGAAAATAAAGGGTTTCAGCAAAATACACCGTTGAAACATTATCTTTTCATTGTAGAAAAATCGGCTGAAATCCTTTACGGGGCAGGGTTTTATAGGTTCACAAAATCATGGTAAAGTCTGAAAAATATTTTGCTGTTTGCTAAAAGCGAATAAATTTGTTTCTCTTATTTAAACACATCTAAAAACACATCTATGAACAAAGCTGAATTAATCGCACAACTCGCAGAAGATGCAGGTATTA
>Ga0164290_1000987_pt1 | contig 60868 bp, 56 predicted proteins | sample Micstemetagenome_FD_108782 | JGI IMG/M metagenome (GOLD analysis project Ga0164290, IMG submission 108782) | Contaminated culture microbial community from soil near Moab, Utah, USA - Microcoleus steenstrupii SON62 (Illumina Assembly) | ecosystem: Environmental > Terrestrial > Soil > Soil crust...
GCCTTCGTCGGCCCCTCGGCCATTGAACTCTTGGGTATGACGGCCGAGAGCATGACCGGCCGGATGGCTTTCGACATGGTGCACCCGGATGACCTGGCGGTCGCCGCGGACGCCTTCGCGCGGGGGGTCGCCAAGCCCGGAAGCAAGACGCCGCTTCTCACCATCCGGCTGCTCCACGCGGACGGCAAATGGCGCCCGTTCGAACTGCAGGGACGCAGCCTGACAGCCCCCGTGATGGGCGGGTCCATCCTGGTCAGCGCCCGTGACGCCACCGCCCGGGTGAAGGCCGAGCGCGATGCGGAACGCGCGCACGCGCTCCTGCAATCGGTCTTCGACCACAGCCCGCTGGCGCTTCTGCTATGCGGCCCGGACGACCGGGTGATGCTGGCGAATGACGAATTCAAGGACGGCTACCCGGCGCTCGCGGCGCATCTGGAAGCCGGCGGCAGTTTCGAGGCCCTGGTCCGGGCCGCGGCGACGGCGGGACAGGTCGACACCGCGGTCGCCACGGCGGCCGATGTCGAGATGTTCGTCGCCCAGCGCATGGTCGCCCATCAGGCCGCCGACGGCACGCCCTTCCTGCGCCAGCTGGCCGATGGCCGCCGGGTGCAGGTATTCGAGAAGCGCCTGCCGGGCGGGGAAACGCTGTCGGTCGGCGTCGATGTCTCGGCCATCGTCCGAAGCACCGAGGCCGCGGCGGCGAGCGAGGCGAGACTGCGCAGCATCCTCGACAACATCGCCGACATGGTGGTCACGATCGACGGCCGGGGCCAGATCCTGTCGTTCAACGCCGCCGCCGAACAGGCCTTCGGCTACAGCGAGCAGGAGATCATCGGGCGGAACGTCTCCCTCCTCGCCGATCAGCCCGACCGCGACCGCCATGACGGCTATGTCGCCGCCTTCATGCACAGCGGCCACGGCGGCATCATCGGCAAGCCGGCCCGCGAGGTGACCGCCATCCGCAAGTCCGGCGAGCGCTTCAGCATCGGGCTGGCGGTGAGCGAGGCGCGCATCGGGGGACAGCGGGTCTTCATCGGGTCGATGCGCGATGTCGATGAGCGCCGCCGCCTGACGCGCGCGCTGGAGGAGAGCGAGTTGCGCTTCCGCGTCGCCTTCGACCAGGCGCCGATCGGCATGTCGCTGACCGATCCCGACGGAAGGCTGCTGCGGGTCAACAGGACGATCTGCGATTTCCTGGGCTACAGCGAGGCGGAACTTCTCGCGACTTCCTTCCGCGACATGACCGACCCGGCGGATTTCCCCGCCCAGGCCGCCGAGGCCCGCCGGCTGCGCCGCGGCGAAATCCCGGTGATGCGGTTGGAGAAGCGATACCGGCGCAAGGACGGGACGCTCGTCTGGGGCGACCTCACGGTCGCCTGCGTCCGCAAGGAGGACGGAACGCCCGACCACTACATCTCGATCGTCCAGGACATCCGCCAGCGCAAGGCGGCGGAAGAGGCGCTCCGCAGCCGCGAGCAGCAGCTGCGCCTGATCGCCGACAACGTGCCGTTGATCATCATCTATTTCGACCACGAGCTTCGCTACGTCTTCGCCAACCGCACCACCGCCGAGTGGTACGACATGCCGCTGGAGCGCATCGTCGGCCGAAAGGTCGCCGAGGTGCTGCCGCCGGCGACCTATGCGCGGCTCGAGCCGCATATCCTCGGCACCCTGCAGGGGCGCCGCATCCGCACGACCGAGTCCGTGCTGTATCCCGATGGCCGGGAACGGCTGGTGGAATTCAACTATCAGCCGCATACGGATCCGGACGGGCGCGTCGTCGGCGCCATCGTCGTGGTGAACGATATCGGCGAGCGCCAGGAAATGATCCGGGCGCTGCAGCGCCGCGACCGGGAGTTCCGCACCATCGCGGATCATTTCCCGGGCCTGATCGGGTATTGCGATACCGACCTGAACCTGCGGTTCATCAATCGCGGAGGTGCCGGCTGGTACGGCAGGCAGCCGGAGGAGCTGATCGGCCGGCCGGTGGAGGCGTTCCTGCCCGCCGACCATTGGGGGCCCTACCGGCGGATGCTCGAGCGGGTGCTGCAGGGGCATTCCACCCATGGCGAGATGTCCTTCACCTATCCCGACGGGCAGGTGAGGCTGGTCGAACTCAGCCACACGCCCGACCGGGCGGAGGACGGCAGCATCCGCGGCGTCTTCACCTTCGTCTTCGACCTGACCGAGCGCCGGCAGGTCGAGGAGCAACTGCGTCAGGTGCAGAAGATGGAGGCGGTGGGCCAGCTGACCGGCGGCATCGCCCACGACTTCAACAACCTCCTCGGCGTCATCGTCGGCAATCTGGACCTGCTGGAACGCCAGCTGCAGGAGGCGCCCCGCGCGAAAGCGCTGGTCGAGCGGGCGATCGCGGCGGCCGAACGAGGGGCGGCCCTGACCCAGCGCCTGCTCGCCTTCTCGCGCCGGCAGGCCTTGCGGCCGCAGCCGGTGGATGCCAACCGCCTGATCGGCGAGAGCGTCGCGCTGCTGCAGCGGACACTCGGCGAGGCGATCAGCATCGTGACCCATGAGGACGAGGGGCTCTGGTCCTGCATGGTCGACGCGCCGCAACTCGAGAGCGCGCTCCTCAATCTGGCGATCAACGCGCGCGATGCCATGCCCGGCGGCGGACGCATCAGCATCGAGACGGCGAATGCCGTGCTGGACCAGGACTACACCGCCTTCAACCGCGAGGTCGCGCCCGGGGAATACGTCTGCATCACCGTTTCAGATACCGGGACCGGCATGAGCGCGGACGTGCTGGCACGGGCCTTCGATCCCTTCTTCACCACCAAGCCGGTCGGCAAGGGCACCGGCCTCGGGCTGAGCATGGTCTACGGCTTCGTCAAGCAGTCGGGAGGGCATGTTCGCATCTATTCCGAGCCCGGGCATGGCACCTCGGTCAGGCTGTATCTCCCCCGGACTCCGTCGGATCGGGCGGGCGAGGGCGAGACGCGCGACAGCGGCGAGGCGCTGCCCATGGGCGATGGCGAACTGGTGCTGGTGGTCGAGGATAATCCCGGGATGCTGGATATCGCGGTGAGCGCCCTCGGCACGCTCGGCTACCGCGCCCTGACGGCTCGCAATGCCGGCGAGGCGCGGGCGGCACTGGACGCGCATGGCGACGTCGCGCTCCTGTTTTGCGATCTCGTCCTCCCGGGAGGGACGAGCGGTTTCGAACTGGCGGCCGAGGCCACGGCGCGCAAGCCCGGGTTGCCGGTCCTGCTGACGTCGGGCTTCAGCGAAAAGGGCATGGCCGGAAGCAGCCATCCCCTGATCACCGGCGTCGAGATCCTGCAGAAGCCCTATCGCATCCGCGAACTGGGCGCGAGATTGCGCGATATCCTGAAGGACAGGCAGTAGGAGCCATCGGCGCACAAATACTGGAGTCAAAAAGCCTTCCGTAGCAGAGAAAACCTTGGCCCTCTTCCGAACAATACATGCGGGCATGAGGCTGATCTCGTTCAGCAAGGGCCGCAATCGCGTCGGAAAGGTTCATGCGAATTCATGGAAGACGGGACAAGATAACAACCATGTCGGGTGTGTTTATTATAACATATTGTCCGAATCGTACTTTCTTGGAGTTGGTTGTCTTCGAGCGGCGACTTCAGGCTTTTCCCTGCCGGGTCCGGCGTGCCATAGTCAGTCCGAACAAGGGGACGTGAGGGCGGTACATGCTCCGCAAAGGCGCCGGCGCGCGCATCCTCATCTATTGCCACGATACGTTCGGTCTCGGTCATCTGCGCCGCTGCCGGGCGATCGCGCATGCCCTGGTGGAGCGCGAGAAGAACCTGTCGGTCCTGATCCTCTCCGGTTCACCGATCATCGGCAGCTTCGACTTCCGGGCGCGCGTGGATTTCGTTCGGGTTCCAGGCGTGATCAAGCTCAGGAACGGCGAATACACCTCGCTCAACCTGCATCTGAACATCGACGAGACGATCGCCATCCGCTCCTCGATCATCGAGCATACGGCTTCCGTCTTCGATCCCGACATCTTCATCGTCGACAAGGAGCCGCTCGGGCTGCGCGGCGAAGTGAAGTCGACGCTGAAACTGCTCAAGGCCCGGGGCACGCGCATCGTGCTCGGCCTGCGCGACATCATGGACGATCCGGAGTCGCTGCAGATCGAATGGCGGAGGAAGCACGTCGCGCCCGCGCTGAAACAGTTCTACGACGACATCTGGATCTATGGCCTGCCGCAGGTACACGACCCGCTGGCCGGGATCGAACTGTCGGCGGCAATCCGCAAGAAGGTCGTCTATACCGGCTATCTGCGCCGCACGGCACCGCCCTCGCCTTCCTCGCATGCGATGCCCGATATCATCAAGCGCCCATATATCCTGGTCACCACCGGCGGCGGCGGCGATGGCGAGGCGCTGGTCGACTGGGTGCTGAAGGCCTATGAGAGCCACCGCTTCATTCCCTATCCGGCGCTGATCGTGCTGGGGCCCTTCATGCAGCATGAGCGCCGCGAGGAGTTCCTGGCCCGGGTCGACCGGCTGTCGCGGGTGGAAGCCATCACCTTCGATGCGCATATCGAGACGCTGGAGCAGAACGCCGTCGGCGTGGTCGCCATGGGCGGCTACAACACCTTCTGTGAGATGCTGTCGCTGGACAAACGGGCGCTGATCGTGCCGCGCACCCAACCCCGCATGGAACAGTGGATCCGGGCCAACCGGGCGCAGGAACTCGGGCTGTCGCGGATGCTGGAAGACAACGGCGACGCCAATCCGGAAGTCATGGCCGAGGCGCTGCGCGAACTGCCCAAGCAGCGCCTGCCCTCGGAAGTGGTCATCCCCGGCCTGCTGGAAGGCCTCGACAACGTGCATCGCCTGGTCTCGCCCTGGCTGCGCCGGGACGACAGCGGCGAGGCTGCGCGGGAAGCCCAGGTAGGCTAAACGAGGGGCATGTCCCTTCCCGCCGCCTTCGTTCTCAAAGGCTATCCCCGGCTGTCGGAAACCTTCATCGCCCAGGAGATCCTGGCGCTGGAGCGCCGCGGCCTGCCGATCCTGATCGTCTCGCTGCGCCAGCCGACGGACAGGCATCGCCACCCCGTGCATGACGAGATCGGGGCGCCGGTCGTCTATCTGCCGGAATACCTCTACCAGGAACCGCTGCGCGTGCTGCGCGCCTGGCGGGCGGTGCGCCGCTGGCCGTCCTACCGCGCGGTCAGGGCGCAATGGCTGCGCGATCTCCGGCGCGACCGCACGCCGAACCGCGGCCGACGCTTCGGCCAGGCGCTGGTGCTGGCGGCCGAGCTGCGGGGGCGGGTCGCCGCGCTGCATGCGCATTTCATCCATACGCCGGGATCGGTGGCGCGCTATGCCGCCCTGCTGATGGACCTGCCCTTCAGCATCTCGGCGCATGCCAAGGACATCTGGACGATCCCGGATTGGGAAAAGGCCGAGAAGCTCGCCGCCTGCCGATTCGCCGTCACCTGCACCGCCGTGGGGCATGCGCATCTGCAGGCCCTCGCCCCGCCGGGGCGCGTCGACCTCGTCTATCACGGCCTCGACCTCGCCCGCTTCGCCGCGCCGCCGGCCTCACGCCCGGCGCGCGACGGCCGCGATCCGGCCGATCCGGTGCGCATCCTCTCGGTCGGCCGGGCCGTCGCCAAGAAGGGCTATGACGACCTGCTGGCCGCCCTCGCCCGCCTGCCGAAGGACGTATCCTGGCGTTTCACCCATATCGGCGGCGGAACGCTGGCGAAGGAGCTGAAGGCGGAGGCGATCCGGCTCGGCCTTGCCGGCCGGATCGACTGGCGCGGCGCGCAGCCGCAGACCACCGTCCTGGAAGCCCTGCGCGAGGCCGATCTCTTCGTCCTCGCCGCCAAGGTGGCGGCCGACGGCGACCGCGACGGCCTGCCCAACGTGCTGATGGAAGCGGCGAGCCAGCGCCTGTGCTGCCTCTCCACCGATGCCGGCGCGATCGGCGAGCTGATCAGGAGCGGCGAGACCGGGCTTCTCGTGCCGCCCGCCGATCCGGCCGCGCTGGCCGAGGCGCTGGCGCGGCTGATCGCCGATCCGGCCCTGCGCGAGCGGCTCGGCGCGGCGGCCGAGCAGCGGCTCCGCGCCGCCTTCGGCATGGATGCCGGCATCGATGCCCTGGCCGGGCATTTCGGCCTGCCGGTGCCGGTCGCGGTCCCCGCATGCACATAGGCTTCTACGCGCCGCTGAAGCCGCCCGACCACCCGACGCCTTCCGGGGATCGCCGCGTCGCCCTCCTCCTGATCGCGGCGCTGGAGCGCGCCGGGCACCGGGTCAGCCTCGTGAGCCGCTTCCGCAGCTTCAACGCCAAGGGCGACAGCGGGCTGCAGCGCCGACTGGAGACAGGCGCACTGGCGGAGGCCGCCTTGATCAGGCCGGCGATCGAGGCGGACCGGCCGGATGTCTGGCTGACCTATCACTGCTACTACAAGGCACCGGACCTGATCGGGCCGCTTCTCTGCGACGCCTGCGCCATCCCCTATGTCATCCACGAGCCATCGCATGCGCCGAAACGCGCCGAGGGGCCCTGGCGCGCCGGTCACCGCGCCAGCGAAGCGGCGATCGGCCGCGCCGATTTGCTGCTTTGCCCCACGCGTCTGGACCTCGCCTGCGTCGGCCGGATCGCCGCGGCGGAGCGCCTGCGCTACATGCCGCCCTTCCTCGACACGGCGCCTTTCAGCGCCATGGATCGAAACGAAGCCCGGCACGCCGTGGCAGCGCGGCTGGGCCTGCCCGAGCGGCCCTGGCTGCTCGCCGTCGGCATGATGCGCGAGGGCGACAAGCTCGAAAGCTACCGCCGCCTCGGCTCCGCGCTCACCCTCGTCCTCGATCGCGACTGGAGCCTGATCGTCGCCGGTGACGGCGAGGCGCGCCCGGCGGTGGAGGCGGCGCTTTCGCCGCTCGGCGATCGACTCGCCTATGCCGGCGCCCTCGCGCCGGAGGATCTCGCCCGCCACTACGCCGCCGCCGACCTGCTGGTCTGGCCGGCGGCGGGCGAGGCCTATGGCATGGCCTTCCTCGAGGCCGCGGCCGCCGGCCTGCCGGCGGTGGCCGGCGATGTCCGCGGCGTGCCGGAAGTGGTGATGGAGAACCGCACCGGCCTCTTGGTGACCGAAGACGACGCGCCGGCCTTCGCCTATGCCGTTCGCCGGCTGCTGGACGATCCGGCGCTGCGCCGCCGCCTCGGTGCCGGGGCCCGCGCCTTCGCGGCCGGGGAACGCGGCCTGGAGCATGCCGCCGGCTTCCTCGATCGCGAGTTCCGGGCGCTGCTGCGATGATCGAGATCGCGCTGATCCGCCACGGCACCACGGAGTGGAACAAACTCGGCCGGCTGCAGGGCCGCGCCGATATCCCGCTGTCGCCCGAGGGCCGCGCGGCGCTGGCGGGAAAACGCCCGCCGGCCGGCTTCGAAGGCGCGCCCTGCCATGTCAGCCCGCTCATGCGCGCGCGGGAAACGGCGGCGCTGCTCGGCTTCGCCGATCCCCTCGTCGAGCCGGCCCTGATCGAGATGGACTGGGGCGCCTATGAGGGGCGGAGCATCGCCGAACTGCGGGCCGATCCGTCGGCGGAAATGGCGGCGAACGAGGCCCGCGGGCTCGACCTGCAGCCGCCCGGCGGCGAAAGCCCGCGCATGGTGCTGGCCCGGCTACGCGCCTGGCTCGCCCTGCTGCCCGCGCTGCATCCGGCCGGTACCCGGCTGGTCGCGGTCACCCACAAGGGCGTCATCCGCGTCCTTCTGGCCGGCGCCACGCGATGGAACATGCTGGGCAAACCGCCGGCGAAGCTGGACTGGAAGGCCGCGCATATCCTGACCGTGGCGGAAGACGGCTCGTTTGCCTTCGGCCCGGCCAATCAGCCCTTGAACACGGCGCCCTCGTCCAGCGGATAGACCGGACGCGGCAGCTTCGTCCAGGCGAAATTGTGCAGCGCCGGCGAGGTGAGGCCGGGACAGTCCACTTCCAGGATGCGGGTGGTATCGAAGAACTCGTCGAAACCGTCGCGGAAATGCCCGCGGCTCTTCACCACCAGCACCCGGGCCTTGGCGATGTCGATGCCGAGGCCCTCGATCTGCATCGGATCGAGGCATTGCTGGCGGTTGGAGATGACCACCACGGTGATGCCGCCGATGTCGAGCGCGGCCGACAGCCCCATGTCGAGCGCCATGCCCTTGGCCAGCCCCCGGCGGCCGACCAGCCTGCCATCCGTCAGCGCCACCACCTTCGCCTTGGCGACGAAGGGTTCGGAGAAAGCCTGCGTCTCCGCCCTGTTGAAGCGGGCATGGAAGCTCACCCCGACGCCGAAGGAATGCGCCTCACGCGCCAGAGGCGCGTCGTTGAAGACGGCGAGGACGACTCCTTTAGCCTCCACGCCCTTCAGGGCGCGCAGGATGAAGGTGGTGTTGCCCCTGCCCCCGCCGCCCGGATTGTCGGCGACGTCGGCGAGACAGATCGGCGCCCGCGCGGGATCGCGCCCCACCGCCACCGCCTGGCGCACGGCATCGTCGAGGCTGGTCATGGGTTTGCGGAAGCGCTCGCGCATGGCCCAGGTCTCGGCCGCCAGACGGTCGGCCACCTTCTGCGCGGCGGCACGGTCGCCGCGCGCCGTCACCACCACGGTGAAGCCGTTCTTCGGGCAATCGGCGAAGGCGAACCCCGCCATGGGCGAGACGTTCATGATCGGCCCGCCAACGGCCTCTTGGCCCCTGGCGATGATCTCGCCGTAGGGGCCGCCCCGGGTGAGCAGCGTGATGGTGGGCGCCACCAGCGGGATCCTGGCCATGGCGACCACGCCCCTGGTGCCGCCGAGACATTCGCGCAGGTGCCGCGCCGCCTCCTCGCCGCGCTCGCGGATATCGACATGCGGGTTGGTGCGATAGCCGACGAAGACCGAGACGTTGTCGACCATCTGATCCGAGATGTTCGCATGCAGATCGAACACGGCCACCACCGGCACCTCCGGCCCCACCACGCGGCGGATCATGGCGTAGAGATCGCCGTCGGGATCGTCGCTGCCGGTGGAAAGCCCGGCGCCGTGGCCGGAGACATAGACGCCGTCGAGCGGCAGGGCCGCCTTCAGCCCGGCCTCGATCTCCGCCAGCAGGCCGTCGAAATAGGCCTGCTCGACCGGGCCGCCCGGCTGCGCCTGGGCCACCCGGATCGGCACCGGCGTCCAGGGGCCGGTCGCGTCCATCACCGTGACGAAGCCCGGCAGGTCGGGCAGCGTGCCGGGCGCCTCGGCCCGCGCCTCGGTGAGGATCGTCTCGCCCCGGACATCCGTGTCGGCGGCGAAATCGGCCGCCGTGGTGACCGGGGCGAAGCGGTTGCACTCGATGGCGAAGCCGCAGAGCGCTATGCGGGGAGAAGTACTCATCAACCGGTCACCCAGGCGATACGAAGGATGTTGGTGGCGCCGGGCGTGCCGAAGGGCACACCCGCCGTGATGACGATGCGGTTGCCGGCCTCGGCGAAGCCCTGAGCCAGCGCGGTGCTGCAGGCCTTCTCCACCATGTCGGCGAAGGACGTCGCATCGATGCCGGCGACCGCGTGCACGCCCCAGGCCAAGGACAGCCTGCGGGCCGTGGGCGTCGAGGGGGTGAGGCAGAGCACGGGCACCTTCGGCCGCTCGCGCGAGGCGCGCAGCGTGGTCGAACCGGAGGTGGTGTAGGTGACGATCGCCGCGGCGTTGATCGTCTGCGCCACCTGCGCGGCGGCGGCGGTGATCGCGTCGGCGGCGGTGGCGTCGGGATTGGCGTGCTCGGCATCCATGATGCCGCGATAAAGGGGACCGTGCTCCACCTGGATGGCGATGCGGTTCATCATCCCGACCGCCTCGCGGGCGTATCTGCCCGAGGCACTCTCGGCCGAAAGCATGATGGCATCGGCGCCGTCATAGACGGCGGTGGCGACATCCGACACCTCGGCCCGGGTCGGGAAGGGCGAGGAGACCATGCTTTCCAGCATCTGGGTCGCCACCACCACCGGACGGCCGGCGCGGCGGGCGGCGCGGATCATGCGCTTCTGCAGGCCTGGGACTTCCTCGATCGGCAGTTCCACGCCGAGGTCGCCGCGCGCCACCATGATGGCGTCCGACAGTTCGAGGATCTCGTCCAGCCGCTCGACCGCCGCCGGCTTCTCGATCTTCGACAGGACGGCCGTTCGCCCGGCGATCAGTTTCCGCGCCTCGGCGATGTCCTCGGGCCGCTGCACGAAGGAGAGCGCGATCCAGTCGACGCCGAGATCGAGCGCGGTCTGCAGGTCGGTCCGGTCCTTGGGGGTGAGGGCCGTGAGCGGCAGCACCGCGCCCGGTACGTTGACGCCCTTGCGGTCGGAGAGCGGGCCGCCGGTGACGATCTCGGTCTCGGCGAAATCCCGACCGTACTTCAGCACCCGCAGGCGAATCCGTCCATCGTCCAACAGCAGTTCGAGATCGGTCTCGAGGGCGGCGAAGATTTCGGGATGCGGCAGGGTCACGCCGCTCGCGTCGCCGTCGCGCTTCTCGAGGTCGAGGCGGAAGCGCTGTCCGGCCTCCAGTTGCGCCGGTCCGCCCGAGAAGGTGCCGATGCGCAGCTTCGGTCCCTGCATGTCGGCCAGGATGGCGATCGGCCGGCCGAGTTCCGATTCGAGCTCGCGGATCGCCGCCACGCGCGCCTTGTGGTCGGCGGCGACGCCGTGGCTGAAGTTCAAACGGAAGACATCGGCACCCGCCTCGAACAGGGCGCGGATTTCGGAGGGCTTGGAACTGGCTGGTCCGAGCGTGGCCACGATCTTGGTCGAGCGTTGGCGCCGCATGCATCCTCCCCGGAAATACGCCTGATTGGTCAGAAGCCTACCAGAACGGCGCGGAAATCATTGACGTTCGTGCGTGTCGGTCCGGTGACGAGGAGATCCCCGAGAGCCGCGAAGAAGCCATAGGCGTCATTGTCGTCGAGATGCCTGCCGGCGTCGATCCCCCTGGCCCGTGCGCGCGCCAGCGTGTCGGGAAAGGCGAAGGCGCCGGCATTGTCTTCGCTGCCGTCGATGCCGTCGGTATCGGCGGCCAGGGCGTGGATGTGCGGCGCTCCGTCCAGCGCGACAGTCAGGCCGAGCAGATATTCCGCGTTGCGCCCGCCCCGGCCCCCGCCGCGGACCGTCACCGTGGTTTCGCCGCCCGAGAGGATCAGGCAGCGCATGCCCGCCTTGGCGCGCTGCAGGGCCAGCCGGGCATGCTCGGCGCCGAGTTCGCGCGCCTCGCCCTCCAGCGCATCGCCCAGGATTTCGACCGCGATGCCGCGATCGCGGGCCAAATTCGCCGCCGCCGCGAGGGAAAGCGCGGGGCTGGCGATGATGATCGCTTCCGATCGCGCCAGCCGGGGATCGCCCGGCTTCGGCGTCTCCTCCGAGGCACGGGCCAGATGCGCCAGCACCGCGTCCGGTTCGGAGATGCCGTATCTGGCCAGCACGGCGCTGGCATCGGCGAAGGTGGACGGATCGGGCACCGTCGGACCGGAGGCGATCACCGCCGGATCGTCACCCGGCACATCGGAAATCATGAGCGTGAGGAGCCGCGCCGGCGCCGCGGCGGCGGCGAGCCGGCCGCCCTTTATCCCTGACAGATGCTTGCGCACCGCGTTCATCTCGCCGATCACGGCTCCCGAACGCAGCAGGGCGGTGGTGACGGCACGTTTGTCGTCGAGCGTCAGCCCCTCCGCCGGCAGTGCCAGCAGCGCCGAGCCGCCGCCGGAGATCAGACACAGCACCAGATCGTCCCGACCAAGCCCGGAAACCTTCTGCAGGATGCGCCGCGCCGCGGCACAGCCGCGCGCATCGGGTACGGGATGGGACGCCTCGGCCACCTCGATCGCCCGGGTGGGCACGCCATGCCCGTCGCGGGTGACGATCAGACCTTCGAGCGGACCGGGCCAGGTTTCCTCCACCGCCGCGGCCATCGCAGCCGAGGCCTTCCCCGCCCCCACCACCACGATGCGCCCCTTCGGCCGCGGTGGCAGATGGGCGGGAACGCGCAACATGGGGTCCGCCGCCGCCACGGCGGCATCGAACAGGGCACGGAGAAGGGCGCGGGTGCCGGTATCGGTCATCGGCCGGAGGCTAGCATAGACTTCGGATATCGCCCCAGCGCCGCATGCCTCGTCCCGGAGGAGCGGAGATCGCGCGCGCCGCTCCCTTCCGGGATGGCAACCCGCTATAACCCTGGCCGGCAAACTGGGTAGCGGATCCGCGTGTTCAACGGCAGTGCTGGCTACATCCCGATCGCGGTCCTGTTCAGCACGGCCTATCTGCTGGCGCGGGCATGGATGGTCACCGATGCCGGCCGCATCGCCATCGGCGGGCTGACGCGCCTCGCCGGTGCCCGGCCGGCCCGGGTGTTGCTGGGCTACACGCTGTCCGTGGCCGGGCTTTCCGTATTGTTGCCCAGTTTCGTCGCCGCCCTGGGCGCTACGCCCTTCGTGCGCCGGCTGGCGCACGGTTTCCGCCAGGGCGAGGACGGGCGCGAGCAACTCACCAGCGCCTTCGCCGCCGCCTGCATGTGGGCCGCCAATGTAGGCGGCAAGGGCTCGATCGTCGGCAGTCCCACCAACGCCATCCTGGTGGTCTACCTGGGCACCGCCGCGGTCGCCGGGCATGAACAGATCAACTACCTGTCGTGGCTGCTCTTCGGGATACCGCTTTCCTTCATCCTCGCGCTCACCGTCTGGCTGATCCTCTATCTGGGATTCCATGGCGCACTGCGCGCGGCCCAGCCCGTGCCCGAACTCCTCGCGCCCGAGGCCTCCGATGCCAACAGCGCGCGCGTCTACCGGCTTACCGGCGTCTTCCTCCTCTATTGGCTCGCGGCCAGCGTCGTGCAGCATTTCTGGGGCGAAGGGGCGGACTGGCCGCTGGCCGGCGCTGCCGCGGTCTTCGGCATGCTCTTCCTCGCCGCCCTGTTCCGCCCGCGGCCGGAGGGACCGCTCCTGCGCTTCTCGGACACCACCGGGGGCGTGCCCTGGCGCGGCATCGCGCTGATCGCGGTGACGGCCGCCATCTCCTACGGCCTCCTGAAGCTGTTCTCGGTCGACCAGCGCGCCGCGGATCTGGCCCGCGCGCTCAGCGACTACGGGGTGTCCGGCTTCGCGCTCATGTTCGGCGTGCTGCTTCTGGTGATCTTCGCCACCGAGATCGCATCCAATACGGTGGTGGCCCTCACCTTCTTCCCCGTCGCCCATGCGGTGGCCCCGGTGCTGGGCATTCCGGCACTGCCCTTCCTGATCATGGTCAGCCTCGCCTCCACCGCCGGCTACATGACGCCGATGGCGACCCCGGCGAATGCGCTCGTGGTCGGCGAGGTCAAGGGCGTCCGCCTCGGCCGCCTTGTGCTGCTCGGCCTCCTGCTCGATATCGCGGTGGCAGCTATCCTCGCCTTCTGGGGCATCGCCGTGATCCCCCTGCTGCTGCTGTGACCGCCTGGACTTGCAGGCCGTCCGGCGCCAGAGTCCCGGCATGACTTTCGGCTTTCCGCCCGGCTTCAAGAAGGAAGTCCCCGACGGGGACAACCGAGAGCGCCTCGTCTGCGGCGACTGCGGCTTCGTCAACTACGTCAATCCGAAGATCGTCGTCGGCGCGGTGATCACCTGGGAGAGCCGCTTCCTGCTCTGCCGCCGGGCCATCGAACCGCGGCACGGCTATTGGACGATCCCCGCGGGTTTCCTCGAGGAACACGAGAGCACCGCCGACGGCGCGGCGCGGGAAGCTCTCGAGGAGGCCTGCGCGGAAATACAGATCGAGGGCCTGCTCGGCGTCTACAACGTCCCGCGAATCAGCCAGGTCCAATTGATCTACAAGGCACGCCTGAAGGAGGGGCGCTTCGGCGCCGGCGAGGAATCGCTGGAGGCGGCGCTCTTCACCTGGGACGACATTCCCTGGAAGGATCTCGCCTTCCCCACCGTGATCTGGGCGCTGGAAGCCTTCCGCGAGGTCGATGGCCAGGCCGTCTTCGCTCCCCGTACCAACCCGGCCGGACAGAACGGCAATTACGACCCCGCAGCCCGGCTGAGATAGGCGAGCACGGCCTCCTCGAAGGGCGGAATGGACTTGTAGCGCTTCAGGTCCTCCGGCATCGAGCGGATCAACGCCGCCAGCCGCTCCGCCCGTCTGCCCGAGGCCGCCGTCTCGCCCAGCCTTTCCTGCAGGATGCGGATGGTGAAGAGGATGTCACCGCTCTCCGGCAATCGCGTCAGCGTCTGCCGCTCGACCCGCAGCCAGACGGTTTCACCGGCATTGGCGGCCGTGATCGACGTGTTCGCGGCAGCGCGAAAATGCCCGCCGGGCTGGAACAGCGCCGGATCGTCGATCAGGCCCCAATTGGCCCGCCATACCGCCTTGCCCGGCGCCAGCCGGTCGAAGAATCGCGCCACCGGCGCGCCCAGGGCCGCGGCGAAGCCCGGGACCGGCCGGTGGATGTCGGCCAAGGGCCTGCCGATCTTGTCCGCGAGCCGCCAACGCGTCGGGAAGCAGAGCGAGGCGGCGGCGAGGATCCAGCTCTCCCCGGCCAGTCGCATGAGGCAGAGATCCTCCTGCACCAGCCGCCCGGCGAGGTCGAGCGGATGCAACGGCGAGCCGGGATCGAACAGTACACCGTCGGACCGGCGCAGGCCGGCGCCCTCGCGGAGATAGAGATCGGGATAACGCCGCGGCAGGTAGTCGCAGAGGCGAGCCAGCACCTCGCGCCCGCCGTCAAGCCCCTCGGGAAGGGCGGCGAAGACATCGCCGTGCCGACGGGTCAGCAGCCGTTCCTTTTCCGCCATCTCCGTGGCGAAGCCTTCGTCGAGCAGTATCCATTCCGCCGGATCGAGGGGCAGCAGCCCCATGGTCATCCGGTAGGGCGGTTCGAGGAAGGGATAGAGCACGTCAGGCCGCGTCGAGGCCGTGCCGGCGCATCATCGGAATCTGGGCGAGGGCGAAGACGATGGTGAGCGGCATCACGCCGAAGACCTTGAAGCTGACCCACAGATCCGTCGGCTGGGTGCGCCAGACGACCTCGTTCAGCACCGCCAGGACCACGAAGAACGCGGCCCAGCGCCAGGTGAGGATGCGCCAGCCGGCGGCGTCCAGCGGCAGCATGGAGCCCAGCAGCGGCTTCAGCAGCGGCCGGCCGAAGAGCATGCCGCCGGCCAGAATGAGCGCGAACAGCCCGTTCACGATCGTGGGCTTCACCTTGATGAAGAACTCGTCCTCGAGGAACAGGGTGAGTCCGCCGAAGACCAGCACGAAGAAGGCGGTCACCAGCGGCATCAGCGGCAGGCGGCGTTCCAGGACGAAGGAAGCGCCCAGCGAGAAGACGATCGCGACCATGAAAACCGCTGTCGCGACGTAGATTCCGTAATTTGCGTTGGTGACGAAGAAGACCACCAGCGGGCCGGCTTCGATGGCGAGTTTCAAAAGGGGATGTGGCGGGTTGGTGCTCATCGCCGGACGTTATGGCGCCGGCCCCGTACAAAGCAACCGCCGGACAAGACGGGAGCCACAAATATGAAGCGCCGGTCGGGTGCCCGACCGGCGCGATCAACACACCATTCGCCCCGCAACGGCGGGGCGGGTACCAGTCGGAACTACTTCTTCTTCGCCGCAGGCTTCTTCGCGGCGGGCTTCTTAGCAGCAGCCTTCTTGGCAGCCGGCTTCTTGGCCGCCGCCTTCTTCACAGTCGCCTTAGCCATAAGTTGGCACTCCCTTGGTGAGTTGGAATGAGATGACTAGGCGTAGACTTGAGTGCACCTGTCATCCCCCTCCGGCCGCGATCAATTCACGAGAATTGATCGTGCGCCCAACGTCTGATGCAAGGTTTCTCTTGTCAAGAGGGATGCCACTAGATAGGCGAAAAAAATCCGCCTTTGACCCTAAATGTTGTCGTTTTTACAACACCTCGTGGCGCAGGCTTGCGCGCACACTACTCAAGCGGCGCCGACGAGAGCGCGCGCGAATCCCTTGGGATCGAAGTCCTGCAAGTCTTCCGCCTGCTCTCCGACTCCAATCGCGTGCACCGGCAGGCCGTACTTGTCGGCGAGGGCGACGAGGATGCCGCCGCGCGCGGTGCCGTCGAGCTTGGTCATCACGAGGCCGGTGATCGCGCAGACCTCGCTGAACACCTGCACCTGCGACAACGCGTTCTGTCCCGTCGTCGCATCCAGCGTCAGCAGCGTCGAATGCGGCGCGCCGGGATCGAGCTTGGCGATGACGCGGCGGATCTTCTCCAGTTCCGCCATCAGGTCCTTCTTGTTCTGCAGCCGCCCGGCGGTATCGATCATCAGAACGTCGGCATTCTGTTCGCGCGCCAGCTTCAGCGCGTCGAAGGCGAGGCCGGCCGCATCCGCCCCCGGTGGGCGCGACACCACCTCCACGCCGGCACGGTCGCCCCAGACCTTGAGCTGTTCGGTGGCGGCGGCCCGGAAGGTGTCGCAGGCGGCGATGACGACACGCTTGCCCTCGCTCTTCCAGATCCGCGCCAGCTTGCCGATCGTGGTCGTCTTGCCGGTGCCGTTCACGCCCACCATCAGGATCACCTGCGGGCGCAGGGCCGGATCGAGCACGAGCGGCTTCGCCACGGGGACGAGCAGGCGGGCGATCTCCTCGGCCAGCGCCTCGCGCACTTCCTCCGGCGAGACCTCCTTGCCGAAGCGGGTCTTCCTCAGGCTCTCCACCACGCGCGCCGCGGGCCCGACTCCGAGATCGGCCGAGATCAGCAGTTCCTCGAGTTCGTCGAGCGCGGCCTGATCCAGCGTCTTCTTGGTGAAGATGCCGGTGATGCCTTCGGAGATGGCCGAGGAAGTGCGCTTCAGCCCGTCCTTCAGCCGGGCGAGCCAGCCCTTCTTCACGTCGCTCATGCCGCCACCAGATACCCTTCGCCGACGCTGCCGACGACGATGTCGGCGATGCTGCCCACCGCCGCCGGCCGCGGCAGCCTGACGGGCGCGTAATGTTCCGATCGTCCGCCGGTTCCATCCTCGACCAGAACGCGGGCCCGGCCGCCGACCTGGGAGCGCATCCAGACCGCCGCCGCCGCGCTGCCCGCGGCGCGCAGACGGGCGGCGCGTTCCTTGCGCTCCGGTCCCGCCACCTGCGGCATGCGGGCGGCCGGCGTGCCGGGGCGGGCCGAATAGGGAAACACGTGCAGCCAGGTGAGGCCGCAATCCTCCACCAGGCGGAGCGAGTTCGCGAACATGCCCTCGTCCTCGGTCGGGAAGCCCGCGATCAGATCGGCGCCGAAGACGACGCCGGGGCGAAGCCGCCGCGCCGTCTCGCAGAACGAAATCGCCTGCGCGCGGCTGTGCCGGCGCTTCATGCGCTTCAGGATCATGTCGTCACCCGCCTGCAACGAGAGGTGCAGGTGCGGCATCAGCCGGGGTTCACCCTCGATCAGGGCCAAGAGGTCGTCGTCGATCTCGGCGACGTCGATCGACGACAGCCGCAGACGCGCGATCTCCGGCACCGCCGCCAGCAGCCGCCGGGCCAATTGGCCGAGGCTGGGTGCACCGGGCAGGTCCTGGCCGAAGGCGGTGAGGTCGACGCCCGTCAGCACGATCTCGCGATAGCCCGCCGCCACCAGGGCGCGGGCCTGTTCGGCGACGGCCCCCAAGGGAACCGAGCGCGAGGGCCCGCGGCCGAAGGGGATGATGCAGAAGGTGCAGCGGTGATCGCAGCCGGACTGCACCTCGAGGAAGGCGCGCACGCGGCCGTCGAAACTGTCGACCAGATGGGGCGTGCTCTCGCGCACCGACATGATGTCGCCCACCAGCGACCGCGCACCGCCTTCGAGAAAGCTCTTCGGGTCCAGCTTCTCGACATTGCCGATCACCCGGTCCACTTCCGGCATGGCGGCATAGGCCTCGGGCGCGATCTGGGCGGCGCAGCCGGTGACGATGATGCGCGCGCCGGGGCGTTCGCGGCGCAGCCGGCGGATGGTCTGCCGGGCCTGGCGCTCGGCTTCCTTCGTCACCGCGCAGGTATTGACGATGACGGCGTCTTGGAGCCCCGCCGCGGCGGCGTTGGCACGCACGATCTCCGACTCGTAGGCGTTCAGCCGGCAGCCGAAGGTGACGACATCGAGCCCGGTCTCGTCGGCGGCGGCGCTCATGCCGCCGCGGCGCCGAGCAGGCTCGCGGTCAGCATGCCCCGGAAACTCTCGGCGATCGGCCCGGTCATGATCACATGCCCGTCCTCGCGCCACTCGATGGCGAGCGTCCCACCGTCGAGGCGGATCTTGACCGCGCGTTCGGTGAGGCCCCGGCGCGCCGCCGCCACGCCGGTGGCGCAGGCGGCACTGCCGCAGGCGGAGGTGATTCCGGCGGCGCGCTCCCAAACACGCAGCCGGATTTGGCCGCGGTCGATCACCTCTGCGACCGAGATATTGGCCCGTTCGGGGAACATCGGATGCGTCTCCAGCAGCGGCCCGACCCGGGCGAGCGGCACCTCGGCCACGTCGGCGACGAAGAACACCGCGTGTGGATTGCCCATGTTGACGCATACCGGATCGGCCAGCACCGGTTCCGAAGCCGGGCCGACGGAGACGCCGACATGCAGCGTGTCGCAGGCCTCGGCCAGTGGAATCTGCCGCCAGCCGAGCCGGGGCGACCCCATGTCGACCGCGATCAGCCCGCCGCCGGCGTCGCTCGCCGGCAGCAGGCCGGCCAGGGTCTCGATCGCCACCGGCCGGCGGTCGCCGCGCTCGCGCATCAGGAGTTCGGCGACGCAGCGCGTGGCATTGCCGCAGGCGCCGGCTTCCGAGGCGTCCGGATTGTGGATGCGCATGAAGACGTCGCCCGCCTTCGAGGGTTCGAGCGTGATCAGCTGGTCGAAGCCGACGCCGGTACGCCGGTCGGCGATCGCCCGGATCTGGCCCGGGGCGAGCGAAACCGCGCGATCCCGGCCGTCCAGGATCACGAAATCATTGCCGAGGCCGTGCATCTTGATGAAGGGAAGCTGCATGGGCCGGGTTATAGGGCGGGCCGCGGGGAAGGACAAATGGGGCCGCCCGTCGCCCGCCCCTATCCGCCCAGCGCCAGTTCCACCGCCGCCTCGGCATGGATGCGGGTGGTATCGAACAGCGGCACCGCACTGTCCTCGGGGCGGACCAGCAGCATGATCTCGGTACAGCCGAGGATCACCGCCTGCGCCCCCGCCTCGACCAGGCGGCCGATCACGCCCCGATAGGCGGCGCGCGAGGCGGCCTCGACCCGGCCCTGCACCAGCTCGTCGTAGATGATCCGGTGCACCACCGCCCGGTCCTCGGTCCCGGGCACCAGCACCTCCAGCCCGTGGCGCCCGGCAAGGCGGCCCTTGTAGAACGCCTGTTCCATGGTGAAGGCGGTGCCGAGCAGGCCGACGCGGCCGAAGCCGGCGGCCCTGATGCGCTCCGCCGTGGGATCGGCGATGTGCAGCAGCGGGATGCCGATGGCGGCCTGCACCTCTTCGGCCATGCGATGCATGGTGTTGGTGCAGATGACGACGAAATCGGCCCCGCCGCGTTCCAGCCGCCGGCTCGCCTCGATCATCAGCGCGCTCGCCTCCTCCCAGCGGCCGGCATGCTGCAGCGCCTCGACCTCGGCGAAGTCGAAGGACCACATCAGCACCCGCGCCGAATGCAGCCCGCCCAGCCGCGCGCGCACCGCCTCGTTGACGATGCGGTAGTACTCGGCCGAACTCTCCCAGCTCATGCCGCCGAGCAGGCCGATGACTTTTTGCATGGGGAGATCCCGCCTCGGGGGAAGCCGGTTGCCGTGGCGCGTTATACTCACTTCGCGAGGTGAGTATAACGCGCGGCCGGCACTCGTCCCGTCATCCCTCGAAGGCGATCTCGATGACGGCCGCCGCGCCGAAAGTGACGCGAACGCTTTGCCCGGCGCGGATCGGCAGCATGCCGGTCATCGAACCCGTGCTGACGGTCTCTCCGGCACGGAGGCCGTCACCCCAGCGGCGGCGCTCCTCGGCCAGCCAGAGCAGCGGGCGGAGCGGATCGCCCATCACGTCGGCGCCGCTGCCGCTGCGCTTCAAGCTGCCGTCCACATCGAGGCGCACCGGCACGCCGGCGAGGCCCTGCCGCCAGTCCGGGATCGGATCGCCGAAGACATAGCGCCCGGAAGCGCTGCCGTCGGCGAGGATGCCGGCCAGGGCCGGTAGTGCCGCGGCCGGAAAGCGGCATTCCGCCACCTCGATGCCGGCATGCACGCTGTCGATCGCCGCCGTGACCTCGGCCATGCTCCAGGCTTCGGCGCGAGCCGGCAGGTCGCGGCCCAGGGTGACGAAGAACTCGCATTCCACCAGGGGGTCGAGGAGATCGGCCGCCCGGAAGCGGGCCGGCGAGGTGCAGGCGAAGCGCCGGAAGGTGCGCCCGTAGATGGGTCCATCGAGGCCGAGCTTCTCGCGCATGGCGGCCGTCGTGCCGGCGATCTTCCAGCCGAGCGGTTCCCAGCCGAGTGCTGCCGCCACCATGGCGTTGACGCGATAGGCGTCGTCGTGGCTCGTCGGTAGCAGGGCCGCGGGCAGTGCTGCAATCTGGCGGCCCTCGCGCCGCGCGGCGGCGAGGTCCAGGGCCAGGCGTTCCAGTGCAGAAGGAGCGGAAGTGGACATCAGGGGCGGCTCGCTTTCGATCGGCGCCGCAGACTGGCCGCGCCGCAGGGGCTTCACAAACGCGCCGATCGCCGGCCGAGATGAGCCCGGTTCAACCCGGCCCGTCCGTGACCGCCGACGGCGATCCGTTCCGGCGATGCCTCGCTCCGCTCAACTCTTCGCCACCGGCTTCGGCTGGCCTTCCCAGTTGTGGAGCGCCGGATCGACATGGCCCCAGCTGGGGGCCGAGGCGGTCCAGATGAAGCCCGTGGGCCTGGCGATCTCGCGGTCGTCGAGCGCGCCGGCGCACACCACGATGAAGTCGGGCCGGTCGGAGGCTTGGCTGAAGAGCGGCGTGCCGCATTTGGGGCAGAAGCGCCGGCGCATGGTGTTGCCGCTATCGGCCATGCTCACGTATTCGGCCACCTCGCCCTTCAGTTTCAGGGTGGCGACCGGGAATATCGCGTTCACCGTGGCATTGCCGGAAGCGAGATACTGGCAGTCGCGGCACCAGCAGGCCCGCGCCGCGACAGGGGGCTCCTCGAACCGGAAGCGGACGGCGCCGCAGAAACAGCGGCCAGTGACGGGCTCGGTCATATCGCTCGCCTTTCCTCGCATGCGCCCGCCAGTGAAGGCGAAGGCGGCGGTGATGACAATCCCACCCTCCCCGCCACCACCGCGTCACATTCGCCGGGGTACCTTGACCCCGCCGTCCGCCGCCCTAAAAAGCCCCGGGCCAACCCCGCGCCTCCGGCGCATGCGTCTTCGTCGTGGTAAGGATCAATGGCGTCCCCCAAGGAATTCCCCGGTCTCCGCCCGCTGCCGGCCATCGTCTTCGGCTCGCGCTGGCTGCAGCTTCCGCTCTATCTCGGCCTGATCGTCGCCCAGGCGGTCTACGTCTTCCTGTTCCTGAAGGAACTCTGGCACCTGGTCGCCGCCGCGCCCAGCATCGGCGAGCAGCAGATCATGCTGATCGTGCTCGGCCTGATCGACGTGGTGATGATCTCGAACCTGCTCGTCATGGTGATCGTCGGCGGCTACGAGACCTTCGTCTCGCGGCTGCACCTGAAGGGGCATCCGGACCAGCCGGAATGGCTCGACCATGTGAATGCCAGCGTGCTGAAGATCAAGCTGGCGCTCGCCATCATCGGCATCTCCTCGATCCACCTGCTCCGCACCTTCATCGAGGCGGGAAATCTCGGCAGGCCGGAATCGAACTACACCGAGGCCGGGATCATGTGGCAGACCATCATCCACACCATCTTCATCCTCTCGGCCATCGGCATCGCCATGGTCGACCGGCTGACGGCGCTGCCGAAGCCCCACGGCGCGGCGGGCGAACCCTAAGGGCCGTCCGCCGGTGCCCGAGTATTGATCTGCCCTGCGACGGCGCTACCTGCCCGTTTGATACGCCCGGTCAGGCTTTCCGGAGGCGCATGCGGATGCAGGATCGATATCTGTCCATGGCGACCGGCATGGCGATCGGTGTCGGGCTGGGCGCCGCCATCGGCGGCGCGTTCGACAACCTGTCGCTCGGCATCGGCATGGGCATCGCCATCGGTGCCGCCGCGGGTTATGCCGCGCGCGGGCGCGGCTGAGGAGCCGGCCCTCAGCCCGCCTTTTTCAGCACCCGCTTGGTCGAGGGCGGATATTTCGTCACCAGCTTGTCGGGCCGGGTCGGCCGCGGCTGCAGGTCGCCGCCGCAATTGGGGCAGGTTCCCCGGTGCACCGTCTCGGTGCAGTCTGGGCAGAATGTGCATTCGAAGGTGCAGATGAAAGCGCGCGCGCCGTTCGGCAGATCGCGGTCGCAAGCCTCGCAGTTCGGCCTCAAGTCCAGCATTGCCCTCTCCCTCCACCGGTTCTCGCCATTCTAATCCGTATTCCTGTCGGATCGGCACGCCGGCTGTATGATCCGCCGATGTCCAGACGAATCCTGTTCTATGTCCAGCACCTGCTCGGCATCGGCCACCTGAAGCGCGCCGCCACGCTGGCGCGCGGCTTCGCCACCGACGGGCTGGAGACCATGCTCGTTTCCGGCGGGTTCCCGGTCCCCGGCCTCGACACCGGCGGGGCGGCTTTCGTGCAGCTGCCGCCCACCCGCGCCACCGATCTCTATTTCAAGCAGCTGGTCGACGAGCACGGCGCCGCGATCGACGACGCCTGGAAGACCGATCGATGCGAGCGCCTTCTGGCACTTTTCCGCCAGTTTCGACCGCATGTCCTGATCGTCGAACTCTATCCCTTCGGCCGCCGGCAGATGCGCTTCGAACTGACGCCACTGCTGGAAGCGGCCACGGCGAGCGCCGAGCGGCCGGTGATCGTGTCCTCGGTCCGCGACATCCTGGTCGCCGCGCCCAAGCCCGAACGCAATGAAGAGATGGTCGCCGCCGTCGAGCGCTTCTTCGACCATGTCCTGGTGCATGGCGACCCGAAGCTCATTCCCTTCGCCCGCACCTTTCCGCTGGCCGCCCGCATCGAGGACCGGCTCGAGCACACCGGTTACGTGGTGGACCGCACGCCCGATCCCGATCCTACCGGTCCCGGGGCCGGCGAAGTCATCGTCTCGGCCGGCGGCGGTGCCGTGGGCGACGGTCTCCTGAGCGCCGCGATCGACGCCCGCCCGCTGTCGGCGGCGCGCGACCTGCCCTGGCGCGTCCTGGTCGGCATCAACCTGCCCGAGGAGGCCTTCGCCGCACTCCGGGCCCGGGCCGGCGACGGCCTCACCGTCGAGCGGGCACGGGCCGACTTTCCCCGCCTTCTCGGCCGTTGCCGGTTGTCGATCAGCCAGGGCGGCTACAACACGGTGATGGAGGTGCTGCAGGCCGGCTGCCGTTCGGTCGTGGTGCCCTATGCCGGCGGGCTGGAGACTGAACAGACCCTCCGGGCCGATCTCCTGGCCCGGCGCAGCAGCCTCACCGTCCTGCCGGAAGAGGCCCTGACGCCGCAGGCGCTGGCCACGGCCGTCGATCGCGCCCTGGCGCAGCCGGCGCTCCGCGACACCGATCTCGACACCGGAGGCCTCGCCGCGACACGCCGGCTGGTGGCCGGCTGGGCCGACGGCGTCCGCTGGTGAGCGAGGCGCTCGCGGCGCTGGAGGAAGAACTCGCCGCCTGGACCACGGCCGGGCGGCGACCGACCTTCTGGTGGCGCGACGACGACGCGGCGGTCCCGAACGCGGCGCTGAACCGCCTTCTCCTCCTGGCCGAACAGACCGGCGTGCCGGTGGCCCTCGCCGTGATACCGATGCGCGCCGGCCCGGCACTCGCCGACATGCTGGCCCGGCACAGGGGCCGGTCGATCGTGCTGCAGCACGGCTATGCGCACACGAACCATGCCGGCCCGGACCGGAAGAAGGCCGAGTTCACCGCCGAACGGCCACCGGACCAGATGGCGAGCGAAATCGCGGAAGGACAGGCGAAGCTGAGAACGCTGTTCGGCGATCGCCTGCAGGCGATCTTCGTGCCGCCCTGGAACCGTTTTCCCGACATGATGCTGGACCGCCTGCCGGCCCTCGGACTGACCGGCATCTCCACCTACGGTCCGCGCCAGGCGCGCGAAGCCGCCCCGGGTCTCGTCCGTTTCAATACCCATGTCGATCCGATCGACTGGAAGAACGAACGGAAATATCTCGGCGACGAGGCCTTCTTCGGTGCCGTGACGGCGCATCTGGCGGCCCGGCGGGCAGGCACGGTGGACACGGAGGAGCCGACGGGCATCCTCAGCCATCACGAGGTCTTCGACGAGGAGGCCTTCGAGACCCTGGGCTATCTGCTGGCACTGCTGGCCCGCCACGGACGCTGACCGGTTGCGCTGATCAGTTGAAGTGCAGGCCGCCGTTCACGGCGACCGTCTGCCCGGTCATATAGGCGTTGGCGACCACCGCCAGCACCGCCTGCGCCACCTCATCCACCGTGCCCGGCCGGCCGAAGACCGCATTGCTGCCGGCCGGCATCATGTCGGTCGCGATCAGCGACGGCGCCACCGCATTGACGGTGATTCCCTCCTTCACCAGCCGCGCCGCGTAGCCGCGAGTCAGGCCCTCCATCCCCGCCTTGGAGGCGTTGTAATGGAGCCCGATGGCCCCGGCCCCGCGGGCGGCACCCGAGGAGATGTTGACGATTCGTCCCCATGCCCGCGCCCGCATGCCGGGCAGCACCGCCTGCGTGCAGAGGAAGGCCGATTTCAGGTTGACGGCGATGGTGAGGTCGAAATCCGCCTCGGTCAGGTCGTCCAAGCCGCGCCTCAGGCCGATGCCCGCGTTGTTGACCAGGATGTCGACGGGGCCGAGCGCGCTCGCCGTGCTCTCCACCAGCACCTTGACGGCAGTGCCGTCGGAGACATCGGCCTTGAGCGCCACGGCGCGACGGCCCAGGGCACGGATGCGATCGGCGACCGCCTCCGCTTCCGCTTGCCGGTCACGGTAGTTCACCGCCACCTCGGCGCCGGCCTCCGCCAGCGCCATGGCAACGGCAGCACCGATGCCGCGCGAGCCGCCGGTGACCAAGGCTGCGCGGCCTGAGAAGTCGAGCATCAACGGTACATCCTCCTTATGGAATTTTTACATGCGCCCTTCGCAGCTTCGAATGGAACGTTGACGCAGCGCAATGCCATCTAGGTCGGCATCACCACCATTGTGAGAAATTCAGGAAAGCGGGTGAGACATGCTCGACGTGATCTTCATCGCCCTCGGTCTCGGCTTCTTCGCCGCCGCCGCCTTCTACGCCATCGCCTGCGAACGCGCCTGAGGCGGCCATGACCCTCGAACTCCTCCTGGGCGGCGCCGTCTCGATCGCCCTCCTCGTCTACCTCCTCATCGCCCTGCTGCGGCCGGAGCGCTTCTGATCATGACCGTCAACGGTTGGCTGCAGATCGCCATCGCGGTCGCCCTCGTCCTGGGCACGGTGGTGCCGCTGGGTGCGTACATGGCCCGCATATTCGACGGCAGGGTCCGGTTCCTTGCGCCCCTGGAAGCCGCCTTCTATCGCATGGGCGGCGTCGACGAACGGCGCGAGCAGTCCTGGTCGGCCTATGCTTTCGCCATGCTGGCCTTCAATGCCGTGGGCTTCCTGCTGATCTACGGCATCCAGCGCCTGCAGGACTTGCTGCCCATCAACCCGGCCGGCATGGCATCCGTACCCGCGGACCTCGCCTTCAACACGGCGGTCAGCTTCACCACCAACACCAATTGGCAGTCTTACGTCGGTGAAGCGACGATGAGCCATTTCACCCAGATGGCCGGCATGACGGTGCAGAACTTCCTCTCCGCCGCCACCGGCATCGCGCTCGCCATCGCCTTCTCCCGCGCCTTCGCCCGCGCCGAGAGCCGCACCATCGGCAATTTCTGGGTCGATATGACCCGGGCCACGCTCTATCTGCTGCTGCCGCTGTCGATCGTCCTGGCCCTGGTCTACGTGTTCCTCGGCATGCCGCAGAACCTGGCAGGCCCGGTCGCGGCGGCGACCTTGGAAGGACCTACGCAGATGATCGCGCAAGGCCCTGTCGCAAGCCAGATCGCCATCAAGATGCTGGGCACCAACGGCGGCGGCTTCTTCAACGTCAACGGCGCGCATCCATACGAAAATCCGAACGCGTTCGCCAACCTGATCCAGATGTGGAGCATGCTGGCCATCGGCGCCGCGCTCTGCGCCGCCTTCGGCCGCATCGTCGGCGACCGGGCGCAGGGCCGTGCCATCCTGGTCGCCATGGTCGTCATCATGCTGGCCTCGCTCGGCCTAGCCTACTGGTCCGAGACATCCGGCAACCCGAACTTCGCCACACTGGGGCTGGACGGAATCGCCAACTGGGAGGGCAAGGAAAGCCGCTTCGGCATCACCGCTTCGGTGATCTGGGCGATCTTCACCACGGTCGCGTCCTGCGGTGCGGTGAACGCCATGCATTCCAGCCTGCTGCCGCTCTCCGGCCTGCTGACCCTGTTCAACATGCAACTGGGCGAAGTGGCGATCGGAGGCGTCGGTGCGGGCCTCTACGGCATGCTGCTCTATGCCATCCTGGCCGTCTTCGTGGCCGGCCTGATGGTCGGGCGGACGCCGGAGTTTCTCGGCAAGAAGATCGGCGGGGCGGAGGTGAAGCTCACCTTCCTGGCGCTCCTGATCTCGCCAGCGACCATCCTGATCTTCACCGCTTTCGCCACGCTCTGGCCCGGTGCCGAGGCGAGCCTGGCGCATGCCGGTCCGCATGGCTTTTCCGAGTTCCTCTACGCCTATACCTCGGCCGCGGCGAACAATGGCAGCGCCTTCGCGGGTCTGAGCGCCAATACGCCGTTCTTCAATGTGACGCTGGCCATCGCCATGCTGTTCGGCCGCTTCCTGATGATCATCCCGATGCTGGCCGTTGCGGGGCGTCTCGCCGCCGCCAAACGGGTGGAGCCGAGTGCCGGCACCTTCCCGACCACGGGACCCATCTGGATCGGCCTCTTGGTCGGCGTCGTCCTCATCCTGGGCGGCCTGACCTTCTTCCCCGCATTGGCCCTCGGCCCACTCGCGGAGCACTTCTCGATGCTCCAGGGCGTCCTTTTCTGAGGTCATCATGTCAAAGCACTCCCCTGCCGCTGTCATGATCGACAGCCACATCCTGAGCCGGGCGATCGCCGACGCTTTCGCCAAGCTCAACCCGCGCACGCTTGCCCGCAATCCGGTGATCTTCGTCACGGCCGTGATCGCGGGGCTGACGACCGTGCTGTTCGCTCTCGACCTCCTGGGCGGCAACTCTCCCGGCTTCACCGCGCAGATCGCGGCCTGGCTGTGGTTCACCGTGCTGTTTGCGAACTTCGCCGAGGCCATCGCTGAAGGTCGCGGCAAGGCACAGGCCGAGAGCCTGCGCAAGGCCCGCGCCGACGCCGTGGCCAAGCGGTTGCGCGAAGACGGTTCCACCGAGGCGGTCGCTGCCCCCGCGCTGCGCCAGAACGATCTCGTGCTGGTCGAGGCCGGCGACACCATCCCCGCCGACGGCGAGGTCGTGGAAGGCATGGCGAGCGTCGACGAAAGCGCCATCACCGGCGAATCCGCACCGGTGATCCGCGAATCCGGCGGCGACCGTTCCGCCGTCACCGGCGGAACGCGCGTGCTCTCCGACTGGATCAAGGTGCGCGTCACCGCCGGCCCGGGTGGCGGCTTCCTCGACCGGATGATCGCGCTGGTCGAAGGTGCCCAGCGGCAGAAGACACCGAACGAGATCGCGCTCTCCATCCTTCTGGCGGGCATGAGCATCGTCTTCCTGGTAGCAACGGCAACCATCGAGGGCTTCGCGGTCTATGCCGGTGACGCGGTGCCGGTGGCGATTCTGGCCGCGCTTCTGATCACCCTGATCCCGACCACCATCGGCGGGCTGCTTTCGGCCATCGGCATCGCCGGCATGGATCGCCTGCTGCGCTTCAACGTGATTGCCAAGTCCGGGCGTGCGGTGGAGGCCGCCGGCGACGTCGATACGCTGCTGCTCGACAAGACCGGCACCATCACCCTCGGCAACCGGATGGCCTCGGCCATCATCCCGGCACCCGGGGTCACGGAAAGCGAACTGGCGCAGGCAGCCCTCCTCGCCAGTCTATCCGACGGCACGCCTGAGGGACGCAGCATCGTCACGCTGATCCAGGACCGCCATCGGGTAGACGTGGACGCCACCGGAGGCGTCGCGGTCCCGTTCACCGCCCAGAGCCGGATGAGCGGCATCGATATAGGCGGCCGCTGCATCCGGAAGGGGGCGGTGGATTCGGTGATCGCCTGGTCGAAGGCCAGCCCGGCGGCCGTACAGGAAGCCGTCGACCGGATCGCCCGCTCCGGAGGCACTCCCCTCGCCGTCGCCGCCGACGGCCGGCTGCTCGGCATCATCCACCTGAAGGATGTGATCAAGGAGGGCATCAAGGAGCGCTTCGCCGAACTCCGCCGTATGGGCATCCGCACCGTCATGATCACCGGCGACAACAAGCTGACCGCGGCCGCCATCGCCGCCGAGGCGGGCGTCGACGACTTTCTGGCGGAAGCGACCCCGGAAGCGAAGCTGGCGCTGATCCGGAGCGAGCAGGCGAAGGGCAAGCTGGTCGCCATGTGCGGCGACGGCACCAACGACGCGCCGGCGCTGGCCCAGGCGGATGTCGGCGTCGCCATGAACACCGGCACGCAAGCCGCGCGCGAGGCCGGCAACATGGTGGATCTCGACAGCGACCCGACCAAGCTGATCGAAGTGGTGGCCATCGGCAAGCAGATGCTGATGACCCGCGGGGCGCTGACCACCTTCTCCATCGCCAATGATGTGGCGAAGTATTTCGCCATCATCCCGGCCCTGTTCGTCGCCACCTATCCGGGCCTGGGCGCGCTCAACGTCATGAACCTGGCGACGCCGCAGAGCGCCATCCTGTCGGCGGTGATCTTCAACGCGCTGATCATCGTTGCCCTGATTCCGCTGGCCCTGAAGGGCATCGCCTATCGCCCGGCGGGGGCGGCGGCGGTACTGCGCCGCAACCTGATCGTCTATGGCCTGGGCGGCGTCGTCGTTCCCTTCATCGGCATCAAGCTGATCGATCTGGCGGTTGCCGCGCTCGGCCTCGCCTGAAAGGACCTGTCATGTTGAACACCCTTCGCCCCGCACTCGTCTTCGGCCTCGGCATGACCGTGCTGCTCGGCATCGCCTATCCGCTCGGCCTGACGGGCGTGGCGCAGATTGTCGCGCCGAGACAGGCCAACGGCAGCCTGATCGCCGGCAAGGACGGCCAGGTGATCGGCAGCAGCCTGATCGGCCAATCGTTTTCGGAGCCGAAATATTTCTGGTCGCGGCCTTCCGCCGCCGGCAGGGAAGGCTACGATGCCACTGCGTCGAGCGGCTCGAACCTCGGCCCCACCTCGAAGGCCCTGATGGAACGCCTGCGGCAGGATGTCGAGAAGTACAAGGTCGGGACGGCGCCGGTGCCGCCGGAACTGGTCACCGCGTCGGGCAGCGGCCTCGATCCGGAGATCTCGCCCGCCGCGGCGCGCTACCAGATCCCCCGGGTGGCGGCGGCGCGGGGCAAGACCGAGGCCGAGATCGGCGCCCTGGTGGAAGCCCAGATCAGCGGCCGCGCCCTCGGCATCCTCGGCGAACCCACCGTCAACGTGCTGCGCCTGAACCTGGCGCTCGATGCCACCGATGGCGGAATCCGACGTTAGGGAAGAGGGCCGCCCCTCCCCCGACGCGCTGCTCGAGGTCGCGGCCCGAGAGAAGCGCGGCCGGCTGAAGATCTTCCTGGGGGCCGCACCCGGCGTGGGCAAGACCTACGCCATGCTGGAGGCGGCGCGCCGGCGGAAGAGCGAGGGCGGAGAAGTCCTGGTCGGGATCGTGGAGACCCACGGTCGGGCCGAGACCGAGGCGCAGATCGGCGACCTCGAGGTACTGCCGCGGCTGTCGCTGCCCTACAAGGGGCATACGCTGCACGAGTTTGATCTGGACGCGGCGCTCAGCCGCCGGCCGGCGCTGATCCTGGTCGACGAGCTCGCGCATACCAACGCGGTCGGGGCCCGGCACCCCAAGCGCTACCAGGATGTCGAGGAACTGCTGGCCGCGGGCATCGACGTCTACACCACGCTGAACGTCCAGCACCTGGAGAGCCTGAACGATGTCGTCGCCAAGATAACCCGCGTGCGCGTGCGCGAGACCCTGCCCGACGAGGTGCTGGAACGGGCCGACGAGATCGAACTGATCGACCTCACCTCGCAGGAACTGATCAAGCGGCTGCGGGAGGGAAAGGTCTATGTCGAGGGCCAGGCGCGCCGCGCCGTGGCGCATTTCTTCCAGCCGGGCAACATCACGGCGCTGCGCGAACTGGCGCTCCGCCGCGTCGCCGAGCGGGTCGACGAGCAGATGCTCGACTACATGCGCCAGAATGCCATCGTCGGGCCCTGGCCGGCCGGCGAAAGGTTGATCGCCTGCATCGGAGGAGACGCGGATGCCTCGGCCGTCGTGCGCGCCACCAGGCGGCTGGCCGACCAGCTGCATGCCCCCTGGACCGCCGCCCATGTCGAGATGCCCGGCCACGAACGGCGCAACGAATCGCAACGCAACAACGTCGCCGAAGCGTTGCGGCTGGCCGAACATCTGGGCGGCGAGGCCGTGGTGCCGCCCGGGCGCGACCTGGTCGACGAGCTGCTGCGCTACGCACAGAGCCGCAACGTGACCCAGATCGTCATAGGACGCCGCCGCACCAGCCTGATCCGCCGGATGCTGGGCCGGTCGCTGGTGGAAGCGCTGATGCACCGGAGCGGCGAGATCGCCGTACATGTCGTGCCGCTCAAGCCGGCTGCGAGAGACCGGGCCTGGGAACGCCTGCTGCCCCCGCTCGCCTGGCGGCCCTATCTCTGGCCGGTTCTCTATGTCGCGGCGGCGGTCTGCTTCGGAATCGGCTTCGAGCAGGTGATGGCCCTGCCCAGCCCGCAGCCCTTCTTCTTCGTCGCCGTCCTGCTGGCAGCGGTCCGGCACGGCCTCGCCGCTTCAATCCTGGCTTCCATCGTTTCCTTCGTCGCCTACAACTTCTTCTTCATCGAGCCACGGCACACCCTTTCGGTCGCCCGGCCGCATGAGATCATCGGCCTGATGCTCTTCCTGTTCGCCGCCGTGCTGGTGAGCGGCATCGCCGCCCGTGCGCGGGAGCGCGCCGAGGACGCCCGGCGGCGGGTGCGCACGCTGGGCGCGCTCTATGAATTCAGCCGGAAGCTGGCCACCGCCGTCGGCCTCGACGACCTGCTCTGGGCCGCCTGCTATCAGATCGCCTCGGTGGCTGAGGGCCAGGCGATGGCGCTGCTGCAGGACAAGGGGGACCTGCGCATCGCCGGCTCCTACCCGCCGGAGGACGACCTCGATGCCGGATCCTGGACCGCGGCGCGCTGGGCGTTCGAGAAAGGCGAGGCAGCCGGCTTCGGCACCGGCACGCTGCCGACGCTTTCCTGGCGGTTCGAACCGATGCGGACGTCGCGCGGCATCGTCGGTGTCATCGGTCTGCGCAGCACCGACGGCACCACCGCCGCGAACCCCGAGCGGCATCGCGTGATCGAGGCCCTGATCGACCAGACCGCGGTGGCGGTGGAACGCCACCAGCTCGATCACGAGATCGCCGAAGCCCGCGTGCTGGCCTCCACCGAGAAGCTGCGCCATGCCCTGCTCTCCTCGATCAGCCACGACCTGCGCACGCCGCTCGCTGCCATCACCGGTGCCGTGACCAGCCTCAAATCCTTCGGCACCGGCTACGACCCGTCGGTGCGCGAGGATCTGATGGCGACGATCGAGGAAGAGGCCGAGAGGCTGAACCGCTTCGTCGGCAACCTGCTCGAGATGACGCGGCTGGAAGCCGGCGTGCTGGCACCGAACCGCGACTGGGTATCGGTCGACGACCTCCTCGCCGCTGCCGCCGCCCGCATCCGCCGGTCGCTGGAGCGGCGCCGGATCCGCATCGACGCAGGTCCCGGCCTGCCGCTCCTGCGCATCGACTTCGTGCTGATCGAACAGGTGCTGTTCAACCTCCTGGACAACGCGGTGAAGTACTCGCCGGACGGCTCGCTGATCCTGATCTCCGCCGGCGTGGAAGGGGAAATGCTGGTGATCAGGGTGACCGACCAGGGGCGCGGCATCGAGGCGAAGGATCTGCCGCGCATCTTCGACAAGTTCTACCGCACCGGCAGTGGCGACAGCCACATCGCCGGTACCGGCCTCGGCCTGCCGGTCTGCAAGGGGATCGTCGAGGCGCATGGCGGCTTCATCCGGGCGGCGAGCCCCGCGCCCGCGGGCTATGGCACCGTCGTGACGGTACTGCTGCCGATCGAGCCGGCGCCGGCGATGGATCGCTCCGCATGAACGCCGAGAAGCCGGTACGCGTGCTCATCGTCGACGACGAGCCGCAGATCCGCCGCTTCCTGAAGCCGAGCCTGGTGGCGCAGCACTACGAGGTGATCGAGGCGGCGAGCGGCACCGAGGCGCTCGTCCGTGCGGCGGAGGAGAAGCCCGATGTGGTGATCCTGGATCTCGGCCTTCCCGACCAGGACGGAATCGAGGTGATCAGGGCACTGCGCGCCTGGAGCGAGATGCCGATCCTGGTCCTGAGCGTGCGCAGCCGCGAGGCCGACAAGGTCGCCGCCCTCGATGCCGGGGCCGACGACTATGTGGAAAAGCCCTTCGCCATGGGCGAGCTGTTGGCGCGGCTCCGCGCCGCGCTGCGCCACCGCCTGCGCCAGGGCGGTGAAACCCCGGTCTTCCGCAAGGGCGATGTCAGCGTCGACCTGGTGCGCCGCGAGGTGACGCTGAAGGGCGAGCCGGTCAGGCTGTCGCCGAAGGAATACGATCTGCTGCGCCTGCTGATCGCCCATGCCGGCAAGGTCATAACCCAGCGGCAGATCCTGCAGACGGTCTGGGGCCCCGCCCATGTCCAGGACACCCAGTACCTGCGCGTCTATGTCGGCCAGCTGCGCCAGAAGCTGGCCGACGACGCGACGGCGCCGACCCTGATCGTCACCGAGCCGGGGGTCGGCTACCGCCTTCTCACCGAGGGTTGATCAGCGGCCCTTGAAGTCGGGCAGCCGCCGCTCGGCCGTCGCCTTGACGCCTTCCTTGAAGTCGTCGGTGGCGCGCAGCCATTCCTGCTCGACCAGTTCGCGTTCGGTCGCCTGCTCGACCGCGTCGGCGAGGCCGCGGCGCATGGTCTCGCGGGTCGAGACCACGCCGAGCGGGGCCGACTGCGCGATCTCGGTGGCGAGGTCCATCGCCGCCTTGCGCAGCTCGGCCGCCGGCACCAGGAGATCGGCCATGCCCATGGCCACCGCCTCGTCGCCCGGCACGCGCCGGCCGGTATAGAAGAGGAGAGCCGCCTTCTGCGCCCCCACCGCGCGCGGCAGCGTCGCGGTCAGCCCGAAGCCCGGATGGAAGCCGAGGCGGGTGAAATTGGCGCTGAAGCGCGCCTCGGCGCAGGTGACGCGGAAATCGGCCATCATGGCGAGGCCGAGCCCGCCGCCGATCGCCGCCCCCTGCACCGCCGCCACGATCGGCTTCTTCGTGCGGAAGAGGCGCGTCGCCTCCTTGTAGAGGTGCTTCTGCCGTCCGGTGACCGCGCCGGTATCCGGCCGGTTGGCGAAATCCGCGCCGGCGCAGAAGGACTTGCCGTCGGCGCAGAGCAGGATCGAGCGGCAGGCCTCGACCTGGTCGAACTGCTCCAGCGCATCGCCGATCTGGTTGATCAGCGAATTGTCGAAATAGTTGTGCGGCGGCTTCCTGATCTCGATCACCCCGACATGGCCGGAGAGGTCGGCACCGATATCCTTGAAGGTCTTGCTCATGCGCTCCATCCCGATTGCTTGTTGGCCGATTGGCTTGTTGCTTCTCTACCGATCATGCACCCAGCATCTGCCCGCCGTCGACCACCACCGTCTGGGCGGTGATCCAGTTGGCGAGCGGCGAGCAGAGGAAGAGCGCGGCCGAGGCGATTTCCTCCGGCTTGCCGAGCCGCCCGAAGGGGATGCTCTTGAAGATGGCGTTGTAGAGTTGCGGCACCTCGGTCTTGCGCTTTTCCCAACTGCCGCCGGGAAACTCGATCGAACCCGGCGCGATGCAGTTCACCCGGATGCCCTTGCGCGCCAGCATGGCCGCCTGGCTGGTGGTGTAGTGGATGACGGCGGCCTTCACCGCGCCATAGGGGGCGGTGCGCACGGAAGGCCGCAGGCCCGAGATCGAGGAAATGTTGAGGATCGCCGCTCCGCCGCCGGCCTTTTCCAGAAAGGGAATCGCGGCATGCGAGGCGCGCACGGTCGCCAGCACGTCGACATTCAGGCTGGCGGCCCAGCCCGCCTCGTCGTCGGTGGCCCCGAAGCCGGAGGCGTTGTTGACCAGGATGTCGATACCGCCGAGCGCCTCCGCCGCCGCCTTCACATAGGCGCTCACCGCCGGGCCGTCGGCGAGATCGCAGGAGACGGCATGCGCCTTGTGGCCGAAGGCCGCGATCTCGGCCCGCGTCGCCTCCAGCGACTTCGGCTCGCGGGCGCAGATGGAGACATGCGCCCCGGCTTCGGCGAAGGCGAGCGCTATCGACCGCCCGATGCCCTTGCTGCCGCCGGCCACGACCACGCGCTTGCCCGGAAATTCGATCTTCATGGGTTTCTCCCCTGGACTTCAGGGGCGCACCATAGCGAATGGCGCCGGGCCCCCGCAGCCCCTAACGTGATGACCTGACATGAACAAACAACAGATCCCCGGGAGGGAAGGATGAGCAGCGATCAGTCCGAAGAACACCGCATGCTGCAGGAGATGGTGGCGAAGTTCGTCGACAACGAGTTGATGCCACTGGAAACCGCGGTGATGGCGCGCGAGGCCGCTGGCGGCAAGACGTCGCTGACCGAGGCCGAGGAGGCACCCCTCTTCGCCAAGTGCAAGGAACTGGGCCTCTGGGGCCTCGACGTGCCGGAGGAATTCGGCGGCGCCAACCTGCCCGCCGTGGCGCTGATGGGGATCAACGAGGAGCTCGGACGCACGCCTGTCCCCTTCTATTTTCCGCCCGATTCACCGAATCTGCACATGCTGATGGCGGTCGCGAACGAGGATCAGCGGAAGCGCTACCTCGAACCCTATGCCCGCGGCGAGGCGATCTCGGCCATTGCCATCTCCGAACCCGGCGCCGGCGGCGACCCGGCCGGCATGACCACCCGCGCGGTTCGGGACGGCGACGACTGGGTGATCAACGGCCGCAAGATCTGGATCAGCCGGGTGCCTTCCGCCGCCTTCACCATCGCCATGGCGCGAACCGAGGGCGGCAAGCGGCACGAGGGCGTCACCGCCTTCATCATCGACAAGGACACGAAGGGCTTCATCATCGCCCGCGAGATCGTCATGGTCGGCGGTCAACGCACCTACGAGGTGGTGTTCGAGGATTGCCGCGTGCCGAACTCCCAGGTTCTGGGCAAGGTCGGCTCCGGCTTCGCGCCGATGCAGCTTCGCCTCACCGTGCGCCGGTTGCAGATGGGCGCCTGGTGCATCGGCATGGCGCGGCGCGCCCTCGACATGATGTGCGAGCATGCGAAGCAGCGCTCCACCTTCGGCGCGCTCCTCGCCGACCGCCAGGCGATCCAGTGGTGGATCGCCGATGCCGCGACCAGGATCCATGCCTGCCGCCTGATGGTGATGGACGCGGCGGCGAAGCAGGATGCCGGACAGGACGTGCGCACCGAAGCCTCGATGATCAAGGTCTTCGCCACCGAGATGGCGACCGACGTGATCGACCACGCCCAGCAGACCTTCGGCGCCATGGGCGTGACCAAGGAACTGCCGCTGCAGCTGATGGGCCAGAAGGTGCGCACCATGCGGGTCTACGAGGGCCCGACCGAGGTGCATCGCATGGTGATCGCCCGGCGCGTCCTCGGCAGCCGGAGATAGCGGCGGCAGCAGTCCGGAACCGCAAACAGTCTGGAACGTTTCCAATCGACGAATCCGCGCGAGGGTCGCTGCGGAGACAGCGCCGTGCATCTGACGGCGATGGCGAACGGGTCGAGGAAACGATGGCGAAAGCAGCAGCGAAGAAGACGGGAACACGGTCGCCCGAGGCGACCACCGGCGCCGGCGGCGAACGTCACCAGACGGCCGGGGGCGACTTTCCGGTGCTCACCACCGACCAGGGCATCCCCGTCTCCGACAACCAGAATTCGCTTCGGGTCGGCCCGCGCGGTCCCACGCTGCTGGAGGATTTCGTCCTCCGCGAGAAGATCACCCATTTCGACCACGAGCGCATTCCCGAGCGCATCGTGCATGCGCGCGGCTCCGCAGCGCACGGCTACTTCGAATGCACGCAGTCGCTGTCGAAATACACCCGCGCCGATTTCCTGCAGCGGGCGGGCGAGAAGACCCGCGTCTTCGTGCGCTTCTCGACCGTCGCGGGCGGTGCGGGCTCGGGCGATACCCCGCGCGACGTGCGCGGCTTCGCCGTCAAGTTCTATACCAACGAAGGCAATTTCGACCTCGTCGGCAACAACATCCCGGTCTTCTTCATCCAGGACGCGATGAAGTTTCCCGATCTGGTGCATTCGGTGAAGATGGAGCCCGACCGCGCCTTCCCGCAGGCCGCCTCCGCGCATGACACGTTCTGGGACTTCATCTCGCTGATGCCCGAGAGCATGCACATGATCGCCTGGGCCATGTCGGACCGGGCCATCCCGCGTTCACTCCGCACCATCGAAGGCTTCGGCGTCCACACCTTCCGCCTGGTCGACAAGGCGGGCCGGTCCACCTTCGTGAAGTTCCACTGGCGCCCGAAGCTCGGCCTGCAGTCGCTGATCTGGGACGAGGCGGTGAAGATCTACGGCGCCGATCCCGACTATCACCGCCGCGACCTGTGGGAGGCGATCGAGACCGGCAATTTCCCCGAATGGGAACTCGGCCTGCAGCTGTTCACGCAAGCACAGGCCGACGGCTTCGATTTCGACGTCCTCGACCCCACCAAGATCATCCCGGAAGAGGTGGTGCCGCTCACCATCGTCGGCCGGCTGGTACTGGACCGCAATCCCGACAACTTCTTCGCCGAGACCGAGCAGGTCGCCTTCTGCCCCGCCAATATCGTGCCCGGCATCGACTTCTCCAACGATCCGCTCCTGCAGGGCCGGCTCTTCTCCTATCTCGATACGCAGCTCATCCGCCTCGGCGGCCCGAACTTCCACCAGATCCCGATCAACCAACCCGTCTGCCCCATGCGCAACTTCCAGCGCGACGGGCATATGCAGATGGCGGTGCCGAAGGGCCGGGTGAATTACGAGCCGAACTCGCTCTCCGCCGATGCCCCGCGCGAATGCCCGGTCAAGGGGTTCGCCAGCTTCCAGGCACCGGAGCAAGGCGAGAAGGCACGCCTGCGGCCTGAATCCTTCGCCGACCATTATTCACAGGCCGGGCAGTTCTACCGCAGCCAGACCGAGACCGAGCAGAACCACATGGTCTCCGCCTATGTCTTCGAACTCTCGAAGGTCGAAACGCCGGAAATCCGCGCCCGCGTGGTCGGCCACCTGATCCATGTCGACCCGACCCTGGCGAAACGCGTGGCGGCGGGATTGCGGCTCGACCCCCTGCCGGCGCCCGCGCAAGCGGCGGTCGAGCCGCGCACCGACCTGAAGCCCTCTCCCGCGCTGGGCATCATCGCCAAGGCGCCGAAGACGATCGAGGGGCGCATCCTCGCCTGCCTGGTCACCGATGGTGTTGACGAGGCCGAGGTCGCGGCCCTGAAGAAGGCGGTCGAGGGCGCCGGCGCCACGCTCAAGATCATCGCCCCCTGGGTCGGCGGGGTGAAGACCAAGGCCGGCAAGACGCTCATGGCCGATATGCAGCTGGCCGGCGCGCCCTCGGTGCTGTTCGATGCCGTCGCGGTGCTGGCGGCCGGCCCGAAGGCGGGTAACCTCGCAAGCGAGGCGGCGGCGATCGACTTCGTCGCCAATGCCTTCGCCCATCTGAAGGTGATCGGCCATTCCGCCGCGGCGAAGCCGCTCCTCGACAAGGGCAATGTCGAGCCCGACGAAGGCATCATCGATCTCGGCGCGGCCAAGGGCGTCGATGCCTTCATCAAGGCGGCGAAACAGCACCGCATCTGGGCCCGCGAGCCGAAGCTGCGCCCCGCGCCCTGATCCCGAACCGGGCCGGCCTCCGCCTCAGCTTCGCTGCTCGAAGCCGAGGCGGACGCCGAACAGGATGAAGATGCCGCCCGTGGCGCGGTCGAGCCAGGTGAGCACGGCCGGACGCGAGAGGAAGCGGGCCAGCGGCCGGGTGGCCAGGATCAGCCCGGTGAACCAGGCGGTTCCCTGAACCGCGTGGATGCCCGCCAGCAGCGTGCTGAAGGCAACGACGTTGACATCGGCCGGAATGAACTGCGGCAGGAAGGTCACGTAGAAGACGCCGACCTTGGGATTCAGCAGGTTGGTGAACAGCCCGCGCAGGAACCAGCGTGTTCCGCTCTCGACTGGCGCGACGGCGTCCTCGGGCAGCGCCTGGACCGATGCCCTCGGCCGCCAGATCAACCGGATGCCGAGATAGAGGAGATAGAGCGCGCCCGCGACGCGCAGCACGTCATAGGCCAGTTGCGACACCGCCAGCACGGCACCGAGGCCGATCGACGCCAGGATGCCCCAGGTCAGCACCCCGCATGAAACGCCGAGCCCGGCGAGGAACGCCCGCCGCGCCCCCTCCGCCACCGCGGTGCGCAGCACCAGGGCGGTATCGACGCCGGGCGTGATGGTCATGACGCCGGCCGCCGCGGTGAACAGGAGAATGGCTTGCCAGGTGGTCATGCGGCTTCCTTCGCGCGGTCCCGGCCGCATATAGCCGCTCGGCCGATCATCGGCGACGGCTTTGCCCTATATCGGCACCGCTCGGCGGCGCTTGACGGCCGGCTTGGCCGGCTCGTAGGCCGGCCGCGCACGCTCGTCGACGCTTAGGAAGAGGCTGTCGCCCATCAGCATGGCGAACAATGAACGAGGCCGTTGCCGCCGAAGAACCGCCGCGCCAACACGGATCCGAGCGGCGCCAGCAATTAGAGGATGTGATCGGAGAACTGTCCACCGGGCGTCATCGCGTGCCGCGACTGCCGGCCTTGCGTTCCGTCGCTGTCGTGGCTTCCATGCCGTCGCGCAGCAAGCGGCGCGCACCTTCTGCGAGAAAGGAAGAGCGATTGTGGCCCATGCCCGCTGTAGAGCGATCGATGCGAGCGATGAGGTGTTCGGGCAGCGTCACGCTGATCGCTTTGGCCCGGCCTGGCGGATCGAGACGAACCAGCACACGCCCTGCCTCCGCGATCTCGGGGTCACTCGGCCAATCCGACAGCCCGGAAGGTTCCGGCAACGGATCGCCGTCACGGACCATCCTCTCGGCATGACCCGACAGTGCTTCCTCGGCGTTCAGCATGACGGCATCAAGCGTCGTTCCTGCGGACACGCAGCCCGGGAAATCGGGAAAGAAGACACCGAAGCCACGCTTGGCCTTCTCGATGACGGCCGGATAGTAACGCGTCGACAATCGGCGGATCCTTCTTCGGATGGGGCGAGGTCACCTACCCTGGATGCCCTTCCGTGACACCGCTCAGCCATTGGCCCGCGATGGGCAAACGCCTCGCTGTTCGAGAGCAGAGACCGCACTTAATATGCTATTATTTTCCGAGTTAGAGGATATCAAGTCATGCGCCCACAATATCGCGATGTGCTGGAAGAGGTGACTGCCGAAGATCTTCCGCGCGAGCACGTCGTCCGCCGGATTGACGATTGGGCTGAGCGGATCGGAAAGCTCTATGACCGGATCAGCGGCTGGCTGCCCGGCGACATCAAAGTAGATCGTTCAGACACGATCTCTATGAGCAGCAACATCATGACGGCAACCGGCGTAACATCACGCAGTCTTCCGGTGTTTCGTGGTCGAAGGGGTCAGGCCGTTGCATTGACCATCGAGCCGGAAGGGCTATGGATTGTCGGTGCGAATGGTCGCTTGAAAGCCTATGGCGCAGGCGGGTTCGCTCACATCGTCGACAGAGCAAAGAATTTCCAGCAACCCAAGTGGGAAATCGCCTTCAGCCCCGATCGGCATACTGGCCATCCTTTGACCAAGGATACGATTCTTCGTCTGATTTGATGGATTGACGTGAAGCGCTTCTCCGAAATCATGGGCGCCTACACTGCCGTCGACCGGTGGCTGGAAGAACAACTCGCGGAAGCTGCGGCTCAAAACCAACCGAGGAGGGAAAAGGGCCTGCAAAGTCGGCAGGCGATGAACGATCATGCCTATTTCGTATTGCTGTTCGGCCAATTTGAGATTGCCGTCAACGAGGCGTGCATCAGGGCCATCAAGTCGCGCCAAGCAGCCACCAACTGGCTGAGACGCCGCGGCTGGGACATCCTCAGACCGGATGATCGGCGCCTTGGCGGCCTGTCGTTTGAGGATCGCGTTGCCCTCGTTCTGGATAGACGGACGGAAGACTACCGGCAGGTCAAACGGTACTACGATATCCGCAACATGGCTGCGCACGGGAAGTTTCAAGGCGACTATCTCGACATCGGACGCGTCGCCGCTGATCTGCAGACACTGTTCGGCCGGCTAAGTGCTTAGGCCGAACAGTGCAGCTGCATCTCAATCCCGGAACGGGTCGCGCATCAGGATGGTGTCGTCGCGCTCCGGGCTGGTGGAGAGCAGCGCCACCGGCGCCCCTACCAGCTCCTCCACCCGCGTCACGTACTTGATCGCCTCCGCCGGCAGCTGGGCGAAGCTGCGGGCGCCTTGCGTCGACTGGCTCCAGCCCGGCAGGGTCTCGAAGATCGGCTCCACCTTGGCTTGGTCGCCCATGCCGGCCGGGAAGTAGTCCAGCGTCTGATCGCCCATCTTGTAGCCGGTGCAGATCTTCACTTCCTTCAGCCCGTCCAGCACGTCGAGCTTGGTGAGCGCGATGCCGTCGATGCCGCTGATGGTGACGGCCTGGCGCACCAGCACGGCATCGAACCAGCCGCAGCGCCGGGGCCGCCCGGTATTGGTGCCGTATTCCCGGCCCCGGTCGAGCAGGCCGCGGCCGATGTCGTCATGCAACTCGGTCGGGAACGGGCCGCCGCCGACGCGCGTCGTATAGGCCTTGGCGATGCCGAGCACATAGCCCACGGCGCGGAGCCCGCTGCCGCAGCCGATCGCCGCCTGCGCCGCCACCGTGTTGGAGGAGGTGACGTAAGGATAGGTGCCGTGGTCGATGTCGAGCAGGAAGGCCTGCGCGCCCTCGTAGAGGATGCGTTTGCCTTCCCGCCGGGCTTCCTCGATCAGCCGCCAGGCCCGGTCGGAGAAGGGCAGCAGGCGGGGTGCGATGGCCTTCAGCGCCGCGAGCAGCTCGGCCCCGTCCACCTCGTCGCGGCCGAGGCCGCGGCGGAGCGCGTTGTGATGGGTGAGGAGGCCCTCCACCTTGGCTTCCAGGGCCTCCGGATCGGCCAGGTCGCAGACGCGGATGGCGCGGCGGCCCACCTTGTCCTCATAGGCCGGGCCGATGCCCCGCCGCGTGGTACCGATCTTGATGCCCTTGTTGTTGTCCTCGCGATAGCCGTCGAGGTCCCGGTGCAGCGGCAGGATCAGGGTGGCGTTGTCGGCGATGCGCAGGTTCTCGGGCGTGATCCTGAGCCCCAGCGCCTCGACCCGCCCGATCTCCTCGAACAAGGCCCAGGGATCGACCACCACGCCATTGCCGATGACCGCCATCTTGCCTTCGCGCACGACGCCGGAAGGCAGCAGCGCCAGCTTGTAGACCTTGCCGTCGATCACCAGCGTGTGGCCGGCGTTGTGGCCGCCCTGGAAGCGCACCACCATGTCGGCCCGATCGCACAGCCAGTCGACGATCTTGCCCTTGCCCTCGTCGCCCCACTGGGCGCCGACTACTGCCACATTGGTCATCAGACTTCCTCGATCCGACCGTCGGTCAACACATGCCCGCAATTCAGCCGGCGGGCCTCGGCGCGAATGTCATCCGCGGGTTCCAGTCCCTGGACGGTGCGCCAGGCTTCGGCCCGCGCCTTCGCGGCCCCGGCCGGCGGGGCGCCGAAGGGCACGAACAGGAGCCGTTCCACCTTCGGCGCCGGCAGCGCCCGCAGAAGGCTGTCGAGATAGAGGGTGAAGCCCGAAGCCGGCTCCGTCCCGCCGGAGGCATAGCGCCCGCCCCGGCCGAGTTCGCCCCGCACGCCGCGCGCGAAGAGCGTGAAGGAGACGCCGGTCTGGTATTCGAAGCCGCGGCTTTCGGCCGCGTCGATGGTGACCAGGATGCCCGGCACGGCGCTGAGCAGCGCGTCGGCCACGGCGACGAGGTCGGTCAGCATCTTCGCCTCCTCGGCCGGCAGGTCGAGCGCGAGCAGCGCCGGCCCCACCTCCTTCGCCGGCCCGGCGAGGCGGAGCAGCGGCTCCAGCATCTTCGCCTTCCCGCCGGCGGCGGCATGCAGCGCGGCGGCATCCTTCTGGTCCAGTGCCGCCTTGGTGGCGGCGGCCGCCTTCGCATCGAGGCCGATCGCGGCACAGAGCGCCGGTACCAGTGTCGGTTCGCAAAGATCGATCGAGGGCCTGGGGACACCGAGGCCGGTGAGGGCTTCGGCCGCCAGCAGCGCCACCTCGATATCGGCGGCGAGCGTGCCGGCGCCGATCAGTTCCATCCCGGCCTGGGCGAACTGCCGCTCGGGCCGCAGTTGGGTGCCCTTCACCCGCAGCACCTGACCCATGTAGGAAAGCCTGAGCGGCCGAGGCGCATCGGCGAGGCGGGTCTCGGCGATCCGGGCCACCTGCAGCGTGATGTCCGGGCGCACCCCCAACATCCGCTGGCTCACCGGGTCCATCAGCCGGAAGGTCTGCGGCGCCAGCGCCGCGCCGGACCCCTCCAGCAGCGTCTCCTCGAACTCGATCAGGGGCGGCTTCACCCGCTGATAGCCATGGGCGGCGAAGCGGGCGAGCAGGCGTTCGCCGACCTGCGCCTCCCACTCGGCCACCGGGGGAAGCGCATCCCGCAGGCCCGCGGGCAGCAACCCTCGTTGCGCGTAACCGTTCATCGAAAGCCTTCAAGCCCGGCGCAGCGAACTCGTGGTCACGGTGAGTGCTGGCCGGGCGCTGGACAAAACCCGGCCCGGCCGGGTGGCCGGGCCGTGGGCGACCCTAGCCCAATCAGCGCTGTTTGAGGAGGTCCCGGATTTCGGTCAGCAGCACCACATCGGCGGGCGGCGGCGGCGGCGGCCCGGTCGGCGCCGGCGGCGGGGCCCGGAGCGCCATGTCGCGCAGACGGTTCACCGCCTTCACGATCATGAACACGGCGAAGGCGACGATCGCGAACTTGATGATTGCATTGATGAAAGCGCCGTAGGCGATGACCACGGCGCCGGCTTCCTTGGTCTGGTCCAGCGTCGCCTTCGGCTCGCCCGCGATGGTCAGGAAGAAGTTGGAGAAATCGATACCGCCGAGGATGAAGCCGATCGGCGGCATGATGACATCCTTCACCAGCGAATCGACGATCGCGGTGAAGGCCGCACCGATGATGATGCCGACAGCCAGGTCGATGACGTTTCCACGCGTGATGAACGTCTTGAATTCGTTGAGCATTCTCTCCCCCTGCCGTGTGGCGGTAAGGGGATCAGCATAACCGGATTCGGCCGCTTGGCGATCAGCCGGCCTGCTGCTGCAGGCGCCGGATCAGGCCCTCGATGCCCTCGCGCTGGATGACCGAGGCGAATTCCTGGCGCTTGGTGACCAGCATGCTGACGCCGCCGACCACCACATCGACGATCTTCATCCCGGCATCGGTGTCGCGCACCCGCCAGCCATAGACCGAGGTCTGACCGCCGGCCCTTCCGACTGTGGATTCAACGACATAGTCGCGCTCACCCTTCTTCTCCGCCGGGCCGACCTTCACGTCGGTCACGGTCTGGCGGGCCAGCAGGTCGGAATAGGTTTCGACCACATTGCGCTCGAAAGCGGTATCGAAGGACTTCACTTGGTCGGGGGACAAGGTCTGGGCGTGCCGCCCGAGCGCGAAGCGGGCCATCCCGTCGATATCGAGGCCCCGCCGCAGCACGTCGGCGAGCTTCGCCGCACGGCCTTCGACCGACGGGTCGGATTTGAGCGTGCCGATGACCTCCTGCGACAGTTCCTCCACGAAGGCGCGGGGTTCCCCGGCGGCATAGGCGGGCCGCAGGCTCGCCAGCGCTAGCGGCGAGGCGGCGAAAATCTGGAGAAGCTGGCGCCGGAACATGCAACATCCTCTGAAAACACGAATACGCATCCACCCCACTAGGGACGATTGCATTACGGCAGGAACGCGGCGGAAGGCGGCATGTTCCGCGGATCCCGTTCACGAACTGTATCAATTTCGCACGTTTTCCAGGCGGAAGGCGGAAAGGCGCGTCGCTCGGCGCAATTTCCTGCCCGGCCCTTCGCACGGTAAGGTGCGGCCGGAGCAGCCGATTCCCGCGACGTCGGCGGGCCGTGGCGAGGAACGCGAGAGCCGCATGGCGCAGACGAGCCAGTCTATTGCAGCCGGGATCGAGGAGAGAGGCCGCCGCGCGCGCCGGATCGTGCTCCTGGCCGGGATTCTGCTCGGCCTCGTCTTGGTGCTCGGCGTCATTTTCGTCCTGCGCTTCGTCGCCCATGAGCGCGACCGCGACCTGATCGGCTGGCAGGTCCGGCTCGGCATCGTCGCCGACAGCCGGGTGGCCGCCGTCGACGATTGGCTGGAGTCGCAGTACCGGATCGTGCGCGAACTGGCCGAGAACCCCACCGTCCAGCTCTATCTGACCGAACTCGCTCTCAGTGACGGTGATGCCGCGGGCGTCGCCGACGGGGAGGCGCAGACCGGCTACATCCGCAATCTCGCTACCGCGACGGCTGAGCGCGAGGGCTTCACGGGGCCGCGCCCCGCGGCGCCGGTCGCCGCCAATATCCCGGTTGCCGCGAATGGCGGCATCGCGGTTATCGACCCGCGCGGCCGGCTGGTCGCCGGGACGTCGGGCCTCCCGGCGCTGGAAGGCCCCATCGCCGCGGCGCTCGCAGCCCGAAAGCCCGGTGAAAAGTCCATCATCGATGCCTATCGCACCAGGACAGGCGAGGTGGTGATGGGTTTCATCTGGCCGGTGCACGGCGTCCAGGCCGATGCGAAGGCCGGAGACGAGATCGGCGCGGTGATCGGTGTCCGCCCCGTCGCGGCCGAGTTGGAGCGCCGCATCATCCAGCCGGGCGAAACGGCGCGGACCGCGGAGAGCGAGATCGTGCGCCGCGCCGGAGACGGTATCGAATACGTCACCGGCCTTCGTGACGGCACACCTGCGCTGACGCGCCTGCTGGCCGCGAACACACCCGAACTCGATACCGCCTTCGCGCTCGGCAATCCCGGCGGGTTCACGGAAGCGCGCGACTATGCCGGAAATGCCGTCCTGGCGGTCGCGCGCGCCGTGAAGACCGCCCCTTGGGTCCTCGTCCGCAAGGTCGACACCGCGGAAGCGCTGGCGGAGACCCGATACAGGACCCGCGTCCTGCTCATCGTCTTTCTCGGCGCCATCGCCTTCGTCGGGATCGTCGTGGTCGCCGTCTGGCGCCATGGCACGTCGGTGCGCGCCGCCCAGGCGGCGGAACAGTTCCGCGACATGGCCGACCGCTTCTCGCGCCTCTTCACCTTCATGCGGGTGGTTACCGACAGCCAGCCGACGGCCATCGCCGCCGTGGACCAGCAGGGCCGCTACACCTTCGCCAATCGCGAGGCCGCCGCCGGAACCGGTATCGATAGCGAGGAGATGCTGGGCAAGACGCTGGCGGCGGTCATCGGTCCCATCCGCGCGAAGGGACTGGAGCAGCAGAACCGCAAGGCACGCGAGTTGGGCACCACGGTGGTCGAGATCGACACGGCCGGCGACGACGACGCCAAGCGGATCCTCAAGACCGCGCATGTGCCGCTGCCCGACAGCGGCGATTTCGTCGACGGCGTGCTGATGGTGACGGAGGACATTACCGACCTCGTCAACGAGCGCGCGCGCCGCGAACGCATCCTGAAACAGCTCACCGCCACGCTGGTGGCCGTGATCGACCGGCGCGATCCCTATTCCGCCAATCATTCGGCCCGTGTCGCCGAGGTCTCCCGCGACATCGCCGAAGAGATGGGACTGTCCGCGGTCGAGGTCGAGACGGTCGAGATCGCCGCCTCGGTCATGAACCTGGGCAAGATCGCGGTGCCGGCGGAACTCCTGACCCGGCAGGGCGCGCTCAGCGAGGAGGAGATGAGGTTGATCCGCGACAGCATCCTCACCTCCGCCGACCTCCTGGACGGCATCGAATTCGATGGCCCCGTGGTGCAGACGCTGCGCCAGTTGCAGGAACATTGGGACGGTACCGGTGTGCCGCATGGCCTGAGCGGCGACGCCATCCTGCCGATGGCGCGCATCGTCTCGGTGGCGAACGCCTTCGTGGGCATGGCGAGCGCCCGCGCCTGGCGCCCCGGCCTGGCCCCGGACAAGGCCGCCGACGCCCTGATGCGCGACGTGGGCGCGCGCTTCGACCGGGCAGCCGTCGCGGCGCTTCTCAACGTGCTGGAGAACCGGGGCGGACGGGGCCGCTGGGCCAGGTTCGGCGAACCGCCACGTGCCTCCAGTGTCTGATCGTTCGATCCCCGCGGCACAGGCCTCCGCGCTGCTTTCGTTGATCGACCGCATGCGGGGCCGGCGCGCCCTGGTGGTCGGCGATGTCATGCTCGACCGCTACGTCCAGGGCAGCGTCGAACGGATTTCGCCCGAAGCACCGATCCCGGTGTTGAGGGTCAGCGCCGAACGCGATGTACCGGGCGGTGCCGGCAATGCGGCTCGCAATCTCGCCGCACTCGGCATCGCCACACGATTGTTCGGCGTCGTGGGTGACGATCCTCCCGCCGCCGTCCTCCGCGCCGCACTCGACGAAGCGGGCGTGGACGCCTCCCTCCTGACCGCACCGGGCAGGCAGACCACGGTGAAGACACGCTTCGTCGCCGGCGCACAGCAGTTGTTGCGCACCGACATGGAAACCACCGAGGCCGTGGCGCCGGAATTGGCCGATCGCCTTGTCGCCGCCGTCACCGAGGCCCTGAACGATGCCGATATCCTGGTCCTGTCGGACTACGGGAAAGGACTGTTGGGCGACGGGGTCCTGCGGCGCCTGATCGACGCGGCAAGGCATGCCGGCCGGGTGATCGTCGTCGACCCCATAGCAGGCGACTTCGCGCGCTACCGCGGTGCCGATCTCCTGAAGCCCAATCGCCGGGAAATCGAGGCCGGCACCGGCCTGATCGCGGAGGACGATGCCGGCGCCGAAGTCGCGGCGAAGCGCGCCCTCGAAGCGACCGGCGCGCGCGCGATCGCCTTGAGCCGGGCGGAGTCCGGCATGACCTTGCTGGAACCCGGCAATCCGGTGCTGCATTTGCCGACCGAAACGCGGCATGTCTATGACGTGACCGGGGCCGGCGACACGGTTGTCGCCGTATTGGCCGCAGCTGTCGCGGCAGGAGGCTCCTTCGCGGATGCCGCGCGGCTGGCGAATATCGCCGGCGGGCTTGCCGTACAGCAGGCCGGTGCCGCCGTGGTTACAAGTGCTGCGTTGCATACGGCGGTGCGTCGAAACATCACCGAATCCGCGACCGGCAAGATCGCCGGCCTGGAGGAGGCCGCCGCGCAGGTGGCGGCATGGAGGGAGGCGCGCCTGAGGGTCGGCTTCACCAACGGTGTCTTCGATCTGCTGCATCCCGGCCATCTGGCACTGATCGCGGAAGCAAAGGCCGCCTGCGACCGGCTTGTCGTCGCCATCAACGCGGATGCATCGGTCCGGCGCCTGAAGGGCGAAGCGCGTCCTCTGCAGTCCGACCAGGCCCGCGCCCTCGTCCTCGCCGCCCTGGCCGATGTCGATCTTGTCGTGATCTTCGCAGAGGACACGCCCACCCCGCTCCTCGAGCGCCTGCGGCCCGATGTGCTCGTCAAAGGCGGTGACTATGCGATCGAGCAGGTCGTGGGCGCCGACCTGGTCCGCGGCTACGGCGGAGAGGTTCGCCTCGCCCGCCTGCTACAGGGCCACAGCACGACCGCGACCGTCGCGAAGCTCGGCAAGTGAGCGAGTCACCGCCGCTCGACGTGCTCGTCATCGGAGGCGGAATCGCCGGGCTGTGGATCCTCGACCGGCTGCTCGCCGCCGGATTCGACACGGCATTGATAGAGCGTCAGGCGCTCGGCGCCGGCCAGAGCATCGCCGCCCAGGGCATCATCCATGGAGGCACGAAATATTCCATCGAAGCCAGTGGGACGCGCGCCGCCGCGGTTGTCGCCGGCATGCCCCGGCATTGGCGCGACCTGATGGCGGGTCGGGGAGAGCCCTCCCTGACCGCCGCAACGCAAAGCGCCGAGCGACACCTCCTGATCACCGGCGGGATCGGATTGGAGATCGCCGCCCGTCTGATCACCGCGAACAGCCGCCGTCTTGCCCAACGGGATTGGCCGGCCGTGCTCGCCGCCGCCCCGGGCTCGAGGCGTGTGATCGCACTGGACGAGCCAGTGGTGAATGTCGGCTCGGTCCTTGCCGCGCTGGCGGCAACGCACGCCGCCCGCATCCGCCGTGCGGAAGCGGTGGTGATCGAGGAGGACAAAGGAGCCCTTACCGTCACGCTAAGGGGGGCCCGCGGCCGGCCGGGAAAAGTCGGCGCGCGCCTCGTCGTCGTCGCAGCCGGAGCGGGTACGGCGCCGCTCGCCGCGGGCGCCCGACAGCAAGCACGCCCGCTGCACATGGTCATGGCACGGAACGCTCCCGCGGACTTGCACGCCCATTGGATATCCGGACGCGGCCGGCCGAGGCTCACGCTCACGACCCATGCGGGGGACCGCGGCCGGATCTGGTATTGCGGGGGTGATCTGGCAGAACGCGGTGTCGGACTTCATCCCGATCTGCTGATCGACCGTGCCAGGGAAGAGCTGACGCGCGCCCTCGGACCCGCTGCTGCTTCGGGACTTCGCTTCGCCACTTTCCGCATCGACCGGATCGAGGGCGCCCGTGGCGGCCGGCGGCCCGACGGCCCCGTGCTGCAAGCGCTCGGCCGAACGCTTGCCGTCTGGCCGACGAAGCTGGCGCTGGCCCCCGTGGCGGCGGCCAAGGCGCTTTCCTGGGTGCGTGAGCAGATCACTCCCCGGCAGGTCGAACGAATGGTTCTGGCGGATTGGCCGCGGGCCGAGGTCGCGTCACCACCCTGGGCCGAGGTCGAGCGATGGAGCTGAGGCTTCTCGGACAGACCGGCATGGCCGTCTCTGTGATCGGGCTGGGGACAGTCACCTGGGGGCGGCTTGCCGGCCTTGGCTATCCAGTTCCGTCCGCCCTGCCCAGCGATGTCAGATTGGCGAGTCTGCTCGAACGGGCAGAGGCGCTCGGCGTCAACCTCATCGACACGGCGCCGGCCTATGGGGAGAGTGAAGCGCGTCTCGGCGCGCTTCTGGCCGGCCGGCGCGGACGCTGGCGTATCGCGAGCAAGGCCGGCGAGACCTTCGATGGCGCGCGGTCGCATTTCGACTTTTCCCGCCCGGCCATCCTCGCGAGCGTCGGTCGCAGCATGCGCCGCCTGCGAACCGATCGGCTGGATCTCGTCACCGTGCATTCGGACGGGGAAGAAGAAGGCGAGGCGAAATTCGGCCAGGCCGTCGACGCGCTGGCAAGGCTGAAGCGGCAAGGCGGGATCGGTGCCGTAGGTTTCTCGGCCAAGACCGAGGCCGGTGCATGCTGGGCCGCTATCCGATGCGATGTCGTGATGCTGACCTGGAACGAGACCGACCAGAGCCTTTCCCTGGGCTTGCGGGACGCTCAGCGGCACAGGGCCGGCGTGCTGGTGAAGAAACCCCTGGCTCAGGGCAGGCTGCCCGCCTCGTCGCTGCGCTTCGCCGTCGGCACGGCGGGTGTCACTTCCGCGATTCTCGGCACGAGCGACCCGCAGCACCTGGACGCCGCGGTCAAAGCCGTGCTCGGCGATCACGACACACAGGCCGGCATCGAGAATCCCTGCTGAACGCGGCGGGCCGTGAAGGATGTTCCGGTGCCGAGATGCGTATAGCCGATACTGTTCTCGTCGATCCGCTCGATCGTGTAGGGGTCAGGGCCACGCGGAAGAACCGCGATCCCGTCGATCGTCTCGACGATGGTGAAGAAGCCTTGCTCGAACACACCCCAGCGGCCGGTCTCGACGTGGCGCACTTCGACCTGGCACTGGTTGACGATGCGGAACTCGGCTTCGAACGTGCCGTCGGCGCGGCGCTCCACGATCCATTGCATGTCCCGATCCGGGACCGGCTGGTATCCCTCGCCGTACCACAGGCCGACCAGGTCCTGCATCGGCACTGCGAGAGCCGGACCGAAGGCAAGGAGCACGAGCAGCAGGGAAGCCGGCAGCGTCGACCACCTCATCGCGGTCATTTCACCTTGAAGGCTTCGTCCACCGGCACCTGCCAGCCGTTGGCAAGCCGATTGGTCTCGTTTGCCATGCCGACCACGGCAAGAAGCTCTCCGAGCATCGCATCGCTCATCCCCTTTGCCCTTGCACCGGCGATATGGGAGTGGATGCAGTACTCGCAGTTGTTGGTGACGCTGACGGCGACATAGACGAGTTCCTTCACCAGCGGATCGAGGGCGCCGGGCGCCATCACCTCCTTCACGCTGTCCCAGGTGCGGCGCAGCGTCTTCGGATCGTGCGCCAGATACTTCCAGAAATTGTTTATCCAGTCCGAGCCGCGCGTCTTCATGATGTCGTCGTAGACGGCGCGCACCTCGGGTGCGGCATCGGCGTATTCGATCGGCTTCGCCACGGGCATCCTGGTCCTCCAAAGAAAAGGGCCGGAGATTGCCCCCCGGCCCTGTCGGCGAACGAGGCCGAAGCCTCAATACATGTGCTGGCCGCCGTTGATCGACAGCGTCGAGCCGGTGACGAAGCCGGCATCATCGGCAACCAGGAACAGCACACCTCGGGCGATCTCCTCGGCATGGCCGAGGCGGCCGACCGGGATCTTGGCGATGATTTTCTCCAGCACCGGCTTCGGCACCGCCTGCACCATCTCGGTGTCGATATAGCCCGGGGCGATGGCGTTGCAGGTGATGCCGACGGCGGCTCCTTCCTGGGCCAGCGCCTTGGTGAAGCCGTGCACGGCCGACTTCGCCGCGGCGTAGTTCACCTGGCCATACTGGCCGGCCTGTCCGTTGATCGAGCCGATATTGACGATGCGGCCGAACTTGCGGTCACGCATGCCCTCGATCACCGCCCGGCACATGTTGAAGCAGGAACCGATATCCGTATCGAGCACGGCGTCCCACTGTTCGCGGTTCATCCGGTGCAGCGTGCTGTCCCGGGTGATGCCGGCGTTGTTGACGACGATATCGACCGGCCCGAGGTCGGCGACCACCTTGGCGATACCGTCCTTGCAGCCGTCGAAGCTCGCCACGTCCCACTTGTAGACGGCGATGCCGGTCTCCTGCTTGAACTTGTTCGCCGCCTCGTCATTGCCGCCGTAATTGGCGGCGACCTTGTAGCCAGCGTCCTTCAGGGCCTTCGAAATGGCGGCCCCGATTCCCCGGGTACCTCCCGTGACCACCGCAACCCGCGACATGCAAACCTCCCAGTTCTTTTGTCCGACGCAGATCAGAAGGCGTGAGACGGTTGATCCGCCTCACGCCCGTCCGTTTTTCTTCAGTCGCGCTCGACGCACATGGCGATGCCCATGCCGCCGCCGATGCAGAGCGTGGCGAGGCCCTTCTTCGCATCGCGCTTCTGCATCTCGAACAGCAGCGTGTTGAGCACGCGCGCACCGGAGGCACCGATCGGATGGCCGATGGCGATGGCGCCGCCGTTCACGTTCACCTTGGCCGGATCCCAGCCCATGTCCTTGTTGACCGCCAGCGCCTGGGCGGCGAAGGCCTCGTTCGCCTCGATCAGGTCGAGGTCCTGCACCTTCCAGCCGGCCTTGGCCAGGGCCGCGCGGCTGGCCGGGATCGGGCCGGTGCCCATGATCGCCGGGTCGACACCGGCCTGGGCCCAGGAGACGATGCGGGCGAGCGGCTTGATGCCCCGCTTCTTGGCTTCCTCGGCCGACATCAGCACCACCGCGGCGGCGCCGTCGTTGATGCCGCTGGCATTCGCCGCGGTGACCGTGCCGGTCTTCTCGAAGGCGGGCTTCAGGCCATTGATGCCCTCAAGCGTGACACCATCGCGGATGTACTCATCCTGGCTGACGGTCACGTCACCCTTTCGGGTCTTGATGACCACCGGGATGATCTCGTCCTTGAACCGGCCGGACTTGCGGGCGGCTTCCGCCTTGTTCTGCGAAGCGACGGCGAACTTGTCCTGGTCCTCGCGGGTGATCTGGAACTGGCGCGCCACGTTCTCGGCGGTGTTGCCCATGTGATAGCCGTTGAAGGCGTCCCACAGGCCGTCCTTGATCATGGTGTCGACGAATTCCATCGCGCCCATCTTCTGTCCGGCGCGGAGGTACCCCGCATGCGGCGCGGCGGTCATGCTCTCCTGGCCGCCTGCGACGACGATGGAGCTGTCCCCGTTCTTGACCGCCTGGAAGCCGAGCGCCACCGCGCGCAGGCCCGAGCCGCAGAGCTGGTTGACGCCCCAGGCCGGCACCTCGTTCGGAACCCCGGCGTGGATGGAGGCGATGCGGGCCGGGTTCTGCCCGGCACCGGCGGTCAGGATCTGACCCATGATCACTTCGGAGACATCGGCCGGGGCGACACCGGCGCGTTCCAGCGCGCCCTTGATCGCGACCATGCCGAGATAATCGGCGGAAACGCTCGCGAAGGCTCCGCTGAATGATCCAACCGGCGTGCGCCCTGCGCTGGCGATGACCACGTCCGTCATGACGGTCTCTCCTTGCCCTTGGCGCCGTCGAAGACCGCCGGCGCTTCCAATCCCTATGCGCTCACACTAGCCGCCGGCCGGAGCTTCCGCAAAGCGCGTCGCGGTGATCGCTTCCGTGCCGGCAGATGTGACTTCATCCACTCCGCCAGCGGCTGCCATAGGAGGTCGGGCGCCTCGGCGCCGACCACCATGCCGACATGGGCGCCGGGCGGGCGGATCAGGGCCGCGCCAGGGATGGCACCGACCAAGGCGGCAGCCTGCTCGGGCAGGACCAGACGATCGTCCCGCGGCACGGCCGCGAGCACGGGTAGCCGAAGCCGATCCGGGCGGATCGCAGTTCCGTCGATCCGCCAGCCACCGCTGGCGGGAAGATTCTCGCCGTACCACTCGAGCAGGCATTCGCGCGCCGCGGCGGCGGCGAGCGGTACACCGTCGTTGGCCCAGTCCTCGACGGCCACGAAGTCGGCCGCCGCTGCCGAGGACTGATCGAGCCCGGCGAAGAGCGCGTATTTGCGAACCGTCAGGTCGGGATCGTTGGCCAGAAACAGGATCTGCAGCCAGTCGACCGCTATCACCCCATCGGTCGCCGCGTCGAGGAGACGGGGTGCAAACCGGGCAAGGGCCTTCGCCGCTTCGGGGCGCCCAGCATGGAAGTCCCACGGCGTCGCCAGCAGCACGAGGCCTGAAACCCTTTCGGGTGCCAATGCCGCCAGCGCCGTCGCCATCGTGCCGCCCATGCAATAGCCCAGCAGCGCCACCGGGCCACCCGTCGCCGCGACCGACCGATCGAGCGCGCGGGCCAGCCTTCCGGCAATCAGGCCGGAGACGGAGAGGTTCGGATCATCCGGGTCGCCCCAGTCGATCAGCAGCGGGCGGAATCCTTGCGCCGCCAGGAAGCGAACGAGACTCCTGCGGGCCGAAAGGTCCAGCACGTAGCCGCGGTTGACCAGCGAGGGAATGCAAAGCACGGCGGGACCCCGGCCCCCATGGTCGAGCAGCCGGAGCGGGCCCTCCGACCAGAGAACCGGAGGGTCGGCGAGATGGCGGGTGTAGGGATGCGCGCGATAGGCGGCGATGCCGCGGTCCATCGCCTCCAGCCGTTCCGCCCAGAGGGCGGCCAGTGCCTCAGTCAGCGCCGCGGGGCTTGCTTCGGCGAGGGCTTCGGCGAGGAGCGCCCCGCGGCGCGCCAGCCGCGGATTCCAGGGCAGCAATCCTTGCCTCGCAAGCGGCAAGGCGGCGAGCGAGAGCGTCGACATCAGGTTGCTCGCCAGGAGGTGCGCCGCCAGGGGCCGCGGTCCCCGGCGCCGGGGCTGATCTCTCCGCATCCTCCCTCGGTCTCCCTTGCGCCATCGCCGCCGTCAATCCGTCGACCAGATCGGCGAAACCGGGATCGTCCGCCAGCAGGCGGGCCTGCTCGCGCCAGAGTTCCAGGTAGCGCCGGGCGAGGTCGGCGGCATCCGAGCCGGTCGTCATGGCGCGACTATAGCCGTCATCATTCGTCTTGCACCGCGAAAGGCGAGAGGGTCATATGCTGCAACGCGGGGATGGAAAGGTGCGGCACGACGTGACGGACACCGAGAACAGCAGCCAGAAGGCCGAACCAGGCAAAGAGAAGGCGGAGCCTGTGGCCCAGAAGGGCCCGCAGAAGGTCATCCGGATCAAGAAATACGCCAATCGCCGCCTCTACAACACGGCGAGTTCCAGCTACGTCACGCTCGAACATCTCGCCGTCATGGTGAAGGAAGGCGTCGACTTCGCCGTCGAAGACGCGAAGAGCGGCGAGGACATCACCCGTTCGGTCCTGACCCAGATCATCTTCGAGGCGGAAGGCAAGGGCCAGCACCTGATGCCGATCAGTTTCCTGCGCCAACTGATCGGGTTCTACGGCGACAGCCTGCAGTCGCTGGTGCCGAGCTACCTCGAGCTCTCCATGGCCTCCTTCTCCAAGAACCAGGAGCAGATGCGCCACTACGTGAAGGATGCCTTCGGCGGCATGAACCCCTTCAAGCAGTTCGAGGAGATGGGCCGGCAGAACATCGCGATGTACCAGCGCGCGATGAACATGTTCAATCCATTCGCCCCGCAGGAACACGACAACGAGAACCCCCTCCCGCAGCTGCCGGCGCCGCAGCCGACCGCGGGCGGCGACGACATCGGCGCCCTGAAGGCCAAGCTGGAGGCGATCCAGCGGCAGTTGGACGAACTGGCGAAGAAGAAATAGCCGGGGCGGCGCCTTACGGTTGCCGGAACTTTACGAAAATTTTATGCATCGCGGCGGAGGCTGCGGGGTTAGACTGAGCATGTGTTCCCGCTTCCGCCCATGAACCTCGCGCAGCGCGCCGATTTCCCGACCGCGTGGCCGCCGCTTCCGGTGGCCCAGACGGGGAAGGTGCGCCTGGATGAAGCGAGGAACCAGGGCCGCCAGTTCGACGTCGTCACCCAGGAGGAAAGGCCGAAGGGCCAGGGCCCGGAGAGCCTTCTGCTGGCGCGCTACGGCTTCGCCCGGGCCGTGCTGGATCCGACCCTGTTCGCCCTGCCGGCCAGTGCCGAGGCGGAGGAAGACACGCCCCCCGATTTCAGCGGCCGCAAGCGCTATGCCGATACGCTGAGCGACCGGCAGCTGGCCCTGACCCCAGGCGAAGTGCTCGACCTGCGCATCTAACCCCTTGCCGGATGCCCCCTGTTGGTGAAAGCATCGCTCGACTGGGAGCGAGACCAACGACAAGAGGGCGCCATGGCATTGAAGTCCAAGCCCACCGGCCCACGCACCATCGCGCTGGTGGGGCCCTATCTTTCCGGCAAGACCACCCTGCTCGAAAGCATCCTGCACGCCACGGGTGCCATCGGCCGCAAGGGGAAGGTGACCGAGGGCAATACGGTGGGGGACACCGCCGCCGAGGCCCGCGAGCGGCACATGAGCGTCGAGGTCAACGCCGCCGCCGTCGAGGCGCAGGAGGATGCCCTCGTCTTTCTCGACTGCCCAGGCTCGGTCGAGTTCCTGCAGGAAGCCCGCAATGCGCTGATCGGCGCCGATGCCGCCGTGGTCGTCTGCGAGCCGGAGGCCGAGAAGGCCGCCATGCTGCTTCCCGTCCTGAAGGTGCTGGAGCAGAGCGGCATTCCCCACTTCCTCTTCGTCAACAAGATCGACAAGGCGACGGGACCGGTGCGCGACCTGCTGCCCTTCCTGCAGGCGGTGAGCGAGAAGCCGCTGGTGCTGCGCCAGGTGCCGATCCGCGAGGGCGAGGTCATCACCGGCTATGTCGACCTCGCCAGCGACCGGGCCTTCGTCTATCGCGACGACGCCCCGGCCGAGATGGTGCAGATCCCGGCGAGCGTGGCCGAGCGGCGGACCGAGGCGCGCTTCGCCATGCTGGAGAAGCTGGCCGATTTCGACGACCGGCTGATGGAGGCGCTGCTCGAGGAGAAGGACCCGCCGCGCGAGGCGGTGTTCCAGGACCTGGCCGACGAACTCCGGGACGGGCTGATCGTGCCGGTGATGTTCGGTTCGGCGGAGACCGGGCATGGCGTCCGCCGTCTCTTGAAGGCGCTGCGCCACGAGGTTCCCGCCCATACGGCGGCGGCGAAGCGCCTGGGCATCGACCCCGCCGGCCCGCCGCTGTGCCAGATCCTGAAGACCTATGTCACGCCGCATGCCGGCAAGCTGTCGCTGGCGCGCATCTGGTCGGGCAGCGTCGAGGACGGGGCGGTGCTGAACGGCGAGCGCGTCGCCGGCCTGTTCCGTCCGCGCGGGAACCGCCAGGACAAGATCGCGGTCGCCCAGGCCGGCGAGACGGTGCTGCTGGGACGCCTGGAACATGCGCGCACCGGAGACACGCTCGGGACCGGCAAGGAACCGCCGCCGCCCCTGCCGCGGGCCGAGGTGCTGCCGCCGGTCTTCGAACTGGCGGTGGAGGCGGCCAGCCGCAACGAGGAGGTCAAACTGTCGGCGGCGGTGCAGAAGCTGATGGACGAGGACCCCGCGATCCGCTTCGAGCAGCACAGCGACACGCATGAATTCGTCCTGGCCGGCCAGGGCGACATCCACCTGAAAGTGGCCTTCGACCGCCTGAAGTCCAAGCACGGCCTGACCCTGAAGGCGCGGCGCCCGCGCGTCGCCTACAAGGAAGCGATCCGGAAGGGCACCACCCAGCACGGGCGCCACAAGCGGCAGTCGGGCGGGCACGGGCAGTTCGGCGACGTGCATATCGAGATCACCCCGCTCAGCCGCGGCGAGGGCTTCCGCTTCGACAACCGCATCGTCGGCGGCGTGGTGCCGAAGAACTTCATCCCGGCGGTGGAGGACGGCGTGCGCGAGTACCTGAACCACGGCCCGCTCGGCTTTCCCGTCGTCGACCTCGCCGTCGCGCTGTTCGACGGGCAGTACCACGCGGTCGACAGCTCCGAACTCGCCTTCAAGACCGCGGCCCGCATCGCCATGACCGAGGGCATGCCGAAATGCGAGCCCGTCCTGCTGGAGCCCATCGTTCGGGTCGACATCGCCGTCCCCAACGAGCACACCTCGAAGGTGAACGGCCTGGTCAGCGGCCGGCGCGGCCAGATCCTGGGCTTCGACGCGCGCCCCGACTGGCCCGGCTGGGACGTGCTCACCGCCAACCTGCCGCAGTCGGAGATGCACGACCTGATCGTCGAACTGCGCTCGCTCACCCAAGGCACCGGCACCTATACCTGGGCCTTCGACCACCTGCAGGAACTGACCGGCCGCCTCGCCGAACAGGTCCTGGCCCACAGCAAGGCCGCCGAATGACCGCAACGCCCGCCGCCCGCGCCGCCGCCCTCCTGATCAAGGCGCGGGCCGAGAAGACCCCGCTCGCCGCCCTTCCCGAAGACTGCCGCCCCGCCGACGAACCATCCGCCTATGCCGCCCAGGCCGAGCATGTGGCCCTTCTCGCCAAGCACTTGGGCGGCCGGGTCATCGGCTACAAGATCGGCGCCACCGGCGAGGGTGCCCGCAAGCTCTTGAAGACCGACCATCCCTTCTACGGCCGCCTGCTCGAGCGGCTCTCCTTCGCCTCCCCCGCCGCCATTCCCGCCGCCGAGGCCCGGGTGAAGGTGGTGGAAGCCGAGTTCGCCTTCCGGATCGCCACCACGCTGCTGCCGCGCCCCGCTCCTTTCACCAGGGCCGAGATCCTGGCCGCGATCGACGCGGTGCTGCCGGCGATCGAACTGGTCGACAGCCGCTACACCGCCTGGACCGAGGTCGGCATCCTGTCGGTCATCGCCGACCAGGGCAGCCACGGCCATTGGATCTTCGGCCCCGCCGTCACCGACTGGCGCGGCTTCGACCTCCCCAACCACGCCGTCCGCCTGGAGGTGAACGGCGAGAGCATCCGCCAGGGGTCGGGCCGGAACGTCATGGGCGACCCGGTCGAGGCGGTCCTCTGGCTCGCCGACACGCTCCGCGCCGCCGGCATCGCCCTCGAGGCCGGCAGCCTGATCAGCAGCGGCACCGCGATCGACATCTATCCGGCCAAGGCCGGCGATCGCATCACCGCCGATTTCGGCCCCATCGGCACCGCGGCCCTGACGCTCACCTGACGGCGGACAATTCTGTCCGCTTCATCCGCGTGGCCAGAATTGGCCGCTTCGGATTCCGGCCGCCGGACAAATCTGTCCGCCTGCTCCCGGCGCCGACGAACGCGCCGGCGGCGCGGAATGCGCCGATCCGTTCGGCCAAATGACCGGCGAACTGGAAATCCAGCATAACCAATTGATATTGTTGACCAATGCTGATTTCCAGGACTGGACACCCCCGCCAAAGTGAGCCAATTCGTGCCAATTCGAGCCAGAACGGTCCCGCCCCCGGCCGTTTCCGGCCGGTGCCGGTCCAGCTTTTGCCGGCTCGAGCCAGTGTTCCCGCACGGGTTTTCGGAACGCGTCGTCTACGGCCTCCATTCCTCTCCTTCCCTCGGCCACAGCGGGCGGGACCATGGCGGACAATTTTGTCCGCTGCCGGAAAGCGCGCTTGCGGCCCCGGCACGACGCCCACCGGATCGCGATTATATTGTATCATGAGACAAGTTAAGGATCAATGTGAGCGCATTTCCCACTTAGAGAGAGCGCCTTGCCCGGGACGCAATGCCGCCGCTTTGCTAGCGTAGGAAGGTGGACTTCCACAGCACGGAGATCCCCCATGCGCGCCGCCCCCCTCCTCGCCTTCGCCGCCCTTCTCGCCATCGGCTTCGCCGCGCCCGGCTGGGCCGACAGGCCGGATCACGCCGGCGGCGGCAAAGGTCAGAAGGAGTCGGGGCCACCCGGCAAGGGCGGCGGCGGCAACAAGGGCCAGAGCCAGGGACGCTCCGGTGGCGGCAGCGGCGGAAGCGGCGGTGGCAACGTGAATGTCGAGGTCCGCTTCGGCGGCAGCGACCGTGTCGTGGTGCGCGACTATTTCACCGCCGAGAGCGGCCGCGGCTGCCCGCCGGGCCTGGCCAAGAAGAACAACGGCTGCATGCCGCCCGGCCTGGCGAAGAAGTGGTCGATCGGCCGGCCGCTGCCGCGCGACGTGGTCTTCTACGAGCTGCCGCCGGCCCTGATCGTCAAACTGACCCCGCCGCCGGCCGGCCATCGCTATGTCCGCGCCGCCGCCGACATTCTCCTGATCGCGGTCGGCACCGGCATGGTGATCGACGCCATCGAGGATCTGGGGCGGTTGTGATCCGGCCCCACCCACCCCTCCTGAAGTCTATCTCAACAAAATTCGCGAATTTTCAATGAATGAACAATCATTCAGCGACGAATTTCTTAACCCGCGACACCCATCTGACTGCTAGATTCTTCCCGACGTCGCAAAAGCATCCCGCGGTGACATGTCCGATACCCATGCGCCTCTTGGCCCCAGCATCCCCCGGGGCGCTCCCCGGCCTGATCAGGGCTGGTTCGGCCTGCGTAGGCTGACCGTCCTGCTGCTGGCGGCGCTGGGTGCTGCAGTAATCCTGGGTATCGGACTGGCGGTGCAGGCGACGATCGCGCGCAACGATGCGGCCAATCGGGCGGCACTGTCGACCGCGGCGGCGGTTCAGGAGACGCTGCAACAAGACCTGGTACGGCTGGTACAGGAGTATGGCGGCCTGGACGCCGAACCCGCCATGGTGGACGCGCTGTTCGGCAGCCCCACCCGCGTCGCCCTGATCGGCGGATGGCTGACCAAATACTGTGTGGCGCATGTCGCGGTGGTCGCCGACGCCGCCGGCCGGTTCCTGCAGGTGGCCGAGGCCGGAGACATGAAACCGGCAGCCGAGATTCCCGCCTTGCAGGCCGAGCTGCGACCGTTCCTGGCCGGGTGGATGGAGCGCCGTCCGGCCGCGGGCGAACCGCTGACCGGCATCGTCCGGATCGGCGGCGAGTTGATGATCGTGGCCGCGGCGAACATGCGCCTGCCACAGGCGGCGCCGGGAACCGGAGCGGAAGCAGGCCTTCCCAGCCGCCTGATCCTGATCCGCAACCTGGAGGCCGAGCTTTCGCGGAGCCTGAACACAGAGTTCGGTTTCACCGGCGCCCGCATGGCCGCCTCGGCAGAGGGCCTCGGCCGGGCGGCGCATTCCATCAAGCTGTGGAACGGCGACGTCGCCGGCTATGTCACCTGGAACGATACGCCCCTGCGCTCGAGCCCCTGGACATGGGTCGCCTTCGTTCCGGTCGCGGCAACCCTGTTGCTGGCCGGGGGGCTGTTCCTGCGCATGCGCAAGGTGGCGGCGGGCGAGGAACGGGTGCTGGTCAGCAAGGACGCCGAGGCGATCGAGCGCGAGCGGCTGATCGCCGATATCAGAACGGGCATCCGCCAGTTGTCCTGGAACCTGACCGAGGGGGTGCTGATCCTGGAGGCGGCCGGCGAGGTCCGCTATGCCAATGCCGCCGCCGGGCGCCTGGTGGGCAAGGCCGCCGAGGACATCCTCGGCAACTCCTATATCGCCGCCTGCGAAGCCCGGTTTCCC
>Ga0164290_1000988_pt1 | contig 60772 bp, 64 predicted proteins | sample Micstemetagenome_FD_108782 | JGI IMG/M metagenome (GOLD analysis project Ga0164290, IMG submission 108782) | Contaminated culture microbial community from soil near Moab, Utah, USA - Microcoleus steenstrupii SON62 (Illumina Assembly) | ecosystem: Environmental > Terrestrial > Soil > Soil crust...
AACTCCACCATAACGATGAACCCGGTGGCCACCAGCGACGCCGCATTCCGGGGTGGGGCATGCCCCACCCCGGAATACACCATCGCCTACACCGGAAATTACACCACGAGCGCGGACGCTAACAACCAGCATAAATCCCTGATGATTATTGCCCATGCCTCTGGCCTCATCATTCTTCGATAACACGAAAACAGGCAACGCCAGTTAGAAGTTTCCTCTGTCCCAGCAATGTGTAGAGTTCATTAGATACAGCGATAGCCGACGTGATTAACTCGTCTGGAACCCACAAATGGGAGCCCCCTATTGCTGATCTTTTCATGACAATATTGCGCGTCTCTGCCAGAGTCTTTAGTCCCAGCATCTTGCGCCCATGTTTGTATTCTTTCGACGGGACATCGGTTTTCTGCCAATCGACGGCATCGGATATTGCCCGGCGAACGTTGATGGCATAATATGAAACCTCAAAGGGTGCCCCGTCGGAGCGAAGCACCTCTACCGCCCTGAATTCGTGAAGCCCGGGCTCCAGGCCATCAATGCAATCACGGAATGGCTGGCTAACCCCCCAGAAGGAGCAGAACCCAACCCAATCGGGAAGCGATTTTCGTGGCGTTTTCAGTCGTGCGCGTTTCGGCCAAAACTGATCGTCGATATCGATGGCCGCGCGGGTGGGACGAGCCGAAACATGAGCAAGACCGCGCTGTTCCAGAAGTTCGTAAGGTATCATTATTTCGGAGCATGATGGCTCCATGTCGAACTTGACGGTCGCTACCGTCGTGTTCTCACGCTCAAGAAGCCAGGCCATTTACTGCGTTCTCTCATTGGCCCGCATGGGGCGTTCTCGCTCCATAAGTTGACTCCGACTTGCGTTCCAGTCGCCACGACGATGGACAGAACGAGCGTTGTCGTGAATGTCAGCTTTCCACCCAATTTCGGTCGATCACGCCATTCTAACGCCGCCTCAAAGCGGCCGACCGAATAGGTCGGTCGACCGCTTGCTGTGTCAGATTTCGGTGCGCTCCGCCAACAGTAAGGCATCCTCGAGGTCGACACCAAGGTACCGAACCGTGTTTTCGATCTTGGTGTGGCCGAGCAGAATTTGGATAGCTCGGATATTGCCGGTGGCACGGTAGATCATCGCAGCTTTCGTTCGCCGCAGCGAGTGAGTGCCGTACTCAGCCTTACGCAAACCGATGGCGGTCACCCACTCATCGACGAGGCGGGCATACTGGCGTGTGCTCATATGGCCATGGAGATCGACGCGGCTCGGAAATAGATAATCGTGAGCCGAACCGCCGCGTCGCTCTAGCCAGGCGATCAGAGTCGCGCGAACATCCGCTGTCAGTTCGAATTGGACGGGACGGTTGGTCTTTTGCTGGATGACAATGGCGCGATTGCGAATGTCCGCGCCAGCAACGACATCGCCAATCTTGACCTTGACGAGATCACAGCCACGCAGTTTGCTGTCGATCGCGAGATCGAAGAGAGCCTTGTCCCGGAGACGGCCTTCGCGATCTAGGTGGAAGCGTATCGCCCAGATTTGCTTCTGCGTCAGAGGTCGCTTGGTGCCAACGGTCTTGCCGGCGTTCCAGGCTGCACGGGCTTGTATTGCGGGGTCAAATCGAGAGTATCCCATGGTTCATCTCCTCGGCCGTCATTGGCCAAGCGGGGAACGCTGAAAGAGGAGGCTTTTGGGCCGGAAGCGGAACGTCGGCTTACGGACGCATCGGCGTGGTAAGCGGACCAAGGCGCAAGGTGTCACAACCGTTCGGTTGTGACCCTGCTGCTCAGCTGCCCGTATATGGCCCATGGCCGGGCAGCACTGCCAGGAGACCGCGCGTGACCACGTCGGGGAATACCGTCAGGTGGTCCTCGCCTTGCGCGATTTCGCTTGTGATCAAAAGGCCGGGATGCCCCCGTGAGGCCAGCGTGCGGCGCATCCGCTCCATATCCGCGACGAGGTCGTTGGTGGTGTTGTAGCGGGCTCCTGGAGCGATCGCCTCGAAGCTGCCGGTCACCATGTGTATGCGCGCGGACAGCTTCCGGCCGGAGCGCGCCCACGCTTCTTCCGTACGGAACATCACCCCGAGATCGAACCAGAGAGAGGGGCTGCCGAAGACGTAGCCGTTGAACATCTCCGGCCGCGTAAACAGCACGTGGAAGCCGAACAGCGTGCCATAGGAGTGCCCCACCAAGATTTTGCGGTTCATGTCGACGCGATAATTCCGAGCGACCAAGGGGAACACGACCGTCTCAATATACTGTCGATATGCTTCCGCCTCACCGTAGCTCGGAGCCGAGTATGACCCCGGAGAGTGCGCGGGGTCGCGTCGGGGATCGGTAGGAGTGTAGTCGCGCCGTTGCCCCTCCAAGCCCCTGTCCTGGTCATGGGAAAGACCGACCAGGATGAAGTCCTCGATATTGCGACCCCTTTGTCCGACGAGCGAGCGCACCGAGCGCGTCACCGGGAGCGCCCAGTGTGGATCGAGGACGAAGACGACCGGCAACGACTTCTTAGAACGTGCGTAGGACGGCGGTAGGTCGACCCACACCTGATAACGGCGGCCGAGTGCCGAGGGCGCGTCGTGCGCGGCGCTAGTGGGAAAGGTGATGGGCGGGAGCGCGTCAGTGACCTTGGGCGGCTCTGGAGCGACCTGTTCGGCGCAAGCCGTCGCGCCCGGAACGAGTAGGATAAAGGGGAGCGCAGCGCAAAGCCAGGAACGAATCATAGTACAAGCCCTAAGAGTTGCCGCAGACGCTGAAGGAGACGGCAGAGCATGTGAGACGATTTAGAGTCTCTAAGAACGTGGTCGTGTCGTCCGCGTCACAGCATGCCTATATTAAGCAGCCATTGTTCGACCTGCCCAGGCCACTGCGTTGTTATCGGATCGGCCGTCGGCCGCATCCCGAATGCATGACCACCCTTCGCGTAGACACGCATATCGACCGGCACGCCGGCGTCGTTCAGCGCCAGCGCATAAGCCATCGGCTGTCGGATATCATCGACGGAGTCGTTCATCGCGTGAATGATGAGCGTGGGCGGCGCCTTCGCGCTGATCTTCACCCAAGGCTTTAGTTCGAGGCTGTTCTTCCCCTTGCTGTTATCCAACATGCGGGCCGTATAGGCCACGATCGCGAAGTCGGGCCGCGGGGATTGTCGGTCGGCCGCGTCGGTAAGCGGATAAGTGCGCTCTTCCGTGTTGCTCATATTCGCCACGAGATACGCGCCGGCCGAGAAACCGATTACGCCAATCTTGCGCGGGTCGATCCCGTAGGTCGAGGCGCGTTGCCGCAGCAACCCAATCGCGCGCTGGGCGTCCTCCAAACCCAGTAGCACCTTCGGTCGCTGCTGCTCTCCGTTCTCCTTCGGCCACACTTGCGGCGTCCGGTACTTGAGCACGACGCAGGTCATACCCTGCCGGGTCACCCAATCGCAGACTTCGGTGCCTTCCAGGTCCATAGCTACGGCGTAAAAACCTCCGCCCGGCAGGACCAGCATCGTAACACCGGTATTGCGCCCCTTCGGCCGATAGACCGTCATGGTCGGCCGGGTGACATAGGTCGCCCAATGCCATTTTCTTCCCCCCACAAGGGGTGAGCCGTTGCCGGTCGTCTCGGGACGATCGCCGCTGTCGGGTTTGGCGAGAGGGACGTTCGCAGGCCAGAGCGGCACCTGCGTGCCGCCAGGGGTAGATTGCCAGACGCCCTCCCGTTCTACCTTCGGAACCTCGACTCTCGCGGGTGAGCTGTCATTCTTCATTGCCTGCCCACAGGCCGCTCCAGCGATGCCGATTGCAAGGAGCGTGGGAATGACCACCCGGATTCTTGGCAAGATAAAGTCTCCTATTGAGAGAGAGCAGGTGTGCTTAGGAAAGAAGGAACGCGGCCAAGGAAGACGTATCGGTCGCGCAGTGCCCGCCATAAATCGGATGCCACTCCGTTCTGACCCCGCGCTGGCGAGCCATGTCGGCAAGTCGCTGAGTACCCTCGAAGTTGCCGTAGGTGTCGTACAGACCGTTGGAGAGGTAGAGCGCCGGATAGTGAGGCCCCGCCCGTTCGATCAGATCGAGCGGCGAGACGCGCCGCCACTCCGCATCGCTAGCCAAATACTTCCGTGCCATAAGCAAAACGCCGAACACGATCTTGGGGTTCGCACCCGTACGCTCCGCCGTCGTGCGGATCGTAGACAGCGATGCGAACGGCGAGGATGCATATACGCCGGGGCATAACGCCGCCACCTTGGCGAACCGCGATGGGTAGGAGAGGCCCGCGACCAGGACGTTGAGCCCGCCCATCGACTCGCCCATCAGCAGGCGGCGGTGCGGGCGCCCGACCTTGGCCTCGATCGCCGGCAGGCGCGTCATCAGATCGTCCAGCAAGCCGCTGTCAGCCTTTTCGCCCTTGGGCGTCAGAATCCAGGTCGATCCGTAGGACAGGGTGACGACGGTGGGCGGCAGCGCCCGGCTACGCTGCCATTCGCCCTGCAGCATCGCGGTCAAGTAGGTGTCGTCGTTCCAGATGCGTTCGTCCAGGTTCCGACCGTGCAGATGATAGACGATGTCGCCGTTGGAGCCCCGCCGGTCCCGGTTGACGCAGTAGCGGAACGGGCCCGCCGTCCCGCACGCCTGTTCCGCCGGGACGAAGGACACCTTCTGGGCACCTCGCGTCTTCGTGATCTCCGTCCATGCGTAGTAGATCGAAGCGGCGACGAGGATCGCGAGCAGCCAAGACCGGTATGGGCGCTTGAGTATCGAGCTGGCCGCGCGGCGAGGGCGGCCGCCCGTGTGGGCGTCGGCCATTCGGATCAGGCCGCGCCGACGAGCAGATGGCGATCGAGCGGCGTCGTTTCGGCCTCGCCGGCCGCCTGCGCGTCCACGCCGACTCCTGCTCCCGTCAGCTTCGGCAGCGCCAGAAGGCTCAGGGCATAGCCGATGATCGCGCTTCCGCCGTAACCCACTATCGGGGTCGGGTAGTTGCCGAGGGCGGCAGCCATGATCCCGGCAAGCCAGACGAACCCGAAGGCGGCATAGGAGTCGCGATTCGCCGGATCGCGGCGCCAGCCGACGATCGCAGGAACGAGGAGCAGGGCCGAGCCACCCAGTACCGCCGCGCCGGCGGCTGCGTGGACGTCGAAGGACGAGTAGAGGATCTGGTCGACATAGGGGACCGCCGCCAACGTGTCGGCACGGACCAACGTCGCGGCGAAGCTGGCGACGCTCGCGCCGAGCGCCGCGATGAGGTGCCTTTCGGGGCGCATGACCGCGAGGACGCCCAGACCCGCCGCAAGCATTCCGGCCATCGCACGGTCGGGCTGGATCGCCATCGCGGCGGCGGCGACGATCATGCCCGCCGTCGCGAGCGCGTCGCGGCATCGCGCGAACGCTACGACCATCAGGGGCAGCAGGATCAGGCTCGGCTGGATGGACAGCCCACCGAGGCGTACCCACCGCACCGCGCCGTCGACGTCGTCGCCGAGCAGGGCGGTAGCCAGCAGCGCACCCGCCATCGCCGCGATCGTCCCGCCCGCCCACCGCGGGCCCGCGAGCATAACGCGGCCGACGAGACCCAGCAGCGTCATGCCGATCGCCAGCGCGACGAGGTTGATGCCCAGGTAGCGCGCGGGAGCGCCGGCGACCCCCATGTAGGCGAGGCCCAGCGCGACCGCGGCGGTTGCGCACGCGATACCTATGGCGCGGGGGCGACGCGCCGCGCTTTCGTGAAAGTCCATGGTCGTTAGTCCTTCGGAGGAAAGGGCGCCTTCGCCGATCAGCGAGGCGAAGGGGCGGAGCAGATACGACGCGAGCACGCGTGGTATGAGGCCGAACACACTGTCGAGCGCGAACAGCAGCGCCTTGGTATCGTTGGAAATCTCCGCCGTTTCGCAACGGATGGCCCTTCCCCATGATTGCAAGGAGGGAGGTAGCGTGGCTTGCAGAGCGCGACAGGCAAGATCGGCAAGGCCGCGCCGACGTCCAACGCTCATATTGTCGCCTCCCGCTGGCCTGAAGCCGGTGACGCCGATTGACCCGGAGGATTGGCGTGGGCGAGCTGCACCCCGCTGGCCGTCAGTCGGTAGGCGTGCCGCGGCGGTCGTCCCCTCTCCAGAGGCTGTTGCCATTCCGCTTCAAGATAGCCCTGCGCTTCCAGACGGATCAGGAGGGGGTAGAGCGTGCCGGATTTCACACCGGCGAGCCGCGCCAGTTCATAGCCGTGAGACCATCCGTCACGTGCGTCGAGCAGGACGGCGAGGATCATCCGGGCTTGGGGTGAGAGCGCGCGTGTTCGAGACATGCGCCATTAAGTCTACCTAGATAGCTTTATAGTCAAGCTCTGATTAGATCGTGTCGGTGCCGCTCGGATCAGCCTACCTTCTCACTGTAATGGTTTGAGAAGCCTTCTTCAGTCCCCGCTTCCCGACCGCTTGCAGGAAAGCAGGGCGCTGAAGCAACGGCGCTTTTCGCCGTGAGCTTTGTGTCACAACCGGTCGGTTCTGACACGCGATCCCGATGCACGGTAGCCTGCCCCTCCGTCGGTACCACAATCGTAGGTCAGAATGTCCGCTTCCGGGCAGGCCCGGGCGCTCGCTGAGCGACCAGCATTGGGGCGCAAAGCGGTCGTCGCCGGCTATCGCAACACCTCGACCTTCAGCCCTTTCACCTTCACAGCCCGCCACGACTTATCGGCGGTGAGGGCAGGGCGCTCCAGCTCCCGTGCCTGCGCGAGGCACGCCCGATCGCCGAGCGACAGCCCGAGGCTGGCGGTCGACGCCCGCAGCCGGCATGACGCTCGGCTACCAGCTATTTATTGCTCTGTTGCTTCTCCTGCCCGGCATCGTCGGGTGGGTATGCGTTCGAGCCGGTTCAACCGATGACCTCCTGAGCCCCATGCCCGACCGGCAAGGCTCAACCACCACATTGGCTGCGATCGTGCTCTTCGCATGCCTCGGGCATCTGTTGGCGGCCATGGCCATCGACCTCAACAGTCGGGTCGCCGCCACCTGGCGTCACCTCAAGGTTTGTGCGCCAGACAACGATTTGGCAGACATAATGCGAACATCGGCTAATTAGCGAGCTTGAGGCGCGACATGGGATCGTTGAGCTGGCGGAATTCACCGCCAGGCGGACGCTCCGCCTGCCCTCAAAGGCAGCCGCCGGGCAGGCTACGCCGCGGGGTACGATGCTACTGACATGGCCAAGCCTTCGCTAACGAGCGTTCAGCTCCGGCCACCATATGAACACTCATAAAATAGCTATTCTGCTCCGCCCAGCGTAAATATGCCGCGCGCAGCGCCGATCGGTCATAGCGTGGAGCGCGGCATTCCGCTTTTCGCGCGACGATCATCATGTCGAGCACGCCTTGGAGGTAAGCGCCGCATCGCGGCTCATTCGCTTGACAGCTTACGAACAACGCCGAGCCCGTCGCCGACGCGGGTTCGGTTTGGCCGATCGCACTATCAGGCAGGGCGGCCAAAGCGGCGCATAACAATATCCATCGTCTTGGCCGCATTTTCGTCTCCTATTCCGCAGTATCATTTCGGAAGGGGCGCACGGCCCTCGACGGCCGGCGCCCCGTGCTGATCCATCATTCGCGGCCGAGCACCTGGCCTTCGGGCGTGACGAACAGTTCGATCGTCTTTCCGTCGCTGTTCTTGCCCTTGATTTCATAGAGCGTGCTTCCGTCCGCCTTTCGGGTGACTTGCTCCGCTTTGCTTATTGACGCGAGTTGCGCGCGTGCCGCGTTCATCGCGGCCTCGGGCACCTGAGCAAGCGGGATGTCTCGTTCGCTGTGCTTGCCGATTATCCGGTTTTCGTTCGCCTCGTGGTTTTGCGCGATCGCCACGCCCGCGATCGCCAGCGCGGCCGCGCCCACGCCTGCGACAACAGTGAGAGTTCGTTTGCTAGCCATGTTCCATTCCACTTCCTGCATAAGGGCCGTGGGGTCGGGCGGGCGGCGGTTACGGCCCAATGAGCCGTCGTCCGAGTTCAACTCCTCTGATTGTTCATCCTGTCGAGCGCCGCGCGCAGCCCACGGGCGAGCTTGGCTGCGTCGTCGTTGGCCCAGAAGTGCATGAAGAACAGCCGCGGCTCGTCGTTTAGCATATGATTATGCAGCGCCGTGACCTCGATCCCGTTCGTCCGCAGCACGCGCAGGACCGGATCGACCTCGTTTGCGACAAGTACGAAATCGCCGGTGATGGCGGCTCGGCCGTCCCCGGTTGGCTGAAAGTTGATCGCGGTCGCCGTGCCCATCGTCGGCGGAGTCTCCATATCGCCGTCCATCAGCCGCTCGGCGCGCGGAAAGCTGTATTGGAGGATGCCACCGGCCGTCTTGCCCTCACCGCCCATCAACCGGTTGAGCGCGGCCACATCGAGGTCGAGCCGCGATGCGGCTGCGCTGGCCGAAGGCGATTGCGGCGCGGCGAGCGGGGTCCGACTGGCTGATAGCGCTTGCCGGAGCGCGGCCGCGAGCTTCACCGGGTCGCCGTGGCCGGCAATGTGCATGTACATGGTCGCAGGCGAAGAGCGGAGCAGGTGATTGTGGAGCGCGGTGATCGTAAAACCGCTTGCGAGCAGGCGGCTCAAAACGGGGTTCACCTCGTCGTGGGTCAGCACGAGATCGCCCATCACCATCGCCTCGTCGCCCATCGGCTGAAACGCCGCCCAGGAACCGAGCGCGAGGGAGGGCTTGATCGTCACCCCATCCAGCGTGACGCTCAGGTCCGAACGCGGGAAGCTGTAGCGGTAAACGCCCCCCGGCTGTTCGGCCCCCGCTCGTCCTATCGCCCGGTCGACAGCCGACCAGTCCGGCGCTGCCCATGCCGGGCTTGCCAGCAGGAGGCTGGCGAATCCCAAGGCGATGGTCTTTTTCAGCATAATTGATCCTTCATCAGCGCACTCGACACGGAAAGCCTCACGTCATGCGAGCGCGCCGCCGGCGAGCCGCGACATTGCGCTCCGGTTTCTTTCTTCGGGATAAGCAGTCCTATGCTCATGAGGCTTGTGATGCAACCCTTACACTTGTAGGCTAGTGACGATACAACTATGACAAACACACAAGCTTCCCCTTGGTTGCTCCTGATCCCGCAGCTTCCGGCTAAGCCTGCCTATTTGCGGGTGAAGGTCTGGCGGCGTTTGCAGGCGATCGGGGCCGCGCCGCTCAAGAACGCCGTCCATGCGCTCCCCAATCGCGAGGACACGCGCGCGCTGTTCGAAGAACTGCATCGCGAGATCACCGAAAATGGCGGCGAGGCGCTGATCCTCGAAGCGCGCCTTGTCGGCGGCATGGGCGATGCGGAGCTGCGCGGAGTGTTCGACGCTGCGCGTGACGCCGACTATGAGGAGTTGGCACGCGAGGCGCGCGCGCTGTGTGAGGGCGAGTATGTCGCGGCGGCGGATGTGGGCCGCCTGCGCAAACGCCTGAACGAGGTCGCCGCGATCGACTTTTTCGGTGCGCATGGTCGGCAGGCGGCACAGGCCGCCATCACCGAGGCGGACCGCCGCTCTCACCAACATCCCGATGTGAGCGGCCCCAGTGCGCCCGAGCTGACCCCGGCGGAGCTAAAGCGCCGCGTTTGGGTGACGCGCCGCCATGTCCATGTCGATCGCATCGCGTCCGCCTGGCTCATTCGCCGCTTCATCGACCCCGAGGCGAGCTTCAAGTTCGTCGAGGGCAAAGGATATGTGCCGGAGCCTGACGAACTGAGGTTCGACATGGCGGACGCTGAGTTCACCCACGAAGGCGACCGCTGCTCCTTCGAGACCTTGGTGTTCCGCACCGGTCTCGAGACCGACCCCGCGCTGCGGGCGCTCGGCGAAATTGTTCACGACCTTGATATTGCCGATGCTCGGTTCGAGCGCCCGGAAACTCCGGGAGTGAGCGCGCTTATCGCCGGCATCTGTGCCGGCACCGACGACGACGAGGAGCGGATCGCGCGCGGATCGACCGCGCTCGACGGATTCTATGCTCACTTCACCCGGCGAAAAGAGGACTAAAGATGGAGGCCAGCGCACGCGCTGAAATCGCAGTCGAGACGCTGCACGAGCACGGCATCAGCTTTGGCGAGGCGGTGCGCGTCTGGATCAGGGTCGCGCTGCTCAGCTTCGGCGGACCGGCGGGCCAGATAGCGGTGATGCATCGCATCCTGGTCGAGGAGAAGCGCTGGATCGGCGAGGAGCGGTTCCTCCACGCGCTCAACTATTGCATGCTGCTGCCCGGCCCTGAAGCGCAACAGCTAGCTGTCTATATTGGCTGGTTGCTCCATAAGACCAAGGGCGGCCTGGTCGCGGGCGCGCTATTCGTGCTGCCCGGCTTCCTCGCGATTTTAGGGCTCAGCTATGTCTATGTGCTGCTCGGCGAAGTGCCGCTGGTCGAGGGATTGTTCTTCGGATTGAAGGCCGCCGTGCTGGCGGTGGTGCTACAGGCGGTGGTCCGGGTGGGTTCGCGTGCCTTGAAGAACAACGTCATGCGCGGTTTTGCCGCGCTGGCGTTCGTCGCGATCTTCGTGCTCGACGTGCCCTTCCCGCTGATCGTGCTTGCCGCCGCGCTGATCGGCTTCTTCGGTGGCCGCGCTGGTTACGCCGCATTCAAGGGCGGCGGCGGACATGGTCCCGCCGGCGCTGAGATAGTCCACGACCGCGACACCGCTCTTGGCGAGGGCCTTCCCGACCATGCCCGGCCGAACCTCTCTTGGTCGCTGCGCATCTCCGGCGTCCTGCTGCTGCTCTGGCTCGGGCCGGTCGCAGCGCTGCTGTTCGCGTTCGGCCCCGACGACGTGTTCAGCCGCATCGCCACCTTCTTCAGCCAGATGGCGGTGGTGACCTTCGGCGGCGCCTATGCGGTGCTCGCCTATGTCGCGCAGGAGGCAGTCGAGACCTATGGCTGGCTCCAGCCCGGCGAGATGCTCGACGGGCTCGGCATGGCCGAGACCACGCCCGGGCCGCTGATCATGGTGACGCAGTTCGTCGGCTTTCTGGCAGCCTTCCGCGAGGCCACCGGACTGCCGCCGCTCATCGCCGCGACGTTGGGCGCGATTCTCACCACCTGGGTCACTTTCCTGCCCTGCTTCCTGTGGATCTTCGCCGGCGCGCCGTTCATCGAACGCCTGCGCGGCAACCGCGCATTGTCGGCCGCGCTTTCGGCGATCACCGCCGCAGTGGTGGGTGTCATTCTCAATCTGGCAGTCTGGTTCGGGATTCACACCTTGTTCGGGCAAGTCCGCGAAGTGCCGTTCGCGGCCGGCGCCATCGATCTCCCAGTCCTGACGTCCGTCGACTGGCCCGCGTTAGCGCTGGCGGTGGGTGCGATCCTCGCCATGTTCCGGTTCAAGGCCGGCATGCTGCCGGTGCTCGGCGTCTGCTCCGTCCTCGGGGCCGCATATGTAATGATCATCTGAAGGGAGTGACGTGTGACGATCGACCAATTTTCCCGACGCAGTGCAATCGCAACTCTTGGCATTGGAGCCGCAGCCATGACTATGAACGAAGCCTCGGCGCAGACGCCGACCGCAGCGCCGACGAATGTCCTCGCATTCGCCGGCAATCATCAGATCAAGCCGCTCAGGTTCGATCCCGCCAGGCTCCACGGCCTCTCCGAAAGGCTGATCACATCGCACCACGAGAACAATTATGCCGGCTCGGTCAAGGCGTTGAATATGATCGAAACACGCCTTGCCGCCGCGCTCGCTGACCCGGACCTACCGCCGGTGGTCTATGGCGGCCTCAAGCGCGAGGAGCTGCACCGCACCGGCTCGGTCGTGCTCCATGAAATCTATTTCGACGGGCTGGGCGGCAACGGTCAAGCAGCCGGCTCGATCCGCGACGCGCTGGGCGCGGCGTTCGGCTCGTTCGACCGCTGGGAGACCGACTTCCGCCGCACCGGCATGAGTCTTGCCGGCGGATCAGGTTGGTGCGTGCTCGTCTACAATCTCCACACCCGCTCGCTGCACAACCATTGGGCGTGGGATCATATGCACGGCGCAATCGCCGGCGTGCCGCTGCTGGCGCTCGATATGTACGAGCATAGTTTTCACATGGATTACGGCACCGCCGCCGCCAAATACGTCGACGCCTTCTTCCGCAACATCGACTGGGAAGTGGTCGACCGCCGCTATGCCGCGGCTTTGCGCGGCGGCGGCTGACCCGTCCGCCGAGGATCAACACCCACTTCTGCGCGACACCTGAGTTGGCGACCACAAAGGGGGCAGGTCCGATGGGAGATGCAACAGTGACATCCGGCCCGAACATCGCTCTTCTTTGGCGCGGACAAGCGGCCGAGTGGACGCATCGCTTTCATGAAGCTCGGCAGTGGCCGATCGTTCAAGCCTTGCGGTCGTTCGGGGCGACCACAAGGCCTGTACTGTACAGAGACGAAGCGGTTCGCGACATTCGTGACGAGTTGCTGTCGTTCGACGCGGTGCTGGTCTGGGTGAATCCGTTGGACATTTCAGGCGACCGCTCGGTGCTCGACCCGATGCTGCGCGAAGTCGCGGCGTGCGGCGTTGTCGTCAGCGCGCATCCTGACGTGATCGCCAAAATCGGCGTCAAGGAAGTGCTCTACACAACGCGATCCATGGAATGGGGCAGCGATGTCGATCGATACGTGGACGCTGAAGGCCTTCGCGCTCGTTTCCCCGAACATCTTGCCGCAGGCCCGCGCGTGCTGAAGCCGAACTACGGCAACGGCGGCAGGAATGTATGGCGTGTCCAACTAGACGAAGCGGGAAACGCTCCGGCTTTGAAAACGTCGGTGAAAGTTCAAGAGGCCCGCCAAGGAAGCAAATCGGAGCGCATCAGCCTAGCCGAGTGCTTGGAAAGGTGGGTGCCGTTTCTAAACGACGGCGGCGTGCTGATCGATCAGGCTTATCAGCCGCAGTCGTCCGAGGGCATGGTCCGCTGCTACGTGTGCGGGCACCGAGTGGTTGGCTTTGGGCACAACCTGATCACTGCGCTGATGACGCCAACGGCCATTGATACAACGTCGTCAACCCCACAGCCGATGGGCCGCGCCATGTTCGGACCGGAGGTGACGCGCTTCGCAGCCTTACGGAAAGCGATGGAGGATCGCTGGATTCCAGAGATGCAAAGGTTGCTGTCGATCGCCGACCACGATCTTCCGCTTCTTTGGGACGCCGACTTCCTATTTCGCCCTGGTGAAGCCATCAGCGATGGCTCCTATGCGCTTTGCGAGATCAATGCTAGTTCGGTTGCACCATTTCCGCCAAGCGCCGTCCAGCCAGTCGCCGCAGCGGCAATCGGTCGCGCTCTTGCCATTCGTTTGACGAAGGAGACCTCCAATCCTCATTGATATGATTCAAGCAATTCAAGAGACGTGACATTGGTCGTATCAATCAGACAAGCCTAAGGGTGAGCGAGGCTGGGTGAAACCGGCTCAGGTGGCAGCGCGGAGATACTGGTAGAGGGTTTCGCGACTGATCCCCAGGTCACGGGCGATGACGGCCTTGCGCTCGCCGTCATCAACACGGCGGTGCAGCTCGGCGACCATTTCGTCGGAGAGGGAACGTTTCCGCCCGCGATAAGCACCGCGTTGTCTGGCGACCGCAATGCCTTCGCGCTGCCGCTCCCGGATCAGGGCGCGCTCGAATTCGGCGAACGCACCCATGACCGAGAGCATCAGGTTGGCCATCGGGGAATCCTCGCCCGAGAAGGCCAGGCTTTCCTTCACGAACTCGATCCGGACGCCTCTTTTGGTGAGGGACTGAACCAGTTTGCGCAGATCGTCGAGATTACGCGCCAATCGATCCATGCTGTGGACCACGACGGTGTCACCCTCGCGGGCGAAGGCGAGCATGGCATCGAGTTCGGGGCGGTTGATGTCCTTGCCCGATGCCTTGTCGGTGAAAATCCGGTCGAGCGACTGCCCGTCCAACTGGCGATCGACATTCTGATCGAATGTGCTCACCCGGACGTAACCGATCCTCTGGCCTTTCATCGCCGCCTCCGGTCAAAATGTCAGGTTGAATTCTATGACACGGCGGAACATGCGTCAATAAATGCTTGCCATAACCCTATCCTGACAGAAACCGCCGCTGCATCCTGACGTCCGGTTAGGCTATACTCCAGATTGACGCTAGCCTGCTGCTCAGGAGTCGGATGGAGGCAGCATGGCGCGGCGGCGATTATTGACCGGGGAAGAACGGCGGCGCCTGTTCGATGCTCCCCATGACGAAACCGCGATCGTCAGCCACTATACTCTTGCCGTCAGGGATCTTGACCTGATCGGTCGCCGCTATCGACCCGCCAATCGCCTCGGCCTGGCTGCGCAGATCGCATTGATGCGGCACCCTGGCTTCGGTTTGCAGCCCGACATCGGCGTGCCAAATGCGATCCTCCACTACCTTGCTGCCCAGATATTCGTCGATGCGGAGGCTTTCGGCGACTATGGCCAGCGCGCCCAAACGCGCAACGATCACGCTGACATTGCCGCACAGCACCTCGGGTTACGCCCCTTCCGGCGAGGGGATATCCCACTCGCGCTCGACCTGGCCGCGCGAGCCGCCGAACAGACCGACCGGGGCGAGCCCATTGTTCGCGCGTTGATGGAGGGATTGAAGCAGGAGCACTTCATTCTTCCATCGGCCGACACGATCGAACGGGCCGGTCTCGCCGGCAGGGCGCGCGCCCGCAAAGCCGCGGCAGCAACCATCATCGAAAGCCTGGGTCATGCCGAACTGACCCGGATCGACGATTTGATCGTCAACAGCAGCGACTTCGGCATGACGCCGCTGGCTTGGCTGCGCAATTTCGAGGAGGCGCCGACGACGGCAAATATCAACGGCCTGCTGGAACGGCTGCGCTATGCGCGCGGGGTCGGCATCGATCCGGCGATCGGCGCCAAAATTCCCGATTTCCGGTTCGCGCAATTCATGCGTGAAGGTAGCGCGGCACCGGCGTTTCTGCTTTCCGACTATAGCCTCAACAGGCGGCGCGCGACCCTGGTCGCGGCGGTGATCGACCTCGAGGCCCGGCTCGCCGATGCGGCGATCCAGATGTTCGACAGGCTTGTCGGCGGCCTGTTCACACGCGCGCGGCGCAGCCGTGAAAGACGCTATCAGGACAGCATCCGCTCGGTCGGCGAACTCATGCGGTTGTTCGGCGCCACGATCGCGGCGCTGGGAGAGGCGGTCGAGCATGGCGGCAATCCGATGGAACTGATCGACGAGGCTGTGGGCTGGCACAGGCTGGTCGCGGTGAAGGCGCAGGTCGATGCGCTGGCTGATCTGGCGGGGGAAGATGCCCTTGTCGCGGCAACAGGGCGTTATGCGACCTTGCGCCGGTTCAGCCCAGCTTTCCTCGATGCATTCACGTTCAAGGCGACGGGAAGCGGGGTGCAACTGGTCAAGGCGATTGATGTCATCCGCGACGCCAATGCGCGCAAAACGCGCAACCTGCCCGATGGCGTTCCCCTGCCATTCGCCAACCGGCAGTGGAAGCGCCTCATCACCGAAGGCGGCCAGATTGACCGTCGGCGCTATGAAACAGCCGTCATGGCCACCCTGCGCGATCGGTTGCGCGCCGGCGACATATGGGTGGAGGGAACCCGGAACTATCGCCGCTTCGACACCTATCTGTTGAGCCGGCGCGATGCCGGGAAGGTGGCCGAAAACCTTGCATTCCCAAACGATGCTGCGGCCTATCTGGCCGATCGCGCGAGAATGCTCGATTGGCGGCTGCGCCGTTTCGCCAAGGAACTCAAGGCGAACCGGCTTGCAGGCGTGGCGCTCGAGCGCAATCGGCTCAAGCTGCAACCGATGCTGGCAATCACGCCGCCCGAGGCAGAGGCTCTCGATCGCAGGCTCGACGCGCTGTTACCGCGCGTGCGGATCACCGAACTCCTGGTCGAGGTAGCCGAGCGCACCGGCTTCCTGAGCGCGTTCCGCGATCTTCGGTCCGGCAAAGAGCATGACAACCCGCATGCGATCCTTGCGGCCATTCTGGCCGATGGATCGAATCTGGGTCTGGAACGGATGGCCAATGCCAGCGACGGGGTAAGCTACGCCCAGCTTGCCTGGACGCACAATTGGTATCTGTCGCCCGAAAACTACCAGGCTGCGCTGGCCATGATCGTTGCCGCGCACCATGATTTGCCGTTCACGCATCATTGGGGCGCCGGAACCAGTTCATCCTCCGATGGGCAGTTCTTCCGCTCAGGCCGCAGCCGATCCGCAGCTGCCGACATCAACGCCAAATATGGCGGCGAGCCCGGCCTGAAGATCTACTCCCACTTGTCCGATCATTTTGCCTCCTTCGGGTCGCGGATCATGTCGGCCACCGCCGGAGAGGCGCCTTATGTGCTCGACGGCCTCATGTTGGGCGCCGGCGCGCTGCCGCTGCATGAACATTACACCGATACCGGCGGCGCGACTGACCATGTCTTTGCTCTCTGCCATCTTCTCGGCTTCCGCTTCGTACCCCGGTTGCGCGACATCGCCGACCGGAAACTCGGCTCGATCGCTCCACCCTCGACCTACAAGGGCCTCGAAAGCCTCATGGGGCGAACGGTCAAGACCGCCGCGATCGAAGCCGACTGGGAGGACATCGTCAGGATTGTCGCCACCATCAAGGAGGGAGCCGTCGCGCCGTCTGCGATCCTGCGCAAGCTCGCCGCCTACAAGCGCCAGAACAGGCTGGATTTCGCCCTGGCGGAACTTGGTCGCATCGAACGGACGCTGTTCACGCTCGACTGGCTTGAACAGCCCGACTTGCGGCGGGCCTGCCAGGCCGGCCTCAACAAGGGCGAGGCACGTCATACCCTCGCCGCCGCCATCTACACCAACCGGCAGGGCCGGTTCACGGATCGTTCGATCGAGAATCAGGAATATCGGGCATCGGGCCTGAACCTGCTGATCGCGGCGATAGCCTATTGGAACACCATCTATATGGACAGGGCCGCCCAGCACATCAAAGCATCCGGCGTCAGCTTCGACGACGCGCTCCTCGCTCACCTTTCCCCCATGGGCTGGGCGCATATCAGCTTGACGGGAGATTATCTCTGGCACCGGGCAAAACCGCTCTCCCCCGGCGAATTCCGCGCTCTCAACGATCCCATGGCTCGCCTCAAACTCGTGGCATAGCCAATGTTCTCATGATGTCCGCCAAATCGTTGTCTGGCGCACAAACCTTGAGGTGACGCCAACATGCACCGTGCTCAGGGGATCACGGTCGATCGCGCTATCGCGGTGATGTCGAGCGGTGACCGGCTCCTCAACAGCGAAAGCCTCCACTATGTTCTGGAGACGCGGGCGCGAGAGGAGCTTACTCTTGTGACCGACGACAAGGCCGCGCTTCGAGACAGCATCGAGGGCCACCGCGGCAGTGTCCCGCACGCGATGGATCTCGCGCCCGAACTGAGTGACGCTGACGGGGAGGCGTTCGACCCTAAAACAGGCGAGTTGCTGGAGAACCCGGTCCGCGATGCGCCAAGCCCGGCCGAACTGTTCGAAAAGGCGATGGCGAGGGAATTTCCCGCTCCTGAAAAGGAACGTGAGCCCCAGCGGGAGAATGAGGTGGAACGCGAGGAGCCCGACATCGGCGACGACTTCGAGATGGAGATGTGAAAGTGCAGCCTTGCTCTATGCGTTGACCAGCGGGAACATCACTCGTCGACAAGACAGGCATGTTCGGACCAACTTTTTCCCCAGCGTTCCAGGGGCTCCGATCATGAATAGCGGGGTCGAGGTCTGAATGTCCCATGATGGTTCTCCGATGGCCGGAATGGCCAGCGCGAGTATAGACCCATCGCCTCTCACCTTTGACATGTGTCGCGCGACACTTGACAGTCCTGCGGCACCGGGCTAAGCCCGCATGATGGAAATAGAGAGCATCAGGCACAAGGGCCTGCGCCGCTTCTTCGAGACGGGTAACGCCAAAGGCCTGGTTGGAGATGCGGGGCGACTGCGCAAGATGCTCGCCTTCATCGACGCTGCGGAAAGCTTCGAGGAGCTGTCGGTGCCTCCGAACTTCGGATTGCATGAGCTGACAGGCGATCGGAAGGGGATCTGGTCGATGACGGTTACGAGAAACTGGCGGATGACCTTCGGTTTGAATGACGAAGGCGCGCTGATCGATATGGATCTGGAGGATTATCATGGCGCTTAAGATGCACCCGTCGCTCGCGGTCCACGTGGGGGACTGGCTGAAGACGGAAATCGTGGAGCCCGCGCAGGTCAGCGTGACGGCTTTGGCCGAGCATTTTGGTGTATCGAGGCAGGCATTGAGCACCTTGCTGAATGGCAATTCGAACCTGTCTGCCGATATGGCTATCCGGTTTGAGAAGGCCTTTGGCATCAAGGCCGACACGCTGTTGCGGATGCAGACGACCTATGAACTGGCCCAGGCTCGCAAGCACGAGCAGGATATAAAGGTCGAGAAACTCGCAACAGCTGCCTGACATCGCCAACATAACCGACATTCAATGGCAATTACCTGCCCCCTGAAACCCTCCGTTCGTTCATCAAACTACAACATCGGCACCAACAACCGATCTTGGGGACGAAGCCGTTATTCCTCCCCGCATCGCCAAAACGTCGGTTTTCGACAAGAGCCGACTTACGCGCACCGGGCCAACCTCGTCGATTGGCATGGCCGTACGTAGGTGATGCAGTGCATCCCGCGGCGAGGACGAGTCATCAGGACTTACGCAATGCCCAGTGCCTTCGCCCTAGGGGCGGACCCAGCCCAACCATCTCGCGCTTCATCGTGCTAGACTGCGAACAAGATAGGTCTCGAGCTTCTTACGAAACGCAGGGTCATTAGCGCGAACCACTTCATCGTGTCCCAAGCCCTCCAGTATCCACCACTCGCTTCCTGGCGGTGCTGCCCGGTACATGGCTTCAATCTCAGCGGGAGGAGTGTATGCGTCGAGCTCTCCCCCAACCACCATGACCGGAACGCGAACCTTGTTCATGGCTGCGAGGGGAGACAATTTATCCGGTCCAACTCCATAGCGTGGAATGGACTGATAGCTCAGCATCGGTTCGATTGCCACTGCCGGCAGGGTCCCGACGGCGGCTTCGATGCGATTGAAAATGGCCGTGCGAATGTCAGGGTAGACCGACATCATCACAAGAGCGTCGACGTCGAGAGGGCCTCTGTCGCCAAGAACGCTGGCCGCACCGCCCAGAGAGAAACCGATTGCCCCCAGCTTGCTCGCGGGGTGCTGCTGCCTGAGCCACGCGAGTGCGGCATGGGCATCACGGGCTTCAAGATAGCCGAAACTTTTGCTTTGTGGACTGGATTGGCCATGTCCGCGCATATCGATGGACAGCACGGAATAGCCTTCGCCTGCCAACCACGTTGCCATATCGAGCATATCTCGCCGATTGCCGCCGTTGCCGTGCAACAAGAGAATGGCCGGGGCGGTGGAATCGTCAGCCTTCCAGTAACTCGCAGCGATCTCGACCTGATCCGATGTCGTCAACCGGATTTCGGTGGCGGGCGCGGGGGCAGGTTCAACCGACGCGTTGGTCGCGCCAGTCATTGCCGAACCAACAACCCAGATGCCGGTAAGTCCGGCAATCAAAGCCAGCATCCCCATACAGCCCAATCGTGTTCGCCACGTTAGGAATGATCGCCTTCTTGCCTTTGAGGACATTTCAACCTTCGCCAAGGCTGGAATTTTCGAGGGTCTATCACAATATAATTCAAAGCTATGTTAATGTGACCGCTTTTGGCTTGTGTCCGGAAAATCCGGTTCCGGGATGCCAATTGCAATAGCTGCGGTTAGGGTTTGGCAGGCTGCTGCCGCCAACAGAGCCGTCGTTCCCGGTCTCAGAACCAACCGTTGAAACCGGACATAGATTCACGCGGCGGATCATGGGTGAAACAGGGCCGGTTTCGGACCGTCCGGTCTGGGCTCTAAAACTAAAGAAAGCCGCCATTCCTCGATAGGGCAAGATGACGATCTTAGTCCCGTGGGCAGTCCCGCCTAAATGAGGCACCCGCCATCCGCGGCTGCTGACGCCATTGCTCGCAGAAAATCGTACCACGCGTCCATCCCTTCACCGGTGCGGGCGGAAACCAGCAAGACGCGCGCATTGGGGTTTACTGAGGAGATGTTTGAGCGGCATGCGGCCTCGTCGAATCCAACATGCGGGGCGAGGTCGATCTTGTTGATCAGCACCACCTCTGCTGCGCGGAACATGTGCGGATATTTGAGTGGCTTGTCCTCGCCCTCCGGGGTGGAGATAACGGCGACCTTCATCCGCTCACCCAGATCGAACATCGCCGGACAAACAAGATTGCCGACATTCTCGATCAGCAGCAACGAGCCGGATTTCGGTGCGAGTTCTTCAACAGCGCGGGCAACCATATCGGCTTCGAGGTGACAGCCGGCCCCTGTGTTGATCTGGATTGCACGGGCCCCCGCTTCGCGAATGCGCGTGGCATCATTGGCCGTCTGTTGATCACCTTCGATAACGGCAATCGGCAGACTTCCTTCCAGCGCCCGGATCGTGGTTTCGAGCAAGGTCGTCTTGCCAGCCCCAGGCGAACTGACGAGATTGAGCGCGACAACACCGCGCCCTTCGAACCAGCCCCGGTTGCGAGCCGCCTGGCGATCATTCCGGTCAAGCACGGCGGTTTCCAGCGATACACGCGCCGCTTGTTCACCGTGGTGGTGATGGTCATGCCCGTGATCATGATGATGGTGATGATGGTGCCCGTGTGAATGATCATGATCGTGTGAATGATTGTGATCGTGGGTGTGGTCATGATCGTGGGAATGGTCATCGCCGCCGCGAAGCAGCACTCGCTTTCCGGTTTCCGGGTCGATCATCGCGATCTCGTTGTCAGGATCGGTGCATCCGCAGGTGCCGCACATCAGGCCATTTCCTCCATATCGAAATCCTTGATGATGAACTGGTCGGTCTCGCCTTCCAGAAATTCGAGTGCAGCCTTCTCGAGCAGCGTACCTTCGCTCGCCACCTCGAATGAAAATCGGATCGCCTCGCGCTCTACGCAGGCATAGGGGCCGACTGCCAGGCGAACACGCGACACCCGCCGACCCTGCGCGTGATCACCAACAATGGCGACAATATTCCGGGCAAGAGACAGCTCGTGCATCAGGCCGCCCCCAACACGCCAGGCAGGTTGGCGTAGATCGTGTGCAATCCCAGGCCAAGTGCCAGCACAGCCAACGACAGATTCAGCGCTCGATGAAGTCGCAAGGCAACACGCTCTGCATAGCCAAGCGGCCAGGAGGCGACAAAGCTGAGCGCAGCCATTCCTGCAATTGAGCCAACTCCGAACAGCAGGACATAGATAACCGCCAGCAGAGGATCACCAACCGAAGCGACTGCCAGGGTAAGCAGGGCAGCCGATCCTGCCGCGCCATGCACCAGCCCGACAGCCAGCGCTTTCAAGGGAAATTTGTGGGGGTGAGAGTGTTCGTGGCGGCTCGCATCATGGGGCGCCCGTTCGCCAAGATGGCTGTGAGCATGAAAATGACGTTCGCCATCGGAATGATCGTGCAGATGGAAATGCACCCGTGCCTTGCGCATCCGCCAAAGTACATCGCCCCCCAGCAGAATCAGCATGAAGCCAACGGCGCTCTCCAGAAGGGCTGCCGTACGGCCTGTCAATGCCATGCCCAGCAGGATCACTGCAGAACAGATCGCGAGCAGGGTGAGCGTATGCCCTAGCCCCCACGCAGCACCCCGCAGCACCATCGACCGGCGCGAATTCCGTCCCGTGGCCATGGCACCGACTGCGGCGAGGTGATCGGGTTCGAGCGCATGGCCCATTCCGGCAAGGAAACCCAGGGCGATCAACGAGAGTTGCATGGCAGGTCTTCTCCCTCAGCAGATACGCGGCAGTTGCTCGCCGACCAGCATGTCGACGATCCGGCTTCCGCCGAACAGGCTATGCATGACCACGCGCGGGCTGCGCATCTCTGCCGCGCGCCCGATAATGGCTGCATCGCGCCCTGCCTCGGTTGAGCGCATGGCTGCCAGCGCAGCTTCCGCCTGCTCCTCTGGAACGAACAGCACCAGCGCCCCTTCATTGGCGAGATAGAGTGGATCAAGCCCGAGCAGTTCGCACACGCCCTTGACCTCGGCCCTCATTGGCAATCTGGCCTCGTCGATCTCGATCCCGATGGCCGAGGCTTGCGATATTTCGTTGAGTGCGCTGGCCAGGCCTCCTCTGGTGGCATCCCGCGCACAGCGCACACCCGGTGCGGCTTCGATCACCGCTTCCATCAGGTGATTGAGCGGGCGGCAATCCGAACGAATATCCGCCTCGAAAACCATGTCTCCGCGCGCGGCCAGAATGGCGGCGCCATGATCACCCAGTACGCCGTTGACCAGCGCGACATCGCCCGCGCGAACTTTCTCCGCGGCAAGTTCGCGTCCCGCAGGGATGACTCCCACTCCGGAAGTGGTGACGAACAGCGTATCGGCGGCACCGCGCTCAACCACCTTGGTATCGCCGGTCACGATCCGCACACCGGCCTGGTCGGCCGCCCTACGCATGGCCGCTGCCACGCGGCGTAGCAAGGCGACTTCGGTGCCTTCCTCAATGATAAAGGCCGCCGACAGCCACAGCGGTTGCGCGCCGCCGACGGTAAGGTCGTTAACTGTGCCGCAAACCGCAATCTTGCCGATATCGCCACCGGGGAACTCGAGCGGCTGCACTACGAAACTGTCCGTGGTGAAGGCCAGCCGGGCACCCTCCACGGCCAACATTTCGTGGCTCAACCGCGCCTGGTCTTCCAACCCGTCGGGTTCGAAAACCGAGGTAAACACATCCTCGATCAGATCCCGCATGGCCTTGCCGCCACCGCCATGCGCCAGCGTGACCCGCTCCGCTCGCAGCCGTCCGTTGCCAGTGGGAGTTACAGCGTTCATTGCGCTGGCTCCGGCACCGCATCGATCCCGCCATACTGATAATAGGCGGCACATGCTCCTTCAGACGAAACCATCAGGGCACCCATCGGTGTTTCCGGTGTGCACGACCGACCGAACAGCTTGCACTGCCATGGCTTGATCGCGCCTTTCAGCACTTCGCCGCACTGGCAAGCCTTGGGATCCGGAATGCTAGGCGATGCAACGGCAAATTTTCGCTCAGCATCCCAGGCCGCATAGGCCTCGCGAATCTGGACGCCAGAATGGTCGATCGAGCCCAGCCCGCGCCATTCGAAGAATTCCCGCAGTTCGAATACTTCCGTAACCGCAGCCAGCGAAGCTTCATTGCCATAGCGTGGCACAATCCGGGCATACTGGTTTTCGATCTCCGCCCGGCCTTCGGCCATTTGCCGAAGCACCATCCAAACCGAATGCAATACGTCGAGCGGTTCGAAGCCGGCGACCACCAGCGGACGGTGATAGTCGCGTGCGATGAAGTCATAGGGATCAGTGCCGATGACCATCGAGACATGGCCCGGCCCGAGAAAGCCATCGATCCCCATATCGGGTGAATCGAGGATCGCCTTGATCGTGGGGATGATGGTGATGTGGTTGCAGAACAGCGAGAAATTGCCGATCCCTTCTGCCTGGGCCTGCAGGATTGTCAGGGCTGTGGAGGGCATCGTCGTCTCGAAGCCGAGGCCGAAGAAAACCACTTCGCGGTCCGGGTTCGCACGGGCCAGCGCGAGGGCATCGAGTGGTGAATAGACCATCCGCACATCGGCCCCTTCGGCCTTTGCGCCTAGCAGGCTGAGCCGCGATCCCGGCACGCGCATGGCATCGCCAAACGTAGTGAAGATCACCTCCGGCTTCATAGCCAGTTCCACGCAATCATCGACCCGGCCCATCGGCAACACGCAAACCGGACAGCCCGGCCCATGGGCAAACTCGATTTCCGGCGGAAGCATCTTCTCGATGCCGTATCGGAAGATCGAATGCGTGTGGCCGCCGCACACTTCCATGATGACGACTGGGCGATCGCGCCCGGCCATGATCTGTGCAGTCAGGGCCTCGATTTCCTTGAGCAGGACACCGGCGCGAACCGGATCGCGGAATTCGTCGACATACTTCATGCGCCTGCCTCCAGCGGTGCGGCCCGGTCATTGGCTAGCAGCGTGTGGGTCAGGTCCCAGAGGATGTGATAGGCCGCGAGGTGGCATTCCTGCACCCGGTGGATCGAGCCTGTTGGGACCACCAGCAGATGATCCAGTCCGGCGCGGGCCATCTCGCCCCCGTCACCACCCGCCAGGCCGATCGTGGCAATGCCCATCTCCCGTGCCTTGGCAAAAGCCCGGATGAGGTTTGCGGAATTGCCGCTGGTCGAAAAGCCGATCAGGCAATCACCGTGCCGCCCGTGGGCAATCAGCGGACGCACGAACACATGGTCCTGTCCGACATCATTACCGACTGCCGTCAGCATCGCGACATCGGCCGCGAGGTTGATCGCACCCAGCGCCGGCCTTCCGGCGGTCACTGGATGGAGAAACTCCACCGCGACATGCGCGGCATCACAGCTCGATCCGCCATTGCCCATGGCCAGCAGGCGCCCGCCCTGGCGATAGCTTGCGGCCAGCGTGGTCGCGGCGGCGACCAGCTCGTCTGCCTGTTCTGCAAAAAACTTGCCGAACACCTCAGTGTGGTCCCGAGCCTTGCTCTCAACCGAATGGCGCAGGCTTTGCGCCGAGGCACGGAGCTGTTCGCCACGTCTGCGCATATGCGGATAAAGCGCATTCAAGGCAGGGCCAGTGGTCACCACTGCGCGTCTCCCAACGCGCGATCGCCGTCGCGCATGGCTGCAAGTTCCTGCTGCGCCTCTCCCAGCTCGGTCAGGATGCGCAGTGTTTCGGCCGCCTGATCCTCGTCAATCTTGCTCATGGCAAATCCGACATGGATCAGCACCCATGTGCCGATCAGGTCTTCGACACTGCCTTCGCCAATAACGCAGGCGAGGTTGACCGGGCGCCGCACGCCCGAGACATTGGCCACGCCCAGCTTGCGCCCGGCATCGGTGATCTCCACGATCTGTCCCGGAATACCTAAGCACATACTTCTCTCCCATTTTCGGTTTCCGCGGTCGCTTCGTGCAAATGGGCCATGGCCACAGCGGCCTGCCCCAAAGCCAGACCGCCATCATTGGCGGGCACTCTCGAGTGGCTGAGGACGTTGAGCCCCAGTTGTTCCAATCCTTCATGGACCAGGCGGAACAGCGTGGCGTTCTGGAAACAGCCGCCAGACAGGGCCACAGTATCAGGGCCATCGTCTGCGGTCAGGCGCTGCGCCATGGCCACAACAGACCGTGCGAGGCCGCGATGGAACCGCGCGGACATCACCCCAACAGGCGTATTCAGCAGCAGGTCACCCAGCATCGCCCGCCACACGGCGAGCGGTTCAACATAGGGAAGCCCACGCCCGCCCAGCAACGGAATGGAAAAAGGATAGGCCAGATCGTCCGGCTCATTCAGCGCCGCCGGATCGATTGCTGCTTCCAGCAACATGGCTGCCTGCCCTTCATATTCCTGCCGATCCCAGGCGAGACCGCAGATCGCCGCAGCGGCATCGAACAACCGCCCGCATGAGGAAGAAAGTGGGCTATTGGTGCCGCTGGCGATCATCGCATCGATCGTGGATCGCGGCATGGCGGAAAGGCGGGCAAACAATGGCAGGTCAGCGAAATTCATCGCGAATTCGGCCCAGCCCATCTGCGCCATCAAATGGGCATAGGCATTGCGCCAGGGTTCGCGGATCGCCGCAGTCCCACCCGGTAGTGCGACCGGCTTGAGCATCCCGGCACGACGGTATCCGCGATAATCGCAGATCAGGAACTCACCGCCCCAGATCGTGCCGTCATCACCCAGACCCAGACCGTCAAGCGCGATTCCCAGTACAGGGGCGGCATCGAGCGAGCGGCCGTTTTCTGCCAGACAGGCGGCGATATGGGCGTGGTGATGCTGTACCGCGATCACCGGTCGTCCATCCGCGATTTCGCGCCCATGCTTGGTCGAAAGATATTCAGGATGCGCGTCCACCGCGATTGCCGCTGGCTGATGGTCGTAGAGCTGGGTATAAAGATCGAGGTTGCGGCGCACATCATCTTCGGTGGCCGCATCTTCCAGATCGCCCATGTGCTGGCTCAGCACAGCTTCGCCATCGCGCACCAGACAGAAGCTGTTCTTGAGCTCCGCGCCCATGGCCAGTATTGAAATGTCACGCGGAAAGCCGGTGGGCAGGTCGATAGCTCTGGGGGCATAGCCGCGTGCGCGGCGCAGCAGCCGGACCCGGCCCAGATCGACCCGCGCAACGCTGTCGTCGATCCGGTTGGCAATGTGCCGGTCGTGCATCAGCGCGAATTCGGCAATGCCTTCCAGTTCGGCGCGGGCCTGCTCGTTAGTCGTGCATTGCGGGCGGCCTGAGAGATTGCCTGAAGTCATCACCACCGGGCGCTTCATCCGCCGCAACAGCAGGTGATGTAGCGGGGTGTGCGGCAGCATGAAGCCGATACGGTCCAGCCCCGGCGCAACCGCTTCGGGCAGCGGTTCCCCCGATGCGCGCAGCAACACGATCGGCGCTTCAGGCGATGCCAGCAGTTCGGCTTCCTGTTCCGAGAATTCGGCATAACGGCAGATAACGTCCAGATCGCGCGCCATCAGGGCAAAGGCCTTGCCCCTGCGCCGTTTGCGCATACGCAGATCGGCCACCACCTCCGCGCGGGTGGCATCACAGGCGAGATGAAAGCCGCCAAGCCCCTTGATGGCGACGATATGCCCGTTCATCAGCATGCCGCCTGCGGCATCCACGTCGTCCATCATCGAAAAGGCTTCGTGATTAACAGTACCGGGGCCAAGGCGCTCGATCCATGCGCGTGGTCCGCAAACATGGCACGCGATAGGTTGGGCATGGAAGCGCCGGTCTGTCGGATCGGAATATTGCTCTCCGCATTCCGGGCACATCGCGAAACCCCTCATGGTCGTGCGGGCACGATCATAGGGGCCGGTCTCGATAATCGAGAAACGCGGCCCGCATTCGGTACAATTGGTAAAGGGGTAGCGATAGCGACGCTCGAAAGGGTCGCGCACTTCTTCAAGGCAGGCGGAGCAGATTGCCGCATCGGGCGTTACAGCCCCGCGCATGCCATCACCTTCCGATGCACCGATAACGAAGCTCTCGGGCCGCACAGCATCAATTGCCACGCGTTCTATCGCATCAATCCGCGCCAATGCAGGCAGAGCCGCGCGCAGTTCGCTTTCAAAGCGCGACACCGCTTCGCCCCAAAGGCGAATTTCAACCCCGCTGCTGGTGTTGCGCACATCACCGGTTAGCTCAAGCTCGCGTGCAACCCGCCATACAGTGGGCCGGAAGCCTACGCCCTGCACCTGGCCGCGTACCAGAAGGCGTTCGCCGGTCACCGCGCCAGATTCCACAAAAGGACGCGATTGTTGCCGCTATCGGCAACCGCCACCAGATCACCCAGCGCTGACAGGCCATAGGGCCAGCACAGGCTGTCTCGTTCGGGCATGCCCCAGCGATTGTCGCCTTTGCTGGCGAAGTCCGGCTGACCACAAAGCCGGTTCGCCGCAATGCCGGTGGCGCTGTCTGCCCAGCCGAGCAGACGCGAGTTCGCGGTATCGGCCACAATCAGCTGGCCACCGGCTTCAACCGTCGCATAGGGCATGTTCACACTGGCCGCGCTGGGATAGTAGGAGGACATATTGTGATCGCAATGCGCGGCGTCCCGCTGTCCCAGGATTGCGTCGCAAGGCGCGCCATTGTGCTCTGGAAATCCGCGCCACAGCATTACACGATTGTTGCCGCTATCTGCCAGCGCGAGATGGCCATTCCACCAGCAGGCTCCATGCGGCCACCGCATCGACATCGCCGTGACTTCGCCGCCCGCGTTCTCGTCGCGCGTAGAGAAGTCGTGCTGGCCCAGCACCAGATCGGCTGGCTGGCCGGTTTCTGAAGGATCGCTCCAAACCAGCAGGCGGCGGTTGCCGCTGTCGCATACGACCAGTCTGCCGGCCACTTCGGCCACGCCATAGGGCCAGTGCAGGCTGGCCGAGGTTGGACGGTCAGCGCCGCGATTGGCCAGAACGGATTCACTATCCTCCTGACCCAGCACCAGATCGGCTGGCTGGCCATTGCCTGTTGGCACTTCGCGCCAGATCAGCACGCGGTGGTTCCAGGCATCAGCCACGGCTAATCCGCCGCGCCATGAGCACAGGCCAGTTGGCACATTGAGCGTAGCAGGACCGGGAGGCCCCTTGGCGTTGCGGCCTTCGCGTGAGAAACTCGGCTGGCCGATCAGAATGTCGGCAGGCTCATTGTCCGATTGTGGAATTTTTCGCCATCCCAGCAGCCGATGATGCCCGGTATCCGCGACCCACAATGTTCCATCAGGATGCAGGCAGACACCGCGCGGCCCGAACAGGCTTGCAGCGGCGGGAGACAGCGGCGTTGCAATGTCGCCGGGCGACCACCCGAGCACAACGCGCGGCCCGCCTTCTTCCAGCAGCGGTGCCCCCGCGATTTGCGTCCCTTCGGCTTTGACCGGACGGAAGGAGGGCGCGAGCGATACTTTCATCGCGTCAGCCTCAGTTCGATGGCGTCCCCTCGGACGCGTACGGCATGAGGTTGCAATTGCACTTCCGGTGCCGTCAGGCATTCACCGCTTTCGAGCGCATAACGGAAACCATGGTGCGGACAGGTGATGAAGCCATCGGTAATTTCCGCCTGGTCCATCGGCATGCCAAGATGCGCACAGGCGTTCTCGAAACAGGTAACCTTGTCCCCGAAGCGCGAAAGAAGCAGCGAACGCCCTTCCAGCTCCAGGACAGAAGTCGTCCCGTCGGGCAATTCAGTCAGTTGCAGCGCGTGGAGCCAGCCTTCATGCTCATGCGCGGCGAAGGGAGAGGTGAAATGCACCGTGTCACCGCCGCCGCCACCCAGCCCCTTGGCCTGTTTGACTTCGCGGATTTCGGGCACTTGCTCAGTGATCGCTTTCTTTACCCCGGCATAGAAAGTCAGCGCCGAAGCGGGACATCCATCACAGGCCCCCAGAAAACGGACCACTGCCTTGTCGCCAGATACTTCGACCAGTTCGGCATCGCCGCCATGGCCGGCCAGCGTCGGGCGCACCGTGGCAAGCGCGGCATCGACCCGCTCGAACAGGCTGGCCTTGAGGATGCCATGGCGGCGGAGCACGCAATAGACCACCTCGTCCGCCGCCGCCTGACGCAAAGCCTCGGCTGCGCCGGGCAGCTCACGCAGCGACCGGATCAGGCGACGGAAGGCTTCGGCATTGAGCGCGTCAAGCGCCGCTGCCCGTGCCTGCGCACCATTGCGTGCACCTTCTTCCCAGTTCTCTGCCAGCGCTTCCAGCGCGGTCAGATCCCCCAGCAGGCGGGAAAGCGTTGGCTCGGGCCGCTGGGGATCCGCCTCTGACATCGGATCAGGCGTACTTGATGTTCCGGTAGAGGTAAGGCTGAAGCAAGCCGCCCACCAGGCCCCCGGCAATCGCCGCTCCCCATAGTGGTGCAACCATGCCAACCAATACAGTTGCAACGGTAGCTGCGGCAGCCCCGGTCACAAGTAGACGGATGGCGAGGGCCGTATCCTGGAACAGCTTGCCCTGAAAAAACAACTTGGTTGAACTGAAAACCATATCAAACATGGTAGTCTCCCTCAGGCCGATTGCATGAAAAACAGCACGGCGAGTCCCATGACTACACCGGGAACTCCGGCGAGCAGGCCGTATAGCCCGCCCAGTTGGGCTGCCAGTTGCTTGCCCAGCGCAGCCCCGCCAATCTTCAGGCCCGAGAGCGCGCCGCCGACAAGAGCCCCTGCTATTCCGGCCACTAGGGCCAGCAGTAAAATTACGAGCAAATTCACCTCCATTGTTCTCTAAAATCCGCCGTTGGCGCGCGAGGGTTCGCCGCGCACTGCCATTTCAAGTTCGATGATCGTTTGCGCCGCGCTCTCGGCCCGGTCCTGCGCTCCGGAAGCGGCAAATATTTCGCGCGCTTCGCGCAGCAGCTTGATCGCCTGCGCGATGTTGCGTGGATTGCCTGCTTCTCCGTCTTCCGGATCGTCAGGGAGGTTGCAAAGGCAATTGGCCTTGTTCGCTATGGTGTTGGCATATTCAAGCGGAGTGTTGTCCCGCTGGCGCACCTTCAACGCCTCGTCATAGGCCTCCAGCGCACGGAAACCGTTCTCGACCCGGTGGCTCGATGATGCATATTGCAGCGCATTGCCCAGATTGTTCTGCAGCATTGCATATTCCATCGGCTGATCGATCAGATTGACCGCCGAAAGTCCTTCTTCAAATGATTGCACCGCCAGCGCTTCGCTGATCTTGCCGCTTTCGCTCGTAATCGGAACGGAGAGGAAGGCGGTCGCCAGATTGTTGTTCAGAATGGCATATTCGCGTGGATGACGCAGCTTGTTGAACGTCCGCAGCGATCGCTGATAGGCGGATATTGCATCTGTAATTCGTGCCATGCCTGCGCCTGCAAGAGTCTGCAGGGCGAGGCCAAGGTTCATTTCCGCTTCAGCCACCTCTTCGCCGCTGCCTCCCTCCGCCAGGACCGGTGTTGCCTGTTTCAGCAAGTCACGAGCCTGTTCGATCGGTGCGGCAATTTCGGAAGGAATTGCCATGAGCGCCGTGGCCATTCGCGCACGAATCCGGGCAGTCAGCAGTGCATCCTGGTCTCCGCACTGATGGATTGCCTGTTCATAGAGTTCGATGGCTGCCAGCAGGTCGTCGGCTTCCTTCGGCCGCTGTTGCAGACCCATGGCAATTTCCATGAGCATTTCGGCTTTCTCGATAACCGAAGCGTCACTTTCCTCCACCACCTTCAAGGCGGCCGCCAGCTGATCCTCTGTGCGACTGAGCGCAACCATCCCGACTCTCCCCGGCCTCCCCTTGATCGGATTCGGGCCTGCAGCCCTTAAAACGAGCGCCGGGTAAATTGTCTACCAGTTTTTCGTTATGTAAACTTAGTTATCAGTTACGGGGAGGTCCGCAAGAAGCGCCGCATCTCCGCTTGACCACCTTACGGGGACGTCCTGCGCCTCGAAGTCGGCCAGGCCGTGCGCCTCGAACACATCGAAAGCGCCAACTACCCGATCACCCTGAGCATTGCGTTGTTTCAACAGCGCTCCTCCGGCCGCCGCGTGAAACACCGGCAAAATCCGCAAGGTCGCGCCATCGATCAGCACCGCAACTGCATCGATGCCCGAGAAATAGGTAGCGACCAGGCCTGCGGGAAACCGGATCGTCCCGCGCGCGACCGAGATGGTCTGCTCCATGACTTAAGCCTCGGGGGCGATGACGAGCCGCGCCGCGATCTTGGCCGCCACCTTCTCGACCGCTGCAACTACCGGCCCGGAAAGCTCGGTGGCATAGTCCAGCGTCTGCGCTTCGATCAGATAGACTTGCACATCAGAAGGGAAGTCATCGCCAAAGATCTTGCGTCCCACAAACAGGGCGTTGTCCCAACGGAACGCGTGAAGACCCACGCCATGGACCGGTTCTGCCGCCAGCACATCGCCGGGAACCTCGTAGATAGCCCCCGGCTTGCCTTCGGGCTCCCTTGCATCGATCACGATAAGCTGCTGCGCCCCGCGCGCACGGTACATCACTGCCATCCCATCAGTGCCGGCATCCAGCAGCGCTACATCAGACGGCAAATCTTCAGCAGCAAGCCGGGCGATGACGGCCGGACCAGCCCCGTCATCACCGCGATTGATATTGCCGCAGCCAATGATCGCAGTGGCAGGTGCGTCTAAATTCGCCACAGGCGGCACGACCACTCGGGTTCAACCGGCAGCATAAGTTCAGGCAGATCACAGAAACGGCGCTTGATAAGGTAATACATGCAGGTTTCGCAGGGCTGTTCCAGTTCATCAGCCGTGATGGTGTGATCTGTAAACCCGGCAATCACAAGTTTGGAAGCAAGGTCCTTGCCTTCCGATTGCAGGCGGGACACGATCGCGTTGACCTGCGCGGAGTCTTCGGCTCTGGGGAAGACTTCGGTTTCAAGGCCGCCAGCCAGAAGACCCGCGATCTCCCGCCGTAGGGTTTCGTCTGCATCAGTGGCCATGCGCAACTCCTTCAAATGCGCCAGAGGCGACACCACCATTCGGGCTCGGCGGGCAAGCTTAGCTCCGGCAGGTCACACCAGCGCCTGTGGACCAGATAATACATGCATTCCTGACAGCGCATCTCGTCTGCCCCGTACGGGCGAAGCAACCAGCCGGAAATGTCGAGCTTGGCCCTTAGATCATCCGGGTCGAGCGCCCTTAACTCGTCAAGAATGCCTGAAAACTCGCGGTCGGTTTCGGGAAATGGCTCAACCTGCGTTTCCAGCCCTTCGTTGAGATAATCCTCGATCATGCGCAGAAGTGTCGCATGATCGGCCTCTGAAGGCACCACGCCATACCGGGACAGGAGCCATTCGCGCTGGCGCTGCAATTCGGTGTTGTCGCCAGTCATTCCGGCGCATTCTCCCAACGGGTTGTTATTCTATTCGCAGCCTCGGGTGGGAGACACCTCACAGCGTCCTCCCACCCGGCGGCCCGATATCAAGCTGTGCGGAAGCGCGCCAGTTCCTCGCCCGTTTTCGCATCGTGTGCGTGGACCGTACAAACCAGGCAGCTGTCGTAGGAACGGCAGACATGTCCGACTTCAACCGGATCGGCAGTATTTGTAATCGGGGTGCCGATGAGTGCCTCCTCGATCGGTCCCAACTCGCCATTGCTCGCACGCGGGCCGACATTCCATGTGGTCGGAGCGATGATCTGGTAATTGTGGATCTTGCCATCGCGCACGTCGATCCAGTGGCACAAGGCGCCACGCGCAGCCTCGGTCGCGCCCCATCCCTGGCCATCGCGCTCAGTAGGCTTGATGTACCATTCATCGTTGAGACGGAACTCGCGCAGGATGCGTTCGGCTTCGCGGTATAGCTTGCACAGCTCATGCAGGCGGGCGAAGTGGCGCAGGTAGGTCGAAGCGCCGCCAAGCTTGCGATACATGTCGAGCACCAGTCCATCACTGTGTTGCCAGGCCTCGCCATGATCGCCACCAGCGATCAGCTGCCGCGCGAGCGGGCCGGCCTCAAGACGACCATGTTCGGCGTGGCGAACGGCAGTCGACCAGCTGTATTTGCCATCAGTATCGATGTCGTTTTTCGCGATTGGCATCGTCGTCCGGTCGAATGGGTGGATATCGTCCCCTTCGTTGTACCACGCGCGCTGCATGTCCTCGCGGACATTGCCCTGATCCATCAGCTTGAACGCGCCGCTGGCACCGTCGAACGTCCCCGATTTCATGATCACGGCGCTGTTGCGGCCTTCAATCGTGGGGTTGTTGTAACGGTCTTCATGCGGGAGATAGCCCCACGAGATGAACTTGCCGTGGCCAGTGCCATATTTCTCCAGTCCGATGTCGAGCGACATGCGGATAAACATGCCGAGATCGGAATTCGCGTGTTCCGGCCGCTCATCAAGCCACGCCATCAGTTGATCGTACGTGGTGATTTCCTCATAGCGCTCCATCGAGCAACCAAGGAACAACGGTTCGATCCAGTTGCGGCGGAAGTGCTCCAGGATCGACCAGGCGCGGGTCACGTCGGTCAGGGTCGGGGCGCACATCACGCCGCCAGGAACCATGAAGGAAGAATGCGGCCACTGCCCGCCAAGCAGGGCATAGATTTCTACCGGGCGGCCCGAAATGGTCACACCCGCTTCATAGGAGGTCCCTGTGAAGGGCGCATAGCGCTTCACCGCTTCTTCGTAGAACTTGGACTTCGCATAGTTCTGGTTGGTGTAGTCGATCATGAACAGACCATAGTGATGTCGCGGGATTGACTGGAGTGTTTCGACGATTTGCCCGAGATTGCGGGCAAGGATCGCGTTACGCGGAACGGTGGTACCCCAGGCGGAATCGAGTGCCCAGGCAGCACAGGACAGGTGCGAGGCACCGCAGATGCCGCAAGCACGAGGCGTAACGACAAGCCCGGCCTGTGGATCCTTGTTCTTGAGGATGACTTCGAAGCCGCGGAACATTTCCGCTTGCGTCCATGCATTGGTGACGATCCCGTTCTCGATGTCGACGCGGACATCAAGGTCGCCCTCCACCCGGCCAACGGGCGAAATGTCGAGGGTTTGTGTAGCTGCCATTGTAATTCTCCCGAAATTCTGTGTGCGGCGCGCTTCGCTGCGCGCCATGAACCCTCATGAATCAGACGACGAAGATATCCTCTTCGGCCCACGCCGGAGCCGCACCCTTGGCGGCAGCTGTGAGCTTGACGTAGCCGGTACGATCAACCCCTAGCGGCAGATCCTTCGGCACGCCCATCACAGTCTGGGTCTTGAAGACAGTTCCTGGGGCGAGATCGAAGAAGGGGAATTCCGGTTCCGTACAGCCAAGGCAGGGCATGCCAGCACGGGTCTTGGACGAAACGCGGTTCCACAGAATGCGGTTGCAGGGGCTGTGAGTCATCGGGCCGCGGCACCCCAGATCGTAATAGAGGCAGCCCTTGCGCTGACCGAAGGCCGTGGTCGAGACCTTGTAGGCGAAGTGCATGTTGCGGGTGCAGCCCGTCTGCGTGAAGCTGGAGAAGAAGGTCTTTGGCCGATGGAATTCGTCCAGCGTCAGGTCGCCCGCGCGGCCCGTGGCAACGGCGACAAGGATCTGCGTTACCCAGTCAGGGTGAGCGGGGCAGCCGGGAATATTGATGACCGGAAGGCCAGCCTGAGACGTGAAGCCTTCGCCCAGCGCTCCACCCTTGGCCCGCTTGAGGAACTGCAAGCCTTCGCTTTCAGACGGGTTCGGCGCCGTTGCCGGGATGCCGCCCCAGGTGGCGCAATCGCCGATTGCCACAACAAATTGCGCCTTGGCAGAAAGATCTGCCACCCAGTCTTTCATCGGGCGGCCACAGAAGCGATTCCATTCGCCGGTACCGTTGGGCGCATTGATGACGCTGCCTTCGAACACGAAAATGTCGAGCGGGATTTCGCCGGAAAGGCACTTTTCCATCATGACTTTGACATTCTCACCCAGCTCGAGGCCAAGCGAGGGATGCCAAAGGACATTGATGCCAAAATCCGTCACCAGATCGCATGCGCTGGGCTCCTCGGCATTAAGGAAGGACATGGTGTTGCCAGAGCACGCACCGCCTTGAAGCCACAACAGATTCGCCATTTCTCAGTCTCCCAACTTCCCGGCGGAGTGCCCGACCGGCCAAATGCCCCTGCGGGCTATGGGAGGACATTAAGCATGATTCGTGCCAGAAAAATAATAAAGCATTTTCAGTATTTTATGATGAAGCTCATATTTTCGGCGAAGAAAATGCAAAGAAACTTTGCACGCACTCCTTGAAACATTCTTTGCAGTCGGAGCCGCAGGAGGTGCGTATGCCAACCGTTCAGGCTAGCCGTGCCGGTTGCCGCAGACCGGGCATTCAACTTCGCCGAACGCCGAATACCAGATGCCTTTGCAGCGCCCGCACCAATGGCCATGCGCACCAGAAAGTCCTGCACCCGCTGTTCGCGTCAGTTTTGTCGAGCCGAGGTCTTGTGGCGCCTCTTGCCCCGGATAGGGCATGCGGGAAAAACGCAAGCGAACAACATTGTCCCGGTCTGCCATTTCACTGCCACTCCCGTTCCTGCTCCTGCTCCTGCATGAGACCAACGTCAGCCATCATGCAGACCGTAGCGCTTGATCTTGTTGGCCAGGCCCACGCGGGATAGCCCCAGCGCGTCGGCAGTCTTGCTCTGGTTCCAGCGAAAACGGGTGAGTGCACCTACCACGACCCGTTGCTCCAGACGCTCGACCATCTCCTTGAGTGTGCCGCCTTCCATTTCCGCCTGCTGGCCGACATCCGGGGCAACAACGAGATTATCAAACACGGCCGAAAGGTTACGCTCTGTAATGTAACCACCATTTTCAGCCAGCGCCACCGCGCGCCTGATCTCGCTTTCCAGTTCCCGGACATTGCCTGGATATTGATGAGCCTGCAGCCTGTCGAGCGCACTCTGCGTAATGCCAATTACCCTGCGGCCGACTACTCCGGCATATTTCTCGATGAAGAAATCTGTAAGAACAGGAATATCCTCCCGCCTGTCTCGCAGCGCCGGGATGCTCAGCGAAAAGCCTTTGAGACGATAATACAGGTCACGCCGAAATTCGCCTTTTTCGACCATTTCCAGAAGCGGCCGGTTCGACGCCGCAATGATCCGGACATTGGCATGCAACAACTTGTCCGACCCTAGCGGTTTAACCTCGCCATTCTGAAGGAAGCGCAGCAGGCTGACCTGGAAACTCGGCGAAACATCTGAAATTTCGTCAAGGAACACCGTTCCGCCATCTGCGGCACGGAACAGCCCAAGCCGGTCTGCGGTGGCTCCGGTGTAAGCCCCCCGCACATGTCCGAACAATTCGGAATGGAGCGTGGAATCCAGCATACCGCCGCAATTCTGTACATGGATCGGAGAATCGACACGTGTAGAGTTGAAATGGATCGCTCGCGCCAGCAGTTCCTTGCCCGTCCCGGTGTCGCCCTCGATGAGGACTGGCAGATCGGTAACCGCCGCCTTGCGCGCTTCAACGATCAAATCAGCCATCTTGGCGCTGGCATAAACGAGCTTCTCGAATTGCGAGTAACCGCCCTTGACTGACATATCCACGCGTTCCTCGAAGATCTGGTCATCGACCGAAATCTTCAGTTCACGCGAAAGAAGGCGATGGCGTCGCGAAAGTTCGTTCATTTCCAGGCTGCGCTTTACCATGAGCGCAATCTGATGAGGTGTTAGCGGCTTGAACAGATAGAGATAGGCGGCAGAGCGACGGACTGCCTCGCTGTCAGCTTCGTCGCGATTCTGCGAAGAGACCGCAATTCGACAAACCCCCGGATGTGACACGCGCGCGCGTGTCAGTATGTTGTCCTGGGCATCGTCCACCGTGTCGAGATCGCAAAGCAAGAGGTGTACTTCGATGTCGTTGAGCCGCTCCTGCGCGGCCTTGCCGTCCTCAGCTATGACCAGCCGGTAATCTGCTCGCTCCTTCAGCCCAGCTCGCGCCGCGCTGATCAGCGCATCGTCGCGCGAAACAACAAGGATCGTCAATTCCCCGGCCAAATGCACCTCCCAACATGCAGCGGACCGCAACTGCTACTGCCAGTCGCGACCGATGTGCAAGGAAAGTTTGCATTTCGCCTGCTAACTTAACAATGAAATGTGCTTGGAGGCTGGTAACAGGCGCTGTCGCTTGCGCAATTTCCGCGTGGATGCAGTTAATGGCCGCCCAGAACCCGCTTCTTGAGCGAATGGAGCGCAAACCACACGGATCCCAGGACCGGCAGCACCAGCAAAGCGATCGCAACTTCCGGATCAACCCAGTCAAAGTGATGGGACGCACCCTTTATGGCATACCCTAGCAGGCCGATGGCATAATAACTCACGGCCACTACTGAGAGGCCCTCGACGATCTGCTGCAAGCGCACTTGCATCGTCGTGCTGCGCTCCATCGATCGAAGCAGCTTCGCGTTCTGGTTCTCGATTCGCGTCTCGATGCGGGCGCGCAGCAGTTCGGAGATTTGGCGCGCACGCCGTGTCAGCTGGCGTTCGCGCTCAGTCAAGGCGGCGCAGGTGCGCGCTGCTGGCAGGAAGCGGCGTTCAGTGAAGTCGACGAGCGAAGCGAACCCACGGATCGGTTCCGGAGCAAGTTGTGCGAGCCTCTCTTCCACCAGACGCGAATAGGCTGCGGTAGCGTTCATGCGATAGCCGATTGACGTGGCAATGGTCGAAAGTTCCAGGCTGAGGTCAGACAATTGCGCCAGCAAATCATCGTCAGAGGCCACCGAGGACGTTACGGCCTTGGCAAGTGCGGCCAATTCGCGTTCGGCCGCGTCCAGCCTTGGCCAGGCCTCTTGTGCCACCGGCAGCCCCAAGAGCGCCTTGTTGCGGTAATTCCCAAGCTCCTGCAATTGCTGCAGTTGCCGGGTGAGATCACTCCGGTCGACTTCCCCGGCTGACACCACAAGGCGCCCCCGGCCATCGGGGTGAATGCGAAAATCCGACCAGATACGCACTCCCCCGGAGAGGCCGCATGACACAAGCTCGCTGCGATTGAAATCAACCGCCGGCAATGCCCTCTCGACTTCGGCTTCGTCGCCACCAACCCAGATCGATGTCGCGCGAATGATTGCGCCCGGCAGGGTTTCCGCCCAGTCAATGGCCTCGCCCACCGAAGAGTCCAGTCCGGGGTCGAGCAAAACTTCGATGGCGCGTTCCGGACAAAACACTGTCAGCGTCGAACCTTCGCTCTGTCGCTCCCATGTAAAGGAGACGTCGCCAAAGAGTGCACCTGACAGGTGGCGCGGATTCTCTTCATCCGATTGGCTTCCGCACAGAGCGGACAAGACTGAGCGCTCCGCCTCACGCTCGCCAGGCCCAACCTCAAGCACCCACTGGAACACTGCGACCGGCAGTTGCAACAGCGGCCAGCGACGCAAATGCATTTCGCTGACAACTTGCCGCCGCAACTCATGTTCTCGCATAGCCTCATTCCCCGCCAGTGGATTCCGGGCCAGACCTATTCAAACAAGCGCGAAGCCGCAATGCCGGTAAAATCGATCTCGGCTAGCTGCCATCGGACATGGCCGCAACAATGGGCAGCTATCCCTCGTTCACTCCCCAAAACCTGCCGTTCCGGACCGTCCAACAAAGTTGCCGCTTCAATCTTTGATCGGCCCATATGTCAACGGGTCCCTGGTCCAGGATGGACCGAGGTGGAAATCTTCGCTTGCCGACGGTACCGGGCCATCAGGTTGGGAGGCGACATAAGGAGGGCAGGGCGGCTCCACCTCTGCCTTCGTTCGCAGGACTTCGCCCATTGCACCCGCCCTTCCGCGGAGAATGCGGACCAGCCACGACAGGGACAGGAGCATAACGCCAGCTCCTCGCCCAGCGAGGCAGTAATAGAGGCAACGCTGGTAATCGTCGCAGTCCGCCGAAAGAATGCCTGCCAGCCTTACCTTTGCCCCGGGTGTCTTTCTCTGGACCGCCTCCAGCACCTCGAGCAGTTCCTGCGCCGCGTAGTAGGCGTCGAAGGGCTCGACGCCCAGGCTGGCATTTGCCACCATTCGCATGGTCGGCAAGATCTCCTCTTCGACGGCGGCATCCATCAAGGTGACCTCGGGATCGAATTTGCCAAGATCGAATGAGGTACGCATCGCTTTCTCCTTCGACACTCCGACTGCGTATGTGCCGGACCAAGGTCAATGAGCGATCGAAGGGGTCTTCGATGCAGTCCGAAGCGAGGGGGGGGCGGCCCTTTGGTGGACACCGTTTGCTCGACCTCCCGCCGCAGCGCACGCCGATGAAGGATCAGGCATCGACAAGCCGCATTCCCGGGCAGTCCTCGATCACCTGCGGCCGCCATTCGCCGCGATCGGGGTGCTTGATCCAGATCTGGTCGGGCTTGTACTCCTCGCCATCGAGGAATTTCTCGCGGAAGGCCTCCCAGGTCTGCGATTCTGACATCAGGCGTTCGCAGAAATGCACCTCGTCGCTGACGGCGATGAACAGGCGCCTGAGCAGGTCGGGCGCCTGGGACAGGTCCACCACGCAGCTGTCGAAGCGGGTGGCGAAACTGGCCATCTGGTCGCGCAACCTGTCGAGAATATCGCCGACGCTGTCATAGCAGGTGAGCGCCAGCAGCACCTCTTCTTCGCATGCATCATAGGGGTGCCGCTGTTCCCGCAGGTCCAACAGGCAGAGTCGCGGAAGGGCTTCCTGCCGTAGCCATACTCCAGCGGGCCATGCGCCGAAGATCAGCGATGCGTCACCCAGCGTCTCGAAACCACGACCGAGATTCTTGCGGCCGAGCATTTGGGTGTTGCCCAGATCGATGGCCAGAATTGCCTCCTTTGCACGCAGCTTGTCGGCGATGATTTCGGTGGCAACGCTGGTAACACCGGTGCCGCCGGCAATGCTCTGGACTGAGATTATGCGCATTTGTTGATCCTCCTCGTGAATGTGGACTTGTGGGGATGTGTAATTGTGGGTCTGTGGGCGTCAGAGGCCGAAAGTGCAGATCGCGTAGCCGGGCGGCGCGAGGCGCTCGATCCGCGACCAGAAGGTGCTTTCCCCATTGGGCGCACGCCGGTTGGTCGGCACCGCAATCTCTGCCATGGGGCCGCGAACCTCGATCACCGTGCCGCAGTTGCTTTCGTCGCCGATCGCCAGGTTCCGCTGGAACTCCGCGATCCGCTCGCTCGCTGCCTCGAACCGCTCTTCGACCGCGGCAATCCGGCGCTCTTCCTCGTCGACGACCGCAGCGGCATCGGCAACGGTCGGCAGTCGATCCGGGTGAAACAGGTAAATCGCCGTGGTGTTGGACAGGCCGCCGAACAAACGCCCCATCACCTGGCTCCCGATATCGCCGGACCGTGAAATCTCCGAATTATCCATCAGGAGAGACACGAACCCCACCAGCGGCTCGCCTCCGCTGCCGTCGCAGATCGCCACTTCACCGCGCCATTGATGACGATACCCGGTGGGTCGGGTCAGGTGGGCAATGACGCGGTTGCGGAACATCCCGGTCCGCAGGTCATCGGCCGGGACGATGGTGCCACCGTGAGCCTCGCAACTTTCTGAGAAGACCTGCTGGCTACGGCGCGTGACAATCATGGCGTCGGTATTGCCGCGCTCCTTGAAGAGGGCATAGCGTGGGAGGTACGCCAAGCAACGCTAAGGACGAACAATACCGGAACGGCGTGCAAGGGCATCACCTGCGGAGGCCGATGATGCCCAGCTCTTGCCACATCCACGTAAAATCATAGGTAGCCATTGGCTCGCCGACCCCGGATTTTGCTGCGCCATTCTCTATATATTTGAGCCAGTCGGCCACTTTCGCCCGGCCAGCCTTCGTGCGGGCCAGAGCGCGCGGCGTCTTGTTGCCAAGGGCAGGCACCGCTTCATCAAGCGTTTTGGTATATTCGCGTGTCAGCATATCATGAACGATGCGCTCCATTTCGTCCGGCGGGATATCGAGCGGCTCTTCCTGCGGAGCGCGGGCGGCGTCATCAGCCATGAACTGGGCCAGAGTCCGGATTTCGGTCATAGGTGTGCTCACGCAATCACCAAGCCATTCGCCCATTTGCGCAATCGCTTTCTCCGCACGGGCGGCACTATTGACCTCAACGATCAGTTTGCGTCCCGCCAACTCGACATTGGCGAAGACGGGTGTGCCGTCCTCCATGGTCGTCACAAAAGCCTGCCCGCCTTTGGCCGTTCGTGGTTTTCTCTCCTTCGTCACCGGCACCAGCCAGTTCCAGAATGTGTCGCTGGCAGGCTCCAGCCATTGTGCCGCGTTCAGCCTGCGAACCACGCTCTTGCCGATCACGCCCTTGGCCAGGGGGAAGACGATGCGGTGGAACACAAGATCATCGCCATCGGCGTTGACCATATCCGGCATGGTGCCAGGCATGGCTTTGCCCAGACAATCGAGCAGCCACATGTTCGTGAACATCGGGCCTGATGCCCGTAAAATAGCATCCCGGTCGGTCTGGTTTAGTTCGGAGGTGTCCTTTGCATCGTCCGCAAGCCGGCCAAACGCGTCGATCAGTTGTAGGGCGCCATCAGCGCTGAACGGCAACAGCGCGCCCGAGATGCCATGGCGACCGTTCACATCGACAACCCGTGCAGCGATCTTGTCCCAGTTGACGAGGGTCTGTGTCGCGCCGTGTTCGCGGACCGTGACTGGCGCAACATCCCGCAACAGATCACGCAAGGTCATCGACTGACCGGGGACGACCTCGCTAACCTCATAGAGCGACATCATCGTATCCCGCAGCGCGCGCATATAGGCCTTGTTCGGCGCCTTCTCGTTCCAGCCTCGGCGCTTGAGATAGTCATCGACCAGATTGCGACCGTCAGGTTCCAGTTCCTGTGTCAGCAGATCTTCAAAGGCGCAGCCCCATAGCGGCCCTTGCCAATGATCACCGATGATCTCGAATATGGCGTCGGGTTCGAGGCCGGTCGCTTCACATGCCGGACCGAGATGCGCGGACAGCATTTCATCCATCGCCTCGTCCCACGGAGCACGATCCGCATATTTCATCAGCCCGGACAGATCGTGAGCAGATTTCAATCTGGACATTCAGGCAGGCCTTTCCACGCCAAGGCGGCGCATTTCGCGATAGATGGTGGATCTGCCGATGCCGAGTTGCCGTGCTGCCTCTGTCGGCGAGATACGGGCTTCGACCAGTTTGATGGCCGCATCCACCTTGGACATGTCGAGCGGCTGACGGCCAGGCTGCTTGCCCTTGGCGCGTGCAGCGGCGATCCCATCGCGGGTCCGCTCAGAGATTAGCCGCCGCTCGAAATGGGCGATAGCTCCGAACACATGGAAGATGAGTTCGCCGGCGGCCGACGAGGTGTCGATTTTTTCCTCAAGACTCAGGAGGGCGATGCCTTGGCTGCGCAAAGTTTCGACTGTGGCGAGCAGTTCAGTCAGCGAACGCCCAAGCCGATCGAGGCGGACCACGGCGAGCGTGTCACCCTTGCGGGCATAGGCGATCAGTTCGGCCAGTCCAGGCCGCTCCATGCTTTTTCCCGATATTACATCGGTGAACACCTTGATGGCGCCGGCATTCTCCAGTCGCATGGTCTGGCCCGCCACATCCTGATCGCCGGTGCTGACGCGGGCGTAGCCCAGAATGCCGCCCATCTATCGTGTCTCCCAAACGGTCGTTCTGTGGACGCTCTGAAGGGCGACCGCTTCACCCCGCCCATAGCCGTCCACATACTATGTCTCTTTACTCATGGCTGTCCATAGGCGCAGTTGACCTTTTGTGGACGGGAATCGGCATGACGAAGCGCAAGCATCAACTCCTGACCGAGAGCGAGCGCAATCAGATCCTTGCCATCCCGACCGATCGCGACCACTTGGCTCGGCTCTACACCTTCGAGCCTGCGGACATCGAGATCATCGGCGCGCGACGGGAACGACGGAACCAGTTGGGCGTCGCGCTGCAACTCGCGCTCTTGCGCCACCCGGGCATCACACTGGCGCAGTTGATACAGAACAGGGGAGCGATGCCCCATGATCTCGCCGCCTTCGTCGCAGAACAGCTTGGCCTGCGCGTCACGGATCTGGCTGACTATGCGGCGAGGGACCAGACCATGACGGACCATGCTCGCGAGCTAGCCGCGCGCTTGGGACTGCGAGGGCCGACGCGTGCCGATATTCCGTTCATGATCGAAGCGGCCACGAAAACGGCATGGGCGACCGACAAGGGGATGACGATAGCGACCGGTGTTGTCACCGCCCTTCGTGAGGCCCGGATTCTGCTGCCGTCCATCTCCACCATCGAGCGTGCCAGCAGCGCGGGGCGCGCGCGTGCCCGCAAGCAAGCCGCCTATGCCCTGATCGACGATCTCAGCGCTGAACAGGTCCACGCCCTCGACCAGCTCTTTGACGACGCCGGGGGCATGAGCCAGCTCGCTTCGCTCAAGACCATTCCCATCGCGGCAAGGCCCGATCATATCCGCCAGATTCTCGACCGCCTGCGGCAAGTGCGGAAGATCGGCATCTCCCCGGACGTGGCTGGCCGCATCCACGCGGACCGCTTCCGGCAATATGTCCGGGAAGGCCGTGCATCGCCTGCCTATATGATCGAGCGATACGTTCCCTCCCGGCGGCGCGCCACGCTGGTTGCCTTCCTGCTCGATCTTGAAGAGCAGCTGACCGACAGCGCTCTGGAGATGGCGGACAAGCTGATCGGCAGCATCTTCACCCGCGCGAAGAATGCCCAGGCGCGTAGCTATGCCGCCACATCGAAGAACGTGGCGCGGCTGATGCTGATCTTTCGCAGAACGATCGATGCGCTGACCGATGCGGTCGATACTGGCGAAGATCCAATTGAGGTCCTGGACGCATCGGTCGGGTGGAACACCCTGATGAAGGCGAGGCCGGAAGTGGCGAGCATCGCGGAAACCGCCAACCTCGATCCGCTGACGGTCGCGGCCGACCGCTATGCGACGTTACGCAAGTTCGCCCCCGACCTGCTTGAGACGCTCCAGTTCAGGGCCGGAAAGGGCAGTGCGAAAACGATCGCTGCCATCGAAATGCTGCGCGACCTCAACAGGTCGGGCAAACGCGATCTTCCTACCGACGCTCCGATGCCCTTCCGTAAAGAATGGCGAAAAATCGTCGTTGGCGATAACGGCAAGATCAACCGGCGGCTCTGGGAAATCGCAACGATCGCGCATCTGCGCAACAAGTTGCGTTCGGGGGATGTCTGGGTGGAGCGATCGGCGGGATACCGCCAGTTCGACAGCTACCTGCTCAGCGAACCGAAGGCGAAGCCAATCGTGTCGGCTCTTGGTCTGCCACCCACAGCCAGCGAATGGCTCGAACAACGGGGCCGCGAACTGGACTGGCGACTGAAGAAATTTGCCCAGCGCCTGAAGCGCGACGCTCTGGAGGGTGTGCGGTTCCGCGACGGCCGCCTCCAGATATCCCCGGTTCGCACGATCGCGATGCCCGATGCCGAAGCGCTGGCTGACCGGCTCGATGCGATGATGCCCCGCATCCGCATCACCGAGCTGCTGCATGAAGTGGCGCAGGAAACCGGCTTTCTTGCTGCATTCACGAACCTGCGCACCGGCGAAGCGTGCCCCAACGAAAACGCGCTGCTCGCCACCATCCTTGCGGATGCCACCAATCTCGGCCTGTCGCGCATGGCTGCCGCGAGCCAGGGCGTGACGCGCGACCAGCTCCTGTGGACCCATGACGCCTATATCCGCGACGACAGCTACTGCGCGGCGCTGGCCGTGCTCATCAACGCGCATCACCGCCTGCCATTCTCGCGCGTATGGGGCGACGGCACAACGTCCAGTTCCGATGGCCAGTTCTTCAGGGGCGCGAAGCGCGGTGCATCGGGCGGCGATATCAACGCCCGCTATGGCGTCGATCATGGCTTCAGCTTCTACACTCATGTTTCCGACCAGCGTGCGCCTTACCACGTCAACGTGATCTCTGCCGCGACGCATGAGGCACCCTATGTTCTCGACGGCCTCACCAGCCACGGCACCGATCTGAAAATCGTCGAGCATTACACCGACACTGGCGGGGCGACCGATCATGTCTTCGCCCTGTGCGCGATGCTGGGATTTCGCTTCTGCCCGCGCCTGCGCGACTTTCCAGACCGGCGCCTCGCGCCGATCGCGCCGGTTAAGGCCTATCCGGCCATCGCCCCGCTAATGGGCAAGCGTATCCGCACCGACATCATCGCTGAACAATGGGATGACGTGCTGCGCCTCGTCGGCTCGATCAAGGCCGGCCATGTCGCGCCATCGGTCATGCTGCGAAAGCTCGCCGCGTACGAACGGCAGAACCAACTCGACGTCGCGCTACAGGAAATCGGCAAGATCGAGCGAACCCTGTTCATGCTGGACTGGCTGGAAAATCCCGATCTGCGCCAGCGATGCCATGCTGGTCTCAACAACAGCGAACAACGCCATGCCCTGACGCAGGCAATCTACACCTTCCGCCAAGGCCGGATCATCGACCGCAGCCATGAGGCGCAACAATATCGGGCATCCGGCCTCAATCTAGTCATCGCCGCGATCGTCTACTGGAACACGATCTACATGGATGCTGCCGCCCAGCATCTACGATCAACCTCGGTCGCGGTGCCTGATTATCTGCTCGCCCATACGTCCCCCGTGGGTTGGGAGCATATTGCCTTCTCCGGCGATTTCCTCTGGGATCGCGCAGCCGCTTCCGCTGGCCGCAAGGCCCTCAATCTCCCGCCGGATAGCCGCGTCGCATAAGCGTTCGCTGATTGTTCGCCCTTAGCGTTGTTTAGCGTACCATCCACGCTATGCCCTCTAGTAGCGATAGGGAAGAAACTTGCCCGACATTCCGATCTTCACTCGATCACCTTTTGGATTCGGCTCACGCTCGAACGTGATGTCGAAATCGATTGCGGACATAATGCCGTCGCCGAACTCGTCCTCGATGAGTGCCTTCCACGCGGGGCCGTTGACCATCACCATTTCATAGAAGCGATATATCAGGGGGTCCGTCGGCGGCATGGGCATGCCTCGATATGGCACCTCGTTCAGCATACGCTCTTCTGCCTCCGACAGGCCGAACAGCGCCGCAGCCTTCTTCGCGAGCGGTTTGATCAGCTTCATCTGCCCGAGCAAAGCGCCGATGATCAGCACCTCGGACACACCACCGATCTCTCCGGTGATGTGTTTCCACGACCAGCCTCGCTCGCGCTTGATGTCCAATATCTTTTCGGTCAGTTCCTCACGCCTCATCGATCCGTTCTCCTTCTTTGATGATCGCTAACGGGATGCGGTCCCGGCAATGCCGGGACCACAGGGACATGTGCGCAGGTGCGGGCGTCTCAGCCCTTCAGTTGTGAGACGGTTTCCGCGGTCGTCCAAAGGCCGTGCGCGAGGAACCGGAAATTCACCAGGGCGGCGAGGTAGCCGTCGCCCTCCGGAACGCGAGGGCCGGCTGTCGCATCGCGAACGACCACCACTTCGAAGCCCTGTTCGATCAGTTCCCGCAAATGCGCTTCAATGCACAGATTGGCGGCCATGCCGGCCAGGATGACTTGTGACACACCTTGTTTGCGCAGTTGGAGAATGAGGTCGTTCGTCTCGGGGCCGTAGACCTTGTGCGGCGAGGCAATGATGGTTTTGCCGTCGTGGATGTACTTTTTGTAGTCTTCGAGGAAATCCGCGCCCGATCCCTCGAATTCCTCCACGGTAAACTGGCCTTTGCGACCAAACATGTTGATCGCATGCATGGTCTTTTCCAGTGGACCGCCAAACTGCCAATGATGGTCACATGGATAGTAGAAGTGGGGCGAGATGGCGACGGTGATATCCGCTGCCTTCGCGGCTTCGAACAGTTGGCCGATGTGCGACACGGTGTTGTTCTCGACAACGCTCTCGCCGAAGAACGGCCAGCTCACACCGCTGGGATGTAAGAAGTCGTTCTGCGGATCGATCACCACGAGGGCAGCTCGCTTCAGGTCGAGCTGAAACGTGCTTTTTGGAAGCACCGGATTTTCGGGATCTGCGTAGAGTTCAGTCATGATCTTCTCCTTTCAGAAGAGGAAGGCGCCATCTGCTGGCGACGTATTAAAGTGACTGGTCGTCTATTAATACGACACGATTTTCACGCGAGGAGCCGAGGCAGGGCAACAGTGCCAAATCGCCTCAGAGCTCTTCCGCTTTGCTCGACCTTGGCCACCATCACCGCGCCCTCGAAGGCCTCGATGAGCGTCGCCGCAAGGTCCTGGGGTTCGCGCGCGAGGGGAAGCTCTCCCGCTTCGCTCGCGGCCGACAGGCACTTTGCAAGGGCGGCTGTCCAAGTCCTCAGGAGAGCTTTCAGCTTTGATCGTGCAATCGAGCTCTGCGCCGCAAGCTCAAGCGCGAGATTGCCGATCAGACAGCCAAACGTGAATTTCTGTCGCTCATGATACTCAATCAACTCCGAAAAGTGTCTCTCGACGCGCTTTAACGGGCTAACGAAATCGTCTTCCAGGATGGACACGTAATTGGATTCGATTGCGCGCCAGTATTCATCGAGTATCGCTGCCGCGAACGCATCCTTGCTTTCGAAGTAATTGTAAAACGATCCCTTCGGAACTCCGGCAGCGGCAGTAATATCCTGCACGCCACAGCCGTTGAAGCCAAGGCGATGGATGATTTCTGCGCCTTTTTCGATGAGGCGCGAACGAACTTCTGGATTCGGTGGACGTGGCATGACGTTAATAAATGACCAGTCATCTCGTTATGTCAACCGTTGAATGGCCTCTAGGACCGTTGAGGACCGCCGCTGGTGCGTTTTTGCGATCGATGCGCTAAGGTCCAGCAGACGCTTAAGCGCGGGATTGACGTTGTTTGTCGACCAAACAACGCTTGAGTTGAACACCTCGCCCCCTTCGGCAAGCGGAACGAAGATGACCGCGGGATAGGAGGCGCCCTGAGTGGAGGTCGCAGCCAAGGTCACGCCGAATCCCATGCCCACCATGTTGAGGAGGTTCTCGCGGCCAACCCGCTGCACCGAGATCCGCGGATGAAAACCCAAACCGGAAAGCTGCCGCACGATGATCGCCTCGACCTCAGGCCCGTGAACGTCCGCTGCGACAAGGAATGTCTCGTCGCGGAGATCCTCCCAATTGACGCCGACGCGTGCCGCCATGGAATGGTGCTTTGAAACTGCGACGTATAGAGGTTCACCCCAGAGATGCATCGCCTGGCAACCGGGAAGACGCGGCTCGCCGGGAATGAATGCCGCGTCGAGCCGACCGCTTAGCACGCCGGCGGCAGTCGCCTGCGCCGTCGCCTCTTCGATCTTTATATCGATGTTCGGAAACCGGAAATGGAACGCCTCGAGCACGTCGGCCAAGAAACCGCTGGCGAGCGAGGCCATCAGCCCGATTTTCAACTCCCCAATCTGGCCTCGTTTCTCCATGCTTAGGCTGCTGACAGCTTGGCGAATGTGTTCAGCGCCAAATGCAGCCTCCCGTATGAAGCGCTCGCCGGCTGGCGTCGGCCGCACTCCGCTCCTGCTGCGTTCGAAGAGCGGCACGCCCACCCTGCGTTCGAGCAACTGAATTCGACGGCTGACCGTCGACTGCGAGAGATTCATCGCATCGGCCGCACGGCGGAAACTTCCGTGTTCCGCAACCAGAATCGCGTAGCGGAGAAAGCGGAGGTCAAGAGCCAAGTCAGGCATGTCCCCCTCCGCCTGCCCGCCGATGCAGTGGCCGGCCGACGCTCAGCCGCGACCTGCGCAACAGGGAATGACTGCGCATTTCCGCCGCCGCGAACCGCGGGACGGCGCCAATTATGCGGCTACGATGCTCGTGGAGAAGCGACACTCGCATAGAGAAAACACTACTCAGAAAGATCAGGCCCGAACATCGCCCGCATCTGTGCCAAATAATGTTCCTCCGAGGTCATCCATCGCAATTGTGCGAACAACGCGGTATCGGGGCCCGCCGGAAAGCGCAGCCGATCGCCCTCCTCCGTCGCAGCAGCGAAAACAGCCTCGGAGACTTCGCTCACACTCGTGAACGCGGTTGGATAGTCTTGCAACTTGGCGAAATAGCGTTGCGCAAAGGCGTCGTATGGCGGTGGTGTCAGTCCCTCAATGCGATTGGCGCTGTTCGTTCTGAAATTGGTCGTTGGTGCAAGGCCTGGTTCTACGATCCGCGCCCGGATGCCAACCAGGCCCAATTCATACGAAAGCGCCTCAGTGAACCCTTCAACAGCACACTTGCTGGCCGTATACACGGCAACGAACGGCATCGGGGCGATCGCCGTGCTGGAGGTCACATTGATTATCACACCACCCGCATGCTGGCGCATATGCGGGATTGCCGCTCGGCAGACCGCCATCACCCCGAAAGTGTTTGTTTCAAACATCTCCCGAATTACGGTGTCAGGCGTAAACTCGAACGCGGAAAGCAAGCCGATGCCCGCGTTGTTGACCAGCACATCAATCCGTCCAAAGGCGGCGACGGCATCGGCGAGAGCCTTAGAAATGCTTTCAGCGCTGGTCACATCCAGCGGCAGGACTTTCAGCCGGTCCCCGGGCTTGTCGAACACGCTTTCGTCAGGCGCCCGCATTGTCGCAACGACGTTCCAACCTTGATCGAGAAAGAGCTGTGCGGTCGCCTTCCCATAGCCTGAGGAAGTTCCGGTAATCAGTATAATGTGGAGCTCCACATTAGACATATTCGCGTGGCGACAGGTCGATTTCGAGGTCTGCCCGCTCGTCGGGGCTGAGCTCCCCGAGGCGACGGTTGAGGATCGATTCCGCGGTCGTGACGAGCTGCAGCACCACCGATTTGCCATCGGCGAGGTGTTCCTCGACCGCGGCGATGACGGTCGGCATCTTCAGGCTGAGAAGGACCTGGCCGAAGAAGCGCTGCTTGGTCGACTCGAAGCGCGAGCGGGCGGACGCCTTGGCGCCGCTGTTGAGCGTCGCGTTCTCGAGGGAGTCGACGACGGCGGTCAGCTCCAGCGCCTGTTCCATGTTGCGGTGGATGATGCCCCAGGCATCCGCATAGGTGTCGTAGATCCTGATCTGGTCGGGTGTCAGCGCATGCTTGAGGATGTCGTACTCGACGCCGGCGAAGCTGAGCGCGCGCGCCATGTAGAGGCCGGTCGCCTTGAGGTCGCGAGCGACGAGCTCCATGGCGGCGATCCCGCCCTTGCGGATGCCGCTGATGAACTGCTCGCGGTCGGCGAAGGCGGTCTCCGGTCCCCAGAGGCCGAGCCGGACGGCGTAGGCGAGATTGTTGACGTCGGAGGCTCCGGTCGCCGAGGCGTAGAGCACGCGCGCGCCGGGCAGGTTATTCTGGAGCAGCACCCCGCAGATGCCCTGCTGGGAACCCTTTTTCGCGCCGAGAGCGCCCTCCCCGCCTGCGACGCCGCCCATTTCGTGTGCCTCGTCGAAGGCGATGACACCGTCGAAGTCTTCGCGTGCCCAATCGATGAGCTGCTTGAGCCGGGTGTGATCACCCCGAGCAGAGCGGAGCGCCGGATAGGTGACGAAGATCACGCCCTGGTCGAGCTTGACCACCTCGTCGATCTTCCAGCTGGTAAGGGGCTGGATGTCAGCCGTCATGCCGCCCAGCGCGGTCCAGTCCCGTCGGGCATCCTCGAGGAGGGGCTCGTTCTTGGTGATCCAGATGTGGCGGCGGCGGCCCTGCAGCCAGTTGTCGAGGATGCAGGCGGCGATCTGCCGGCCCTTCCCCGCCCCGGTCCCGTCGCCCAAGAAGAAACCCTTGCGATACTCGCGGCCGTCCTCGGACAGGTCCAGTCCGACGCCCTCCTTGCTCGGGCGGAACCGGCCCGGGATCATCTGGGTCCAAGCATCGCCGGCGTAGACGACTGTTTCGAGCTGCGAGGCCGACAGCAGACGCTCGGCAACCGTCCGCTCGGGCAAGCGCGGGACATGATGGGGGATTGGCGCGGGGATCGAGCCCATGGCCACGGACTCGACCAGTGCGGTCGGATGCTCGCCGGCGGTGGTGAACACGAGGCGGCTCGGCCGATAGGGCAGGTAGACGCCCGTCTGTCCGAGAAGCGGCGCCGGGGTTTCCAGCGGCGTGAAATCGACGGGGAGAACCTCGTTGCGGACGGGGGCATGATAGGCGCGCGGTTCGGCAGGGCGCGTGCTCTTCACGGCACGGAACAGTGAGGTCGTGCCGGTCTTCCGGACAGGAGCCATTGGCACGTCCGTTTTCGGCTTCAGCCGGTCGACGATCGTCACCGCGTCGAGGATCTCGGCGACCGACGAGCGCTGGATCGTCGAGGGGATCGTCGTGCCCGGTGCCTTGTCGATGACGTAGAGGCGGACCGCGATCGAGGTGCCGTGCTTCGTGTAGCACTTTTCGAGGCGGATCGAGGTTCGGACCGCGACATCGCGCAGCGTGGAGTCGAACAGGTCACGCAGACGCGCGCTGGGGCCGAACCAGTCGGGCATGATCGCGACAAGCCGTCCTCCGGTGCGCAGGCGGCGCAAGGCTGCCTGTAGGTGGCGCACGGCCGCGAAGTCGTCGGCGCCGCGGCCGAGCGAGCGCGAGAACGGCGGGTTCATCAGGACCAGCGTGGGACGCTCGGACGATGCCATCAGCGACGTCAGCGCTGCGCCGTCGTAGCCGGTGATCGGCGCGCCGGGAAAGCTGTGGGCGAGCCGTGCCCGTCGAGCCGGGTCGAGTTCGTTCAGCTGAAGCGTGACGTCCTGGCGCAGCTGCGCGACGAGCAGGCCGTTGCCGGCGCTGGGTTCGAGGACGACGTCGCCTTCCTGTGCGTTCGCCAGGAGCACGGCCAGAGCGGCGATGTCTGCCGGTGTCGAGAACTGCTGCCATTCGAGCTGCTCCTCGCTCCGGACAGTCTGGGTGGGTAGCGCCGCCATGAGCCGGATGGCGTGGGCAACATCGGGCAAGGCGTGGAGCGCGTGGGGGACCGTCCGCAGGTGGACGGCGAGCGCGTGCTCCAGCACCTCGAAGCTCTCGCGCTGGGTCCAGCATCCCTGCGCGTCGGTGCCGCCATAGGCCTTCGTCATGGCCTCATTGAGGGCGGCCCGCGTGATGCTGTCGCCGGCGCGGAGTCGATCCTGCAGCAGGAGCGCGGCGCTTCGGTCGGCGTTCTCGGCCGTCGAGAATAGGTCGGTCATGGGGGTCTCCTGGATCGGCCGCCCAAACGGCAGCATCATCCACTCGACCCCCCTCCCCTTTCCTGCTCGCGATCGAGGACGATCGCCCAGTCCTTGATGCGCCCTGGTGGTGGCGCTCGCCGGATGTTGAGCCGGGGACGTGCATAGTGAGCCTCTGCGCGTACGGCAGCGGCTTCGCCCTCCGGATCGTTATCCTGTGCGAGTAGAAGATTGGCGAGCGCCGACGGCAGGCCGAGATGATCGAACCGTCGAGCGCCGAGGGTCGCCCAGCAGGGCACGCCATGCAGGATCGTGAAGGCCGCGGCCGTCTCGAACCCCTCCGCGATCGCGAGCGTGTCACCTTGCAGCGGTCGTCCCTGCCACGCCCCCTGCCCCGGTTGTCCAAGCATGACCTTGCACTCGTAGTCCGCGGTTGCCGGGTCGAGGAAGATGCGCTGGAAGGCGACGAGCCGATGTCCCTCCCTCACGCCGACCAATAGGGCGGGCTTGAAAACGGTACGTCCCTTGGGTCCGAGCGGGCATCGCGGATGGAAGCGGAGATCGGCCGGTCCTGCGACGATGTGGCGTCGCTGCAAGTAGCGCTCGCCGAGCGTCTGCATGACGTCGCGGGCCTGTTCCCAGAGACGTTCGACGTTCCCGGTTCCGCGGCGTATGTCGGCCTTCGGGGGCTCGAAACGCCTCGTCACCGGGATGCGACGAATCTCGCGCAGGACGTCCTCTGCCTCGCAGCCCGCAAAGCACGTCACGAGGATGCCGCGATCTCCCTGGCGTAGCGACAGGCTCGGGGTCCGATCGACGTGGGCTGGGCATCGGCATGTCGCAACATAGCCGTGCCAAACTCCACCGAGCGAGCCGACGATGTCGACGAGTTCCTGGCTTGGTTTCAATGCGGTATAGGGCATCTTTTCTGCTCCTTCGCTATTCTGCACCCCCTCCCCTCGCTCCGGCCAGTGGTAGACTATGGTACCAAGAGAAGGCCTAAGCATCGCAGCTGAACCGCTCGGAATGCTCGGCATGCCCGAGCGGTGCATAGCGGTGGCTACCATATTCTAGCGTAGCGCTGCCATGCGGTGGCTGGGGTGGCATAGCCCTGCGTAGCATTTAGTACGCCTTAGTAGCGTATCCTATCCATGCCCTGCCATGTATAGCGTTGCCAAGCGATGTGTGGTCTGGCATGGCGTAGTCAGGGCGGGCAATCTCCCCGCCTGTCGTGTGAAGGCTGCGCCAGTGTAGCGCAGCGATGACGAGGAAGGCTGGAGCATGCCAGTAATCAGCTTTGCAAGCCCCAAGGGCGGGGTAGGTAAGAGCACGTCGGCGTTGGTGCTCGCCAGCGGTCTCAGCCAAGCCGGGGCCTCGGTGACTGTCATCGACGGCGACCCGAACCGAACGCTTGAGACGTGGGCGAGCGAGACGTCTGATCCTGGATTCGAGTGCCGGACACTCCCGTCAGACAACGCGATCATCGACGAGATCGAGGAGGCGGCAGCCTCCAGCCAGTTCGTCATCGTCGATCTGGAAGGAACCGCGAACTTGGCCATGTCTCGCGCGATTTCGCGGACCGACTTGGTCATCATCCCGCTGCAGGCGTCGCCGGTCGACGCACGACAGGCGAGCCGGGCGATCAAGCTGGTGGTGGATGAGGGGAGGGCGCTTCGCCGCGAGATCCCGTATCGCATGCTGTTTACGCGCGTGAACCCTGCGATCGCGACGCGCGACGAGAAGGAAATCAGGTCGCAGTTTCGGGGCGCGGGTATCCCGACCTTCGAGACCGCTCTGAACGATCGCGCGGGGTTTCGCGCGATGTTCACACACTACCGCTCGCTCTGGAGCCTCGGCGACGATCAGGCGACCGGGCTGGACAAGGCGCGCATCAATGCCACCGCCTTCGTGCAGGAGGTCGTGACGGAAATCAGACGGCAGAACGCTGTCGTGGAGCAGACGGCATGAGCAACGGCATCAAACTTGGGCTGGACGATCTCTCGGACATCCGGCCGAACACCCGGGCTGAACGCAGCCGAACGGATCAGCGCCGAGACGCGGCTGCGGTAGATGACATCGGGCGCGAACACGGGTTCTCCAAGCCGTCCGCGCCTGCGGCATTGCCGCGCCGGCAGAAGTCGGCTTATGCGGGCGAGCAGCTCCACCAGGTCAGCGTCAAAGGCCCGGTGAGCGTGATGGGGCGCTTCGTCGAATACTGCGACCGGGAGCGGCTGCCTTACTGGCAGGCCATCGAGAAGCTGATGGACCTGGCTGAGGGAGAGGAACGCTAGGCGGCGGGCAGCGACGCCACCACTTCGCCGATCAGGTAGAAGGCGTCCGGAAGTGCGAAGAAGGCGTCGACGCGCGCGTTCTCGTCATCGGGTGCCTCTGTGCTTCCGAGCAAGGCTGACCAGCGATCGTCCACGAACCCCAGCAGCGCCGCCCATGCGGAGCCGTGGTCCGGGTGGACCGACAGTTCGTCTTTGTCGCCGAAGGTGATCATCAAGAGGTGTAGCGACATCGCAAGCTCCTGCGAGCTGCGCCGGGACCGGAGCCTCGGCGGGTGAGGGCAGGGGCCGCGGGACGCAACTCCCGCTTGCCCGATCCTCTCGATCCCTCTCACCTCTTTTATGATTCTGCGCTCAGCGCAGAAGAACCGATGCTACTTGCGAATAGTTGCGCGGATGTATCCGGTCCCGCGTCTCAAAACGGTTCAAGTCGACCGTCTCGTCCCCGAAGCGAGCGGCAACCGAGCTGACAGTATAAGCCTGGGGTCTTGCATAAGGCAGCAGCCAAATGACTCGGCGAAAGCAGAGGCTGGTGCGGATCTTCGTGAGTTTGGTCGCGAGGGCGGCGCCGGCCGGGTCGTTTGATCCCATGGCGAAAACACAGGCGCCATAGTCTTTGCCCGTTTTCCTCCAGGTGAGGATCTGCGCCGCTGTAGCACGCTCGACGGCCTGCACGTCGCATTGCTGGGCATAGCGCCGGTTGATCGCCTGACCGGCACCGACGCCGGTGCTGTCGCCCAAGATAAGGCACTCGAACATAGGAGGCTCCCGCTCGCCTAGATTGTACGACGGGATGGTGCGTCAGGCCAAGCGAAGAACGGCGTCAGCTGAGCGCCTCCTGCAGCTCGGAAAGGTCGGCGTCGATGATGGCGTAGAGATCGTCGCTGTTGTTGCGGAAGAACTGGTCCGCGCGCGCCTCGGGCTCGATAGGGGAGGGGGCTCGGCCGAACCGGCGTTCCCAGCGTCGGTCTACGAACTCCATCAGCTGCCGCCACGCCTGCGCTTCGGTCGCGTGGAGCGTGACCTTCCGAACGCCCTCGAAGATGATGACGAGGACGACGACGCCGGGGTTCATCAACAAACCGCCTCGGCAGCTCGGCGTGCGGACGTGGGTCGGCGATCCGATCGGCAGGACGTGCGAAGCCGTTTATCGACCATTAGCTTGCGGTATGCGAGGAACTTGCGTCACTTTCGTTGCGGTGGGGGGTTAAGCATATCCTCACCATGCTGTTGTAAACAGATAGGGTCCGTTCGGAACCGGCCAAGGGTCGGAGACATTAATCACCCGAGGCGGGCTACGAGGCTGATCATGGCGCACCTGACCCAAGTCGAGTTGATCAACTGGATAGCACTCTACACCGCCACGGGGCTGTGCTGCGCGATCGCGATGGTCCTCTCCGTCTCGGTCGCCGGAATCCGTCTGTATCGCGAGCGGTCCTGGGAGGAGATGCGGTCCGTGCGTGGCGCCGTGCTGTTCCTGCCGAAGACCTGGTGGCGCTGGCAGAAGCTCTACCTTCTGTCGACCCCTGTGACGCTCGGGATCGTGGTCTCGTTCGGCATGAGCCTGAGCTGGAACTGAGCCTCAGAGATCGAGAGCACTCGCGATCAGATCGCCCACGCGGTCCTTCTCGACATCCGTGGGCTCGATCGTCAGGAGTGGTCCAAGGAGCCGCATACGCGGATGCGTCGTCGCCTTGGACGTCAGGTAGTCGTCGTCGCTGAAGCCCATCGCTTCGACCACGAGCTGTTTGATCTCGCCAGTCAGGCGCGAGCGTGCCTCGAGGAGGAAGTCGGGTCGGCATGAGCCCTGGGTCGTGAGGCGGTCAAAGACGGGCTTCTCGATCGCGAGATCCACTCCCCCGGCGTCCAGTAGCCGGCGGGCCTTGAACAGCTCGCGAAGGACCGACCGTTCGAACTCGGAGTCGACCGGGATGAAGCGCTGACCGGAGAAGATTGGTTGAGCGTAGGCGCGAAGCGGTGCGTAGCCGTGCGCCTCGGGATACTCGCCCGCGACGATCATCACCAAGAACGGCCCCTTGATGAGGTTGCCGCGCACGGAGGGCGACTGCACGCGGTTGGCGACGTGGATCGCCTCGGCCCCGGGGACGTCGACGACGTGGCCCCGGACGTGTGGCGAGAACAGCGCCATGAAGCCCTGTGGCGCGTGTCCGCTCGGCCACGATTTCGCGAGCTGGCGCAGCATGGCGTAGGCTCTACGGCTGTGAAGCGCATTTGCGTGGGTCCAGAACGCTCGGCCGAGCTCGATGCCCGGCGCGATCTCGATCTTGGTCGAGGCTCTGCCGAGCGCCTCGAACTCCAGCTTGATCGAGGCGGTTTCGTATTCGTGCGCGACGGGGGCCACCTTGTTGGTGCCGGCAGCGTCGATCAGGCGCCACAGGAGCCGCGCTAGGCGCGGAACGGAGGCATGGCGGGTGCGATCGTCGCTGGCATCTTCCTCGGGCCTCTGCGCCAGTTTCTCCGGGGCTGGGCGCAGCACCTCGAAATAGCCGGTGGGTGGATCAGCAGGCGTCTCGCGAGAGCGGATCTCGGTGATGCGGTGCGTGACCTGGTCGCGGAAGAAGGGGCAGTCCTCGCGGTGCTCCGGCCGCTTGGTGCTCGTCAATCTCCGCAGATAGGGGTCGGTACACAGAACGGACCCAGATATACGCTAAGGTTTTGCCGTGCCTTCGACGGCGCGCATCTGGCGAAGCGGTCTGAGCGCGGTGGATGGCGCATCGGGATCGGTCCAGAGGTAATCGCCGGTGAGATTGATATGCTGCCAACCGAGCGGTGATAGGTGTTGCAGCAGGTCCGGCGGGACCGGCCGGCCGAGGTTGGCGAGATGCATCCGGGCGGCTTGCAGGTAGGTCGTGTTCCACAGGACGATGGCACCGGCGACGAGGTTCAGCGCGCTCGCCCGATGGCTTTGGGCTTGCAGCGCATGATCGCGGATACGGCCGATGCGATGGAAGAAGATGGCGCGTTTCAGGGCATTTTCCGCTTCTCCCTTGTTGAGTTCGCGGGTGGCGCGGCGACGCTGTTCGGGCTGCTCGATCCAGTCGAGCGTGAACAGGGTACGCTCGACGCGACCGATCTCGCGCAACGCCAGTGCCAGGCCGTTGGCGCGTGGATAGGAGCCGAGCCGTTCCAGCATGATCGAGGCGCTGACGACGCCTGTGCGGATCGAGGTTCCCAGTCGCAGCACGTCGTCCCAGTGTGCCTCGATCAGACCTTCGTCGATGCGGCCCGCGACCAGCGGCGCAATATCGGGGCCGGGTTCGATGCCGTTAAACAGGTGCAAACGGCGTGCGGCGATATTCGGGATACGCGGCGCGAACCGGAACCCAAGCAGATGACATAGCGCGAACACATGGTCGGAGACGCCCCCGCCATCGACGTGATGCTCTTCGATGTGCAGATCGGCGCCGTGGTGGAGCAGCCCGTCGAGCACCTGTGCCGCCTCGCTCGCCGAAGCGGAGATAACTGTGGAATGGAACGGCGCGTAGCGATCCGAGACGTGGCTGTAAAAGGAGACAGCCGGCTCTGTCCCCTTGTGCGGATTGACTGCGCCGGTTGCCTGGGCGCGGCGGTCGAGCGGAAAGTTCTGACCGTCTGAGCTGGACGAGGTGCCGGACCCGAACAGCGCGGCCAGCGGCGCGGTGTGTTGGGCGTCGACAAGCCGGGCGAGCGCGCGACCGTAGGTTTCCTCGCGCAGATGCCACGAGGCGAGCCAACCGAGTTGGCGCTGGGTCACGAGATTGCAGGCTTCCGCCATGCGCGTATGGCCCAGATTGGTGGCATCGGCGAGCACCGCCGTGAGGATCGCACGTGGTTCATCCGCGGCACGGCCACTTTGCAGATGCGTGAAGCACTGGCTGAACCCGGTCCATCGATCGACTTCGGCAAGAAGGTCGGTGATGCGGATCGCGGGCAGATGCGCATAGAGCGGCGCAAGGGCGGTATCGGATTCCTCGGGAGTAATCGCCTTCAAGGGCGAAATCCGCAGCCTGCCCAAGCTGAGCTGCACGTCTTCCAGCGCGTCCGTCTCCGCCTTTCGCTCGACCTCGGCCAATCGACGGGCGAGGCGGGCGCGTCGTTCGGCCAGCCAGATATCGGCCGTATCCGGTGCCGGTATCGGCAAGGGGCCGGCCGCGCGCATGTTGGCGAATACGGGGGCAGGAATGAGTTGCTGCTCGACAGCACGATAGCGTCGGCTTCCCTCGACCCACATGTCGCCGGCGCGAAGCCGGTCGCGAAGCTCGACCAGCACGCACAATTCATAGATCCTGCGATCGGGAATGCCGGTGCCGATCGCCCGACGCCAAGCTTGCCGGATGAAGCCGACTGGCGTGCCTGCAGGCAATTTGCGCAGATGACCAAAATGAAGGTCGCGCATGATCGCGACCGCTCGCGCGAGCGCATGGCAGGCTGGCACCGCCCCGAATGTGAACGAGGCGATGAACGAGGGACCGACCTGTCGGAGGACGGGGTAATTGGTCGCGGCGACCGCGACGGGATCGACCGAATCGGGGCGGATCAGCTTGCGGGCTTCATCGACCTCGCGGCCGAGATCATTCCATCCGATCGCTGCCTCGACCGCAGCGCCGATATCGCCACCTGATATCTTGGCGGCGAGCAAGGCAGCGCCGAGTTGGGCAAGCAGCCGGATTTTGCCGTTGATGGTGCGCCGGTTGCGCTTGAGTGTCGTGTCCGCGCTGTTCTGTTCGCGCCGGAACATCTGCCCAAGCAGGCGATCGAACATCAGCACCGCATCGTCGGTGAGGGTAACGATGGTTTCGAGGATGGTCGCCACCAATGTGGCGCGACGCCGCGTCGCTTGCAGCGTCCGAACATGTTGCGCGGTCAGCCGCACGCCTTCCTGGCACAGGCGTCGGAGGCGCTCGGGATGGACGCCTACGGCGATATCCGGATCGATCCCGATGGCCCGAAGCAGTGTCAGTCGCTCGATGATGGCGGCGAATGTCTTTCGGCCGGGCTTGCCGGGTGACTGCCGCACCCAGGCCAGATCGCTCAAGTTCGTGCCTGTGTGGGGCAGGAGAAGCGCATCGAGCAGCCGGCGCTGTCGAGCATCGAGTCCTCGGGTCAGATGCTCGGCGACATGGCGTTCGGCATCGAGCAACGCCTGTGCGACCATCCGCTCGACCGAACTGATGCCCGGCACAATGATGCGCCGTCGCCGGCACTCATCCAGCATCACGCGCGCCAGCCTAGCCCCGCTGGTCGTCGTCAGCGCGATCGGCAGGAGCCATTCCTGCAACGTCGTTCGCAGCGGCCGACTGAGCGGCATGAAGCCGAATGCATCGCGCAGTGCATCGAGCTGTTCGTACCGGGTCGGGCCGCGCGTCGCGTAGTCGGCCAGCACCTCGGGTCCGACCTGCAATTGCTCTGCGACGAACGCGAGCGGCGTATCAGGGATCAGTTCACCGGGTCGCAGGAAACGGCCAGGATAGCGCAGCGCGCAAAGCTGGATCGCGAAACCCAGCCGGTTATGCGGTCGCCTCCGGCGGACGATGATGGCCAAGTCGTCCCGGCTCAATGTCCAGTGCTGGACGAGCAGGGTTTCGTCGTCGGGAAGCGCGAGCAACGCCGCGCGTTGCTCGTCCGACAGGACGGCGCGACGCGGCATCGGCTTAGACCTTGGCCGGTGCGGTCCAGCCGATCCGGGCAAGCGTGCCGAGAAGGGTCGAACGCGGCACCTTGAAGGTCCGGCAGACGGACGCCTTGCTGGCCCCGCCATCCAGCGCGGCGGTGATCCGCTCGAGCGTTTCGGCGTCGATCATCGGCGGGCGGCCACCTTGGCGTCCCCGGCGTTTGGCAGCAGCCAGTCCCGCCATCACCCGTTCGCGCGTGAGCGCACGCTCATATTGTGCCAATGCACCGAACAGCGAGAACAGCAATTCGCCGTGCGGCGTGGTCGTATCCATCTGCTCGGTCAGCGACCGGAACGCGATGCCGCGCGCCTTCAGATCGGTGACGATCGTCAGCAGGTGCGGCAGCGAGCGTCCGAGCCGGTCGAGCTTCCACACGATCAGTGTGTCGCCCGCGTTCAGATAGTCGAGGCAGGCTTTCAGGCCTGGTCGGTCGTCGCGCGCGCCGGATGCCTTGTCGGTATGGAGATGCCGATGATCGACCCCGGTTGCGACGAGCGCGTCCCGCTGGAGATCGACCGTTTGGCGGTCATCGGTCGTTGACACCCGCATATATCCGACCAGCATGTACGACAAACCCTCGAAAGCATGTTTTCGAACACCCTATCAAAGCGACAGGGTTTGTCGATCGTTATGGGCTGAGGCGGGTATGGTTCGGCAAAAGCGCAGGTCCGGAGCGTCGCCTATCACCTGTTTG
>Ga0164290_1000989_pt1 | contig 60629 bp, 61 predicted proteins | sample Micstemetagenome_FD_108782 | JGI IMG/M metagenome (GOLD analysis project Ga0164290, IMG submission 108782) | Contaminated culture microbial community from soil near Moab, Utah, USA - Microcoleus steenstrupii SON62 (Illumina Assembly) | ecosystem: Environmental > Terrestrial > Soil > Soil crust...
GCGGAGGAGAGGCGGCAGCCCAGCTGGATTTCGCCGTCGTCCAGCAGGCGACCGAGACGCAGCGCCGTGGCCTCCTCGACCCGCGAAAAGCCCTGCTGACGGGCCACGACCCAATCGAGCTCCGACGGGGTGATCACCCCGGTGGCGAGGGTTTCGATGAAGAGTTCGCCGACGGTCATGAACCGATGTTGCGGAATGTAAACATCCTGTCGCGAGACGCGGGCCGGCGCGGGCCCGGCCGAGAGCCGCACACGGCCAGACCGAGTCAGCCGCAGGGCCAGCCGCTGCCTTGCCTCCAGCGCTCCTGTGCGGCGCCACTTCCGCGCACCAATCGCTCAGGCGCACGGCGCCTCCTGCGGCCCAACGGCTCCAAGTCCGCACCCGCGGCATCGCCGCAGGCGCTCGACCCCGACCTTGACCCCCGACCTCGACCCCGCCCACAAGCCGGTCTCCTCACACTTCTTCACCTGTCGCGCCATCGTGTGTAAAGAAATGAAAAGTCCATGACCACCCTCACCCTGCTGGAAGTGTTCCTCGGTTTTCTCACCGCGGCCGTTGCCCTCTGGGCCGCCGGTCTGGCCGGCCCTTCCCAGGGACAGCTCTGAGCCGGCGCTGCCAGCTCCGCTTTTCTCAGAATTCCCGCCCCCCGTCCCTTTCCCCCTTCTTCCCCCCTCACCACCGCTCCGGCTGCACCCATGACCTCCTTTCTGTCCCGCTACGTGCTGCGGGAAGGCTTCCTCGCCAACACCGGCCTGCTGATCCTGCGCCTGGCCATCGGCGCGATGATGATCCACCACGGCCAGGAGAAGCTGGCGGATCCGCAGACCTTCGCCACCAATTACGTGGTGCCGTTGCACCTGCCCTTCCCGGTGTTCTTCGCCGAAGTGGCGGGCTTCTCGGAAATCCTCGGCTCCTGGTGCGTGATCCTGGGTTTCTTCACACCGATCGGTGCGCTGGCCCTGGCCGGAACGATGGGCGTGGCGGCTTACCACCACATCCTCACCAGCGGCTTCAACATCTACGTGCTGGAACTGGTGGTGCTGTACCTGGGCGGCAGCCTGGCGATCCTGCTGAACGGCCCGGGCCGCTTCTCCTTTGATGCCGGCATCCTCAGCGGCCTGCTCGGCGCCCGCCAGCCCCAGGCCGCCGCAGCCGCCGGCAGCGCGGCCATGTCCAGCAGCGTGCCCCTCAACCGAGCCGCCACCGCTGCTCCGACCTCCCTCTGAGAATCGAATCTCCCCGCTGAGCGGACATGCCGATTCCCCCACTACCGGCCCTGGTCACCCTCGTGGCCATGGTCGGCTTTCTTGCCACCGTGATGCTGGTGGGCGCGGCTCGCGTCAAGCACGGCGTCAAACCGCCCTCGGTGGTGGGTCCCGAGCCGTTCGAGCGGGCGCTGCGGGTGCAGCAGAACACTCTCGAACAGCTGATGGTCTTCCTGCCCTGCTTCTGGCTGGCGGTGGCCTTCAGCAGTGAGCCGGTGGCCACAGCGCTGGGCTTCGTCTGGGTGGGCGGCCGTGTGGCCTTCGCCGTCGGCTACCTCCAGGCGGCCGAGAAACGGGCCGCCGGTTTCGCGATCAGCTTCACCAGCAGCATCGTGCTGCTGGTCATGGCCCTGGTGGGTGTGCTCGCCAGGCTGGGCTGAACCCCGACAGGGTGGCGCCGCGCAGGCCTTGGCATTTCAGGAGGAACAGTGCAGGTCAGGAGGAACGGTTCGGGCCTTCTGCTTCGAGGCTGCTCCTCAGCTACTGCTGGCGCTGCTGGAGCTGCACCTCAGTTGTTGCTTCCCAGTCCTCGCTCTTCAGCTCCTGCTTGTCTTCGTTGCTGGCGAGTGTGTGCTGGTCATCCCACGCATGACCTGGCCCATGATCCTCACCCGCACCCAGCGCGGCAGGGGGACCAGGGCGTAGGTCAACAGCTTGGAGAGGGCGCCGGGCAGCACGGTGCCTTGACGCCCGAGGGCCTCAAGGATCGGCTGAGCGATCGCTTCGGGGTCGAGAGCATGGCCAAGGCGCAGGCCGGCCCGGCTCGCGAAGCCGCTGTGGGTGGGCCCCGGCGCAGCCGCCAGCACATCCACGCCGCAGGCGCTGAGCTCCACCTGCAGCGCTTCCGCCAGGGCCTGCACGTAGGCCTTGGTGGCGGCGTAATGGGCGGCGTAGGGCATCCCCTGAAAGCCCACGATCGAGCTGAGCAACACCAGACCACCCCGGCCCCGGGCGCGAAAGCGGCGCCCGAAATGGAAACAGGCCTGCATCAGCGCTCGGCCGTTCACCATCAGCAGCTCGGTTTCGCTGGTGAGGTCGGCATCGAGGAAGGGACCCGAGCTGCCGAAACCCGCGGCGGCCACCAGCAGACCCACCTCCAGCGGATCCGTGGCGGCACAAAGCACAGCGAGCTGGTCGTCCCGCGCCAGATCCAGATCCAGCACGCGCACCTGCACGCCGTGCCGGGCAGCGAGCTGGGCGGCAAGGCCATCGAGCGCACGGCGGCTGCGGGCCACCAGCACCAGGTTCAGCCCCGTCTCCGCCAGGTGGCAGGCCAGGGCACGGCCGATGCCGGAAGAGGCCCCGGTCACCACGGCCCAGGGTCCGTAGCGGCTGAGGAAATGCTGCTGACGGCGGGTACGGGCGGCTGTCATTGCTGGGTAGCGACTGGAACGACCGGGGAACGGATAGGGACATGGCCCAGCTCAGCCACCTTCGGCTCCGGGGCCAACAGGGCGGGCCACCGCCTCCAGCAGGCGCCTGGCCAGAACGGGATCGTCGACCAGGCGCGCCAGCAGCACCGCTCCCACCATGGCCGACGCCAGCTGCAGCGCTGCATCACTGGGGGTGGCATCGCCGGACTCGTCCCCGCAGGGCACCTTGGCGGGCGGGCGGGCGGGCAACTTGCGCTCGATCGCCGCGAGCAACCCATGGGCCGCAGCGGCAAAGGCGGCGCGCACGGACGCCGGCTGGCGACCCCCCTCACCCCCAAGCGCCGCGATCACGCAGCCCCGCTCCGGGTGAGCGACGTGCTCGGGCGAGAGGTAGAAGGCAAGGCTCTGCTCCAGCGAAAGCCCCTCAGCCAGCGGCCCCTCGGCGCTGGCGGCGGCCGCCGTGCGGATGGCTTCAGCCACCAGGGCGTCGCGGCTCTGGAAATGGGAATAGAAGGCGCCATGGGTGAGGCCGGCCTGCTGCATCAACGCCGGGATGCCGATGCCCGAGAGCCCTTGGCGGCGGAATGCAGCCGCGGCAGCGCGCAGGATGCGCTCACGCACAGCTTGCTTGTGACCGTCGGCGTATCGCATGATGAGCATCATGCCATGAATCTGTGGGCCTCACCCGCCCCGCAGCGGGTGGCTCAGCTGCAGGCATGAACAACCCCGATGGGAAAGCACAGCTGGGAAGCTGCGGAACAACGGTTGGGCGCTCCCGTCGCAATTCCGTGAGGTTCCACAGAGAGGCACTTCAAGCCGTATCTCGGCGAGCGGCAGTCATTCAGGGGCGCAGCAGGAGATGGATTTGAAGTGTTCATCCCGCATCACCCGGCTTCCCCAGACAGTGTCAGCAGCCTTCTAGGCCTCAACCTCCCAGAGCACCATGCACGCTCGCTTGTGAAGGATCTGTAGTTCGTAGCTGCTGGAACAGGCCGAGGCCGCATAGCCATAGCAGACATGCAGCGGCAGAAGATGCTCTTCCCTGGGATGGCAGTAGCGGGCAAAAGGGGCGTCCTGCCAATGGAGCAGACGCTGGCTGCGCTCCTGTTCAGCGAGCTGGCGGTTGGAACAGGTGTCGAGCAACCAGTTCTCGAAGGCCCCATTCATCGCCTTGGATTCAGCTGTATCGGGCGTGAAGAAGGCCTTCATGTTGTGGAAGGAGAAGCCCGAACCGATCAGCAGCAACCCCGGATCCGCCAGGCCTTGCAGGGCACGGCCCAGGGCCAGATGCTGGACAGGATCCAGGCTGCAAAGCAAAGACAGCTGCACGCACGGGATCTCTGCCGCGGGAAACATGATCTTCAGAGGCACGAACAGGCCATGATCCAATCCTCTCTTGGTCGTGAGGCGGGCCTCGATGCCAGCTTCAGCCAGCGCCGCAGCGATGGCGCACGCCAGCGGGGGATCACCTGGGCATGGATACTGAATCGCGTACGACTGGTTTGGAAATCCGCTGTAGTCGTAGAGAAGCGACGGATTCGCGCCGGCAGTGACAGTGGGTTGCTGCTCTTCCCAATGGGCACTCACCACAAGGATGGCGGAAGGCCGCTCGATCGTGGCGGCAATGGTTGTCAGGCAAGCAACCATTTCGGCATGGGCCGCATCACCAAGCAAAGGCAATGGACCACCACCATGGGAGAGGAACAGGGCCCGGCGTCGCTGCACTGATCACTCCTGATGCAAAGCTGCTTGCACAGCTGCCTGGGTGGATGAGCGCCAGTGCCCAAGGCCATGCAAAGCATTGAGCCCAAGGTCATGAAAGGCACTGAGCCCATCACCCAAACCCCAGAACTATCAGAGCAACTGTAGAGCAGACGCACAGGGGAGAACGACTGCCTGCAGCAGGGATGGCAGCAGCAGCGACGACAGACGTGGCGGCAGCAGCAAGGGTCGGGAAGGAAAGGCCGCCCCATCAGCGAAGCCAGTGGTCAGTCTTCCTCGGAGATGTACAGCTCCGTGCCTCGTTGGTAGAAGTTGAAGGTTTTACCCTGGTCTTCGCAATCGGATTGGGTGGCCGCGTAAGCCTTCAGAGGGGTGCGTACGATATTGGTGACGCCGGTGGTGTTGTCGTCGTAGCGCACATTGAGCGCAGGCGATTTATTCTCGCCTTCAAACTTGTAGTTCCAGGTCAATTTCAGCCACTTTCCGGGTGCCACGGTGGCGGACGTCCACTCACCTGAGCTGCCCCAGCGATAAGCGAAGTTCACGGAATAACCGGTTTCGGTGCCGATGCAGGCCAAGGCGAACTTCGTTGACTGAGCGGAGGCGATTGGGGCCTGCGCCACTGCGAACGGAATCACCAGCAAGGGGATGGCCCACCAGCGGCGCGCAGACCTTTGCAAGGAGTGTGGCGCCGAACAAGCCGCCGAAAGAGGCCGCGAAGATTCACCCGGAAGACGGAACGAACGCCGAACCGGCCTAGCAGAACGAAGCAAGCGCAAGGACTTGCGAAACATAGATTGCAACCCCATAGCTACACCTATCACCCGAAGAGCAAACATAACTGAATGAGGCCCACCTGTCTGGCAAATGTCATCATTGGTAAAGGCCTACTCCGCGGTAACCACATCACGAACAAGCGCGCAGCAGCTTGCCAGCCACTGCCAGGCAGGGACTGAGCCTGCTCCTGATGGTTCTGCTGATGGGTTGAGGTTTCTATCCTCTGGCCTGTGGATGCAAAACCATGGTGATCGGAGATGGATCGCAGCTGGCACAGGTGAATGAACCACTCGTGCACGTCAGCTCGACACCGGCAGCAAGGGATGACCGAGAAACCAACCGATGCCGTCGGCCACCAGCACCAAGCCAAGCACCACCACCACCACCGCTGTGAGCTTCGGCAGCACCGACAGACTGAGCGAGGCCAACGACTGAAAGATCCTGCCGGCCTGCTGGGGAAAGAGGAAGCGCAGCCCGATCAGGCTGAGCAGAGGCAGCACAAAGATGAGGTTGTAAACGAGGAGATAAGCGACTCCCGCCAACCCCTGCGGGTCATGTTGCACGATCCGCTCCACAGCCGCGAGGTAGGGCACGGCGCCCGGAAGGCCCACCAACACCAAGCTGCCCCCGAGCACCGCCATGGCGGCCGGTGAATTGCCGATTGCTGGGGCCTCCTGTGGTTTGGCGGTGGTTGATCGCTGCATGAGCCAGGGGGAGGCCAGCAGCAACAGTCCCACCAGGATCTGAATCACCAACTCCAGCGCCTGGGGTTGATTCCAGAGGCGTGCAAGACCTGCACCGAAGTGCGCTGTGAAGGCTTCTGCTCCTAACAACAACAAAAGGCCAAAGCACACATACACCACATAAACCCCCGCCACAAACGAACCAGCAAGGGCCACGGGACGACGGCTACCAAGCGCCACCGTCATCGGTACCAGAGCCAGGGGAACCATCGACAGACTGTCAACCAGGCCGATCGCCACCAAAACAAGAAGCAGGCCCACGCTCGCACCGATCCAGCCGGGAACTGGATTGTATGGGAGGAAAGTGAAAAGTCAGCAGGCTTTTGCTGGAAGACTGAATCCTGAGCAGGAGGTGATGCTGGAGCGCTGAGATCACCATGGTCTTGGTGTGGGGGAGATGGGCCAAAGATAATCAGCCAGATGGTCGCTGACGATCAATTGGCAGCAGAGCCGATGTATTCAATCCCGTGGTTCTCACTCACAAGTGCGCAGGTATCCTCCCGATCGGACCGACCGTCGGGGAGCCTTCACAAGGCCTTGATTCAGCTCTGTGAATACATTCTGACCACAACGCGTCGCAACTCCGCGAAGCCACTTGAAGATCGACGATCAATTCAATGATCCAAGGAAAAGACCAACGATGCCACTAGACCAAGAGCCAGAAATTGATCCCATCGCTTGAAGACAAAACATCATAATGGCTCAGTAATCGGTGCCTGCCTCGTACCTTGAGGCTGCTTTTCAAAGACGACCACACTGTCGTAGATCGAGATGCAGTCTGTGGTGCGGGTGAATGAGGAAATCGGCAAGGCACCCCGCGTATGCACGGCATTGATCTCATCAATCTTTCCCTTCGCGAACTCTATAAAGCTCCCCGATCGTCCAATCCCACCGTCATACTCATCCCAATAGCAAGTATGCGTATCTTCCACCATGTAAACGCCTCTGGGATGAATACGTTGATAAAGCAATTCAAACGAAGAGACCATGTGGCTCATCCGATGGCTGCCATCATCCAAGACAATATCGATTCGTGGATAGCGGCTGAAGATCCGCTCGATCACCGCAGGATCATCCTGGCTACCAATGAAGATGTCAACACCTTCGCCCTCATGCTGCTTGCATTCTGGATTGATGTCAAGACCAAGAACCTGTGCGCCGGGACCGAAATACTCCTTCCACATAGCCAAAGAACCGCCACCAAAAACCCCGATCTCAAGGATCACCGGAGCGGCATTGCGGAATCTTGAGAAATGTCGCTCATAGATATCAAAGTAATGAATCCATTTATGCATGAGCTTGGAAGAGTTTTCCAAGAAGTAGCGATGCAGGAATCCGCCGCAATCAACTGAGGCCACAACGAGATCATTTGATAGTGTTCAATCTTAGACTCTCTCCTGACGTTTGCCATCACAGCCGAGAGGGATCTGGGCGCTCCCACTGCCTTCTGCCACTCACGACAGCTGACAGCCATTACCATCAACATCCTGCCTACATGGCCATCGAGGAAGAGCAGAACATCCATCTGCCACCCATTCGGCAGATGGGTGTCAATCAATGCCGGAACTGACGACGACCTTATCCATTACCAGCGTCCCAGGCCTCAGGTCCTCAAACAGTCAACCGCTCAGATCATCAGACATTCAACCCCACAGTCAGGAACGCACCAACGTCGCATCCAAACCCACCCCTAATAGCTGTAATTCGCCTCAAACAACGGCGCACCATCGGAGGGTTCTGAGCCGGGCGCATAGAGGCCCTGAGACGCCAGGCCATTGGCCCGGGCACGCGCCAACAGAGCCTGCTGGCCGGAGGCCAGATCGTGGCCTGCCCAGTGCTTCAGGCACGACTGCTGCAGCGCACGGCCGTAGGAAAAGCCCAGGTGCCACGGCGCTGGCGTGGTGGCTTGATTGATGCCGTTGAGATACACACTCGCCTCCTCTTCGCTGAGGCCACCGGAGAGGAACAGCACAGCCGGCACACTCACCGGCACCGTGCGCTCCAGCGTGCGCAAGGTGTATTCAGCCACCAGCTCGGGGCTCGGCGGGGTGGCGCAGGCCATGCCCGGCAGGGTGAGCGACGGCTTGAGCAGGCTGCCCTCCAGGAACACACCACAGTGGCTGAGGGCGCTGTACACCGTGCGCAGCACCCACTCCTGCACGGCAGCAGTGGTTTCGATGTCGTGGTCCCCATCCATCAGGATTTCCGGCTCCACGATCGGCACCAGCCCCGCCTCCTGCACCGTGCGCGCATAGCGGGCCAGGCCCCAGGCGTTCTCGCGCACGCAAAGATCCGAGGGGGATCCCTCGGCGGAAATCTTCAGCACCGCCCGCCACTTGGCGAAACGGGCACCACGCGCATAGGCGCGCGTTGCCCGCTCCTGCAGTCCCTTCAGGCCGGTGCACCAGCTCTCTCCCTCCAGTCCGCCCGCCAGCGGCTCCAGACCCTGGTCCACCTTGATGCCGGGAACGATGCCGCTGCTGCGGAACAAGTCCACGAGCGGCGCACCCGGTTCGCCCAGCGCATTCACGCTGTCTTGAAACAAGGTTTCCTCAAACAGGATCACGCCGCTGATGTGCTCGTTGAGCACAGGTGTGGTGGCCAGCAGGCTGCGGTAAGCGCGGCGGTTCGCCTCGGTGTTGGCCACACCGATGGCCTCGAAGCGTTTGCCGATCGTGCCGGTGGATTCATCGGCGGCCAGCAGTCCCTTGCCCCGGGCCGCCAGGGTGCAGGCTGTGCTGGCCAGTTCATCGCGAAAGCTCTCGAGGCTCATCGATTCCGGTGCGGGAAACAAACAGCAGAACCGATCGGCTCCGACCTCTCCTTAAGTGGGGCAGAGGGCGGTGTCAACGGCGCGGTGTGGAATGAATCCAGCTGGAGGCTGCTTCCGGAAAGCCGCACGGGTTGCGCCGCAATGAGCCGGCGACAATTGTTTGATGGGGGTCCCGGGGATCGAACCCGGCTTAGGCGGATTATGAGTCCGCTGCATTCACCAGATTGCTAGACCCCCAGCGTGCCGCTCACCACAAGCCGCGGATCGGCCGTGACCACATCGACGGGGGTACTGCGCCATCATCCAGCTGATGCGGTGCCATCGATTCACCGGAACCCTGCAGACTGCCGGTGAACTGGCTGGGCAGGTCAGCTGTGCGAAACGGAATCGGCGAGCTGAGTTCTTCCATCGCCGCGTTGACGGTGTTGTTGATGGCGCTCCCATCCCAGATGATCGCCTGATCAGGAAAGCCCAGTCCCATCACGCGGTTGCCTTCCGGCCCACCCATCGCGATGCCGAGGATATCGGTGGCCTGATGAAGGATGTTCACCCCCGCCGCAAACGGTGAGCGCCAACTGAAGGCGCGCCGCATGAAGAGGGTGTCGGTGGCTTCCACCACGCCGCAGCGGGTGACCTCCACCGGCGCCGCGCGGCCTGGGCCCGAACCGGAGGCACCGGCCTCCACCGTTGTGGTGCAGACCACCGGGTCGGCCAACGCAGGGACTGTGGTCATGACCGCCAGGCCACCAGCCGCCACCAGCCATGCAACGAGACCCGGCCGCAGCATGGAAGGCCACGCCAGGGATGCAACGGAGCGGGTGGGAACCACAGCAGAAGGGGTGGGGCGGGTCATCGGAAGCACCAGAGACGCCCGTGCCCGTTGCAGGCAGGAGCTGGCTATCTCAGCGCAAACTAAGTCAGCAAGCCGGAAAGTTGCCAGTGTCCGCCGTTCCCGACCCCCTTGCCGCCGCTCCGGCCGCTCCGCTGCCCCCCGCTGATCCGGCGGAACGGCGCCGCGCCCTGCTGCCGCTGCTGGCCGACCGCGCCTATCGCCATGGCCGTTTCACCCTGGCCTCCGGGCGCAGCAGCGACCATTACGTGAACTGCAAACCGGTGAGCCTCAGCGGTTACGGGCTGGCCCTGCTGGCGGAGCTGATGCTGGAGCAGGTGGAAGACGGCGCGCTGGCTGTCGCCGGGCTCACCCTCGGCGCCGATCCGTTGGTGAGCGGCGTCGCGTTGGCGGCGGCGCTGGTGGGGCGGCCGCTGGATGCCCTGATCGTGCGTAAGGAGGCAAAGGGCCACGGCACCGGTGCCTGGCTGGAAGGTCCCCTGCCCGCCACCGGCAGCACCATCACCGTCCTTGAAGACGTGGTCACCACCGGCGGCTCGTCGCTCAAGGCGGTGCGGCAACTGCGGGAGGCTGGCTATGTGGTGCAGCGAGTGGTCACGATCGTGGACCGGCAGGAAGGCGGCCTCGAAGCGATGACCGCTGCCGGGCTGGAACTGCGCAGCCTGTTCCTGCTGGAGGAGATCGCCGCGGCCGCCAGCAACATCGAAGCAGCCGCCAGCACGCCTGCCGCCGCAGCTGGGCTGTCCGACACCGCCAGCTGATCCCGCCCCGATCCCGGCGGTGATTTGCAAGGGTAAGGGCGCCGGATGCTCCCCCACCGTGACGCCCCATCCCCAGCCCGACCCATGGGCCTGGCAGCCGCCCCGCCCCAGCCGCCTGCAGCAGCCGGCGGTGCTGATCCGCCTGGAAGGGGCTGACACCCTGCGCTTCCTGCACGGCCAGACCAGCCAGGACCTGGAGCGGGCCCGGAGCGGCCAGTGCCGGGCCACCTGCTGCATCAGCCCCACCGGCCGCCTGCGCGCGCTGGCCGAGGTGCTGGTGGATGGCGCAGGCGCCTGGCTGCTGGTGAGCGCCGGTGATGGCGGCGCCGTGCATCAGGCACTCGATCGGGTGCTGTTTCCGGCCGATCAGGTGGTGCTGGGGGCGCCCCAGCCGGTCAGGTTGTTCACGCTGTTTGAGGCTCCCGGCCCCTTGCTGGCGCCCCCCGGGCAATGGCAACCCCTCGGCGCTGCAGGCGGCGCCGAGGGCTTTCTGCTGCCGGGCGGCCGGATGGTGCTGCCGGCCGAGACGCCGGAGCCAGAGGCGCTCCAGGCGCTGCCGGCCCTCTCTGCCGCCGAGGCCGAGCGCTGGCGGCTGCAGGGCGGCCACCCCGCCGCGCCCGCCGAGATCAACGAGGAGGTGAACCCGTTCGAGCTGGGCCTGGCAGGGCGGGTGAGCCTCTCGAAGGGCTGCTACGTGGGCCAGGAAACCCTGGCCAAGCTGGCCACCTACGACGGCGTCAAGCAGCAACTGCGCCGCTGGGTGTGCACGCCTCCCGCCGGTGGCCCGCTGCCGCTGCCGGGCGGCAGCCTGCACACCTCGGCGGGCGACCGGGCCGGGCGCATCACCTCCTGTCTGGAGCTGCCCGCCACTGCTCAGCAGCCGGCCTGCTGGCTGGGGCTGGCCCTGGTGCGGCGGCAGGCACTGGCGGAGGCGTGCCTGCAGGCCGAGGGCGGGCTGGAACTGGCGCTCTCCATCCCGGAGGCGTTCGTAACCCCGCCGGTGGGCGCCGGCGGCGGGGCGGGCAAGCTCTAAGCAAGTGGTGCCGGCGGGTCCTGGTGCGGGGGCGATTGGTCCTGCTCCAGCAGCCAGCGGGCCACCGCCCAGGTGGCCCTGACGTCGTCGTGGTTGTAGCGGAGGATCCAGCGCAGGTTGTGGTGGCTGCCGCGACCCGCAGCGGTGCCATCGCCGCGCCACTGGCGCCACCACAGCAGGCAGCGGGCCCCATCCACCCCCTTCTGGCTCCAACGGAAGCCGAGCCAGCCAGCCACCCCCTTGAGCCCGTAGCTGCTCACCGGCAGCAACCAGTGGCGCCGCAGGCGCACGTGCAGGTCCACCAACCGCGCCCGCAGCGCCGCCACCTCCCGTTCGCTGGCGCCCTGGCGCTGGGCAAGCCGCACCAGCGCCACCGCCTCGGTTTCGCCGTAGTGGAGCAGGGGCCACCCCGGGCTGCGCGCCAGCGCCCGCCGCAGGCGCTGCCACAGCAAGGCTTCGCCATGCTCATGCAGGGCCAGCAGCGGCTGGTAACGGCTGCCAGCGGCGGCGGCCGTGGGCCAGCGGCCATCGGCCTGCCGCTCGATCCGCAGAAAGCCGTGCAGAAAGTCGTCGCGGGCGTCCGGGTCTGATTCGATGTCGTAGACGAGCACGCCGGGGGCCGCGGCCAGCTCCGGCAGCGCCAGCAGAGGCTGGCCGGGGAGAGGCGCGATCCGTTGCGGAGCGCCGTCGCGCTGCACCCGCGCCTGGGCCACCAGCCGCTCAGCCACCTCACGGTGCTGCTCGCCGTGCACCTCCAGCGCATCGGCCAGGGCACCGGGGTCGGCCGCCGCCAGATCCGCCACCCCGCCCACATGGAGATCCAGCAGCAGCTCGCGGCGTTTGCCGCCGATGCCGCTCACTTCGCTGAGGTGGCCCTGCTGGGCCGCCTCCTGGTCGCACAGGCCCCGCCAGGAGCAGAGCACGCACTTCTTGCGGTCGTTAACCAGCGGTGGCGGCTGAGACCGTTGCAGATCGTCCGCCAGTTTCGGCAGGCTGTCGTCGAGCTGGCGCTGCAGTCCAGGGCCCAGTGCCAGGTGTTCCTGCTCCAGCCCGCGGGCGCCGTGGGCCAGCACCAGGCCCTCTCCCACGCTGGCGTCCTGGTGCTCCCCCAGCAGCCGGCCCCAGAGCGTCATCAGCAGGCGGTGTTCCCGCGTGAGCCGCCGGCCGTGGCGCGCCATCACCGGCAGATAGGCATGGGCACCCCAGCGGCTGCTGCCGGTGGTGCGCAGCAGCAGGGGCGGGTGGGCCTGCAGCGCCAGCCCGCCCGGGCCCTCGCCGACCAGCCGCAGCCCCACCACGGCGGGCGCGGCGTCGGCGCAACCCGCCTCACCCCGCTGGGGCTTGCGGCCCAGCAACTGCACAAAGCAGCGCTGCTGATCGTCCAGCTGCAGGGTGCGGTGGGCCGTCCACAGTCGTCGCTCCTGGGGGCCATGGCGGTCGAGCCAGGCGCGGCGACGGCAGCGGACCCAGCTGCGCAGCAACCGGTCGGTGAGCACCCGATCGGGGTGGGCGGAAGGCATGCGGCCAAGCTAAAGGGAACGGTGGCCTGCCCAGAGGCCGGCACGCGCTCTGCCCCGCAGGATGCGTCACGCTGCTACGACCCTGGCACTTCCCCTCCCCCCCATGGCGTCCGCCCCCCTGCCCCTGGAGCCCAGCCCGATCCGGTTCGGCACCGATGGCTGGCGCGGCATCCTTGGCGTCGACATCACGGTGGAGCGGCTGTTGCCGGTGGCAGCCGCCGCCGCCCGCGAGCTGGAGCATTCCGCCCCGCCGGGCCTGCACAGCCGGGAGGTGGTGATCGGCTACGACCGCCGCTTCCTCGCGCCCGAACTGGCCGAGGCGATCGCCGCCGCCGTGCGGGGCGCCGACCTGGAGCCCCTGCTCACCGACACGCCCGTGCCCACCCCCGCCTGCAGCTGGGCGGTAGTGGAGCGCGGCGCCCTGGGCGCCCTGGTGATCACCGCCAGCCACAACCCACCGGAATGGCTCGGGCTCAAGATCAAGGGCCACTTCGGCGGCTCGGTGGAAGGCGACTTCACCGCCCGGGTGGAGAAGCGCCTGGAGGCCGGCGGCATCACCGTGCCGATCGCCGGCGACACCCCCCGCTTCGATGGCTGGGCCGGCTACCTGGCGGGGCTGCGCCGGCTGGTCGACACCGGCGCCCTGCGCCAGGGCCTGGCACGGCTGGGCATGGCGGTGATCGTGGATCCCATGCACGGCTCGGCCGCCGGTGGCCTGCCGGCGCTGCTGGGCCAGCCGCCTGCCGCTGCACCCCACCCGGCTGAAACCGGCGGCATCCAGGAGATCCGCTCGAACCGCGATCCGCTGTTCGGCGGCCATCCCCCCGAACCGCTGGAGCCTTATCTGGGCGAACTGATCGCAGCGGTGCGCGCCAGCACTGCCGCCGGCCAGCCGGCGCTGGGCATCGTGTTCGATGGCGACGGCGACCGCATCGCCGCCATCGACGAGCAGGGCCGCTACTGCAGCACCCAGCTGCTGATGCCACTGCTGATCGATCACCTGGCCCGCGCCCGCGGCCTGCCCGGCGCCGTGGTCAAAACCGTGAGCGGCTCCGACCTGATGCAACAGGTGGCCGAAGGCCTCGGCCGGCGCGTGATCGAGAAGCCGGTGGGCTTCAAGTACATCGCCGCCGAGATGTTGAGCGGCGATGTGCTGATCGGCGGGGAGGAATCCGGTGGGGTGGGGCTGGGCATGCACCTGCCGGAGCGGGATGCCCTGTTCGTCGCCCTGCTGGTGGTGGAAGCGGTGGTGGAAGGGGGGCTGCCGCTGGGCGAGCGACTCGATCAGCTGCGCGAGGCCCACGGCGGCGCCGGCACCTATGACCGCCTCGACCTGCGGCTGCGGGACATGGCCACCCGTCAGCGGCTGGAACGGCAGCTGGCCGATGCCGCCCCCACGAAGGTGGCCGGAGCGGCGGTACTGGAGGTGATCCGCACCGATGGCGTCAAGCTGCGGCTCGGCGCCAGCCACTGGCTGATGCTGCGCTTCTCCGGCACCGAACCGCTGCTGCGTCTCTACTGCGAAGGCCCCAGCCCCGAGCGGGTGGCCGCGGTGCTCGCCTGGGCGCGCCAGTACGCGGAGGCGGCATGACCCCCACCACCCCGCCCGGCTCACCCTCCACCGTGCTGGTGCTGGCCAGCGGCAATGCCGGCAAGCTGCGGGAATTCAACGCCGCCCTCAACGGCGAGGCGGCCCGCGCCGCCGGCCTGCCACCGCTTGATGTGCGCCCCCAGCCCAGTGGCTTCGAGGTGGAGGAAACAGGCGAGAGCTTTGCCGCCAATGCCCGGCTCAAGGCTGAAGCCGTGGCATTGGCCACCGGCTGCTGGGCACTCGCCGACGACTCGGGCCTGAGTGTGGAGGCACTCGGCGGTGCCCCCGGCATCCATTCGGCCCGCTACGCCGCCAGCGACAGCGAGCGCATCGCCCGGCTGCTGCGGGAACTGGGCGAACAAGCTGCAGCCCAGGCGCCCACCGCCAACCGCCGCGCCTGCTTCACCGCCGCCCTGGCTCTGGCAGATCCCAGCGGCCACACCGTGCTCACGGTGGAAGGGATCTGCCCGGGGGAGATCCTCACGGCGCCGCGCGGCAGCGGCGGCTTCGGCTACGACCCGGTGTTCCTGGTGCCGGAGGCCGGCCTCACCTTCGCGGAGATGGACCTCGATCTGAAGCGCCGCCTCGGCCACCGCGGCCGGGCCCTGGCGGCGCTGCTGCCGCAGCTCGGGCCGCTGCTGCAGCCCTGATGGCGGTCAATCTCACCAACGAGCTGGCCAAGGAACGCAACCGGGCGGCGGCAGAGCGCACCTTGATGGCCTGGATCCGCACCTGCCTGGCGCTGATCAGCTTCGGCTTCGGCCTCGACAAGATTATCGGCGCCATCAACACCAATCGCTTCGAGCGGCCCGTCCATGCCGGCCTCGGCGTGCGGCTGGTGGCGATCGGCTTCGTGCTCACCGGCATCCTGGCCATGGCCGCCGCCGCACGGGAACACCTGCGCACGCTCAAGCGGCTCCAGCGCGACGACTTCGTCTATGTCGACCAGACCTCGATCGGCATCGCCACCGCCATGGCCCTCACCCTGATCGGCAGCGTCGCCCTGATCCTGTTGATCACCGGTGCGAGGCCGATGTGAATCCGGCCGTGGCGCTGGCGCTGCCCTTTGTGCGCTGGCGAAAACGGCAGCGGCTGCGGGCCTGAATCGGATGGCACAGGTCAGGATGCGCGTGGGGTGGTGAAGGCGATCGAGATGCGCCCATCGGGGCGGCGAAGACATCTGCCCATTGAAGGTGTTGCGCGCCACCCTTTCCAGCAGGCTGGGGGCGAGGCGTTGCCCGTGGCCTTTCTTCACGAGAACAACGTTCTCCTGCCAAAGGAGGGGACGTCGCCGGAGTAGTTGAAAGCCCGCGCTGCAAATACGATTCTTTGGGCGATGCGCACAACCCGGACGCTGTGGAGATCGGCACTCACCCATATCCTCAACACCATCATCATGCAGGGAGTTGACTCCAAGTTGGATTCAGCGAGAGACCGGGGCTCAAGCGGATCATGCCAACAGGTTTCACGTACCTTGAGGCCCCCACCGTGTCCACCAACCCACGTCCTCGCCTGAGTTCCGAAGATCGGCGCGGCTGGATGTGAGTCAGAATGTTGCGGACCCATTCGCTTCGTGGCGGCGATGTAGTCGTCCCAGCCACAGTGAGGCAACACCTACCTCCACCCTCCACCGTGCGGTTGTCCGCAGGGTGAAGCCTTCCACCCCAATGCCCCAGAAAGCGATCGTCCTGTTCAGCGGAGCTCTGGCGAGCTGCGCACTCGCCCTGCTTGCGGCACCGGCCTGTGCAGAGTTGCTCTACAAGCTTTCCACCAGATGCAGCCTGGCGGGAGCGGATCCCCAGGCCTGCACAGTTGAAGCCGAGGATTTCGGCAGCGTCACGTTGTATCGACACCGCATCGGCGCGGTGACCAAAACGATCCGTGTGACCGACTCCCCTCTGAAAATGGAGCTCTACAACGCCGAGCGCAAGAAGTGGGAGACCCTGCAAAGCGCGTCGGCACGGTTTTCAGCCAACACGGTGTGCTTCAACGGCCGGGATCTCTGCGTCGTCAATCCCAACTACCTCAACAGCGTGCAAGAGAACCGGCCCGATCTGATGACTGGGCGGGATCTGGTTCGCGTGCACTTCGACAGCAGCGGTCGCACCAACGCGAGCTGCTACGACGACGGATGTGATCTGGTCCTGAAATGAACCAACTCTCCGGATTCGCCCTTGTGTTGGCTGGCATGGTCACACTTCCCGCTGGTGCCGGCTTCGCTTTTGATTCCTCAACTCCAACTGCCTCCCCTTCCACACACCTGATCGCTCGGGGAGGCGGTGGTGGCTCCCGCGGCGGCGGCTCCCGTGGTGGGGGTGGTGCCTCACGGGCCAGCCTTGGATCCCAGGGCGGCAGCAGGGGCAACACAGGCTTTGGCAACGCCAGTAGCGGTCTCAGCCGTGGATCCTCCAGGCCCAGCGGCGGCTGGAGCAACCAGGTGCGTCAACCGGGCGTGAACCCCTCGCTCAATCGGCCCAGCGGCAACGCCGGCGCCGGCAACCGCAACCTGAACCGCGACACCAACCGGGCTGCCAATCGCAACCTCGACAACAACCGGACGATCAACCGCGACCTGAACCGCGACGTCAACAGGAACGTCAACCGCGATCTCAATCGCAATGTGAACGTCAACCGTGACTTCAACCGCAATGTGAACGTCAATCGGAACGTCAACGCCAACTGGAACCGGCGCGTCAACATCAACAACGTGAACGTCAATGCCGGCTGGGCGCGGCCAGGCTGGGGCGTGGCGCGGCCGTGGAACTACGGCTGGTATGGCGGTTGGAGCACGCCAACCTGGGGCTGGTGGGGCGCCCGCGCCGCCACCTGGGGCATCGCCACCCTCGCCACTGCTTCAATCATCAACAGCGCCGTTGATGCGGCCATCAGCGCCAACCAGACCTACATCCTGGTGCCGCAGAGCAACTACCAGCTGATCTTTGCGTCGGTGGTGCCAACCAGCAGCTCGGTGGTGAGCTTCGCCGTCAGCGCCGACGGCGGCACCTACCAGCTCACGGCCGACTGCAACGCCGGCCTTCTGGATGGCCGCCAGCCCCAGTCCGCCGCGGAGGCGGAACTGCTCAATGCCGCCTGCCAGGTGGCCTTCGGCAACGTCTGAGGCCCGGGGGCGCTCAGCGCCCCCGAGTAGGACGGAGTCAGGCCTCCGCCGTCAACGACCATGTCCAAAGCCCAACTGAACGCCTTCCTGCTGCAGGTGGAAGGCGATCCCGCGCTCAAGGCCAGGGTGGACGGGGCCGCCGATCCCGCTGCGGTGGTGCTGATTGCCGCCGAGCTGGGTCATGTGTTCTCCGCCGCCACCCTCAGCCGGCAGCAGCGGGGCTGATCCCGTCATCGAGGGCCTGCTTCAGGCTCTCCAGCCGAGCTCGGTTCACCCCCAGGTCTGAATCCCCGAGGCGTGAGGCCGAGCGCACCTGCAGCACGCCACTGCGGGCATCGGCCGCCAGTTCAAGGTCGTCGATGAAGCCGAACAGGCGGCTTTCCGCGGTGGCGTGGAGATAGGCCGCCTCCGGCTCCTCCTCGAAGCGCTCCACCCTGATCCCCGGCGTGGCCTTCAGCACAGGCACCAGCTGGCGCAGACCGTCCAGCGGATCGGCGAGGGGCCAGTCCTGGCGGACGCAATGGCTTGGCGCCGTGCAGGTGGAAAGGCGCCCGTCGTGCAGGCCGAGCTCCACCGGCACCGGCCCCACCAGGTGGAACAGCACAGCAGCAGCGGCCGCCGGCTGAAAAGCGAGCGGAGCTGCGACGGCCAGCAGCCACAGGCCGGCCGTCACCAGCACCCGGCCCAGACGCAAAAAGAGCAGCGGCGCCAGGCCTGAAGCGGCGCTGTAGGCGGAGCCAGTGGCGTGCGGGTGCGGGTTCATGCCGCACTCCAGCTGCCATGCAGCCCGTGGGGGATGGCCAGGGGCAGGGGAATCACCGCCTGCTCGGTGAGGTCGTCGGCCCGCAGGATCACCAGGTCACTGGCCGAGCGGGCACCGTTCCAGACCACGCAGAGGATCCAGCCGTCGTCTTCCGCCGGAGCGGACCCGGCGCCAACGGCCGGCCGGGGCACCATCAGCGGCTCGCTGACGAAGCCGCGCGGCGCCGCGCTCCACACCCAGCGTTCACCGGAGTGGAGGTCAAGCTTCTCGATCGCCTGCAGCGGGTCGTTGCCCCGCTCCCGGTGGGTGACCGCCATCCAGGCGTAGCGGGCGTCCAGCCCCACGCGGGCGGGGTTCACCATCGAGAATTCGCAGCAGCGCTCCTCCAGCCGCTCGCTGCTCACCGTGCCGGTGGCCAGATCGATGCGGCAGCGGTGCAGCTGGCCCACCGGCAGGGTGCTGAAGTCGACAGCGCGGAAGTCGGTGTCCGGGCCGATCGTGGGGAAGTCGTCGTAGTAGATCGAATCCACCACCACCTGGCCGGCGGCGCCGGCGCCGGGGTCTTCGAAGGCGTTGAGGTGGTGGAACACGAAGCCGGCCGGCGCCTGCACCTGCAGGGGCTCGCCTTCACCGGAGCGGGGAATCAGCCAGAACTGACCCTGCTCGCCGGGCTTGGAGGCCAGGCACTGGGCGGCCCCCTTCAGGCCGAACACGAAGCCCAGCGGGTTGAAGGCCATGGCGTTCTGCAGGAACACGGCCCAGTTGGGGGTGATCGCGAAATCGTGCAGAAAGGCGAACCCTTTGAAGCTGCGGGTCTGATCGGCCAGCAGGCGGCCACTGCCGCGCGTGACGCTGCCCTGGTGACCGCTGCTGTGATCGCCGTTGCTGGCCTGGCTGCTGGAGGCGTCGAACTCCATCAGCCGGATCTTGCTGCGGGGCCCCGCCTTCACCCCGAAGGTGACCATGCGCGGGCCGCCCCGGTGACCGGGATCGAAGCGGGGGTGGGCGCTGAAGGCCTCCCCGGCGGCAAGCACGCCATCCAGCCGCTCGAGGCCGGTGGTCTCCAGCGTGTCGGGATCGAGGCCGTGGGGCAGGCTCGCCTCCCAGAGCGCCAGCAGGCGGTCGCCCAGCCGCACCACGTGGGTGTTGGCGATGTTCTTGAGCCGCAGGTCGAAGGCATTGGCGAGGGGACCGCCGGGCTTCTGGGTACCGAACACGCCGCGGTACACGAAGCTGCCCTTCTCCTCCTCCGCCAGCCAGCCCTCGGTGCGCACGAAACGGTTGGTGAGACTGGCGGCGCCACCGTCGAAGCGCACGGCGGTGATCATGCCGTCGCCATCAAAGGGGTGGTGCACCCACTGGCCGCCGCGCTCCAGCCGACCCGGCCCGTTGCGGTAGAGGGTGCCGCTGAGCTCACTGGGGATGGAGCCCTTGCTGGCGGTGAGCGGCGCCGCCGTGAGTTCGCTGCCCACGTTGCGGAACGCACTGGCCCAATCGGCGCGGGCGTAGGTGGTGGGGCTCGCGGCGGACTCCGGTGCGTCCGGATGGTCGGGGCGGCTGGCGGCCAGGGTCATGAACGGGCGAGCGGACGGCGTTCCTCCCATCATCACGTAAAGGAGTGTTAAGCGGCGCCCGCCTGCTCCAGCACCCCCTTGCTGCTGGGTACGGCACCGGCCCGGCGCGGGTCGATCTCCACCGCCAGCCGCAGCGCCCGGGCAAATGCCTTGAAGCAGGCCTCCACGATGTGGTGGGAGTTCAGGCCATCGAGCTGGCGGATGTGCAGGGTGAGGCCCGAGTTGTTCACCACCGCCACGAAGAACTCCCGCACCAGCTCGGTGTCGTAGGTGCCGATCCGCTGGGCCGGAATCGTGAGCCCGTAGCTGAGGTGGGGGCGACCGGAGCAATCAAGCGCCACCTGCACCAGCGCTTCATCGAGCGGCGCCACGAAATGGCCGAAGCGATGGATGCCGCGGCGGGAGCCCAGGGCCTGCGCCAGGGCCTGGCCCACGGCGATGCCCACGTCCTCGTTGGTGTGGTGGTCGTCGATGTGGGTGTCGCCGTGGGCGCTGATCTCCAGGTCGAGCAGGCCATGGCTGGCCAGCTGATGCAGCATGTGATCCAGGAACGGCACCCCGGTGCTCACCTGGCAGGCGCCACTGCCATCGAGATCCAGGCGCACCCGTACATCGGTTTCCCCGGTGACCCGGTGGACACGGCCGCTACGGCCTCCCGGACTGCCGGGATCGAGGTCCGGATGGAGGGACACGGGCTGTGGGGCGGGACAGTACCAATCATGCCGAACCCGAAGGCCTGACTCGGTCCACAATCGCCAGCACCGATCCGGCCCCTGCGTGAAAAACTGTCCCCTGACGGTGCTCGCCGAACTGCGAGAGGGCCACCGGCGCTTCCTTGACGGTGAATCGCTCCATCCCCACAGCAGCCGCGAGCGCATGCTCGAAGTGGAATCGGGCCAGCATCCGGCTGCGGCGGTGCTGGGCTGCGCCGATTCCCGGGTGCCGGTGGAGCTGCTGTTCGACACGGGCTTCGGCGACCTGTTCGTGGTGCGCAACGCCGGCACCCTCTCCACCACCGCGGCCATCGCCTCGCTGGAGTACGCCGTGGCCCACCTGGGCGTGCCCGTGATCGTGGTGCTGGGCCATGAGCGCTGTGGCGCCATGGAAGCGGCCTTCAACCCGGCGCTGATCCTCACCCCGAGCCTGGCCCAGGTGGTGGGGCAGCTGCGCATGGAGCTGCTCCACCTCGGCGGCCATGACGACCTGGATCAGGCCGCCCGCCACCACACCCTCAACGCAGCCCGCAACCTGGTCGACTCCAGCGTGCTGCTCACCGATCTGATGCGCAGCGGCCGCCTGCAGGTGGAAGCCGCCTTCTACAACCTGCACACCACCACGATCGACTGGATGGGATCGGTGATGCCGATGCGCTCGGAAGAGCTGATGGGTGCACCGTGAGGCGGGAGGGCGCTCACATCCCCGTGATGCAGTAGCCGCCGTCCACATAGATCACCTGGCCGGTGATGCCCGAGGCAAGCGGGCTGGCCAGAAAGGCGGCGGTGGCGCCCACTTCGTCCTGGGTAACGGTGCGCCGCAGCGGGGCCTTCTCCTCCACGTTGTGGATCATGTCGAGGATGCCGCCGATGGCGGAGCTGGCCAGGGTGCGGATCGGGCCGGCGCTGATGGCGTTCACCCGCACCTGGTTGTCGGGGCCCAGTTCGGCGGCCAGGTAGCGCACCGAGGCCTCAAGGGCCGCCTTGGCCACCCCCATCACGTTGTAGTTGGGGATCGCCCGCTCGGCGCCCAGGTAGCTGAGCGTGATCACGCTGGCGCCAGGATTGAACAGGGGCTTGGCATAGCGGCAGAGCGGCGCGAGCGAATAGGCGCTCACCTCCAGCGCCCGGCCGAACCCTTCGGGGGTGATGGCGCTGTAGTCGCCCACAAGCTCCTCCTTGCCGGCGAAGGCCAGGCAGTGGATCAGCACATCGAGGCTGCCCCACTGCTCCTCGATCGCGGCGAAGGCGGCCTCGATCTGCTCGGGGATCTGCACGTTGAGCGGCAGCACGAGGCTGGGGGCCAGCGGGGCCGTGAGCTCACGCACCTTGCTCTCGAAGCGGCCCTTGTCGTCGGGCAGGTAGGTGACCGCCAGCTCGCAGCCTGCCGCGGCCAGCTGCTGAGCAATGCCCCAGGCGATCGAGCGGTTGTTGGCGATGCCGGTGACCAGGGCCTTCTTGCCGCGCAGATCGAGAAGCATGTCCGGGGAGCGAGCTGGCAGGGATTCTCCCGCAGCGCTGGCGCCCTGCCCGCGCCACGATCGGTGCCATGGAGCCCGCTGTCCCCCTCGCCTGGCCGCCTGCCGCCGGCGATCTGCCCCGCACCTTCACCGATCGGCACGACCTGGCCGCCGAGCTGCAGGCCCGTTTCGGCCAGCAACCGGCCGCCCCGGATGCCGAAGACGCCCCACCGCTGAGCCCGATGCGCGGTGGCCGGGCAGCGGCGCTGGCTGCGCTGGCAGCGCTCGACCCGGTGGCCTACGCCACCAGCCGCAACCATCTCGATGGCGCCGTGACCCGCCTCTCCCCCTACATCCGCCACGGGGTGCTCACCCTGGCGGAGGTGCGGCAGGCGGTGTTCGCGGCCCTGGCCGCCCGGGGGCTGGGGCGCAGCGCCGGGGAGAAGCTGATCAACGAACTCGGCTGGCGTGACTACTGGCAACGCGTCTGGCAGCAGCTGGGCGAGGGCATCTGGGACGACCGCGAGCAGGGCGCCAGCGGCCTGCCGCCCACGGCCTACCGCTCAGACCTGCCCGACGACATCGCCGGCGGCAGCACCGGCCTGGCCTGCATCGATGCCTTTCGCCACCAGCTGGTGCACGAGGGCTGGCTGCACAACCATGCCCGCCTATGGCTGGCGGCCTACCTGGTGCACTGGCGGCGGGTGCGCTGGCAGACCGGCGCCCGCTGGTTCCTGCGCCACCTGCTCGACGGCGATCCGGCCAGCAACAACCTCAGCTGGCAATGGGTGGCCGGCACCTTCAGTGCCAAGCCCTACCTGTTCAACCGCGCCAACCTGGAGCGCTTCAGCGGCGGCCGCTTCTGCCGCGCCTGCCCGAAGGCGCAAGCCGGTGGCGCCGGCCGGCCGGGTGGCTGCCCGTTCGAAGCCAGCTACGAACGGCTGGGCGAGCGGCTGTTCCGCAGCGAGGCTCCGCTCAGCCTGCCGGAGCCGCCGCTGCAGGACCAGACCCTGCCGCCAGCCCCTACCGCCGGCAGGTCAGCCGCTGGCCCACCCGAGCAGCCCACCGTCGCTCCAACCGGCCCCGTGCAGCGGCCGGTGCTCTGGATCCACGGCGAGGCGTTGGGGCAGGCCTACCCCGCCTGGCGCGCCCATCCCGGTCGGCCGGCCCTGTTCGTGTTCGACAGGGCCATGATCGAGGGAAGCGCCGGCCAGGGCCCGGCGATCAGCCTCAAGCGGCTCGGCTTCCTCTACGAATGCCTGCTGGATCTGCCAGTGGTGCTCCGGGCCGGAGCTGTGGCGGAGGAGTTGCTCGCTTTCGCCGCTCACCATGGCGCCGACGGGGTGGTGACCTGCCGGGCGGTGGATCCCCGCTTTGCAGACCTTTCCGCGACGATCGGCGCCGCCCTGCCCCTGGTGGTGCTGGAGCCCGAGCCATTCGTGCAGCTGGAGGGCCCCGTGGATCTGCGGCGCTTCAGCCGCTACTGGAAGCGGGCCGAGCGGGCGGTCTGGGCCGGTTTCGAGGGGCCAAGCCTCACCGCCGCTTGAGCACGCCTGCACCACTGCAGGCCTGGGCGGCGGGGGGGTCTGGCCCTGTCCCGCTTCAAGGCCGACGAGGTAAAGAGCTGAGCGCGCCGGGAGCCAGGGACTAGGGCGCAGCCTCCGGTGCTGCAGACGGTGCCGGGGCCTCAGCTCCAGCTCCCTGCTCCAGCGCCTCCTCACGGGCCCGCACCTCGTTGGGATCGGGCAGCAGATCCTCCTCCTGCAGCATCGGGAAGCTCTCCTGCTTCACCTGGTCGGCGCGGCGGGGCGGATCGGTCCATTCCCAGCGGCTGCGCGGGGCGCGCGCCTGGCAGAGCGCCTCCAGTTCGCGCTGCAGCGCCCGGCGCACATCGCCGCGGGCCACCACCTCAAAGAACTCCTGGCGGGTCGCCAGGCCAGAGCTGAACGGCGCACTGCCGTTGCCGTTGAACAGACGGGGCGGATCCGGCAACCAGCGCGGCCGGCAGACCCCCCGCTGGCGGGTGTCGGTTTCGAGCCACAGATGCACACCGAAGCCGTCGGGCTGGTTGACCACCGCCAGGCCGTCGTGGGGCTGACGGCGCTGCAGGGGGAAGATTCGCCAGCTGGCCCTGTTGGTGGCGGGAACACAACTCGCCAGCAGGGAAGACGTCACCAGCAGCGTCACCACCACCAGCGCCAGCGGCCGCAGCAAGGGCCGCATTGGCGACCAGCGCGCCGTTCGCAGCCGCGCCGGCAACGCCACAAGGCGGCGCCATAAAGACAAACGCCAGGAAGACTTCAAGGGGCTCTCGCAGGCGAACCGGGGGGCGCCGATCCTGCCCCAGTGGCGGCGCCGGCGCGGACGCCACAATCACAGCGGAAGTCCCGCCGCGAAGCCTGGCGCCATGGCCCTCACCCCCTCCACCATGCTGCCGCTGGGCACGGCCCTGCCCCCGTTTCGGCTCGCCGATCTCGATGGCCGCCTCCATGACAGCACCGCCCTGCCGCCCCAGCCGCTGCTGGTGCTGTTCCTCTGCGCCCACTGCCCGTTCGTGAAGCACATCGAACCGGAGCTCACGCGGCTCGAGCACGACTACCACGACCGGGTGGTGATCCTGGCGATCGCCAGCAACAGCGTCCGCACCCACCCCGGGGACGGCCCTGAGGGGCTGAACGACCAACGCCGGCGGCACGGCTGGCGCTTCCCCTACCTGCTGGACAGGGACCAGAACGTGGCCCGGGCCTTCCACGCCGCCTGCACTCCAGACCTCTATCTCTACGGTGCAGACCACCGGCTTGCCTACCGCGGCCAGCTCGATGCCAGCCGCCCCGGAACGGGCCAGGCCGCAGATGGCAGCGCCCTGCGAGAGGCTCTCGATGCGGTGCTCAGCGGCCAGGCCCCGGACCCCGATCAGCGGCCCGCCATCGGCTGCAACATCAAGTGGCACCCTGGCCAAGCGCCCCCTGGAACCGAAGGCTGAGGGGATTAAGGTTGCCCGCATGCAGGTGCCCCCCTTCGATCTCACCGAGCAACTTCATCAGCTTGGTGAAGGCCTCGAAGACGCCGTTCTGCAGGTGTTGCGCAGCGGCCAGTACATCGGGGGGGCCCGGATTGCGGCCTTCGAGCAACAGTTCGCCGCTGTCTGCGCCAGCCCCCATGCCATCGGCTGCAACAGCGGCACCGACGCCTTGGTGCTGGCCCTGAGAGGCCTGGGGATCGGTCCGGGTGATGAGGTCATCACCAGTTCGTTCAGCTTCTTCGCCACGGCCGAAGCGATCAGCAGCGTGGGGGCCACGCCGGTGTTCGTGGATGTGGAGGAAAGCTCCTATCTGATCGATCTCGATCGGATCGAGGCGGCGATCACGCCCGCCACCCGCGCCCTGATGCCGGTGCACCTGTTCGGCCGTCCAGTCGACATGGAGCGGATCACCGCGATCGCCTCAGTGCATGGCCTGAAGGTGATCGAAGACTGCGCCCAGGCCACCGGCGCCAGCTGGGCGGGGCAGCCGGTGGGCAGCTGGGGGGATGCGGGCTGCTTCAGCTTTTTCCCCACCAAGAACCTCGGCGGTGCCGGCGATGGCGGCGCTGTGCTCTGCAGCGACCCAGAGCTGGCCCAGCGCATCCGCGAGCTGGCCGTGCATGGCATGCCGGAGCGCTATCTGCACACGTCGCTGGGCTACAACAGCCGCCTCGATGCTCTCCAGGCCACGGTGCTGGCCGTGAAGCTCCCCCATCTGGAGCGCTGGATCGACCGACGCCGCCAGCTCGCCGCCACCTACCAGCGTGAGCTGGCAGGCCTTGCTGGAATCGCCCTGCCCGAGGCGGGACCCGACGGCCACAGCTGGAACCAGTTCGTGGTGCGCGTCCCGTTCTGCCCAGCGGGCGCGAACACCTGCGGCGGCAGCTGCGCCCCCTCCAGCACCAGCGCCACTTACGGCCTGCCCGAAAGCTGCTGCCGCGACTGGCTGAAGCAGGAGCTGGCCGCCGCCGGCGTCAACACGATCATCTACTACCCGATTCCGATTCACCGCCAGCCGGCCTACGCCCAGCTGGGCTATGGCCCCGGCAGCCTGCCGGCCACCGAGCGGCTCACCTCCCAGGTGCTCAGCCTGCCGATCTTCCCCGAACTGACTTCCGAGCAACAACAAGCTGTGATCACTGCCTTGCGCCAGCTCGCAAGCAGCTCAGCGGCGGCAGCGCCCGCCTCAACCCCTGCCGAGTCCCGCGCCCAGGTGCGGGTCTGAGCCACGGCCGCCGGCCAGATCCTCCCCACCGACGCCAGGCTCGGCCGGCTCAGGCCAGCCCTGCGTAGAGCCCCTTGAAGCGCGCTTGCTGCTGCTTGTGGTCCACGATCGGTGCGGGGTAACCCCGCCGTTCCAGGGGCGCGATCGCCCCGCTGATCAGATCGGCAGTGGCCACATGCGCCAGTTCCGGCAGCCAACGGCGGATGTACTGAGCCTCGGGATCGAAGCGGGCCGCCTGGGTGAAGGGATTGAAGATGCGCAGGGGTTTGGGATCCATGCCGCTGCTGGCGCTCCACTGCCAGCCCCCGTTGTTGGCAGCCAGATCCCCATCCACCAGCAGGCGCATGAACTGGCGTTCGCCCCAGCACCAGTCGCAGATCAGATCCTTCACCAGAAAGGAGGCCACGATCATGCGGCAGCGGTTGTGCATCCAGCCGCTGGTGTTCAGCTGCCGCATCGCCGCATCCACGATCGGCACGCCGGTGAGGCCCACGCACCAGGCCTCGAAACGGCCCGTGTCGTTCTCCCAGGGAAAGCGGCGCCACTGGGGGCGATAGGGCCCGTCAGCCAGCTCGGGAAAGTGAAACAGGGCCTGTTGGTAGAACTCGCGCCAGGCCAGTTCCTGCTCCCACACCGTGATCGCCTGCAGGTCCTCGTCGCTGCGGGCGCGGGGCCGCTGCTGCTGGGCCGCCGCCCAGGCCTGCCGCGGGCTGAGCGTGCCGAACTTGAGGGCCGCACTCAGGCAGGAGGTGCCCGCTTCGCCTGGCAGGTTGCGGCCGGGTTCGTACCGCAGCAGGGCGCCATCGGCGAAAAGGGCCAGCTGATCGGCGGCAGCGGCTTCTCCCGGGCGGCAGGGGCAGAGATCGGCGCCGGCGAAGCCGGCATGGCCAAGGGCAGCGGCGCTGTCGCCGGTCGCAGGCACGGCGTCCAGAAGCGGCAGGCGCTCCCAGAGGGCCTGGCCGCGGCCGGGCAGGGCGGTGGGATCAAGAGCCAGCAGGCCGCTGGGAGCCGCTACCGGCGCCAGCTCCAGCCCGCCAGCACCGGAGGCCGCCGGCCCGGCCGGCTCCAGCCGGCGCCGCCAGGCACGGAAGAACGGCCCGTACACCCGATAGGGAGCGCCACCGCCGGTGAAGAGGCTGTCGGGGGGAACCAGCAGCTGATCCCAGCCCGCCAGCACCTTCAGCCCGTCCTGCTGCAGCGCGGCGGCGACGCGGCGGTCGCGCTCGCGGCCGAAGGGTTCCACATCGCGGTTCCAGGCGACCACCGCCGCGCCGATCGCTAGCGCCAGCTGGGGCAGCAGCTCGGCTGGATCCCCCCGAAGCAGCAACAGCTGGCTGCCGGCCTCACGCCAGCGCTGCTCCAGCTCCCGCAGGCTTTCCAGCAGAAACCACAGCCGCGCCGGGGCCAGGTCGCTCGCCTCCAGCAGGGCCGGATCAAGCACGAACACGCCGGTCACGGCGGGCGTGGCGCGAGCGGCGGCCGCCAGGCCGAGATTGTCGGCCAGCCGCAGGTCACGGCGGTGCCAGAACAGCCAGCGGGGCGGGGTCATCGCAACAGTTCCTGCACCGCTTCAGCAACCCAGCAGCTGACGGGCGCGGAACCAGGCGGTCACGCTCTTGCCATCCAGGGCCTCATCGCCGCTGGCCAGGGCCGCATCAAGGGCCTGCGGCTCCATCAGCAGCACCTCCATGTCTTCGTCGTCATCGCCAGCGGGCTGCTGCTGCAGGAGCGTGAGGGCGCGGGCCAGGAACAGGTGGATCACCTCATCGGAATAGCCGGGGCAGGGCAACATCAGGCCCAGCGAATCCCAGCGGCTGGCGCTGTAGCCCGCTTCCTCCGCCAGTTCCCGCTGCATCGAAGCCAACGGGTCCTCGCCATCTTCCAGGGTGCCGGCCGGGAACTCAAGGATGCGCCGTTCCACCGCGAAGCGGTACTGGCGCAGGATCACCACCCGGCCGTCGTCAAGCACGGGCACCGCCAGGGACGCGCCAGGGTGGCGGATGATCCCGTAGGTGCCTTCCACGCCTTTGGGCAGCACCACGCAGTTGAGCTCAAAGCGGATCTTGCGGGCATCGAGAGCCCCCAGCGTGGCCAGATGGGTGGAGGGCTCAGGGGGCGGCAAGGGGGCCATGCACGGCGCGCTGCGGGCTTCCAGTGTGACCGTCTGCCGCCACGGGCGCGGTGTCGGGCCAGCCCGGTACCCCCGCCAGCGCCAGCGGCGGGGGCTCGGCGCCATGGAGCAGGGCAGCGGCCAGCAGCTCCGCCGCCGTGACCGCCCCGCCAGGCGGGATCAGCAGCGGATCGAGGGCCGCCAGCGGGGCCAGCACGAAGGCCCGCTCGCGCAGGCGCGGGTGGGGCAAGGTGAGCATGGCGGTGCAGCAGACCTGGCGGCCGCACCAGAGCAGGTCGAGGTCGAGGGTGCGCGGCCCCCAGTGCACCGAGCGCTTACGGCCGAAGGCGGCTTCCAGACGCTGCAACCGCCGCAACAGCGCCGCGGCAGCGGGCCAGGGCGTGTGAGCGGCGGGCGCTGTGGCGGGCAGAGGGCTGTGGTGAACCAGCAGCACAGCATTGAGATAGGGCGGCTGACCAGGCGGTCCCCCCACCGGCGCGGTGCGAAAGAGCGGCGACCAGTGCAGTTGCAGCCCGGCCTCCGGCGCCCCCAGCGGCGGCGTGCCGGCCCAGGCCACCAGTTCGGCGGCCAGCAGGGGTCTCACCGCCGCCAGGGTGGCGCCGGGGTCGTCGAGATTGGCCCCAAGCGCGATCGCGAGCGTTCGCTCGAACGGGCCGCACGGCACGCGGGGGATCAGTAGAAGTCCGAGCGGCGGCGCTCCTCCGGCCGCTCCAGCGGGGTGTCGCCGTCGCGGCCGAGCAGCAGATCCCGGGCGCCGTTCACCAGCTGCATGGTGTCGTGGGCGCCGCCGCGATCGGGGTGGTGCTCGGCTGCAGCCAGCTTCCAGGCCCGGTTCACCTCCTCCACGCTGAGGCGGCCGGACAGGGGCAGATGCAGACGCTGGCGGGCCACGATCGCGTCCACATCCGGGTGCTTGCCGAGCGGGCCCCAGTCGGCGCGGCTGAGCCCCTTGCGCCGCTTGTTGCTGCTGCGGGAAGCCTTGGTGGTGGCACCAGCGCCGGTGCCACCACCGAAGCCGCGCGCCGCAGCGGCGCCCGCCTCGGCGGCGTTCCGGCGGGACGCCTTGGATTCACTGGTGCGGCCAGGACGATCGACCCGGGAAAACAACACCATGACGGGGCCGCAGCGATAGCAGAAAGAAATGCCAGGCGTGCGGAAACACCGCCCGGCCTCGTTGCAAAAGTGTAGGTTCTGCCGGCCACACGGCTGTTCGCCCCAGCACCCCCCAGCCGCCGCCATGGGTGGCGCAGCACCGTCAGCGAGACTGAACCCCCCTTCTCCAGCCTCTGCCCCATGGTCGTCAGCGGGTCCGCTGCCACTCCGGCCGCCGCCGGCGCCGCCGCACGCGCCTTTCCGCTCGCCGCGATCACCGGGCATGGCACCTTGAAGCTGGCCCTCCTGCTGGCGGCGGTGGACCCGGGGCTCGGTGGGGTGGTGATCGCCGGGGGCCGCGGCACCGGCAAGTCGGTGCTGGCCCGCGGGCTGCATGCGCTCCTGCCGCCGATCGACGTGCTCGATCTGGGCGAGGGGGTGAGCAGCCGCAACGTGGATCCCCAGCGGCCCGACGACTGGGATACCGCGATCCATCAGCGCATTACAGCGCGCGGGGGCGATCCCAGCGGCGCCGATCCCACCACCCTGCTTCCCACCCGGGTGATTCCCGCCCCCTTCGTGCAGGTCCCCCTCGGCGTCACCGAAGACCGGCTGCTGGGGGCGGTGGACGTGGCCGCCTCCCTGAGCAGTGGCACGCCGGTGTTCCAGCCGGGGCTGCTGGCGGAGGCCCACCGCGGCGTGCTTTACATCGACGAACTGAACCTGCTCGATGACGGCATCACCAACCTGCTGCTGGCGGCGGTGGGCTCCGGCATCAACCGGATCGAGCGCGAGGGGTTGAGCCTTGTGCACCCCTGCCGCACCCTGCTGATCGCCACCTACAACCCCGAGGAGGGGGCGGTGCGCGATCACCTGCTCGACCGCTTCGCCATCGCCCTGTCGGCCAACCAGCTGGTGAGCACGGAGGAACGGGTGACGATCACCCGCTCAGCCCTCGACCACGGCGAATCCAGCGAGGCGTTCCGCTCCCGCTGGCAGGAGGAGACCGACGCCCTGGCCACCCAGCTGCTGCTGGCCCGCCAGTGGTTGAAGGATGTGGTGATCGAACGCGAGCAGGTCCGCTATCTGGTCACCGAGGCGATCCGTGGCGGTGTGGAGGGGCACCGGGCCGAGTTGTACGCGGTGCGGGTTGCCCGGGCCCATGCGGCGCTGAGCGGCCGCGACCGGGTGGAGGCCGACGACCTGCAGGTGGCGGTGCGTCTGGTGATCGCCCCGCGGGCCCTGCAGCTGCCGCCGCCCGATCCGGACCAGCCGCTGGAGCCGCCGCCGCCGCCCCAGGCGGAGCAGCAGCCCCAGGAGCCGGAACCGCCCGAACCCCCCGAGGCCAGCGACGACGACGCCCCGGAAGAGGACCCGCCCGAAGACGACGACGACAGCCCCGACGACCAGGCGCCGCCGTCGATTCCGGAGGAATTCCTGCTCGATCCGGAGGCCACCGCCATCGACCCCGACCTGCTGCTGTTCGCCGCCGCCCGCTCCCGTGGGGGCGGCAGCGGCAAGCGCTCCCTGGTGCAGAGCGAGTCGCGCGGCCGCTACGTGAAGCCGATGCTGCCGCGCGGGCCCGTGCGCCGCATCGCCGTCGATGCCACCCTGCGGGCGGCGGCACCGCACCAGAAGAGCCGCCGTGAGCGGGAACCGCACCGCCGCGTGATCGTCGAGGATGGCGACCTGCGCGCCAAGCAACTGCAGCGCAAGGCGGGCGCCCTGGTGATCTTCCTGGTGGACGCCAGCGGCTCGATGGCACTCAACCGCATGCAGAGCGCCAAGGGCGCCGTGATCCGGCTGCTCACCGAGGCCTACGAAAACCGCGACGAAGTGGCTCTGATCCCATTCCGTGGCGAGCAGGCGGAGGTGCTGCTGCCGCCCACCCGCTCCATCACCGCCGCACGCCGTCGGCTGGAGCAGATGCCCTGCGGCGGCGGCTCACCGCTCGCCCATGGCCTGTCCCAGGCGGCGCGGGTGGGCGCCAATGCACTGTCCAAGGGCGATCTGGGCCAGGTGGTGGTGGTGGCGATCACCGACGGCCGCGGCAACGTACCGCTGAGCCGCTCCCTGGGCCAGCCCCAGCTGGAAGGGGAGGAACCGGTGGACCTGCGCGAGGAGGTGAAGGGGGTGGCGGCCCGCTACCGCGCCCTCGGCATCAAGCTGCTGGTGATCGACACCGAGCGCAAGTTCATCGGCAGCGGCATGGGCAAGGAGCTGGCAGAGGCGGCAGGCGGCCGCTACGTGCAACTGCCCAAGGCCAGCGACCAGGCGATTGCGGCCATCGCCCTGGAGGCACTGAACGCCCCCTGAGTGCGGGGCGGCCCCGCTGCTCGCCAGCAGCGGCTTGAAGGCCAACGGCTCAGGGATCGAGCCGGCGGGGAGCCTCTGCCGGTAGCCGGGTGCCACCAGCTGCGCCCTGTCTGCCACCACCGATCGAGCCGCTGCCTGGCTTCTCCGTGCTGACCTTCTCTGGCTTGTCCTTGGCTGCTTTGTCTTTGGCCAGGCCCGTCTGGGCAGGATAAAGCTCATCGAACAACTGGCCCAGGCCGATGGCCAGACTGCGTACCCCATCCATGAAGCGGGGGTCACCGGTGAGCTTGCTCACATCGCCGCCCACCGCATCGATCCGTGCTGTGAGCCTCTCGGCGTTGCTCACCGTGGCCTTGAGCTCGGCCAGAGTGCGGGGGTTGTCGAGGGCGGCCGTGAGGTTGCGCACGTGGCGGCTGGCGGCCGCTGCATCGGCGCTGGCCGTGGTAAGCGACGCCAGCATGGGGTCGGCCTTTCCGGCCACCACGTTGAGCTGGCGGATCAGCACGTCCAATTGAACGGCGATCTTCTGGGATTCTTTGAGGAAGCGGGTCGCCTCCTTGGAGGTGGCATCAAAGCTCTTGGTAGTGCTGGCGATCTCGGTCACCAGGTTCTGCTTTTCGGCCTCGAGCAGCAGGCTTTGCATCAACTCGGTGACGCTGCTCAAGCTGGCGGAGCTGACCCCTTCGAGCGAGGAGCCGTTGCAGACCATGCGGGTGTTGTTGCAGACCTTGTCGCCTGGCCGCGGAGCCGAGGCGGGCAGCGGCGGCCCGGAGCTGATCAACGCCACTTGGGCGTCACCGCCCAGCAGCGAGGCCGACTGCACCTGGGCCACCACCGGACGCGCCAGCTGCAGACTTGGATCAGTGATCTCCAGTTCGGCTACCACGGCCGATGAGGTGGGTGAGATCCGCCGCACGTTGCCCACCTGCACCCCACGGAACACAACCGCGGAGCGGTCGGCCAGGCCGGCGGCATCGGCGAAACGCACCGTCAGCGTCCAATTGCTGCGGCCCAGCGAAACACCCCGCAGCCAGAACCAAAGGCTGAGCCCACCGATCACAGCTCCCAGCAGGGTGAAACCCACCAAGGCCTCGCGGACGCTACGACGCATATGGTGTCAAAGCTCCGCCGGCTGCATCGGGCCGTTCAGGCTACCGGTACGGAACTGCACGACATAAGGGTTGTCGGTGCGGCCGAAGTCTTCGGTGGATCCGCACCATTGGATCTGCCCGTCGTAGAGCATGGCCACCCGCTGGGCCGAGCGCACGATCGTGCTCATCACGTGGCTCACCACCACCGAACAACCGGCCGCCACCTGATTCGCCTTCACGATCAAATCCTCGATGCGGGTGCAGGCCACCGGATCCAGACCCGCGGTGGGCTCATCAAACAGGAGCAAGGGATGCTGGCCGGAGGCCTTGCTGGGATCATCGATCAGGGCGCGCGCAAAGCTCACTCGTTTCTGCATGCCGCCGCTGAGTTCACCGGGCAGCTGGTCTTCGATGCCGTAGAGGCCCACCGCCTCCAGTGCCCGCTGCACCCGCTGACGGATTTCTGGCTCCGGCAATTTGCTGTGGCGGTAGAGCAGAAAGCCCACGTTCTCCGCCACCGTGAGCGAGGCCAGCAAGGCAGGGTTCTGGAAGACCAGGCGCACATCAGCGGGGCGGCGCTGATCCAGGCGCAGGTAGCGCTGTGGAACGCCATGCAGGCGGAAGGTTCCGGTGGTGGGCAACAACAGGCCCGCCAGAATGCGCAGCACGGTGGATTTGCCGGTGCCTGAAGGCCCCACCACCGCCAGCCGTTCCCCCTCCAGCAGGGTGAGGTGGATGCCCTCCAGCACGGTGCGCGAACCCCAGCGCATGGAAATGTCGTGAAGTTCCACCACCGGCACAGCCGACGGCAGAAGGCCAGTGGTGGTGGACGAAAGGGTTGACGACACGGACGACGGTGGTGAGGGCCTGCAGGCGTGAGGAGGAGCCTCGCTGGGTTCTGGTTCGCCGACACCTTTCATCCTTACAGTTCCTACAGCTCCGTGCTGTGGCGTAACGCCCCTTCGGCTTGACTTCCCAGCGCCCTCTCCCGCCACGACGCCTCAGCACACGGTCAGCCCGGCGCCCTGGCTGGATGGGTCGCGGGGATCTGCGCCAGAAAGACCTGATGAGCCGCTCGCGGCGGGCGGTGCGCTGGCTGCAGCCGGGGCTGGTGGTGAAGCGCTGGATGCTCACCTCCGGCCTGGGCCTGCTGCTGGCCCTGCTGGGAGCCGCGATCCTGGCCGATCTCAAGCCGATCTACTGGTCACTGGAGTCGCTCAACTGGGTGCTCTCGAACATGACGCGGGTGCTGCCGCGCGGCGTGACCGGCCCGCTCGTGCTGCTGGGTGGCGCCGCCTTGGTGGTGTGGGGCCAGAGCCGCAGCTTCGGCTCGATCCAGCAGGCGCTCGCCCCTGAAAAAGACACCTTGCTGGTGGAGGCGCTGCTGGCCCAGCGCCGGCTGAACCGCGGCCCCAACGTGGTGGCGATCGGCGGTGGCACGGGCCTGGCCACCCTGCTGAGCGGCCTGAAGCGCTACAGCAGCAACATCACCGCGATCGTCACGGTGGCCGATGACGGCGGCAGCAGCGGTGTACTGCGGCGGGAGTTCGGCGTGCAACCCCCCGGCGACATCCGCAACTGCCTGGCGGCCCTGGCCCGCGAGGAACCGCTGCTGACCCGTCTGTTCCAGTACCGCTTCCGATCGGGCAGTGGGCTGGAGGGGCACAGCTTCGGCAATCTCTTTCTCACGGCGCTCACGGCCATCACCGGCAGCCTCGAATCGGCGATCACCGCCAGCAGCCGCGTGCTGGCGGTGCAGGGCCAGGTGGTGCCGGCCACCAACGCCGATGTGCGCCTCTGGGCGGAGCTCGAGAACGGCGACCGCATCGAGGGAGAGTCCCGCATCGGCCATTCCCCCAGCCCGATCGTGCGGCTGGGCTGCACCCCCGAGCGGCCACCTGCGCTGCCGCGCGCCCTGGAGGCGATCGCCAACGCTGAGCTGATCGTGCTTGGGCCCGGCAGCCTCTACACCTCGCTGCTGCCGAATCTGCTGGTGCCGGAGCTGGTGCAGGCGATCAGCCGCAGCAAGGCGCCACGCCTCTACATCTGCAACCTGATGACCCAGCCCGGCGAAACCGACCGGCTGGATGTGGAGGGCCACGTGCGGGCGATCGAGGCCCAGCTGGCCAGCCTGGGGGTGACCCGGCGCCTGTTCACCGCCGTGCTGGCCCAGGAACCGATCCACGATGTGGCCCTAGTGGATCACTACCGCGCCCGCGGCGCCGAGCCCGTGCAGTGTGATGTGCGCAGCCTGCGCGCCAAGGGTTACGAGGTGATGGTCACGGCGCTGCAGGGGGCCCGTCCCACCGGCACCCTGCGCCATGACCCACGCAGCCTCGCCCTGGCGGTGATGCGCTTCTACCGCCGGCACAAAGGCGGCCGACCGGTGCTGGAAACAGTCTGAGAGCGGGCCTGCCGGATTCAGTAAGCGTCCTGCATCTCGTAGAAGTCCGGCTGCACGTAGTCCTTGCGCAGCGGGAAGCCCTTCCAGTCTTCGGGCATCAGCAGCCGCTTGGGATGGGGATGGCCTTCGAACACGATGCCGTACATGTCGTAGGTTTCGCGCTCCTGCCAGTCGGCACCGCGGAAGAGGCGGTAGAGGCTGGGAATGGTGAGGTCGCCGTCGCGGGCGAGGAACACCTTGACCCGCACTTCCTGCGGTTTGCTGTCAGGGGCGGGGCAGGGATCGGCGCCAGCGCCGAGTTTCACCAGGTGATAGAAGCTCACCAGCCGGGCGCCCGGACCTTCGTCATAGCCGCCCTGGCACTGGAGGTAATCGAAGCCATAGGCCTTGAGCGCCGCGGCCACCGCCGGCAGGAACAGGGGCTCCACGGCCAGCATTTCAATGCCGCAGTGATCAGACTCCAGCGGCTGATGGTCGAAGCCCTGCTGGCTGAGCCACTGGCTCACCGGGCCGATCACCGGTGCGGCGAGGGTGGTGGCGGAGTCGCTGGCGCCGGATGGGGCGCCCTCGGGGGCGGGGGTGGGATCAGGCATCGCTGGAGGCGCTGGCTGTGGGGATCGGTTCGGCCGCAACAACCTCCGATGGAGTGGAGGTGTCGAGGGGGAGAGCGGTGGGATCGGCGAGAGCGGCCACTTGGGTTTCGGCCTTGAGATAGGCCCCGGTGACGATCGGCGCCACCGCTTTCATGGCATGGCCGATGGTGAGGTAGCGGTGGGTGGGGAGGTTATTGCCCCGCTCGGCCAGAGCTTCGTTGCCCACCTTCTTGCGCAGCTTGATCACGGCATCGAAGATCGCCTCGGGCCGGGGCGGGCAGCCGGGGATGTAGAGGTCCACCGGAATCAGCTTGTCGACGCCGCGCACTGCCGTGGTGGAGTCGGCGCTGAACATGCCGCCGGTGATCGTGCAGGCGCCCATGGCGATCACGTACTTGGGCTCGGGCATCTGCTCATAGAGCCGCACCAGGGCCGGGGCCATCTTCATGGTCACGGTGCCGGCCGTGATCAGCAGATCAGCCTGGCGGGGGCTGGAGCGGGGCACCAGACCGAAGCGGTCGAAGTCGAAGCGGGAGCCGAGCAGTGCCGCGAACTCGATGAAGCAGCAGGCCGTGCCGTAGAGCAGGGGCCAGAGGCTGCTGAGCCGTGCCCAGTTGTGCAGGTCGTCGAGGCTGGTGAGGATCACGTTCTCGGAAAGATCCGAGGTGATCTGCGGAGCACCGACCGGGTTGCAACTGGACGCCCGCAGATCGCGCAGGGCGTCGATCGAAGGGGTGCTGGAGGCGGAGGTGGGAGTGAGGGTCATGGTGGAAAGGGCGTCAGCTCCACTCGAGGGCGCCCTTACGCCAGGCATAGGCGAGGGCAACCACCAGGATGGTGATGAAGATCAGGGCCTCGATGAAGGCGAGCAGGCCGAGCCGGCTGAACGCCACGGCCCAGGGGTACAGAAACACCGTTTCCACGTCGAAGATCACGAAGACCAACGCGAACATGTAATAACGGATGTTGAACTGAATCCAGGCACCGCCGATCGGCTCCATGCCGGATTCATAGGTGAGTCGGCGTTCGCCGTCACGCGATTTCGGCGACACCAGTTTGTTGGTGACCAGGGCCAGGACCGGAACCGCTGCTGAGATCAGCAGAAAGCCCAGGAAGGCGTCGTAGCCAGGTAAGACGAACATCGCGAGGCTGAACCCGGCGCAGAGTCTGGCATCCGCGCCCGTCAAACGGTCGCTGCCGCCAAAGGTGCTGCCGCGACAAGGGCCTGGATAGAGTTTCTTTTCACGGCAGCGGGGCCCAACGCCATGGTCAATGGCCAGGACACTGATCAGGACGTTGGAGCAGATCAGGACGTTGGACCAGCCGCTGCGCAGGACGCGCCGCCAGCCGGCGACCAGCCGGTGGGCGAGGCGGCGCCCGAGAGCGCCGGCGCCGATCCCGACACCCACCGGTTCGAGTGCCGCAGCTGCGGCTTCGTCTACGACCCGGGCGAGGGGGTGCGCAAGCTGGCGATTCCCGCCGGCACGCCCTTCAGCAGCCTTGATCCGGTGGGCTTCCGCTGTCCGGTCTGCCGCAGCCGGGTGGGGGCCTTCAAGGACATCGGCCCCCGCAACAAGCCGAGCGGCTTCGAGGAGAACCTCAGCTACGGCTTCGGGGTGAACACCCTCACCCCCGGCCAGAAAAACGTGCTCATCTTCGGGGGCTTCGCCCTGGCCTTCGCCTTCTTCCTGTCCCTCTATTCCCTGCGTTGACCCCCGTGAAGCGCCTGTTCTCTCCCCTGCTGGCCGTGCTGATCACGCTCGGCCTCAGCTTCGGCCTCGGCGGCTGCGTCACCACCGGCCTGCCCGTGGCCGCCACCAGCCCCTGGCAGTCCGTGGCGCTGTCCACCAGCGCCAACCCTCTCGATGTGGCCTTCACCGATGCCAAGCACGGCTTCCTGGTGGGCAGCAACCGGCTGATCCTCGAAACCGACAACGGCGGGGCCAGCTGGGAGGAGCGCTCCCTTGATCTGCCCGATGGGGAGAACTTCCGTCTGATCAGCATCGACTTCAGCGGAGCCGAGGGCTGGATCGTGGGCCAACCGGGCCTGCTGTTGCATACCGCTGATGCCGGCAGGAGCTGGGAACGCCTGCTGCTCGACACCAAGCTGCCTGGCGATCCCTATACCGTCACCGCCACCGGTCGGGGCAGTGCGGAGCTGGCCACCACCGTGGGGGCGATTTACAGCACCGGTGATGCGGGCGTCACCTGGCAGGCGGAAGTCAGCGATGCGGCCGGCGCCGTGCGCGACCTGCGCCGCTCCTCCGACGGCCGCTACGTGAGCGTGTCCAGCCTCGGCAACTTCTTCGCCACCTGGGAGCCGGGCCAGGCGGTCTGGCAGCCCCACCAGCGGGTGAGCAGTCAGCGCCTTCAGAGCATGGGCTTCCAACCCGACGGCCACCTCTGGATGGTCACCCGGGGCGCCCAGCTGCGCTTCAACGACGACGCCACCGATCCGGAGGCCTGGAGCAAGCCGGTGATCCCGATCACCAACGGCTTCGGCTACCTCGACATGGCCTGGGGGCCGAATGGTGACGTGTGGACCGGCGGCGGCAGCGGCACCCTGCTGGTAAGCCACGACGGCGGCAGCCACTGGGAGCGCGATCCGGTGGGCGCCGTCCAGCCCACGAACTTCACCCGGATCAGCTTCACCAGCGACGGCAAGGGCTTCGTGCTGGGCGAACGGGGCAACCTGCTGCGCTGGGTGGGCTAGGGCCAGCCGGCCCAACTGCATCCCTGTGTAACCAACCGCCGCTCCGCCTCTCGGCGGTCACAGCCCGACCCTTAAGATTCCGTAGCTGATTTGCCCGCTGCTATGGCTGCCGGCTCCACCGGGGAACGCCCGTTCTTCGAGATCATTACGAGCATCCGCTACTGGGTCATCCACGCCGTCACCTTGCCGGCGATCTTCCTGGCCGGATTCCTCTTCGTCTCCACTGGCTTGGCGTACGACGCCTTCGGAACGCCTCGCCCCGATGCCTACTTCCAACCCCAGGAAGCCAAGGCACCGGTGGTGAGCCAGCGTTACGAGGGCAAGAGCCAGCTTGACCTGCGCCTCAAGTAACGCCATGACCCAGTCTTCTGTCTCCACCACGCCACGCAACTACCCCATCTTCACGGTGCGGTGGTTGTCGGTTCATGCGCTGGGCATCCCCACGGTTTTCTTCCTGGGAGCCCTGGCGGCCATGCAATTCGTCCGCCGCTGATTTCCGCCATGCAGCGCAATCCCAACCCGAACAATCTGCCGGTCGAACTCAACCGCACCAGCCTTTATCTGGGCCTGCTGTTTGTGTTCGTCATCGGCGTTCTGTTCACCAGCTACTTCTTCAACTGATCGGGAGATTCAGCCATGAGCGGCAAGAAATCCGCACTACCTGACGGTCGCATTCCCGATCGCCTGCCTGACGGCCGACCGGCCGTGGCCTGGAAGAGCCGCTGGACCGAAGGGGTTCTTCCCCTCTGGTTGGTGGCCACCGCCGGCGGTATCGCCGTGATCTTCGTGGTCGGCCTGTTCTTCTACGGCTCCTATGTGGGTGTGGGTTCGGCCTGATTCCCCCTGCTCGGCTTCAAGCTTCGCGGGCCCGAGGGCCCGCTTTTTTTTGGTTGTGCTTTTCCTTGCTGCGCCTTTCTTTGGGCGGCTCCAGCGAAACCGCTCAGGCCTGGTAGTAGCTGCGGTACCAGTGGGCGAAGCGGGCCACACCCTCTGTGATCGGGGTGTGGGGCGCAAAGCCCACCCAAGCCTCGAGGGCGGCGGTGTCGGCAGCGGTGGCCTCCACGTCTCCAGGTTGCATCGGCTCCAGGCTCTGGATCGCCGGGGTGCCGAGTGCCGCCTCCATCACCCCGATGAACTCGAGCAGCGGTGTGGGCTGGCTGTTTCCGATGTTGAACACCCGGTGAGGCACCGCCGCGGTGGCGGGATTGGGGGCCAGTGGGTCGAAGAGCGGATCGGCAGTGGCCGGTTTGTCGAGGCAACGCACCACCCCCTCAACGATGTCGTCGATATAGGTGAAATCCCGCTGCATGCGGCCGTGGTTGAACACCCGGATCGGCTCGCCGGCCAGGATGGCGCGGGCGAACAGCATCGGGGCCATGTCCGGCCGGCCCCAGGGGCCATAGACGGTGAAAAAGCGCAGACCGGTGGCGGGCAGCCCATAGAGGTGGCTGTAGGTGTGCGCCATGAGCTCGTTGGCCTTCTTGGTGGCCGCGTACAGGCTCACCGGATGGTTGACCGCGTCCTGCTCGCAGAAGGGCATGCGGCGGTTGCCGCCATACACGGAGCTGCTGGAGGCATACACAAGGTGGCCGGCGCCGTGATGGCGGCACCCCTCCAGGATGTGGCCGAACCCCACCAGGTTGCTCTGGATGTAGGCGGCGGGGTTCTCCAGCGAGTAGCGCACCCCCGCCTGGGCGGCCAGATGCACCACCCGTGCGGGGCGCTCGGCCGCGAACAGCGCCGCCATGGCCTCCCCATTCTCCAGATCCAGGCGGTGAAAACGGAAGCCATCGCTGCGCTCAAGCCGGGCCAGCCGTGCCTGCTTGAGGGCCGGGTCGTAGTAGCTGTTGAGGTTGTCGAGGCCGATCACCCGTTCGCCACGGGCCAGCAGGCGCTCGCAGAGCGCCGCGCCAATGAACCCGGCAGCGCCAGTCACGAGAGTAGGTCCAGCTGGAGGCAACACGGGTGACGCCATGGTTCAGGGGGTGGGTCCGGTGCGCTGGTGCCACGCCCAGGCGTGGGCGATGATCTCGCGCAGATCCGGGTAACGGGGCTCCCAGCCCAGCACCTGCCGGGCCTTCTGCGCGCTGGCCACCAGGGTCGGCGGATCGCCAGGCCGGCGCGGCGCCACCACGGCGGTGAGCGGGCGTTGCGTGACCTCTTGGGCCGCGGTGAGCACCTCCTGGACCGAAAAGGCCGTGCCCGTGCCGAGGTTGAAGATCAACGGCTCAACCGGCTGGTGCGCCCCGCCGGCCAGAAGATGCTCAAGGCCCAGCACATGGGCGTCGGCCAGATCACTGACGTGGATGTAATCCCGCAGGCAGGTGCCATCGGGGGTGGGGTAATCGGTGCCGAAGATCTTGATGCTCTCGCGCCGACCGGAAATCGCATCGAGCACCAGCGGGATCAGGTGGGTTTCGGGGTCGTGGTCTTCGCCGAGGTCACCGTGCGGATCAGCGCCGGCCGCATTGAAATAGCGGAAGATCACGCTGGGCAGCCCATAGGCGGCCGCGAAATCTGAAAGCATCTGCTCCACCATCCACTTGCTGCGTCCATAGGAATTGATCGGCCGCTGGGGGGTGTCCTCCGTGATCGGCACCGTCTCCGGGCTGCCATACGTTGCGCAGGTGGAGGAGAACACGATCGGAATGGCGGGCCCTTGGCCGGTGCGCACCGGCTCCACGAGCGCTTCGAGCAAGGTGAGGGTGTCGCCGAGATTGTTGCGGTAGTACTTGGCAGGATCCAGAACCGATTCGCCCACATAGGCATAGGCGGCGAAATGCAGCACAGCACGCACTGGCACACCGCCGCAGGCGGGATGGCGGCCGCTGAGCAAGGCCTCAATCAAGGCACGATCACCCACCTGGCCCTGCACCAGCGGCACTCGCAGCACCTCTTCCACGATGGAACGGTGCCCATACACGAGGTTGTCGAGCACCACAGGCCGGTGGCCCGCCTGCTGCAGGGCACGCACCGTATGGCTGCCGATGTAGCCAGCCCCTCCAGTCACAAGCAGGGTCATGAATCGAGCCCCAGGCTGCGGCGAAAGTAGGCGATCGTGGGGTCCAACCCCTCTTCCAAGGACACCTTGGGTTCCCAGCCCAGTTCGCGGCGGGCTAGGTCGATCACCGGCTGGCGTTGGAGCGGGTCATCCTGTGGCAGCGGCAGATAGACAAAGGGCAGCGATGGGTTGATGCGAGCGCACACCAGATCAGCCAGCTGGCGGATGGTGAATTCACCTGGATTGCCGATGTTGATCGGTCCATTATGGTTCGCGTTCATTAAGCGAATCAATCCTTCCACAAGATCATCGACATAGCAGAAGCTGCGGGTCTGGCTTCCGTCGCCGTACAGGGTAAGGGGTTGACCGCGCAAGGCCTGGACCACGAAGTTACTCACCACACGGCCATCATCAGAAAACATGCGCGGTCCGTAGGTGTTGAAGATGCGCGCCACGCGAATCTCCGTGCCGTGCATTCGGTGGTAATCGAAGCAGAGCGCCTCGGCAATGCGCTTGCCTTCGTCGTAACAGGAACGAATGCCGGTGGTGTTCACGCAACCGCGATAACTCTCGGGCTGAGGATGCACTTCCGGATCGCCATACACCTCGCTGGTGCTGGCCATCAGCAAGCGAGCTCCGACCCGGCGGGCCAGACCCAACATGTTGTAGGTGCCGAGAAAACTCGTCTTGGCGGTCTTGATCGGGTTGGCCTGGTAATACCGCGGCGAAGCGGGGCAAGCCAGGTGCCAGATCCGGTCAACCTCCAGCAGGATCGGCTCGGTCACGTCATGGCGAATCAGCTCGAAGCTGGGATGCCCGATCCAGCGGGCGACGTTGACCTTCGTGCCAGTGAAGTAGTTGTCGAGGCAGATCACCTCCTCGCCAGCCTCCATCAACCGGTCCACCAGGGTGGAACCGAGAAAGCCGGCGCCACCGGTCACCAGGTTGCGCCTTGAAGCCACAGGTGCCGTCACTCAGCCCTTGCCCACGGACCACACTTGCAGACCAGCCTGTCGTGCCGCTGCGGTGTCGGTGATGTCACGCACGTCAAACAGCCAGGCTGGCCGTCGCATTGCGGCGGCGATCGCCGGCCAGTCAAGCGTGCGGTAAGCGCCCCATTCAGTGAGCACGATCACCGCATCGGCGCCCGTCACGGCCTCCAGTGGGGTTTCCGCCCGCTGCCACTTGCCGTCATCGGCAAAGCCACGCTCGCAGGCATCGGGTGGGCGGCCCAGATCGGCGCTGATCTGGGTGGTGGCCACCTTGGGGTCGTGAATCACCAGGTGAGCCCCTTCCTCAAGCAGACCACGGCAGATCGCAATGGCCGGTGACTCGCGGGTGTCGTTGGTGTCGGCCTTGAAGGCGAAACCCAGCACCGCCAGGCGCTTGCCGCTCACGGTGCCGAACAGCCGGCTCACCACAAGTCGGGCAATGCGCTGCTGCTGCCAGCTGTTGAAAACCACCACCTGCTCCCAGTAGCTGGCAGCGTCGTCGAGGCCGTAATGGCGGCAGAGGTAGACGAGGTTGAGAATGTCCTTCTGGAAGCAACTGCCGCCGAAGCCGGGGCCCGCGGCGAGAAACTTCATGCCGATGCGCGAGTCGCTGCCGATGGCCCGCGCCACTTCGGTGATGTCAGCGCCAGTGGCCTCGCACAGCGCACCCACGGCGTTGATCGAAGAGATGCGCTGGGCCAGGAAGGCGTTGGCGGTGAGCTTGGAGAGCTCGCTGCTCCACAGGTTGGTGTGCAGGATGCGCTCCGGGTCCACCCAATGGCCATAGATGGCCGACAGCGCGGCGATCGCCGCAGGGTCTTCGCCACCGATCAGCACCCGGTCGGGATGCTCAAGATCGCGAATGGCGGTGCCCTCTGCCAGGAATTCCGGATTGGAGAGCACCGAGAAGGTTTTCGCCTCCACGCCGGACTCGCCGCCCGGACTGGCACCGCCGGCCAGGCTCTGGGATCCCATCAGGATCTGCTTGATCGTTTCGGCCGTGCGCACCGGCAGGGTGCTTTTCTCCACCACGATCGTGTGGCCCGTGGCCTGCGCCGCCACCTGGCGGGCCGAGGCTTCGATCCAGCGCAGGTCGGAGGCCTGCCCCGCTCCCAGACCGCGGGTCTTGGTGGGGGTGTTCACCGAGAGGAACACCATGTCGGCGCTGGCGATGGCGTCATCCACCTCGGTGGTGAAGTGCAGATTGCGACCGCGGCAGCGGCCCACCACCTCCGCCAGTCCCGGCTCATAGACCGGCAGGTTGGCGAGATCCGGGTCGTTCCAGGCGGCGATCCTGGCGGCGTTGAGGTCCACCAGGGTGACCTGGAGGTGCGGGCAGCGATCGGCAATCACCGCCATCGTCGGCCCGCCGACATAGCCGGCACCGATGCAGCAGATGGAGCGAACCTCGGGCGGATGCACTACGTCCAACGGCTCACCCTGAATCCATTCATCCTGTTCCGGAATTTATCCCCGCTGGCCGGGCCTCTTGCCGTTGCGGAGTCAACTTGCTGATCCGGTCGCTCTGGTGTTCAGGTCGACGGGGTGATCCGGGCCGGCGGGCACTGGTGAACCGGCTGATCCAGTCAGCCGGCGGATCCGGCGAGCTGGGCAAGAACGGCCAACGGGCTGAGCCGCTGCTCGGCACCGCCGCCCAGCAGATTCTTGAGCAGCACCAGGCCCTGTTCCGCTTCGCTCTCGCCGATCACCACCGCCCAGGGGGCGCCGGAGCGGTCGGCGCGCTTGAGCTGGCGCGCGAAGGCGGCACCGGAGAGATCCAGCTCCGCTGCCTGGCCCCGGCGGCGCAGCTGCGTGGCGAGATCGAGCGCCATCGCTTCCGCCAGGGGCCCGCGGCTCACCACGTACACCGCCGGCACCGGTGCCGCGGCGCCGGTCGCACCGGCACGCTCCAGCAGCACGACCAGCCGCTCCATGCCGATCGCCCAGCCGATCGCCGCTGTGGCCGGCCCGCCCAGCTGCTCCACCAGGCCGTCGTAGCGGCCGCCGCCGCAGACGGTGGCCTGGGCACCCAGCTGATCGCTGGTGATCTCGAACGCCGTGTGGGCGTAGTAGTCGAGCCCGCGCACCAGGCGGGCGTTGAGCTGGTAAGGAATCGCGAGGCGATCGAGCAGCTCGCGCACCTGCTCGAAGCGCTGGCGGCTCGCCGCGCTGAGGTGGTCGATCAGCAGCGGCGCGTCCGCCAGGACGGCCTGGGTGGCCGGGTTCTTGCTGTCGAGGATGCGCAGCGGGTTGGTGGCGATGCGCTCGCACGCCTCCGGGTCGAGCTGCTCGCGCCGCTGCTCCAGCCAGCCCACCAGCGCCTGCCGGTACGCCGCCCGGTCGCTGGCATCGCCCAGGGAGTTGAGCTCCAGCGCCAGGCCGCTGACGCCCAGGGCGGTGAGCAGATCCCAGGCGATCGCGATCGCTTCGGCATCGCTGCGGGGATCGGCGGCACCGAGAAACTCCAGGCCGATCTGGTGGAACTGGCGCTGACGCCCGGCCTGGGGCCGTTCGTAGCGGAACATCGGGCCGCCGTACCAGAGCCGCTGCGGGCCCTGGCTGAGCAGGCCGTGCTCCAGCACCGCCCGCACCACCGAGGCGGTGCCTTCCGGCCGCAGCGTGCAGCGGCGCTGACCCCGGTCTTCGAAGCTGTACATCTCCTTGCCCACCACATCGGTGGCCTCGCCGATGCCCCGGGCGAACAGCTCGGTGACCTCCAGCAGCGGCGTGCGGATCTCACTCAGCCCGGCGCGGCGGAAGTGATCGCGGGCCACCGCCTCCACGTGCTGCCAGACCGGCAGCTGCGCCGGCAGCAGATCCACCATGCCGCGCAGGCTCTGCAGTTTCTCCACGCCCATGTCCAGGTCTGGGGACAGTTTGCGGGATCGCCGCTCAGCGCACCCCCAGCCACTTGTGGCTCTGCAGGCTGAGCCGCCAGTCGGGGCGGGCGCGCACGAACTCCAAGGCCAGCGCCCGCCCCTGGCTGCTCTGCCAACCGGGTTGCAGCAGCAGCTGGGGCGGAGCCGTGTGTCGCTCCTGCCGGGCCGCCGCGGCCATGGCGGTGGCGAAGGCGAGGTCGTCGGGCTCGTGCACCACCACCTTGAGCTCGTCGCAGCAGCTGAGCAGCTCCTGCAGCGGCGGCCGGTGGCGTTTGGGCGAGAGGGTGATCCAGTCGAAATGGCCGCTGAGGCGATCGACACCGCTGGTTTCCAGGTGCAGGGGCAGCGGCGGATCCACGGCGCCGCGCAGCTGGGCGCACAGGGCCGTGAGGTCGTGGTGCAGCGGTTCTCCGCCGGTGATCACCACAAAGGCCGCTCCGGCCGCCGCCGCCGCGGTCAGCTCCGCCGCCAGCGCCGCCAGGGGCCGCAGCGGATGGGCCTGCTGCGGCCAGGAGCCCTTGGTGTCACACCAGGGACAACCCACCGTGCAGCCCGCCAGCCGCAGGAAGAACGCACTGCGGCCGGCGTGGCTTCCTTCCCCCTGGATCGAGTGGAAGGTTTCCACCACCGGCAGGGCAGCGGACGCCGGCGGAGTCATGGCCACGGGCAGGGCAAGGCTCAACGGGAAAGGCTCAGGAGAACAGACTCAAGGGGAAACGGGCAGACCGGCAACTGGGTCGGACTGGGAACGCTCCAGGCCGGCAAAAGCCGCCTCGCTGGCCGCGGCCTCGCTGGCGCTGCCGGCGGCATGGCGCAACTGGGCCGCTTCCACGAGGCCGCGGAAGAGCGGATGGGGGCGGCCGGGCCGGGAGAGGAACTCGGGGTGGAACTGGCAGGCGGTGAAGAACGGGTGGCCTTCCAGCTCGATCAGCTCCACGAGGCGGCCATCGGGTGAGGTGCCGCTGATGCGGAAGTTGGAGTCGAGGAACAGGTTGCGGTAGGCGTTGTTGAACTCGTAGCGGTGGCGGTGCCGCTCGTACACCACCGCTTCGCCATAGAGCCGTTCGGCCATGGTGCCGGGCTGCAGGCGGCAGGGATAGACGCCGAGGCGCATGGTGCCGCCCAGGTCGACCACGTCCTGCTGTTCGGGCAGCAGGTGGATGACGGGATGGGCGGCATCGGCATCGATCTCGGCGCTGGTGGCCCCTTCCAGGCCCGCCAGGTGGCGCGCCCACTCGATCACGGCGCACTGCATGCCCAGGCACAGCCCGAGGAACGGCACGCGCTGCTCCCGCGCCCAGCGGATCGCCGCCACCTTGCCATCGACGCCGCGGTTACCGAAGCCGCCGGGCACCACCACCGCATCCATTCCCTGCAGCAGAGCATCGGCCCCTTCGGTTTCGATCTGCTCGGCGCTCACCCAGTGCAGATCGAGGGAGGCGTCCTGCTCCAGGCAGGCGTGGCGCAGCGCCTCCACCACCGAGAGGTAGGCATCGTTGAGCTGCACGTACTTGCCCACCAGGGCCACCTTCACCGGCGGGCCGGGGTTGCGCAGCTTGCGCACCAGTTCCTCCCAGCGGGCCATGTCGCTGCTGTGGTCGTCGAGGCCGAGCACATCGAGCACTTCGCGGCAGAGCCCCTCGCGCTCCATCGCCAGCGGCACCGCGTAGATGCTGTCGGCATCAAGGGCTTCGATCACCGCGTGGGTGGACACACCGCAGAAGCCGCCGATCTTGGCCTTGAGTTCCTCGGTGATCGGCCGGTCGCTGCGGCACACCAGCAGATCGGGCTGGATGCCGATCGAGCGCAGCTCCTTCACCGAGTGCTGGGTGGGCTTGGTCTTGATCTCGCCGGAGGTGCCGATGTAGGGCAGCAGGGTGACGTGCACGTAGGCCAGGTCGTGGCGGCCCACATCGCCGCGGAACTCACGGATGGCCTCCAGGAAGGGCAGCGATTCGATGTCGCCCACGGTGCCGCCGATCTCTGTGATCACCACATCCACGCCGCTGTCGGCGGCCAGCCGGTGGATACGTTCGCGGATCTCCCGGGTGATGTGCGGAATCACCTGGACGGTGCCGCCTTCGTAGTCGCCGCGGCGCTCCTTGTTGATCACCGCCTGGTAGATGGAGCCGGTGGTCACGCTGTTGAGGCGTGACATGGCGGTGTCGGTGAAGCGCTCGTAGTGGCCCAGGTCGAGGTCGGTCTCAGCGCCGTCCTGGGTGACGAACACTTCGCCGTGCTGGTACGGGCTCATCGTGCCCGGATCCACGTTCAGGTAGGGGTCGAGCTTGAGGATCGAAACGCTGTAGCCACGGGATTTGAGCAGTCGCCCGAGGCTGGCCGCCACGATGCCCTTGCCGATGCTCGACACCACCCCGCCGGTCACGAACACGAACTTCGCCATGGGGGTGGAGCAGGCACTGGCGGACACATCAATCTATCGAGCGTCCTCCGCCCGCACTGAAGCCGCCGCCACCAGGCCCGTTGAGCCGCCCCCTGCAGGAGGTTGCCCCCCTCTCGCCTGAGTCGCGCGGCGGTGGCGCAGGCCGTGTTGCCCGCGCAGCGGGCGCAACGGCCGAAGCCACCACCGCGAGACTCAGCCCTCCAGCAGGCTGCGCAGCATCCACGCGGTTTTCTCGTGGATCTGCAGGCGCTGGGTCAGCAGGTCGGCGGTGGGTTGGTCGTTGGCCTCATCAGCCACGGTGAACACCGAGCGGATCGTGCGAGCCACCGCTTCGTGGCCCTCCACCAGCTCGCGCACCATGGCGAGGGCGGTGGGCACACCTTCGGTTTCGGGGATCGAGGAGAGGCCCGCATAGGTGGCGCCGCCGTAGGGGGCCGGGCAACCGAGGGCACGGATCCGCTCGGCGATCAGGTCGAGGGCCGTCCACAACTCCGTGTACTGGTCCATGAACATCAGATGGAGCGTGTTGAACATCGGCCCGGTGACGTTCCAGTGGAAGCCGTGGGTCTTGGCGTAGAGCACGTAGGAATCGGCCAGCACGTTGCCGAGGCCAGCGGCGATCTGCAGCCGCTGGCTCTCAGGAATGCCGATGTCGATCGGAGGAGCGGTGACGGCCATGGGGGCGTTCGGGGGAGAGGTTGGAATCTCGTTCTAGCCGTGGGGATACGGCCTGCGGCAACAACGCCACAGCCCGATGGAAACATTGGCTGCAGCTGCGCGGCGCTCAGCAGCGGTGGCGGAGCTCAGCTGAGCGGTGGCGGAGAAGTGCTCAGCGGCAATGGCCGCGGCCGCAGCAAGCTCAGCCCTCCTCCGCCACCCATGTGCTGGCCACATGCAGCTCGTCCAGCTGCTTCATGGACACATCGGCCGGGGCCTGGGTGAGCAGGCAGCGGGCCTGCTGCGTCTTGGGGAAGGCGATCGTGTCGCGGATCGACTCCTCACCCGCCAGCAGCATCACCATGCGATCGAGACCGAAGGCGATGCCGCCGTGGGGCGGGGCGCCCATGTCGAGCGCTTCGATCAGGAAGCCGAACTGCCGCTCGGCCTCTTCCAGCGGCAGGCCGATCGTCTGCAGCACCTGTTTCTGCAGGGCGGCGTCGTGGATGCGCAGCGAACCACCCCCCAGTTCCAGGCCGTTGAGCACCAGGTCGTAGGCCTGGGCGCGGGCGGTGGGCAGGGTCGTGGGCCAGCCGGCCGGATCGGCGCCGAGGTCGGTGGCATTGGGCGCGCAGAAGGGATGGTGCAGAGCCTCCAGCCGGTTCTCCTCGGCGTTGAACTCGAACATCGGGAAATCCACCACCCAGAGGAAGTTCCAGGCGCCGCCGGCGCCGCTGGCGGGCACCAGACCCAGCTCACGCGCCAGGAACTGGCGCACCCGATCGAGCGCCTTGTTCACTGTGGCGGTGTCACCGGCACCGAACAGCAGCAGGGTGCCGGGCTCCGCGCCGGTGCGGCGCAGCAGCTCGGCCTTGCCCTCGGCGCTCAGGTTGTCCTTGATGGCGCCGATGCTGTCGATCTCGCCCCCCTCCCGCACGCGGATGAAGGCCAGGCCCCCGGCGCCGGCGGTGGTGGCTTCAGAGAACACGTCGCCGCCGGGCTTGATGCGCACGTTGCTGATCGCGTCGTTGCCGCCGGGGATCGCGATGCATTTCACTGCTCCGCCCGCCGCCACCGCACCGGAGAACACCTTGAAGCCGCTGGTGGCCACGATGTCGCTCACGTCGGTGAGCTCCAGGCCGTAGCGGGTGTCGGGCCGGTCGGTGCCGTAGCGGTCCATCGCCTCCTGCCAGGTGAGCCGGGGGAAGGGGCTGGGCAGCTCGATGCCCTTGACGGCGCGCCAGATCGTGGCGATCAGCCGTTCGTTGAGCTGCAGGATCTGCTCCTGCTCCATGAAGCTCATCTCCATGTCCAGCTGGGTGAACTCCGGCTGGCGGTCGGCGCGCAGGTCTTCGTCGCGGAAGCAGCGGGCCACCTGGTAGTAGCGCTCGATGCCACCCACCATCAGCAGCTGCTTGAACAGCTGGGGCGACTGGGGCAGAGCGAACCACTCGCCGCCACACACCCGGGAAGGCACCAGGTAGTCACGGGCACCCTCGGGGGTGGAGCGGGTGAGCACGGGCGTTTCCACCTCGATGAAGCCCTCGGCCTCGAGGAAGCGGCGGGCCGCCTGGATGGTCTGGGCGCGCAGGCGCAGGTTGCCGTTCATGCGCTCGCGGCGCAGATCCAGATAGCGGTGGCGCAGGCGCAGTTCCTCCCGCACCGGCGTGTCGTCATGCACCGACACCGGGAAGGGCAGATTGCCCCGCACCTCGTTGAGCACCTCGATCGCGCTGGCCAGCACCTCGACGGCGCCGGTGGCGAGCCGCTCGTTGCGGGAGTCGGCGGGGCGATCGCGCACTGTGCCCGACACCTTCAGCACGGTTTCGTTGCGCAGCCGCTCGGCCACGGCGAAGGCGGCGGGGGAAAGATCGGGATCCACCGTGATCTGCACGGTGCCGCTGCGGTCGCGCAGATCGATGAAGATCACACCGCCGTGATCACGCCGCCGGTCCACCCAGCCGCACAGCGACACGGTCTGGCCCGTGGCATCGCTGCGCAGGTCGCCGCATCCGTGGCTGCGCATGGGGGAAATCGAGGGGAAGGGCGAGTTTCCCACAGGGCCTCAGGCGGCAGGTCCCCAGCGGCTCGCGTGCCAGGGCCCGGGCGGCTCAGGGACGCCGGTAGAACGGACGTCGCACCACCACCGCCGGCTCCTGGCGGCCGCGGATCTCCACCGTCAGCGCCGTGCCGGGCCGGGCCGCGTCGGCGGGTACATAGGCCAGGGCGATCGCTTCGGCGAGCGTGGGCGACCAGGTGCCGCTGGTGACCTCGCCCACCACCTGGCCGTCGCGCAGCACCGGGTAGCCATGGCGGGCGATCGCCCGGCCCTGCAGCTTCAGGCCCACCAGGCGGCGGCTCACCCCTGCGGCGGTCTGGCGTTCGAGCACATCGCGGCCGATGAACGCCGCCGGCATCTCCAGGTGCACCAGCCAGCCCAGCGACGCCTCCAGGGGGGAAGTGGTGGCGTCCATGTCGTTGCCGTAGAGGTGCATGGCCGCCTCCAGGCGCAGGGTGTCGCGGGCACCGAGCCCGCAGGGGGTCACCCCTTCGGCCAGCAGTTGCTGCCACAGGGCCTGGCCGGGGCCGGCCGCCAGCAACAGCTCGAAACCGTCTTCGCCGGTGTAGCCGGTGCGGCCCACGAACGCCATGGCGCCACGTGCTGCCCCCGCCGCACTGCCCGCCAACGGCAACGTGCGGTGACCGAAACGGGGCAGGCCGGTCAGATCGGCGCCGCTGAGGGCGGCCAGCCGGGCCTCGGCCTCCGGGCCCTGCAGGGCCAGCAGCACCCCCTCCCCCTTGCGGTCGGCCACGACGATCCCGTGTGGTTCCAGCTGGGAACGCAGCCAGGCGGTGTCTGCCTCGGCGCAGGCGGCGTTGATCACCAGCACCAGCACATCGGCGTCGCCCTCCGGCCCGGGCTGGCGCCCGCAGTCGTAAACGATCAGGTCGTCGCGGATGCCGCCGGCCGCATTGAGCAGCACTGTGTAGCAGGCCTCGCCCAGGCCGATGCGATGCAGGTCGCTGGGCACCAGCGCCTGGAGGGCGTCCTTGACGCCGTCCCCCCGCAGGGTCAGCACCCCCATATGGGAGATGTCGAAGACACCACAGTGCTGGCGCACGGCCTGGTGCTCCGCCACCAGCCCCGAGAACTGCACCGCCATCTCCCAGCCGGCGAAGGGCACCATGCGCCCACCGGCCCCGCGGCAGGCGTCGGCCAGGGGCGTGTGCCTGAGGGGAGCGGCGGGCACGGAGGGATCGGCCATGGGCTGTCGCCTCGCCAGGGAAAGAAGTGGCGCGATCCTATGGAGACGCGTCTGCAAATCCGAAGACTTCCCGCTGGTTCGGTTCTTTCTCTGTTAATGCGCTGCAGCAGTCATTACCTTGAGGAACCAAAAATCGGCCAGCAATGGGCCAGCGTTCCTCCTGCCGCAGCTGTCGGCACTGCAGCCCCCCCAGTGCTGAGGCCCTGGGCTGGTGCCATCTGCGCCGCCTGGAGATCCATCAGGAGCTGGCCTCTGATCTCTGGTGCCACCACTGGACGGCACGCAGCCCGCGGCTGCCCGTGTCAGAAATTCTTCCCTACAGCCATCCACACCCCGGGGCGGCACCGACCATCCGCCAACTGGCCCTCACCGACCTGCTGCCCGCATCGGTGTAGCCGAGCACATTCCGGCGGCTTCACGCTTGATTGCGTGTGAGTTGACGTTACGATCTTGGGCTGTCACTGCTGCCAGCAACGGCCTGCGCCGCTGCTGAAAGGGTGGCTCTTTCCCCCGATTTCAGGAGGTAGATGATTGCTCACTCTTGCCAGCACGACCCCGGTTGACCTGATGGCCCGACAGGTGGACGGAGACATCCTCACGCTCCCCACCGGATCTTCGATTTTCAAACGCGGTGACACCGCCAGTGCCATCTACGCCGTCCGCAAAGGGATCGTTGAGTTGATCGATCCCAGCGGCGAGCGGCTCTGTTACCGCCCCGGCGAACTGTTCAGTTACCAGGACATCGTCTGGCGGGGTGGCTTCTTCCGCAACGAGGCCCTGGCACGCACCCCGGTGGAGCTGGTGCGGCTCGGTCGCCTGCGCTTCCTCAACCTGCTCCACAACCACCCCACCCTGGCGGTGGTGCTGATCGGTCAGCAGCACGAGCGATTGCGCGAGCAACGCACCAGCGGCTCCTATTGCTACTGACCCCCTAGAAGGCCAGCCCTGTGCCTGTTCCGGTGCAGGGTCTTTCTGGTGCGAGCAGACGAGCCGAAACCCCTCAGCGCCCCAGCAGCAGCAGCAGGCTGCGGGTCACCTTGGCGGCCAGCACGGCGCTGCAGCCGCTGGGGTCAAGCATCGGCGCCAGTTCCACCACATCGGCCGCCACCAGATCGTGGTGGCGCAGCTCCTCCAGCAGGGCGGCGAAGTGGCCCCAGAGGAAGCCGCCAGGTTCCGGTGTGCCGGTGCCCGCCATCACGGCCGGATCGAACCAGTCAAGGTCGACGGTGAGATAAAGCGGCCGGCCGCGCAGCGGCTGCAGCGCTGCGGCCAGATCCGCCTGCAACAGCTCCGGTGCCAGGCCGCAAACGCCGGCGCGGCCCACCAGGCGGCCGGTGCGGCGCAGCTCGCTGAACTCCTCGCGTGTGCCGCTGCGGATGGCGATCTGGCGCAGCACGCCACTGGGAAGCACCTCCAGACAGCGGCGCATGGCGCAGGCATGGCTGTGGCGTGTGCCCAGCCAGCTGTCACGCAGATCGGCGTGGGCATCGAGCTGCACCATCACCAGATCCGGATGGCGGCTGGCCACCGCCGCCACCGCGCCGCTGCTGATCGAATGCTCGCCGCCCAGCATCAGCGGCCGCAGTCCGTGCGCCAGCACCGCCTCGGTGGCCTGGCGCACGGCCGCCACCACCGGCTCGGGCGCTCCGAAGGGAATGTCCACGGCGCCGAGATCGGCGAAGGCCAGATCCTCCAGATCCAGGTCCAGCTGCGGGTCGTAGGTTTCCAGCCCGCTGCTCACCTCCCGGATCGCCGCCGGCCCGAAGCGGGTGCCGGGGCGGAAGGAGGTGGTGCCGTCGTAGGGCACGCCAAACAGGCCAACGCGGCAGCCGGCCGGATCCCGCCGGGCCGCCATGAAGATCGCCCCCTCGGTGGCGAAGAGCTCGGCAGCGGAAGGCTCGCTGCTGGGAGGATCGGCGGCGGACAGCTCGATGGGAGAGGCGTTGCTCATGCCTGCAGCTCCCGTTCGATCGCGGCGGGCACCGCCTCGAAGGCACCGGCCTGCCAGCGGGGGCTCCAGATCGAGCAGCCCTCGGCCACAGACGCGGCGCGCTCCGGCAGAGCCCGGCGGTAGCGGGGCCCGTCGGTGGCAGCGAAGGTCCAGCTCCACCAGCCGCTGGGGTACATGGGCACCCAGCCATAGAGAGGATCGGCATGGCCGAACACCTCCCGCAGCAGCCGCACCGTGGCCACGTGCACGGCGCGGAAGGCCTCGGGTGATTCGCTCTGGGTGGCGAACACGCCACCGGGCCGCAGCAGGCGGCGGCAGTGCTCGAAGAAGGCGCGGTTGAACAGACCCTCGGCAGGGCCGGCCGGGTCGGAGCCATCCACGATCACCACGTCGTAGCTGGCAGTGGCGGCGGCGGCCACCCAGGCGATGCCGTCGCCGATGGTGAGCCGGAAGCGGGGGTCGCTCCAGGCGCCGCCCCCCAACCCAGGCAGATGCTGCCGGCAGAGCTCCACCACCTCCCCGTCGATCTCGACCATGTCGAGCTGCACCACGCCCGGGTGGCGCAGGCATTCGCGGGCCGTGCCGCCATCGCCGCCACCGATCACCAGCACCCGCTCGATCCGCTCAGCGGCGCAGAGGGCGGGGTGCACAAGCGGTTCGTGGTAGTGCCGTTCCTGCCGCTCGGCCGTCATCCAGCAGCCGTCGAGCAGCAGGGCCTTGCCGTAGGTGCGGCTGTCGATCACGGTGATGCGCTGAAACGCACTGGAGCGCTCCACCAGCACCTCGGCCTCCAGGCCGTAGCGGACGCCCTGGTGGATCTCATCCACCCAGCCGGGGCCGGCAGCCGCGCTGGAACTGGGCGTGGGATCGAAGACGACGGGATCGGGCATCGCACAGCGGAGCATTGCTTCCCAGCTAAGCGTTCCGTGGCGGTGTCGCGGCGCACCTGGCCGCCCGGCGCCCCCTGCCGGGTTCTGGCAGCCTGGGGCCATGGCTTCTGATCTGACCGTGACAGCGTCGGTGCGGATTCCGGCCGCTGAACTGAACTGGCGCTTCTCGCGCTCAGGCGGCCCGGGGGGGCAGAGCGTGAACACCACCGATTCCCGGGTGGAGCTGGTGTTCGCCCTGGCCGCGTCGAGCGCGCTCACGCCCGTGCTGCGCCAGCGGGCCCTGCGCCGGCTGGAGGGGCGCCTGGTGGATGGGGTGCTGGTGATTGCCGCCTCCGAACACCGCTCGCAGTGGCTGAACCGCCAGGCCGCCGAACGCCGGCTGGTGAGGCTGCTGGCGGAGGCGATCGCCCCACCACCGCCGCCCCGTCGCCCCACCCGGCCGGGCCGCGGGGCCGTGGAGCGGCGGCTCACGGCCAAACGGCTGCGCAGCGCCATCAAGGGCCAGCGCCGTTCCCGCCAGGGGCTCAGCGACGACTGAGACGCCAGCGGCTTCAGCTGTCCTGGGCGGCGCGGATCTGCGCCTTGGCCTGCTGCCACAGCCCCTCCAGCCGTTCGATGCTCTGGCCACTGAGGTCCCCGCCCAGGGCCGCTTCCACGCGAGAGAAACGGTCGAGGAAGCGGCGGTTGGTGCCCGCCAGGCCCTCGTCGGGATCGAGCCCGCACCAGCGGGCCACATTCACCAGCGTGAAGATCACATCGCCCAGCTCCGACTCGGCATGGGCGCGATCGCCGCTGGCCACCGCCTCGCGCAACTCGGCCAGCTCCTCTTCCACCTTGGCCCACACGCCCGCCATGCTTTCCCACTCGAAGCCGGCGGCGGCGGCCTTGCGCGAGAGGGTCATGGCGCCAGCCAGCGCCGGCTGACCACGCAGCTTGCGGGCCAGGCGGGCACTGAGCGGCGCCGAGCCGGGCTGGCCGGTGAACGGCTCACCAGGGATGGGCTCACTACTGGCGGCAGCGACCTGCTCTTGTTGCCGGTGGTGCTCCTGCTCCTCGGCCTTGATCGCCTCCCAGCTGCGGCGCACGGCGGCACTGTCACCGGCCTGGCCCCGGTTGGCCTCAGCCGCGGCGGCGAACACATGGGGGTGGCGGCGCACCAGCTTGTGGCGCAGGCCGCGGGCGATCGCGGCCAGATCGAAGCGTCCGGCCTCGCTGGCGATCTGCGCATGCAGCAGCACCTGCAGCAGCAAGTCGCCCAGTTCCTCCTGCAGGTGGGCGTCGTCGCCGTGGCGGATGGCGTCGGCCACCTCGTGGGCCTCCTCCAGTACGTAGGGGATCAAGGAGCTGTGGGTTTGCTCCAGGTCCCAGGGGCAGCCCTGCACGGGATCGCGCAGGCGCTCCACCACGGCGATCAGAGCCGCGACTTCACGCGATGCGCTGGGATCAGATTCAGCTGACATGGCGAGGCATGAGGGGGGCGCAGCGCCCTTGCCCCTCACCGTCTCACGGACCGGGCGCTGACGCCGCGCGGGCGCCGGCGCCGGGGGCGCCAGCGGCGCGGCAGCCGCACATCGGGGTCGCCGTCCTGGAGCAGATGCAGCCAGCTGCTGGCTTCCAGCCCGGCCAGGCCCACCAGCACCAGCGGGCCGTGGACGCTCCATAACGTCTGCAGTCCAGCGGCGAGTGTGCGCGGGGAGGGGGCGCCGAAGGGCTGCAGCAGCAGGCTGAGCACCAGCAGCCACACCGCCAGGTAGGCCAGGCGCAGGGCGGTGCCCAGCAGCGGACCGTGGGAGGCGATCGAGCGGTGCCGCAGGCAGCGGCGATAGGGATACCAGAGGATCGCCAGCGGCCCCCAGCGGCGCAGCGGCCGCGAGACGGTGTCGAGGTCGGGGGAGAGCCACAAGCCCCCCACCAGGAAGCCGCTGCATCCGCTCACCACCCCGGCCAGACCCAGCCACGGCCACCACAGCAGGCCGAAGGGCACGCATAGCCAGCAGATGGCGCGGTCGTGGCTGCGGCCACTGGCCATCGAGGTGCGGGCGCCGGATGGTTGCCAGCATGGGGGGTGACACGGCCAGAATGCGCACCTGGGGCGATTAGCTCAGCGGTAGAGCGCCTGCCTTACAAGCAGGATGTCGCTGGTTCGAAACCGGCATCGCCCATCCCAGAAAAGCCAATCCCAGAGAGGAAACAGCCAGCGAAGACATCGCCGGTCGTGCGCGCCCCCTGGCAGGTCGGTGGCAAGCCGGCGAGCTGTCAACCTGGCCACACTGCCGGGCGCTGTCAGTGGTACCTGAGGCCTGCCTGCTGATCGATGCCGAAAGAGCTGCCAGCTGGACCTGGCCGCTTCGAAGGCGAATCCCGAGGGTGAAAAACTTGGCCATCTGCAGCCCGAGCGCCTGCAACGACTGATCGAGCAGCTGCACGAACGGCTGGTAGGGGAGCAGATGCAGTGCAGGACCTGGTGACCCGGTCTTGCCCAGCTGGAGACCACCGCGATCGAGCGTCGCTGGCCGAACAATGAGGCCTTTCTGAGCGCCTGCCTGCGGTGTTGGCCGCACATCCGCCCTGCAGCCTCCCAATCGCATCACGATCACGTTGCCTCGCCATTTCCTCGCTTAACGGAAGATGGCTTAAGGCTGTGAGGTTGGTGAGAATTGGCTGCATGTATGGTGAGGCTGTTTTGGCAGAGCCCATCCAGATGCAGACCCGTTCGTTGGTGCAGTCAGCCGTCGCCACCAAATCCCTGATCGTGGCGGATGGTCTATGCCCCCGAATCGGCGAGCTGATTCCGAGCGCCCTGCACGATCTGGCGGCGCTGGGACATTGCCACAACCCGCTACGAACCATCAGCGAAGAGCTTCGCCATCGCCGGCTTAAGTCTCAGCCGGTGGGCACCCTGCACGTGGTGGGCCACGGCCGGCCCGGCGCCATCCAGATCGGCGGCCATTGGATTGATGCGGCCAGCCTGATGGCCAATGCTGATCTGTTGAACCAGTGGCAGATAGGCACCATCGCCTTGTGGAGCTGCGAGGTGGGCGCTGACCGTGCCTTCGTGGCGCTGCTGCAGGAACTCACAGGAGCCAAGGTCGCAGCAACCTCGCGGCGCATTGAAGGCATCAACCTTGAGTCTTGGTCGATCAGCGATACGAACGACGGGACAGACTCGCTCCAACCGATCTTCAATCCAAGTCAGTTAAGGACGTGGCGATGGAGCCTCTCCCGGTTCATCGATGTTGCAGGGCAGCCTCTTGACTTCAGCGTCAACGATCTCAGCCCCTCCGGCGATCGACGCATCGCAGGATCCGCCAACGCTGTTGGCGAAACATGGTTGTACAGAAGTGTAATCACGATCGACGGGCAGGTCGTCGACGCAATCGTCACATTCAACTCGATTACATCGGGCACCATGACTGCGTTCGACAGCAAATCGAACCCATACAGCACATCCGTCCTCGGCGGAACGCCAGTCAGATTCCTGCAGCCAAACTTCATCTGGAACTCCAGCGGGGGTTCAGCTTCGTTCAGGGTGAGATTCATTCAAGGCGGTAGCTACAGCGACGGCACAAATCCGAAGGGCACAGCCGTCACCCTTAGAAATGTCATTGTCAATTCATATTGCCTTGGCAGCTCAAGCAACAGCCCAACCGGCAGCAGCGGCAATCGCTTCATTTCATTTGCCGATGTCGACGGCCTCGAGCTCAGCAGCGCGACGGAATTGGTCGTTTCAGTGAATGGCGCGACCACAAGCTTTGCGCCAAACCCAGCCAACATCCCTGGCATTATCACTGCGCTACCAGGAACAACAGCTGGCGACAACTATCGTGTACGTGTCAATTTTGATGAGGTGTCGGAGTTAACCTACACCGTAGGCGCCGGCAATGGTTCAGGCACTGCGTTCTACGCGCTCGATTTCAGCCAAGGCCCAAGGTTCACCAACGTGGTGAGCAAAGATCTCGTGCTCACGGGAGGCCCTCTCACAACCAATGAATCCGGCACATCGGCAACGTTGAGTCTGCAGCTTTCAGCTCAACCATCTGCAACCGTCACCGTCACGCTCACAGGCCTAGACGCCACCGAAGGCAGCCTGAGCACCACTACCCTGAAATTTACAACTGCCAACTGGAACTTACCCCAGATTGTAACCGTCACTGGCGTCGACGACATCATCCATGACGGCAACATCACCTATACGATCACAGCAAAGAGCAGCTCGTCCGATCTTGCCTTTAATGGCCGCAAGGCTCTCATTGACATCACCAACAGGGACGATGACAACGTCGTCACCGTCACCAGCCCCACCGTCAACGAAGCCTCTCCCTTCGTCGTCTTCACCGTTGATGGCGCATTCGGGCAAGACGTTTCCCTCTCCCTTGCCAACGGCGGCTCCGCGGCCTCCGGCGCTGACAACAATGTCACCAACACTCTGGAAGTCTCCGCTGATAACGGCAACACCTGGACTGCCTACTCCACTGGCTCTGTCGCTCTCAATGGCAACGAAGGCACTCTCCTAGTCCGCGTTCCCATCCTCAACGTCGCCACCTTTAAGGGATCTGCAACCTTCACGCTGACCGCCACTCCCACTGGCGGCAGTGCCACCTCAGGCACCGCCACCATTTTCGACGACGGCACCGGTACCATCTTTAATCCAGACGGTACAGCCAGAAACAACGCGGCCAAAGGTGTTGATCGCGCCGTTTCTGTTAATTCTATCTCGGTCGACGAAGGCGCACCCTTTGCCGCTTTCTCCATCTCTGCGGCAGAGAGTCAGTCTGTTTCCCTCGCCGCCTCGTTCATCGACGTTGCAGGGCAATCTCTTGACTTCCGCGTCAACGATACAAGCGCCACCGGCGATCGCCGTATCTCAGGATCCGCCAACACAGCCGGCGAAACATGGTTGTACAGAAATGTAATCACTATCGACGGACAGGTCGTCGACGCAATCGTCAGATTCAACTCGATTACATCGGGAACGATGACTGCGTTCGACAGCACCGATAACCCATACAGCACATCTGCTCTCGGCGGAACCCCAGCCAGATTCCTTCAGCCAAACTTCCAATGGAACTCCAGCGGGGGCTCGGCCTCGTTCACGGTGGGATTCATTGAGGGCGGAAGCTACAGCGCCGGCACAAATCCCAATGGCACAGCCGTTACCCTTAGAAATGTCTTTACTAATTCATATGACCTTGACAGTACAAGCAGCAGCTCAAGCGGTAACGGCGGCAATCAGTTCACTTCATTTACCGATGTCGGCGGCATCGAGCTCAGCAGCTCGACTGCATTGACCGCTTCAGTGAATGGCGCAACAACAAGCTTTGCCCCAAACCCAAGCAGCAGCCCTGGCAATATCACTGCGCTCCCAGGAACAACAACTGGCGACAACTATCGCGTGCGTGTCAGTTTTGATGAGGTGTCGCAACTCACCTATACCGTAGGCGCCGGCAATGGTTCAGGCACTGCGTTCTACGCGCTCGATTTCAGCCTAGGTCCAACGTTCACCAACGTGGTGAGCAAAGACCTCGTGCTCACGGGAGGTCCGCTCACAACCAATGAATCCGGCACATCAGCAACGTTTAGTCTGCAGCTCTCAGCGCAACCATCTGCAACCGTCACCGTCACGCTCACAGGCCTAGACGCCACCGAAGGCAGCCTGAGCACCACGTCACTGACATTTACAACAGCCAATTGGAACTCACCCCAGATTGTAACCGTCACTGGCGTCAACGACGTCATCCTTGACGGCGATATCACGTATACGATCACAGCTACAAGTAGCTCGTCCGATGTTGCCTTTAATGGCCGCAAGGCCGTTATTGACATCACCAACATAGACAATGACGGCGCCGTCTCTGTTAACAACATCTCCGTTAACGAAAACTCGCCCTTCGCGGTCTTCACTGTCTCTGGCACTGGCAATCAGCCCGTTACACTTGGCCTGCAAAATGATGCCGACGGTGCCACCA
>Ga0164290_1000990_pt1 | contig 60515 bp, 53 predicted proteins | sample Micstemetagenome_FD_108782 | JGI IMG/M metagenome (GOLD analysis project Ga0164290, IMG submission 108782) | Contaminated culture microbial community from soil near Moab, Utah, USA - Microcoleus steenstrupii SON62 (Illumina Assembly) | ecosystem: Environmental > Terrestrial > Soil > Soil crust...
AAGCGCCGCCTGATGCGCCGCTACAAGATCCAGGACGTCATCAAGCGCCGTCAGGTCATGCTGGTCCAGGTCGTCAAGGACGAGCGCGGCGGCAAGGGCGCGGCCCTGACCACCTGGCTGTCGCTGGCGGGCCGCTACTGTGTGCTGATGCCCAACACCGGCAAGGGCGGCGGCATCTCGCGCAAGATCACCCAGGCCACCGACCGCAAGCGCCTGAAGGCCGCCGCGGCCGCCCTGCACGTGCCCCAGGGCATGGGGCTGATCATCCGCACCGCCGGCGCCAAACGCACCAAGGCCGAGATCAAGCGCGACTATGAGTATCTGCTGCGCCTGTGGGAGACGATCCGCGAAACCACGCTGAAGTCCAACGCCCCGTCCGTCATCTACGAGGAAGAAAACCTCGTCCGCCGCGCCGTCCGCGACATGTTCGACAAGGATTTCGACGGCATCCAGGTCGAGGGCGTCGAAGGCTTCAAGGAGGCGCGCGACTTCATGCGGGTGCTGATGCCCTCGCAGTCGAAGAAGGTTCATCTGTACCAGGGCGCCCGGCCGCTGTTCGCGACCAACGGCATCGAGGAGATGCTGACCCAGATCCACCAGCCGGTCGTGCCCCTGCCCTCCGGCGGCTATCTGGTGATCAACCAGACCGAGGCGCTGGTCGCCATCGACGTCAACTCGGGCCGTTCGACCAAGGAACGCAACGTCGAGGCCACCGCCACCAAGACCAATATGGAAGCCGCAGTCGAGGCCGCCCGCCAGCTGCGCCTGCGCGACCTCGCCGGCCTGATCGTCATCGACTTCATCGACATGGATGAGTCGAAGAACAACCGCACCGTCGAGAAGGTGCTGAAGGACGCCCTGGCCAAGGACCGCGCCCGCATCCAGATGGGCCGCATCTCCGGCTTCGGCCTGATGGAGATCAGCCGCCAGCGCCGCCGTCTCGGCGTCATCGAAGGCGCCACCGAGGTCTGCCCGCACTGCCAGGGCGCCGGACGCGTCCGCTCGGCCGAAAGCGCCGCCCTGATGACCCTGCGCGCCGTCGACATCGAGGCCGGCAAGAACGGCGCCGGCTCGATCAATCTGCGCCTGTGCACCGCCGTCGCCCTCTACATCCTGAACCACAAGCGCGACTATCTGCAGCGTATGCTGGCCCAGCGGGGCCTCAACGTCGTCATCCTGATCGACGATAGCCTCGGACAGGGCGAGCACGCCGTCGAACGCACCGAGACCAACGAGGACTTCGTCCCCGAAGAACGCCCCGAGGCCTTCATCGACCTCGACGACGATTTCGACGACAGCGCCTGGGCCGACGAGGACGAGGACGGTGAGGAGTTCATCGCCGACGACGACGACGCTCCGGACACAGAGGACAGCGACGAAGCCCCCCGCGAACGCGTTGAACGCGCCGAGGGCGAAAGCGGCCGCGGCCGCGGTCGCCGGCGCCGCGGCGGACGGCGCGACGGCGCCGAAGCCGCCCCGGACGAGGCCGAGGCGGTCAGCGCGCCGGCGGCCGGCGAGGATGACGACGACAGCGAGAGCGGCCGCCGCCGCCGCCGGGGCCGCCGCGGCGGACGCCGGGTGCGCGAGGAAGGCAGCGAGCGGGACGGCTTCAACTGGGTGCGCGGTCGCACTCCCTCGCTGGAGGATCCCTACGTCTGGTTCGACCCGATCAACCCGGAACGGACCGAGCCGCGTGCGGAAAGCGCGGTCGCCACCGCGACGGCGGACGACGTCACCGAGACTGTCGGGGAACGCCCGGAAGGCGAGATCGGCGGCGAGCGCACCGGACGGTCACGCCGCCGGCGCGGCCGCGGCCGCGGCCGGGATCGCGGCGCCGAACAGGGCCTGACCCACGAGGTCAAGGTCGAAACCCGCGCCACCAATGAAGGCATGCCGGCGGACGGGTCGCCCGACACGCCTATGGCCGTGGTCATAGACGAGCCGGCGGACGTGGCCCCGGTCGTCATTGCTGATGAACCCAAGCGTCGCCGCGTGCGCCGCAAGGTCTCTGCAAGCGCCACGGACGAATCGGCGACGGAAGCCACCTCGCTCGTCGAGCCCAACGAGATAGAGCCTGCCGCCGAGGCCGCCGTCCTCGACGTCACGCCGGAGGAAGCGGCGGCCCAGGTCGAGGCTGCGCCTGAAGCCCCGCCGGAGCCCAGGGCCGCGACGATCGTCAAGCCCGCGCCTGCTACACAGCCCGAGGTCGACGTCGCCGCCCTGGTCGCAGACGACCCGAACCAGATCGTGGCCCCGCCGGAGAAGCCCAAGCGCGGCTGGTGGCGCCGCTGAAAGGCCGTGATTAGATAGTGAGGATTGTCGCGGGGGGGTGTTTCGGGTATGAGGCGTTCAGATTGAACTGGTTGTCCCGCACCGCCTTCCGCGCAACCGGCGTCGTCGCCGCCGTCGGCCTCGCCCTGACCGCAGCCTCGCCGGCTTCGGCCCAGAGCGCGATCCGGGACACCGAGATCGAGGGCATCATTCACGACTGGTCGGCTCCGGTGTTTACGGCCATGGGTCTGGAGCCGTCCGAGGTCGAGATCCTGTTGATCAACGACAAGGACCTGAACGCCTTCGCCACGCGCGGCCGCATCATGGGCGTCAACACCGGCCTGATCCTCAGGACCCGCTCGGCCAATGAGTTGCTGGGCGTGATCGCGCACGAGGCGGGTCATATCAAGAACCGCCATACCCTGCGCGACGGGGCCCAGGGCGCGGGCATGCAGCCGATGCTGATGACCATGGCCCTCGGCGCCCTGGCCATCGCTGCGGGCGCGCCGCAGGCCGGGGCCGTCCTGCTGGGCAACAGCCAGTATTTCGGCACGCTCAGCGCCCTGCGCTACATGACGCATCAGGAAGGCGAGGCTGACAATACGGGCGCCCGGGCGCTGGAGAACGCGGGGGAATCGGGCCGCGGCCTCGTCAGCTTCTTCGAGAATTTCCGTTCGCAGGAGGTCTTCTCGGACGCCCGGCGGTTCCCCTATTTCCGCAGCCACCCCCTGTCCTCGGCCCGGATCGAGAATCTGCGCCGCTTCGTGGCCGAGCAATCCAACTATGACCGCACGGACAGTCCGGAGCGGACCGCACAGCACACCCTGATCCTCGCCAAGATCCACGCCTTCATGGACGCGCCCAACCAGACGCTCCGGGACTATCCGGAGACCGACGTCTCCCTGCCCGCCCGCTATGCCCGGTCGATCGCCTGGTATCGGGACGGCCAGACCGAAAGGGCCCTGTCCGCCGTCGATGCGCTCCTGACCGAACAGCCGGACAACCCCTATTTCTGGGAGTTGCGGGGCCAGATCCTGTTCGAGGAGGGACGGCCGGCCGAGGCCATCGGCGCGCACCAGCGTTCCGTCGAGCTGAAGCCCGACGCGCCGCTGCTGCGCATCAACCTGGCTCACGCCCTGATCGAAACCCATGATCCGGCCAGGCTGGACCAGGCGATCGCCGAATTGCGGCGAGCCACCGCCCTGGAGGACGACAACACCATGGGCTGGCGCCTTCTGAGCCAGGCCTATGCGAGCCAGGGCAAGGAGGGCGAGGCCCGTCTGGCCTCGGCCGAGATGTATTTCGCCGCCGGCGCCGAACGCGAGGCGACCCAGTTCGCCCTGCGCGCTCGCGACATGCTGCAGCCCGGTACGACGGAGTGGACCCGCGCCATGGACATCGTCTTCGCCTCGGGCGCCACCCAGAACGATATCGACGACGTCGACCGTCGCAACAGCCGCCGCGACCGGGGCGGCGTCATTCCCGCCGGCTGAGCCCCTGAGAGACTGAATGACCGATGCGCCCGATCCAGCCCCCGTCGCGCCGCCGCGCGCGCCGTCCCCGCGCCTGATCAGCATGACAGCTCTGGGAGTCTCGTTCCTCGCGCTCGTGCTCGCCGCCCTTCCCTACGCCAACGGCGGCGGCGATTTTGGAGGCAAGGTCCGCACCTATCTGATGGCCAATCCGGAGGTTCTGGATGAGGTGGTGCAGGCGCGCGACGCGCGGGACGCGAACGACCGGATCGCCGCGACGAACGCCGCCGCCCGGGCCAATCCGTCCAGCCTCACAGCGGGTCCCGGAGAACCCGCCTTCGGACCTGCCGACGCCCGTGTGACGGTGGTGCAGTTCTTCGATTACCGCTGCCCCTACTGCAAGACAGCCGCGCCCGCCTATGTCGCCCTGATGCGGGCCCATCCGGATGTCCGGTTCGTCTTCAAGGAGTGGCCGATTCTGGACCAGGGGGCGAGCGTCACCTCGCAGTACGCTGCACGCGCTGCGCTCGCCGCCCATGCCCAGGGGCGCTATCTCCCGGTCCACAGCGCCCTCATGGCCGAGCGCGCGCTCAGTCCGCAGGCGGTCGACCGGATCCTCGCGGCGAACCGCGTGAACATGGCCACGGCCACGCCGGCGCTGCGCTCGCCCGCCACCTCACGCATTCTCGCGGATGTCCACACGGGGGCGGCCGCGCTGGGGCTGCAGGGCACGCCGACCTTCTTCATCAACGGCCGGATGACGGCCAGCAACGACCCCGCCACGCTGGACGGGGCCATCCGGGCCGCCAAGGCCGGCTGACGCCTAGCCGATCGCGCCGACGCAGCCTTCCTCGCCGCCGATCGCCAGTCTGGCGTCGGTCAACGACAGGGTCCAGCCGTGGTGGGTCGCCAGACCACGCCGCCGGATGCCGCCGCCATCGCCGGCGTCTCCGCCTGCATCGACAATGACCCGGCGCCCGGTCGGGAGGGCCTCGGGGTCGATCCGCGCCACGGCCAGCGCCGTGGGCGTTTCGCCGCCGAAACCGTCGAATACGCTCAGCGTCGCCCATTCACGGCGCAGGCCCGTCCACCAGGCGTTTTCGGTGTTGACCGCAAGCACGGCCACGCCGTGACCTTCGGCCGCCCAGGCCAGGGCGGCCTGCGGGTCGCGCACGGCGCGCATGTCGGCCGCCGCACCGAAACGCAGGCGGGCGCCGTCGAACGCCCTCGTGGGCTCGACCGGCGACCAGACCTGGACCTTGATCCGCCCCTGACGCGCCAGACCCCAGCCGACGATCTGCCGCCACAGGCTTTCGACCGCGTCGCGGTTCCCGGGACGAGCCCGCTCGAGCATGCGCGCCAGCACCGCCTGTTCGCGATCCGGACGTAGCTTCACATGGGGCCCGGCGGGCGCGTCCTTGGCCTTGCCGACGCGCGCGGCGATCGCCAGCCGGCGCTCGAACAGCGCGAGGAGTTCATCGTCAACTTCATCGATCTCGTGGCGCAGGGCGGCCAGCGCCATGTGGTCGGACGAGATGTCGGCGGGAGCCGGCCAGACTTGCTGGACGGCGAGCGGGGTACTGGAATGGGGCACGGTGCGAGACCTCTGGATATCGATAGGGCGTCAGGATTTTGCGAGCCGCCGCCCCGTTGCGGGGCGGTCGCCGGCGAGGTCGTCAGGACGGTGTCCCCGACGCCTCAGCCGGCGTATCGAAAGCCGTAGAAATACAGGTCCGCGGCGGCGGTGAAGCCGGCGAAAGCAGTCGCAGCGATGGCTTGCGAACGGACCATGGCGCTCAAAGGCCGCACGGATCGTGCGGCGTCAACCCGGATTGGCGCTCAACAGGACAAATCGTGTGCGATTGTCCTCCGAATCCTGGATGTCGTTGCGCAGAATCGACAAGCCGTAGACTTCGGCGGCCCGGATCGGGGCGACGGCGGCGCGGCTGACATCGCCCGCTTCAGCCACCGCCCGCGCGGCGCCGGCGGTGTCGAAGGCTTCGACGGCCGTCACGCCCAGCGCCGCCAGCGAGGCCGGGCACTGGCGCAGGGCCGCGGGATGACTCTCGGCCGTCTTCACCGACCGCAGGTTCGCTCCGGCGGGAGCCATCAACGCAAGACGGATAGGGCGCCAGACCTCGGACACCACTGTCAGGTCCGCAGCCTCCACCAGCGTGGCCGCCGGCTCGACGCGCCCGATCGTCGAGTTCTCGACGGGAATCAGGGCGCAGCCGACGTCGCCAGACCTCAGCGCCGCGAGCGCCGCCTCAAAGGACTCATAGGGCACGGCCTCGTCCCACGGCCGCAGGTCCATACAGGCCTCGTGGCTGAAGGCGCCCGGCGCCCCCTGATAGGCGCAGCGGCCGCCTCCGCCCTCAAGACCGGCGTCGTCGCCCTCGGGTCTGCCGACGCCCTGCATCTCAGGCCGCTTCCGACTGGGCGCGCCGCCCGGCCTTGAGCCGCTCGGCGACGAGGAAAGCCAGTTCCAACGCCTGGTCGGCGTTCAGGCGCGGATCGCAATGGGTGTGGTAGCGGCTGGAAAGGTCGTCTTCGGTCAGGGCCTGCGCCCCGCCCAGACATTCCGTCACGTTCTGACCGGTCATCTCCAGATGCACGCCGCCGGGATGCACCCCCTCGGCCTCCGCCACGTCGATGAAGCCGCGGACCTCGGCCAGAATGCGTTCGAACGGACGGGTCTTGTAGCCGTTGCCGGCCTTCAGGGTGTTGCCGTGCATCGGGTCGATCGACCAGACGACGCGCTTGCCCTGCTCCTTCACCGCCTTCATCAGGCGCGGCAGTCGCTCGCCGACCCTGTCCGCGCCGAACCGTCCGATCAGCGTCAGGCGACCGGGCGTATTGTCCGGGTTGAGCGCGTCGATCAGCGGCAGCAGGTCGTCCGGCTCCATCGTCGGCCCGCATTTCAGGCCCACCGGATTGCGGATGCCGCGCACGAATTCCACGTGCGCCCCGTCCAGCTGGCGGGTGCGCTCGCCGATCCACACCATATGGGCCGAAGTGTCGAACCATTCGCCGGTCGCGCCGTCGAGCCGCGTCAGGGCGCTCTCGAGGTTGAGCAGCAGGGCTTCATGGCTGGTGAAGACCTCAACCCGGCTGAGGTCCGGATGGCTCTCGGGCGTGACGCCGACGGCCTCCATGAATGCCAGCGCCTCGGTGATCTTGTCGGCCAGCTCGCGATATTTGTGGCCGTAGGCGCTGTCGGCCGCGAAGCCCATGGTCCAGCGGTGGATGTTGTAGAGGTCCGCATAGCCGCCGCCGGCGAAGGCGCGAAGCAGGTTCAGGGTCGAGGCCGACTGGTTGTAGGCGCGCAGCAGCCGCTGCGGATCGGGCAACCGCTCCTCGGGCGTGAAGGCCATGCCGTTGATGATGTCGCCGCGATAGCTGGGCAGGGTCTCGCCGTCGATCGTCTCCAGCGATGAGGAGCGCGGCTTGGCGAACTGGCCGGCGATGCGGCCGACCTTGACCACGGGCTTGCGGCCCGCAAACGTCAGGACCACGGCCATCTGCAGGATCAGGCGGAAGGTGTCGCGGATATTGTCGGTCGAGAACTCCTTGAAGCTCTCGGCGCAGTCGCCGCCCTGCAGCAGGAAGGCCTCGCCGGCCTCCACCTGGGCCAGTTTGGCCGTCAGCCGCCGGGCCTCGCCGGCGAAGACCAAAGGCGGCAGGGCGCGCAGATCATCCTCGACTCGCTCCAGCGCGGCCATGTCCGGATAGTCCGTCGGCATCTGCACGACGGGCTTCGATCTCCAGCTTTCGGGCGTCCAGCGCATACTCATGCCGGCAAGATAGGCGGACGGCTCTCCCGGGACAATGAATCCGGTGTCGCGTCTGTCAGCCCGCCGACATATTTCCCGGGTGTTGCTTCTCCTTGAGCGTCACCAGCTCCTCGGCCATGGTCGGGTGGACCGCGCAGGTGGCGTCCCATTGCGCCTTGGTCAGGCCGGCCTTCACGGCGATGGCGGCCAGCTGGATCATCTCCGGGGCCTCGGGGCCGACGATGTGGACCCCGACCACCTTCTGGCTCTGTCCATCGACCACCAGCTTCATCAGCACCCGCTCGTCCGAACCGGTGAAGGCGTATTTCATCGGGCGGAAGCGCGTCAGATAGACGTCGACCTCTCCGGGACAGGTATGTCGCGCCTCGCTCTCGGTCAGGCCCACGGTGCCGACCGGAGGCTGGCTGAACACGGCGCTGGCGACGGCCTCGTAGTCGAAGGCCTGCGGATTGTCGCGATAGACGGTCTCATGGAAGGCGACGGCCTCGCGGATGGCCACGGGGGTCAGGTTCATCCGGTCGGTGACGTCGCCGATGGCCCAGATGTTGTCCGCCGACGTTTTCGAGAACCCGTCCACGCAGATCGCGCCGTTGTCGTCGACCTTCACCCCGGCGGCATCGAGCCCGAGATCCTTCACATGCGGGACCCGGCCGGTGGCGAACATCACGACGTCGGTCTCCAGGCTCATGCCGTTGGTGAGGTGGTTGACGATGCCGGTCTCCGTCTTCTCCAACGAATTGTGCTGACTGCCGAGAATGACCTTGATCCCCCGCTTCTCGATCTCGCCGGCCAGATGGGCGCGAACGTCGTCGTCGAAGCCGCGCAGGATGTTGGGGCCGCGGTAGATCAGGGTGGTCTCGACCCCCAGGCCGGCGAAGATGCCGGCGAACTCCACCGCGATATAGCCGCCGCCCGCGATCAGGATGCGTTTCGGCAGTTCGGGCAGATGGAAGGCCTCCTCCGAGGTGACGGCGTGCTCGATGCCCGGGAGGTCCTCGGGGACCCAGGGCCGTCCGCCGGTGGCGATCAGAATGCGCTCGGCGGTGATCGTCTGGTCCTTGCCGACGATCTCCACCGTGTGGGCGTCCTTCAGGACCGCGCGACCGTGGATCAGGTCGACGCCCGCCTTGCCCAGATTGGCGGCGTAGATGCCCGACAGGCGGGCGATCTCGACGTCCTTGGTCTGGATGAATTTCGGCCAGTCGAACGAGGCGTCGACGGTCCAGCCATAGCCTTCAGCCGTCTCGAACTGGTGCGCGAAGTCCGAGGCCATGACCATGAATTTCTTCGGCACACAGCCACGGATCACGCAGGTGCCGCCGACCCGGAACTCCTCGGCGATGGCGACGCGCTTGCCGCCCAGCGCCGTCAGCCGCGCGGCGCGCACGCCGCCCGAGCCGGCGCCGATGACGAAGAGGTCGTAGTCATAGGTTGGGGGCATTGTTGACTCCACGCCCGCCGGGAAAGCGGCGGGAACGCCGGATGGCGCGTGCTCCAGTTAGGCGCCCGACCCGGAATAGGCAAACGGCCAGGCGGATCGTGGCGAGGGCTCCCCCATTTGACCTCCGCCCGGACGGCGCCTACCGTCGCAGGAGGCTGGCTGGTTGAGAAACTGACGCATGATTTTCCTGGCTCTTTCGGCCGTCCTGGCTGCAGGTCCCACGCCCGGGGCGCCGCTGTCGTCTGTTCAGCAGGCGGATCCCGTCGCGCAGGCCGCCCCGGCCGAGACCCCCGTGGCGCTCGAGGACGTCGAGGTCACAGGTACGCCGCTGAACGCCCTCATCCGGGATTTTGTCAATGAGGTCGCGGCGCCGAACAGGCGGCGCGGCCTGGCCCGATGGCGCGGCCGCGTCTGCGTCGGCGTGGCCAACCTTCGGGCCGAACCGGCGCAGTACATAGTAGATCGCATTTCAACCGTGGCGGAGGACATTGGCCTCACTCCCGGAGAACCGGGCTGTACGGCGAACGTCGTTATCGTCGCCGCCGACGACGCGGCCGGGGTCGCAGACGGGCTCATTAACGCCAAACGTCGCGTGTTCCGACCGGGCGGCTCCGGCATGGACCGGGGCGGGGCGGGGCTGCGAGAGTTCCAGGCCTCCGATGCTCCCGTCCGCTGGTGGCAGGTCAGCATGCCCGTCAATTCGGAAACCGGCGAGCGCGCTGTCCGCATTCCCGGAGAGTGCAGCGCACCCTGTCTCGAAGTCATGGACTTCGCGCCGGTCATTCCTGTCTTCGCCGCCTCGAGGGTCACCAGCCAGATCATCGACAACCTCGTCCGGACGGTGGTCATCGTCGATGTGGACCAGATCGGCGCGGTTTCGCTGGCGCAACTGGCGGATTATCTCGCCATGGTGAGCCTGGCGCAGATCGATCCAGAGGCCGACACCAGCCGGTACGCCTCGATCCTCAACATCTTCGACGAGCCCGAGGGCGCGCCCGGTTTGACGGACTGGGACAGGGCCTATCTGGAAGGCCTGTACGACGCGGAGCAGACGCGGCAGAACCGGCGAGCCGGACGGGGCGAGATCGCGCGTTCGATCCTCCGTGCACACCGGGACATGCAGGACGCCGCGGACGCCGAGTGACGCTTCAGGGCGTCAAAACCTCGACGGCGCCGTCACGGCCGATGATCGCCTCGTCCGCCAGGTCGAGGAACAGGCCGTGCTCGACCACGCCGGTGATCAGCTTGAGGTCGTCGGCCAGTCGGACCGGGTCGTGGATGGCGCCGCATTTCGCGTCATAGATCAGATTGCCGCCGTCCGTCCGGACCAGCCCCCGCTCGGCCGTGCGCACCCGCGCCGGCATGGCGATCTCATGATCGGCCAGAACATCGGCGATGCGGTTGGCCGTGGTCTTGTGACCGAACGCCACCACCTCGATCGGCAGGGCGAAGGCGCCGAGCGTCCCTACCACCTTGGCGGCGTCGGCGATGACCAGGCAGCGGGCCGAGGCCTCCCACACCAGCTTTTCGCGCAGCAGGGCCGCCCCGCCGCCCTTGATGAGCGCGAGGCCCGGCCCGATCTCGTCGGCGCCGTCGACGGTCAGGTCGATGCGGGGGGTGTCCTCGAGGGTGGAGAGGGGCAGGCCCAGTTCGCGGGCCAGTTCGGCAGTGGCCTCCGACGTCGGGACGCAGCGCAGGCCGGTCAGGTTGCGGACGGCCAGCGCCTTGACGAACCAGGCGGCGGTGGAGCCGGTGCCGAGGCCGACGACCATACCCGCCTCGACGCGTTCCGCGGCGGCTTCGCCGGCGCGACGCTTCTGATCGTCTGCGCTCATTTTGCTTTCAGCGCCTTTTTCGCCCGCATCTTTTCCATGAAGCGCGCGGCCCAGCCGGCCTTGGCCTGCTGCTCCCCGCGGGCCAGCGCCAGATCGCCGGACGCGACGTCGCGAGTGATCACCGACCCCGAGCCCACCATGGCCCCGGCGCCGATCGTCACCGGCGCCACCAATGAGCTGTTCGAGCCGACGAAGGCCCCCTCGCCCACCGTGGTGCGGTGTTTGAAGAAGCCGTCGTAATTACAGAAGATCGTGCCCGCGCCGATGTTGGCCTTCGCCCCGACCTCGCCGTCGCCGAGATAGGCCAGGTGGTTGGCCTTGGCGCCGGCGTCCATGCGGACGTTCTTCACCTCGACGAAATTGCCGACCTTGACCCCCTCGCCCAGGTCCGCCCCCGGGCGCAGGCGGGCGTAGGGGCCGACCTCGGCGCCGGCGGCGACCGTGGCGCCCTCGATGTGGCTGAAGCTGCGGATGCGGGCGCCGCCGGAGATCCGGGCGCCCGGGCCGAACACCACATAGGGCTCGATCGTCGTTCCGCCGCCGACCTCGGTATCCCACGAGAAATGCACCGTCTCCGGGGCCGACATGGTCACGCCGGCCGCGAGGAAGGTGTCGCGCTGAACCTTCTGGAACAGGGCCTCGGCCACCGCCAGTTCTCCTTGCGCATTGACGCCCATGACCGCGTCCTCACCGGCCATCACCGTCCGGGTCGGGGCGCCGCGCCCGCGGGCCAGTTCGACCACGTCGGTCAGATAGTATTCGCCCTTGGCGTTGTCGTTACGGACCTCGCGCAACAGGCCGAACAGCAGGCCGACCGGGGCGGCCATGACGCCGGAGTTGCAGGCCGTGACCTTGAGCTGGTCCGGCGAGGCCTCCTTGTGCTCGACGATGGCCTCGAGCCCGCCGTCGGCGTCGATCAACAGCCGGCCGTAGCCGGTCGGGTCGCGGGCCTCGAAGCCGACCACGGTGACGCCGTCGCCGCCGCCGAACGCCGCCTCGATGTCGGTCGCCTTGAGCAGGGGCACGTCGCCATAGGTGACGATCACCTCGCCATCGAAACCGGCCATGGCGGCCCGGGCGGCGAGGACGGCGTGGCCGGTGCCCAGCGGCGGGTTCTGCACGGCGACAGCCGCCTCGCCCAGCCGTTTGACCACATGGGCGCGGACCTCGGGCGAGTGGTCGCCGACCACCACCACGATCCGCTCGCAGCCCAGCGCCTCGGCCGCGTCGATGGCGTGGTCGAGCATGGCGCGGCCGCCGACAGGGTGCAGCACCTTGGGCAGGGGCGACTTCATCCGCGTGCCCTGGCCGGCGGCGAGAATAATGGCGGCGCGTGGAAGGCGGGTGCTGGTCATGAATCGGTCCGGCGGCTAGTCACGCCCGACGTCTAGCCCATCAGGGCGGGCAACGGGAGTGACGGGTGATCGAGCGCGACCTGGAAGGCTGGACCATCGCCTTCGACCTCGACGGGACGCTGGTCGAGACCGCGCCGGACCTGATCGGCGCCCTGAACCGCATGCTGGCCGCCCGGGACATTCCGCAGATGCCGGTTGAGGCGGCGCAGCATCTGGTCGGCCATGGGGCGCTCGCGCTCCTTCGCCACGGCTTTCAGGAGGCCGGCGTGGCATGGGACGAAGCCGCGGCGCCGGGCCTGCTGCAGATCTTCCTCGACGACTATCTCCTGCACATCGCGGACCACAGCCGCCCGTACGAAGGCGTCGTCGACTCGCTCGACCGCCTGGCGGAGCGCGGCGCCCTTCTTTGCGTAGCCACCAACAAGCGGACGGACCTGTCCGTCGCCCTGATCGAGGCGCTCGGCCTCGCCCGCCACTTCGCGGTCGTCTGCGGGCCCGATCGCGTTTCCGCCCGAAAGCCGGACGGCGCCCATATCCGCGAAGCGGTTCAGATGGCCGGCGGCGATCCCGGCCGGTGCATCATGGTTGGCGACGGCGCGCCGGATGTGCAGGCCGCGAAAGACGCCGGCGTTCCCTGTATCGTGGTGACCTTCGGCTACACGCCCATCGCCCCGGAAGAGCTGGGGGGCGACGTCCTGATCGACTCGTTTCAGGACCTCGAGGAAGCGATCGACGGCCTGCTGTCCGATATCTACGTCCTGCGGGCCCTGTCGAAAACCTGACGGATCGGGGCCGCCGCCGCCGACCCTCCGGGCGCGTGAGGCAACGCTTCCCTCGATGTCCTTGGCCCTTGCCTCGCGCAGAGGGCCGGGCTATGTCGCCGCCTCCTGAACCGGCCGGATGCGTAGCTCAGCGGGAGAGCACCTCGTTCACACCGAGGGGGTCACAGGTTCAATCCCTGTCGCATCCACCATTCTTTCCCTGTCGTAACAGCAAGTTAGCGGAACGCGCCCGCCGTCCACGGATGATTTCTGTCGGATCGGGTTGGAGAGGCGATCCTGGCCCAATCGCCGCGCGAAATCGTCGGGCGAGAAGAGACAGAACGCTCTGAAAGGCGTTGATAGGGGCGAACGACGGACCTGATTCGGCCCCTCTGGCCCTGCCGGCTCTCGCAGGGCGGTTCATCCGGACCGGCCCCCTCCCCTGGGTCGTCGGAACCATTCATTCAAAGGAGACGTCATGGCGTCGATCCCCGACCATCCAAACGACGCCGGAACCTGGACGCGCCTGGAGGGCCGCGAGGGATTCGCGCTCTGGCGCCGCGAACGTCAGACGTTGGCCCCTGTGACGATGTACTATGTCGTCGCCCCGCCCCGGCAAAGCGAGATCCTCTACGACGAAGGCAAGGCCCGCGCTCGCTTCAACGAACTCGCCGGCGTTTCCGGCATGGACGGCGTCATCTGACGCAGGCGCGCCTCAGCCCCCTTTGGGTTTGTCGCGGTAAATGTCGCAAAGCAGGGCGATGACCCGGGCCGCGGCCGGGTCGGCGATGCCGTAGTAGACGGTCTGGGCGTCGCGGCGCGGCGCGATGACGCCGGCGTCGCGCAGCCGGGCGAGGTGCTGGGAACAGGCCGACTGCGACAGACCGGCGAAGGCGGCCAGTTCGCCGACGGCGCAGTCGCCCTCGCTGAGGCGGCACATCAGCATCAAGCGCTGTTCGTTGGCGAACAGACGCATCAGCCGGGCGGCCGGGGCGGCGCTGGCCTCCAGTTCGGCGAGCGCGGCCGGGGTCGGCGTCGGGATGGCGTCGGTCATGGCGTCTCTTCCGCGGATCCGGGCGCGGCCAGGGGGCGGCCGTCATCCTTCAATGCGATATAGATAGCCGGGATCACCAGCACCGTCAGAATCGTCGAGGAGATCAGGCCGAACAGCAGGGAGATGGCCAGGCCCTGGAAGATCGGATCGAACAGGATCACCGCCGCCCCGATCATGGCCGCCAGCGCCGTCAGGAGGATCGGCTTGAAGCGGATGGCTCCGGCCTCCAGCAGCACCTCGCGCAGGGGCCGTCCCGGCGTCCGGGCGTGGCGGATGAAATCGACCAGCAGGATCGAGTTGCGCACGATGATCCCCGCAAGGGCGATGAAGCCGATCATCGAGGTGGCGGTGAAGGGCGCGCCGAACAGTATGTGGCCGATGACGATGCCGATCAGGGTCAGGGGGATAGGCGTCAGGATCACCAGCGGAATGCGGAAATCCTTGAACTGGGCGACGACCAGGACGTAGATTCCCAGCAGGGCCACGCCAAAGGCGGCGCCCATGTCGCGGAAGGTCACCCAGGTGATCTCCCACTCGCCGTCCCACAGGACAGTGGGGATGGTCTCATTGTCAGGCTGGCCGTTGAGGCGGACCTCGGGGCGAGGCAGATCCTTCCAGTCGTGAGCCTTGATGGCGGCGTCGATGGCGAGGATGCCGTAGATCGGGGCTTCGAACTGGCCGGCCAGTTCGGCGGTGACCATTTCGGCGGCGCGGCCGTCGCGGCGGTAGACGGGCCAGCCGGCCAATTCGCGGCGGGCCTCGACCACCTCGCCCAGTTCGACCAGCCGCCGGCCGCCGTCGATCGTGGTTACGGCGACCGGCATGACGGCCATCTGTTCGTTCCACGTCCGGGCCGACTGGGGCAGGCGCACGGCGATCTCGACCGGGGTGCGCTCGTCGTCGCGCGCGGCGTAGCCCAGCACCTGCCCCCCCATGACGGCGGCGATGGAGTCGTGCAACTCGCGCTCGGACAGGCCGAAGCGCTCGATCTTCTCGCGGTCGGGGATCAGGCGCAGGACCGGCCGGCGGACGCCGTAGCTGTTGTCGACGTCGACCACCGAGGACTCGGCGCGGAACAGGGTCTCCAGCTCGGCGGCCACGGCGCGGCGCGTCGCGGGATCGGGGCCATAGACCTCGGCCAGCAGGGTCGCCAGTACCGGCGGGCCCGGCGGGGCCTCGACCACCTTGATCGACGCCCCCGCCGGCAGCGGCAGGTCGGCCAGACGCCGGCGCAGGTCCAGGGCGATGGCGTGGCTGCTGCGTTTGCGGTGTTCCTTGTGCGCCAGCTTGACGGCCAGGTCGCCCTGCTCCGCCCCGGTCCGCAGGAAATAGTGACGCACAAGGCCGTTGAAGTTGAACGGCGTCGCGGTCCCGGCGTAGCTCTCCAGCGACTCCACCTCGGGCAGGCTTCCCGCTACGGCCGCAGCCCCGGCCAAGGTCCGTTCCGTGGTTTCGAGACTGGTCCCCTCCGGCATGTCCAGCACGACCTGCAGCTCGGACTTGTTGTCGAACGGCAACAGCTTCACCGGCACAGCCCGGAAGCCGAACATCGACATGGCCAGCAGGGTGGCGAGGCCGACGACGATCAGGAAGGTCCAGGCGCTGCGACGGCTGCGGATCACCGGCGTCGCCACCTTGCGATAAAGACGGCCCAGCATCCCTTCGCCATGCTCGTGACTGTGGCTTGCGGCGAGAGTCTCGCGCGCGAACCGGATCATCAGCCACGGCGCGATGACCACGGCGACGAAGAAGGAGAAGACCATGGCCGCCGAGGCGTTGATCGGGATTGGCGCCATATAGGGGCCCATCAGGCCCGAGACGAACAGCATCGGCAGCAGGGCGGCGACCACGGTCAGGGTGGCGACCACGGTCGGATTGCCGACCTCGGCCACCGCCTCGACCGTCGCCTGGGCCCGGCTGCGGCCGTCGTTCATGGCCCAGTGGCGGGCGATGTTCTCGATCATGACGATGGCGTCGTCGACGAGGATGCCGATCGAGAAGATCAGGGCGAACAGGCTGACGCGGTTGATGGTGTAGCCCATCAGATTGGAGGCGAAGAGGGTCAGCAGGATGGTGGTCGGGATGACCACCGCCGTCACGCCGGCTTCGCGCCAGCCGATGGCGAAGCCGATCAGGATGACGATGGAGACGGTCGCGAGGCCGAGGTGCATCAGCAGCTCATTGGCCTTCTCATTGGCCGTCTCGCCGTAGTCGCGGGTGACCACGACCTCCAGTCCGTCCGGAATCAGCGTGCCCTTGAGCGCCTCGACCCGCTTCATCACGCCGTGGGAGACGACCACGGCGTTGGCCCCCTGACGCTTGGCCACGGCCAGGCTGACGGCGGGGGTGCGGCTCCAGCCGTCGCCGGCGCGGGCGTAGTGGGCGGCGCGGGCCTGGTCCTCGCGCGGGGCCTGCACGACGGTGGCGACGTCGCGCAGATAGACGGGTGCGCCGGAGATGGAGCTTATCGTCAGCAGGGCGGCGTCCGCGGGTCTCTCCAGCCGTTCTCCGGACCTCAGGGCCAGGGCCCGGCCGCCGTCGCGGACGGAACCTGCCGGGAAGCCGCGGTTGGCCTGGGACACGGTCTCAAGGATGGAGGACAGGGCCACGCCCCGGGCCGTCATGCGGACGGGATCGGGCTCGACCCGGATTTCGGAGGGGCGGCCGCCGACGATGAAGGTCAGGCCGACATCCTCGACCTTGCCGACCTCGGTGCGCAGGCGGGCGGCGACGTCGTACAGGGCCTGATCGCTCCAGCGACCGGCGGCGTCGGCTCGCGGCGTCAGGGTCAGGACCACCGCTGGCACATCATTGATGCCGCGGGTGACGATCTGCGGCTCGGACACGCCGACAGGAATGGCGCCGGAGTTGGCGCGCACCTTCTCGTGCACCCGGACCGCCGCGTCGTCGGGATCAGAGCCGACCTCGAAGCGGGCGGTGACCATGACCTGGTCGTCCTGCACCTGGGTATAGACGTGCTCGACGCCGTCGATGCTGCGCACGATGGCTTCAAGCGGCTTGGCCGCCAGCTCGGTGGCGTCGGCGGCGCTCAGGCCCGGGGCCGTGACCATGATGTCGACCATGGGCACGCTGATCTGCGGCTCCTCCTCGCGGGGGATCGACAGCACGGCCATCAGGCCGACGGCGATGGCCGCCAGCAACATCAGGGGCGTCAGGGGGGACTTGAGCGTGGCGCGCGTGAGCCGTCCGGACAGGCCGAGGTTCATCGGGCGCGCTCCGGCGCGAGCACCACATCGCCGGCCTTCAGGCCCGACAGCACCTCGACCCGGCCGCCGTCGACGGCGCCGCCGAGCTGGACCGGCGCCTCGCTTACCCGGCCGGCCTGGTCGACGGTGCGGACGAAATCGAGGCCGTAGCGGGTGGCGACGAAGCGGCGTGGCAGGACCAGGGCGCGGCGCTGACCGACGGGGACCTGCACCACGACGCGCTGACCGACGCGGTCGCTGGCGAGCCCGTCGACGGCGATGTCCGCGGTTGTCCGCCCGGCGGTGGAGGTCGGATAGACCTGGGCGATTACGCCGCCGCTGACGCCGGGCAGGTCTTCGCCTGACACGACCACGGTCTGACCGACGCGGAGGGCCCGCCCCTGCGCCTCGGGCGCCTCCAGCCTGAGGACCAGCGGCCCGGCGGTGACGGTGGCGACAGACTGGCCGGCGCTGACCACCGAGCCGGCGGGCACGTCGGCCGTGAGGACCCGGCCGGAGGTCGGGGCCAGGATCCGACCCTGCGCCCCGGTCTCGGCGCTGGCCGAGCGGACGGCGCGCGCGGCCCGGACCTGGGCGTCGGCGGCGTGTGAGGCGGCGAGGGCCTGGTCGAGCCGGGCCCGGGCGTAGATGCCCTTGTCGAACAAGGTCTGGATTCGGGCCAGATCGGCCCGGGCGCGCCCGGCCTCCGCCTCGGCCGCCCCGACCTGGGCGCCGTAGGCCGCGGTCTCGAGGCCTACGCGGTCATCCACGACCATGCCGATGGCCTGGCCCTGACGCACCATGTCGCCCTCGCGCACGTACAGTTGCGTGAGCGTGCCCGATATCCTCGCCCGGGCCTCCCCGAGATCGCGCGAGGCGACGACGGCCGATGCCGGCTTGACCGCGTCGATCAGGGCTTCTGTCACGATCAGGCGCTCGCCCGCCGCGGGCCCGGTCGCCACGACCGCGGGCTCGCCGCCACCGCACCCCGACAGCACACCGGCCATCAGGATCGTAGCAGCGAGAGCGGCGAACCGGGCCGGGCGCTTCGTCATGGGGCAGTCCTTATGTTAGCTTGCGCTAATATTAGATGGTGCTAATGTCATTGCAAGCCTGAGGACTGTCCTCCCGGCGCCGATCACCGGCCTTGATGCGGATCAAGGCGCGGCGGCGGCGGCGGCGCAGGATCGGGCGTCGAGGATCGGCTCGAGAAGGAGCGCGCGCATGAACCGGCCCACCATCGTCATCGTCGGCGCAGGCCTGGGCGGCGCCATCGCCGCCTATGAAATCCGACACGCCCTTGGCGACCGGGCGCGGATTGTCATGGTGTCAAAGGGGGACACCTTCCACTTCACCCCCTCCAACCCCTGGGTGGCGGTGCACTGGCGCAAGCGCGAGGCCATCGAGGTCAGCCTGCCGGAGGTGATGAGGCGCAAGGGCGTGGAGTTCATCAACGTCGGGGCCAGTCGCATTCGGCCGCACGAGAAGGGCGTCGACCTGATGGACGGCCGCACCCTGCATTACGACTATCTGGTCATCGCCACCGGTCCCGATCTGGCCTTCGACGAGATACCGGGGCTCGGTCCCGACGGGCATACGGTGTCAATCTGCCACGTCGACCACGCGGTGCACGCCGCCGAGGCCTTCGACCGCTTTCTGGAGAACCCCGGCCCGATCGTGGTCGGCGCCGTACAGGGCGCGTCCTGCTTTGGACCGGCATACGAGTTCGCCATGATCCTCGACACCGAACTGCGCCGCCGCAAGCTGCGCGACAAGGTTCCGATGACCTTCGTCACCTCGGAACCCTATGTCGGCCACCTCGGCCTCGACGGCGTCGGCGACACCAGGGGGCTGCTGGAAAGCGAGATGCGCCAGCGGCACATCAAATGGATCACCAACGCCCGGGTGAAGAGCGTCGACGCCGGCATGATGCACGTCGAGGAGGTCGGCGAGGACGGCGCCGTCAGGGCGAACCACGACCTGCCCTTCGCCTGGTCCATGATGCTGCCGGCCTTCCGCGGGGTGGAGGCCGTGCGCGGCGTCGAAGGCCTGACCAATCCGCGCGGCTTCATCCTCGTCGACAAGCACCAGCGCAATCCGGCCTGGCCGGAGATCTTCGCCCTGGGCGTCTGCATCGCCATCCCGCCGACGGGCCCCACGCCCGTGCCCGTGGGCGTGCCCAAGACCGGCTTCATGATCGAAAGCATGGTCTCGGCCATCGCCGCCAATCTGAAGCAGATCCTCGACGGCCAGGCGCCGACGTTCGAGGCCAGCTGGAACGCCATCTGCCTGGCCGATTTCGGCGACGGCGGGGTGGCCTTCATGGCCCAGCCGCAGATCCCGCCGCGCAACATCAACTGGTCGGCCAGCGGCCGCTGGGTGCATGCCGCCAAGGTCGCGTTCGAGGGCTATTTCCTGCACAAGGTCCGCACGGGCCAGGCGGAGCCGCTCTACGAGAAGCTGGCCCTTGATCTGATCGGCGCCCACAAGCTGCGCCGCTCTTCCCGATCCACCCCCGTACAGGAGCCGAGTGCATGAACCTCGACCGCGCCGTCATGATTTTCGCCGGCTTCATGGTGCTGCTCAGCCTGGCGCTGACCCACTGGGTGCACCCGGCCTGGATGTGGCTGACGGTATTCGTGGGCCTGAACCTGATGCAGGCCTCGATCACCCGCTTCTGCCCGGCAGCGATGGTGTTCCGTCGGCTCGGCGTCCGCCCGGGCGCGGCGTTCCGTTAGACCGACCCGGGAGTCAGGTTCCGGGCGCCCGGCTGCTCGGGCGCCCATACGCCGAAGCTGCGCCGGAACGTCTTCGCGGCTGGCCTGGTCGCCTTAGTGGGCGAGGGCCAGACAGATTGTGCTGTCGGCGATCAGGTCGCGGGTCACGCCGCCAAGGGCCCATTCTCGCAGGCGGGCATGGCCATAGGCGCCGGCGACGATCAGGCCGGCTTCGCGGGCCATGGCCTCGTCCAGGATCCGACGGCCGGTCGACTGTTCGCCGGCGAGGCCGATGATCGGTTCAGCGTGGATTTCGTGGCGGGCGAGATAGCGAACCACCTCTGCGATTTCGCCGTCCGCGGTCTCGTTCTCTTCGGACGTGCACACGCTGTAGAGCGTCACACGTGACGCGCGTTGCAGGAGCGGAATGGCGCCGGCGAGCGCGTGTCGCGCCTCACGGCAATCCTTCCACGCCACCAGAGCCGGATTGCCGATCGGCGATCGGATCCGGGCCGGCGGCGTCACCAGAACGGGGCGGCCGCAGCCCATCAGCACGTCGGCGATGTCAGGCGCGCGACCGGGAGCAAATTTGTTGCGACCGCCGAGGATGACCAGGTCCGCCGCGCGGGCCGCGCGGCGGCAGAACTCCGCCGGATATCCGACGCCGCCCCGCCATTCTGTCTCAACAGCGCGTTCGGCCGTCGCTTCGGCGAAGCGAACCCGGGCCCGTTCGACGTCGGCCTCCGCCATGTCGCGGTACAGCGTCAGCAGTTCCCCCAACATGGCTCCGCCCGCCAGCGGATCGTAGAGCGGCGGAGCGATGGAGCCGACCGAAAGGCCGATCAGGAGAGCGTCGAAGGCGACAGCGAGGTCACAGGCGAGTTCCAGCCGGGCGTCGCTTTCAACGCCCTCGTCCATCGCGACGAGCAGGCTTGCATAGGTCATTGGCGGTCTCCCTTGGCCACAGTGGGCCAGCGGGATGCATCGGCCGCCTTGATCCGGATCAAGGCGGCCGAGATGAAGGCGGGGAAGATGTGGCAACTCTGGAGAAGGTCATGTCACCGACAGTCCGCGCCGCCGTGCTCGCCCTCGCCTTCGCCTGCGTCGCCTCAGGGGCGGCCTCCTGCCAGACCCGGAGCCGGCCTCAGACCCGTCCGGAACCGTCTGCGGGACTCGTCGCCGAGGCCGCCGAGCGGGGCCGACGTCTCGCCTCGACCGCCTGCGCCAGCTGCCATGCCACGGGTTCGGCGGGAGCCAGTCCGATGGCGGACGCGCCCCCGTTGCGCGAGATCGTTCACCGCTACCCGCTGGATCAGCTGGAGGAGTCGTTCGCGGAAGGCCTGGTGACCTCACACCCGGCGATGCCGCGGTACAGCTTCCGGGCCAGCGAGATCGACGATCTGATCGCATGGCTGCAAACCCTGAAGACGGAGCCGTGACCCCGTCGTCGCCCGGTCCGATCCGGGAGAAGGGCGGCTGTTCCAGCCGCTTGATGTCGGTCCAGGCCGGGCAGCCAGACAAGGGGGCGATCTCGCCTCGCGAGGAGATCTCGACATGAGCCTGAAACACATCATAGCGATTGCGGCCGGCGGAGAAGGCGACAGCCAGGCGCTTGGACTGGCGGCCCGTCTCGCCAGTCAGCACGAAGGCGTGGTCGATGTGCTGCCCATCTACCCCGACAGCGCCGCCGACATGATCGCCCTCGGCCTCACCCTGGGCGCCACCCTGTCCCGGGATTCGATCGAGGATCTGACGGCGGCGGAACACGAGCTCCAGGTCCGGATCGAGGATACGGCGAGGGCCGCGGCCAACGAGGCCGAGGTCGTCTTCGGCACGGGGCCGGGCGCGCCCCGCCTGTTGGTCCTCGGCCGCGGCCTGAGGCCGCCGCTCTCACTGAGCCGCCAGGCGTCCCTGGCTGATCTGGTCATCTTCGGCCAGGGCCATCTGGATCAGGGTCCAGGGCGCGAGCTGTTCGGCCAATGCCTTCTCGGCGACCGGGCGCCTGTGCTGATCGCCCGCCGGGGGGCGGACTCGCTTTCAGGGCCGGCTGCGATCGCCTGGGACGGAAGCGCCCAGGCCGGACGCGCAGTCAAAGCCGCCCTCCCCCTGCTGGCGATGGCCAGCGCGATTCATATCGTGCAGTGCGTGTCCGGGCTTGATCGGGAGGCGACGGATCCCGACACGGACTCGCTGAACGCCTATCTCAGGCTACACGGCGTCGGAGAAGGCTCTGCTGTGCTGATCGAGGGCGTCGACGAGGGCGCGGCCCTGCTCGCAGCCGCCAAGAGCCGGATGGCGACCCTGCTGGTCGCCGGCGCCTGGGGCCACTCCCGTCTTCGCGAAGCGATCTTCGGCGGCGCCACGCGCGCCTTCCTGGGCAGCAAGGATGGACCGAACCTGTTGATGGCCCACTGATTGTGGGCAATCCGGGGATCGACCCGACGGTGCTGCCCGCATTCATCCTGGCCATGGCCCTGGTGGAGCTCACGCCCGGTCCGAACCTCGCCTACCTGGCGCTGTTGTCCGCCGCGAGGGGATGGCGCGCCGGTCTTCAGGCGGTCGCGGGGGTCACCATCGGTCTGTCCGTCTATCTTCTGATCACCCTGTTCGGGCTGACGCAAACTCCGCTGCATTCCCCCATCGGGCTGAACATCCTGCGTTGGGCCGGGATCCTCTATCTGCTCTGGCTGGCGTGGGAGACAGTCCGGGGGAGCGCCGACGCCGCGCCTGATCCCAACCGGACGCACAGCCCCTTCGTTCGGGGGCTGGTCGCCAACCTGCTCAACCCAAAGGCGGCGATCTTCTATCTCGCCCTGTTGCCCGGCTTCATCAAACCGGCGGCGGGCCCCGTCGGCGTCCAGATCCTGATCTTCGGGGTCGGCCACATCATCATCAGCGTCATCATCCATTCCTCGGTCGTGTTCGGCGCCGCAAAGCTGGCGAGCCGCCTGCCGCCGACAGGCGCGCGAATCTTCCGGGGCGTTCTGGCGCTCGGCCTCGTCGCCTCGGCGCTGTGGTTGACAGGGCTCCCGCTTTCCACAGGCCCCGCGGCATGACCGGGCTCCTCGCTGACTACAGATCGCCTGACCAGGCGGATCAGGCGGTCGCGCTGGCGTCGCCGACGAAATGCCAGCCGCCGGGCGGCAGCATATTGGCCAGGAAGGAGGGGCGGTGCCCGCGCAGGACGACGTGCAGGCCCGGCCGGCCCGCACGATCGATGACCTCGTATCGGGCGACATAGGCCGGGGCGTCCCGCCAGGCGATCATTTCTGCGGAGACGAAGGCGGCGGCCCGGACGCGGGCGGCCGCGGCGTCCGACGCCGGATCCAGGGCCTCGGCGCCCGCGGCCGCGGCGCCATCGGCGATGCTCTGCAGCCGGTCCTGCGAGCGGGTCACGACGAACAGATCGACGCCGCCGACGGCCAGCAGGAAGATGGCGGGGCCGACGAAGGCGAGTCGGAGCGCCATCGACCCTCCGGTGGCGCGGGGGAACCGTCCGACGGACGGCGTAACCGGTCCGCTGCGACCGGAAGGGCCTGTCCCTGACTGGATCGTGTATCTGCGCACGCGGGTCCCCGGGCGGACACAGCCGCCACTGTCCGCAGTCTACTGCAGCAGCCTTAATCGTCCGTGTCGGAGATCAAATTTCTGCGCCCTCAAGCTCGGCGAACGCCACGCCCCTGTCCGATAGGTATCTGGTCCCGATGTAGGCGGTCGCCAGCCACAGGGCGGACCACAGGGCCCAGGCGACCGTCGCCGATTCCAGGCTGATGTCGACGTCGTTGGCCGTCCTGTACTGGCTGATGGCGCCGACGGCGGCGGCGGCGGCGGCGGACGCCAGCACCACGATCCGGGACCACGGCTGGGCCAGCAGCAGGGCGAGTCCGCCGATGGTCAGCAGGATTCCCGACAGCAGCCATGGCAGTTCCTGCCGGTTCAGGCCGAAGGCGGCGTTGAACACGGCATAGATCAGAAGCGTTGAACCGGCGGCGCGAAGCACGAACATGGGTGAGACCTGTCTGACCGGCGCAGTATCACCGCTCAGGCTCTCCAATTGGTAAAGTCCCCCAGGGGCGGGGTGGATCCGGCGATTTGCACGGCTTTCACCATTCCGCCGTTATTTCCCGTCATACGCCGCCGTCCGCCGCCTTCCGCGCCGACCGTTCGCGCGCTGAATCGTGCTATTGGACCGCCCCATGCCCTTCCCCGCCAGTCATCCCGCGCTCGATCGAGCGCTTTCCGCCCGTGGCTACGCCGAGCCCACGCCCGTCCAGTCCGCCGTCCTTGAGGCCGCTCCGAACGAGGACGGCTCGGGCCGCGACCTGCTGGTCAGCGCCCAGACCGGATCCGGCAAGACCGTCGCCTTTGGCCTGGCGCTGGCCCCTACCCTGCTGGGCGAGGCCGAGAAATTCGCCGAGTTCGGCGCGCCGGTGGCCCTGGTCATCGCGCCCACGCGCGAACTGGCGCTGCAGGTCTCCAACGAGTTGCAGTGGCTCTACGCCCAGACCGGCGCCCGCATCGTCTCCTGCGTCGGCGGCATGGACCCCAAGGTCGAGCGCCAGGCGCTGAACCGCGGCTGCCACATCGTCGTCGGCACGCCCGGCCGCCTGCGCGACCACCTGGAGCGCGGGTCGCTGGACCTGACGACCCTGCAGGCCGTCGTGCTGGATGAAGCGGACGAGATGCTGGACATGGGCTTCCACGAGGACCTGACCTTCATCCTCGAGACCGCCCCGGCCGAGCGCCGCACCCTGATGTTCTCGGCGACGCTTGCGCGCGACATCGTGCAGCTGGCCAAGACCTATCAGAAGGACGCGCTGCGGATCGACACGGTCGCCGGCAACAAGTCCCACGCCGACATCGAATACAAGGCCATCCGCGTCGCCCCGAACGAGGTCGAGCTCGCGGTGGTCAACGTCCTCCGCTATTTCGAGGCCCCCGGGGCGCTGGTCTTCGCCAATACGCGCGAGCGGGTGAAACATCTGACGTCAAGCCTGCGCGAGCGCGGCTTCTCGGTGGTCGGCCTGTCCGGCGAACTGACCCAGAGCCAGCGCTCGGAGGCCCTGCAGGCCCTGCGCGACGGCCATGCCCGGGTCTGCGTCGCCACCGACGTGGCCGCCCGCGGTCTCGACCTGCCCGATCTGGGATTGGTGATTCACGCCGAGATACCGGTCAACAAGGCCGGGCTGCTGCACCGGTCGGGCCGCACGGGACGGGCCGGCAAGAAGGGCGTCTCTGTCCTGCTTGTCAGCTATACGCGCCGCCGCAAGGTCGAGCTGATGCTGCAGTCGGCCTCGATCACCGCCGAATGGTCGGGCCCGCCCTCGGCCGAGATGATCCTGGAAAACGACCGCAAGCGGATGCTCGCCGATCCGGTCCTGACCGCCCCGGTCGAGGACGAGGACATGCTGGCCCTGGGCCGGCAGCTGCTCGAGAAGACCACGCCCGAACAGGTCGCGGCCGCCCTGATCCGCCTGTACCAGCAGAAGCTGCCGGCGCCGGAAGACGTCTATGACGACGAACGGATGAAGCGCCAGCAGGCCACGGGCAAGAACGACAAGGGCCAGCCGGACGTCCCCTATACGGACTTCGCCCGCGGCGGCGACATGGTCTGGTACCGGATCAATATCGGCCGGGACAAGAACGCCGACCCGAAATGGCTGATGCCGACCCTCTGCCGCCTCGGTCATGTGACCAAGAAGGACATCGGCTCCATCAAGATCTTCGAGCGCGAGACCAAGTTCGAGATCACCCAGGAGATGCAGGCCAAGTTCGAGGCCGCCATCGCCCTCGGTCTTGAGGACGGCGTCAAGATCGATCCGGCGGTCAAGCCGGGTCCTTCGGAGAAGCCCGTCAGCCGCTGGGACAAGAAGCCCGGCGCGGGCGGCGACCGGCCCGAGAAGAAGCCGTGGAAGGCCCGCGAGGACGGCGGCGACAAGCCCGCCTGGAAGCCGCGCGAGGATCGCCCGGCCGGCGAAAAGAAGCCTTGGGTCAAGCGCGACGACGCCGCTCCGGCGGAGAAGAAGCCGTGGGTCAAGCGCGACGATGCGGGCCCGGCCGCCGAGGGCAAGAAGCCCTGGGTCAAGCGCGAGGGGTCGGGCGACAAGCCCGCATGGAAGGCCCGCGAGGACCGTCCGCAGGCCGATAAGAAACCGTGGGTGAAACGCGAAGACGCCGCCCCGGCCGCCGAGGGCAAAAAACCGTGGGTCAAGCGGACCCCCAACGACCCGACGCCGGAAGGCAAGAAGCCCTGGGTCAAGAAGCCCCCCGTCGAAGGCAAGACGCCCTGGACGCCCCGCTCCGATGCAGAGGCCGCCCCGGCGGCTGCTGGCGACAAGCCTTGGAAGGGCAAGCCCAAGGGCGGCGATCGTCCGTGGGCCGCCAAGGACGCGCGCGGCAAACCGGCGACGCCGAGGGCGCCGTACAAGGCCAAGGGGCCTCGCTAGGATCCCACCCTTCCCGTCATCCTCGGGCTTGCCCCGAGGACGACGGTCGCGAGCGGAAGACCCCAAGGATTGATCCGCTCCTGTAACCGTTTACGGTGACCGCAAAACCGGCCTTGCACAGGGCCGGAACAAGAGGCTGCGGGCAGGAACATATGGCGGACGTCCGGCTGACCGGCGTGACCAAGAGCTTCGGGACCACCGAGGTCCTGAAAGGCGTGGACCTCGAGATCGCCGACGGCGAGTTCGTGGTCTTTGTCGGCCCGTCCGGCTGCGGCAAGTCCACCCTGCTGCGCACCATCGCCGGTCTGGAAGAGGCCACCGGCGGCGACATCGCGATCGGCGGCAAGATCGTCAACGACCTGGGTCCGTCCGACCGCGGCATCGCCATGGTGTTCCAGTCCTACGCCCTCTACCCGCATATGAGCGTCTACGAGAACATGGCCTTCGGGCTGAAGCTGGCGAAGGCTCCCAAGGCCGAGATAGACCGGCGGGTGCGCGGCGCGGCCGAAACGCTCAACATCACCGACTATCTCGACCGCAAGCCAAAGGCCCTCTCCGGCGGCCAGCGCCAGCGCGTCGCCATCGGCCGGGCCATCGTCCGCGAGCCGCAGGTCTTTCTGTTCGACGAGCCCCTGTCCAACCTCGACGCCGCCCTGCGGGTGCGGATGCGCTACGAGTTCGCCAGCCTGCACGAGCGGCTGAAGACCACCATGGTCTACGTCACCCACGATCAGGTCGAGGCCATGACCCTGGCCGACCGGATCGTGGTGCTGAACGCCGGGCGGATCGAACAGGTCGGCAAGCCGATGGAGCTGTACGAACGGCCGCGCAATCTGTTCGTGGCGGAGTTCATCGGCAGTCCGAAGATGAACCTGCTGCCCGCCGAGATCGTCAGCGCCACGGCGCAGGGCGCCACGGTGCGGACGGCGGCAGGCGAGACGCTGAAGGTCGCGGTCGACGCGGCGGGGGCCAGGGCGGGCGACACGGTCACCCTGGGCGTCCGGCCCGAGCATCTGACGACGGCGGGCAAGGGCGACGCCGTTTCGGCCAGGGTCATCTTCGTCGAGACCCTGGGCCATGCGACCTATGCCTATCTGACGGCGGGCGAGGAGTCGGTGACGGTGCTGCTGCCCGGCGATGTCAGGCCCTCGACGGGCGATACCCTGAGCCTCCGCGTACCGGCCCACCAGGCCCATCTGTTCGACGCCCGGGGCGAGGCTTTCGCCCGGCTCTGACGCTCCCTTCACCGTCATCCCCGGGGTCAAGCCCGTGGATGACGTGGTTGTTGCATCGCACAACGCAACGCTTCTAGATGACCGGATGCCCGCACCGGCCACGCTCACCGTCGATCTGAACGCGCTTGCCGCCAATTTCCACACCCTGGAAGCGGCCGGCGGCGTGCCGGTGCATCCGGTGGTCAAGGCCGACAGCTACGGGCTGGGCGCGGCGGCCTGCGCGACGCGGCTGATGGCCGAGGGGGCGCGGACCTTTTTCGTGGCGCGGACCGGCGAGGGCGAGCGCTTGCGGGCGGCGCTCGGGACAGAAGCCGAGATCTATGTACTGGACGGCTGCCTGAGCGGCCGGGCGGCGCGATTGCGGGCCGCCGGTCTTCGGCCGGTGCTGAACGCCGGCGCCCAGCTGGCCGAATGGCGGGCGGCGGGCGGAGGGCCGTGCGGCATCCAGATCGACACCGGCATGAACCGTCTGGGCTTCCGCGCCGACGCCGCGCCGGAGGCGTTCGAGGGGCTGGATCTGGTACTCAGCCATCTCGCCTGCGCCGATGATCCCGCAGAGCCGATGAACGCACGCCAGCGCGATGCCTTCGCGGCGGCGGCCGGCCGGTATCCGGGCGCAGTGCGGTCGTTCGCCAATTCCGGAGGCGTCTTCCTCGGCGCCGACTACGCCTTCGACGCCACACGGCCCGGGATAGGCCTCTACGGCGGCGGCCCGGAAGGCCGCCCCGACGCCCGCATCCGGCCGGTCGCGACGCTTGAGGCGGAAGTGCTGCAACTGCTCGACGTCCCGGCCGGAGAGACGGTCGGCTATTCCCGGACCTACACGGCGACCCGGCCGACCCGCATCGCGACCTGCGCTGCGGGTTACGCCGACGGGGTGCTCCGCAGCTACAGTCCCCGGGGCCAGGTCTTTGTTTCGGGGGAGCTCCGTCCGATCGTCGGGCGTGTCTCGATGGACGCCTGCGCCGTCGACGTCACGGGTCTGGAGGTGGCGGTCGGCGACCGCATCGAACTGTTCGGCGCCAACCGGATGCTGGACGACGCGGGCGCGGCGGCGGGGACGATCGGCTATGAGCTGTTGAGCGCCATCACCACGCGGGTGCCGCGGGTCTACGTCGGCTGAGGCGCTTCAGCGCGCGTCCCGGACCACCGCACCGCCCTTGATCACCACGGGCACCGTCTCGAGCATCCGCACATCGGCCAGCGGGTCGCCCGACACGGCGATCAGGTCGCCGTAGCGGCCTGTCACGATCGCACCGACGTCGGCCTCACGCCCCAGCGCCTGCGCCGCGTTCCACGTCGCGGAGCGGATCGCCTCGGCCGGGGTCATCCCGTACTCGACCATGACGGCGAACTGGCGCGCGTTCTGGCCGTGCGGATAGATTGCGGCGTCGGTCCCGAACACCATCCGCGCTCCAGCGCGATGGGCGGCGCGGAAATTGTCGCGCTGCAACTGGCCGATCTCGCGATCCTTGCGCAGGTTGTCCTCGGTCGTGCCGAACTCCGTGCCCGTCGCCTGGGTGAAGTCGGTGTTGTAGATGTCCATCGACAGCCATGTCCCGTGCTGCACCGCCAGCCGGATGCCCTCTGCGTCGATCAGCGAGGCGTGTTCGATCGTGTCGATGCCGGCGCGAATGGCGTCGCGGATGCCGGAGGCGCCGTGAGCGTGTGCGGCGACCCTCAGGCCCCACATATGCGCCTCGTCGGCGACAGCGGTCAGTTCGGCCAGGGTCATCTGCTGCTGGCCCGGCTCGGTGTTGCGCGAGAAGACGCCGCCGGTGGCGCAGACCTTGATCACCTGGGCGCCGTATTTGCGAACCTCGCGGACGCTGCGGCGCGCTTCGTCGACGCTGTCGGCGTTGAAGTCGTTGGCCTCCTCCATCGACCGGGGCAGACCGGTGGCGTCGCAATGGCCTCCCGTGGCGCCGAACGAGGCGCCGGCCGGAATCACGCGCGGTCCCTCGACAAAGCCGCCGTCGATCGCCTGTCGCAGCGCGACGTCGGCGAAATGGGGGCCGCCGAGGTTCCGCACCGTGGTGAAACCCGCCATTAGATTGGCGCGCGCATGGGCGACCTGAAGGACGGCGCCGAAATCGTCGGCGTACTCCAGTTCGGTCCAGCCCGAGACATAGGGCGTCGAGGCCAGATGGACGTGCATGTCGATCAGGCCGGGCAGCAGGGTCAGGCCGGGCAGGTCGAGCCGCCGCGCGTCGGCCGGCAGGTCCGCCGGCATGGCCGTCCCGACCGCCGTGATGCGGCCATCGGTGACGACCACGACCGGGCGGTCGATGTAGCGACCGCGCTCGACGTCGACCATGCGCGCGGCCGTGACGACGAGCGTGTCGGCCGTCGCCGGTCCGGCGAGCCCCACTGTGAGAGCCAGCGCGGCGGCTGCGGCCGCAGCCAGTCGGTTGAGCATGTTGTTCTCCCCTGCGGCGAAGAAACTCGCACGGGCCGACAGGTCGGGCAACCGGAGGCTAGCCGCCCCGGCCGCCGTGCTTCGCATACTCCAGCCGCGCCACCGTCCGGTTGTGAACCTCGTCCGGGCCGTCCGCGATCCTCAGCGTGCGCACCATGGCGTACATCTCGGCCAAAGGCGTGTCGGCCGAGACGCCGGCGCCGCCGTAGGCCTGGATGGCGTCGTCGATGACCTGAAGCGCCATGCGCGGGGCGGCGACCTTGATCTGGGCGATCTCGGACTTGGCGTTTTTCGCCCCGGCCTCGTCCATCATCCAGGCGGCCTTGAGCACCAGCAGGCGGCACATCTCGATATTGGTGCGGGCTTCGCCGACTCGCTGTTCCCAGACCGAATGCTCGGCCAGCGACTTGCGGAAGGCGGTGCGCGACAGCAGGCGCTGGACCATCAGCTCCAGGGCCCGTTCGGTCATGCCGATGACGCGCATGCAGTGGTGGATGCGGCCGGGCCCGAGGCGCCCCTGGGCGATCTCGAAGCCCCTGCCCTCGCCGGCGATCAGGTTTTCGACGGGGACCCGGACGTTCTCCAGCACCACCTCGGCATGGCCGATCGGCAGTTCGTCATAGCCGAACACCGACAGCATCCGCTCGATGCGGAAGCCGGGCGTGTCGACGGGGACGATGATCTGGGACTGCTGGGTGTGGACCGAGGCGTCGGGGTCGGTCTTGCCCATGACGATGGTCACGGCGACGTTCGGGTGGGCCATGTTGGTCGACCACCATTTGCGGCCGTTGATCACATAGTGGTCGCCGTCGCGGACGATGCGGGTCTGGATGTTGGTGGCGTCCGAGGAGGCCACCTCGGGTTCGGTCATCAGGAAGGCCGAGCGGATCTCGCCGGCCATCAGCGGCTTCAGCCATTTCGCCTGCTGGGCCTCGTTCCCGTACATATGGAGCACCTCCATATTGCCGGTGTCGGGAGCGTTGCAGTTGAACACCTCGGCCGACCACAGGTGGCGGCCCATCAGCTCGGCCAGGGGGGCGTATTCGAGGTTGGTCAGTCCGGCGCCGTGATCGCCCGGCAGGAACATATTCCACAGCCCGGCCTCGCGCGCCTTGGCCTTCATCTCTTCCATGGCCGGAGGCTGGCGCCCGGGATTCTCGCGAACCTGGGCGCGGTATTCCTCCTCGCGCGGCAGCACATGGTCGTCGAGGAAGCGCTTGAGCCGCTCCTGCCAGTGCAGGGCCCTGTCGCTGTGGCGGAATTCCATGGGAGAACCTGTCGGTTTCTCCCTCCCCCTCCGGGGGAGGGTGGCCGCGAAGCGGCCGGGTGGGAGGGGCTGGGCGAGACCGGCGCCGGCGCTTGCGTCGCCGGGCCCTCCCCACCCGTCCGCCGCCGCGCGGCGGACACCCTCCCCCGGAGAGGGAGGGATAGGTTCGTGCGGACGTCTACCGCTTCAGCAGCGGGGCCAGCTTCTGGGCGATCATCATGTCGCCGGCGATCTTCAGCTTGCCCTGCATAAAGGCCATCATCGGATCCAGCTGCCCGTTCGACAGGGCCATGAAGTCGTCCCAGCCGATCGAGACGGTGGCGTCGGCGGGCTTGTCCTCATTGGTGACGGTGTTGGGTACGGAGGCCCCGTCGATGAAGATCTTGCCGGTATCGCCCAGATCGATTTTCACGGTCTTGCCCAGACCGGAGTTGTCGCCCACCGCGCCGCGGATGTGTTCGGTGACTTGCGCCAGATCGGCCATATGGTTCTCCCGTTGAACGTGATCGCCGGCGGGCCCGGCGACCGGATTGACCACCGACCTAGACCGCGCCCGCCCGGCTGCCAAGGTCACGCGAGGTCAAGTTGGCGCGACAATCGGCCCGCCCGCCGGCCCGAGCCGGGAATTGTCGCCGAGGGCCCCCGTGTTTTCTGCTTCCAGGCGAGCAATTCCCCAGGCGCGCGCAAAGTTCATGTTTCCGCGCCTTGTTCCGGCCACGGTTGCGGAACCCGCGCCTTGCGGAGCGGTTAGGGTTACCATAACGATGATACTTCGGTCCCCGTGCGTGGCGTTCAGCAGGGACTTCTCGTTGACGCCATGATTGGGGAGCTCACGTGAAACAGATTGCAATCGCGGCCATCGGAGCCTTGCTGGCGACCGGCGCAGGCGCCGGAACCGCCGTGTCCCAGGACCGCTACGGATCGCCCCCTCCGCCGCCATGCCGCGACGGCGGACCGCGGGACTCCTACGGGGTCTGCGTCTGCGACTACGAAGTCAGCTTCTACAATCCTTCCACCCCTTGGCACGTCGTCCGCGCCGGCGGCCCCGGCATCCGCATTCGCGGGCGGCCCGTCACGATCGCCTCGGGCCGGATCGATATCCAGGGCCCGCCGATCTATGTCGAGGCCCCGCCGATCCGCATCCAGGCCCCGCAGATCTATCTGCGCGCGCCGGAGGTTCACGTCCGCCCGTCCGATGTGATCGTCGAGCCGCCGGAGATCCATTTCGAGGGCTGCCCCGACGGCCGTGACTGCGAAGCCGTCGCCCCTGCCCGCCACCACGACGGCGAGCGCGGCTAGGCCGGAAGCAGCGCCGGATGACAACAGGCCCGCCGCTGCGGAGTGGCGGGCCTTTCTGTTTTCCCCGGGTGCTCAGTCCCCGGACGACGCGATCCCGGCGTTTCCGGCCGCTGCGTCGGACGCGCAGAAATTCCGCGCCTCCCAGGCCAGGGTCATGTCCGCGCCTGCGAGGGCGACGCGGACCGCCTCATCGCAGTTCTTTTCGCTCAGCAGCCGCGTGACCTCGCCGCGCAAAGCCGCCCGGGCATTGGCGGCGTCCCGAAGGGCCCGGGCCTCGCGGCGGTCGCCGGGCAGGCAGAGCGACAGCCAGGACGCGTCGGCGCAGCGCGCGATCAGGCGCGCCTGCCGGTCGGCCTCCACCGAACTGATTGCGGCCGGTGGGGGCGAAGGACTGACGGTCGGCGGCACGGCGACGGCGATGGCCGGCGGCTCGGTCATCACCACCGCGCCCTCCGGCACGCCTCGCAGGATCACCGCCGGCATCCGGTAGTTGCAGACCCAGCCGGCCGCCGTCATTTCGCACGATTGCAGGGTCGCCTGCGCCTCCCGCGACGGGGCCGCGTCGGGGAGCTGGCCGAAGCCGAGGGCGAGCAGCAGTGAAATCATGACCCATCCCGACGTCTGTCGTCACAATGGACCATCATAGCCGCGAACCGGCCTCATGTATCCCCGTTCCGGCAGGGTGCGCCCGACTGCGCGCGGGCCGGGCGGCGGGCCGCTCGATCGATCAGTACCGCGGGTCGTAGGGCCGCTCGTAGGGCCGGTCGTCGGGGCGCTCGTACTGTCGGCCGCCGTCCTCGCGCCGATACTCGCGTCGGGGCGCGCGGCGGTCGTCGACCGGCTCGCCGTCGGACCGATACCAGCGAACGCTGCGGCCGTCCCGCTCCTGCGGCATCGCCTCCCGGCGGGCCCGGCGGGCCTCGCGTTCGGCGCGATAGTCGCGGTCCGGCGCGTCGAAACCGAACCAGCGCGCGGGCCGGCTGTCCCGCCAGTTCTCTTTCGGCGGTTCCGGCTGGGGCGGAGGATAGACCTCTGCATGGTCGGCCGTGCGCCTGCGGTCGGGCCGCGGTTCGGGCGGTCCGTATTCCTCACCATAGGGCGCATAGGCGGCAGGCTCGGGCGCCTGGCGCGGCGGCGGCGTGTACACAAAGCCGTCGACCAGTTCGCCCACATCCATCACCGAGCCGGGCGTGATCTCGGGTTCGACCGGGGCGACGACCTGAATATGGAGCCGATCGCCATCGAGCACGGCCTCAGGCGCCGGCAGGGCGATCGAACGCACGGTCACCACCCCCAGGGCCGCGACCGCCAGTGCGGCGACCGCTGCGAAATGATGCGGGCGCAAGCGCCGGGCTGCGGATTTCAGCCGGTCGAGAATGGGGGAATTTTCGGGCATGGCCATGACATCCAGCGCAACCCGCCAGAACGGATCAGGTTCACCCGCCTGCGCCCGGGGTTTCGGACGGCCGGCCCTTCGACGATAGTGGACGAAGTCCCCCAAAGCGCGCCGGCGCGAAGAAGGATGGCGGAGACGCAGGGATTCGAACCCTGGGTACCCCTTACAGGGTACGACGATTTAGCAAACCGTTGCCTTCAGCCACTCGGCCACGTCTCCGGCAGGCGGCGTGATTAGCCGAGCATCGGGCCGGGCGCAACGGTCAACACGCGATCCAGCCTCCCGAAAGGCGGTCGTTAACGGGACAGTGAGGGCGGCCATGCATGGTGGGCGGGAACCCTCCCCCCCGCGAGCCCCATGACCGACGCCGCCCGCCGCCCATCGTTCGACGCCGACCGGTCCGCGGGCGACGTCCTCGACGCGTCCGGGCTTCAGGCCCTGGCCGCGACCGCCCTCGCCTCGCCTCCAGCCTCCGGCTCCGACGGCGCGGCTCGCCGCGGTCCGTTCCGGCCCGAGGTCTGGCTGAACGCGCGCCAGCGGCATGCCTCGCGCCTGGCGGCCCATTATTTCCGCGCTTTTGACACCCTGGCCGTGGTCGCGATCAGCCTGCTGTGCGCCTGGGCCGCGGCGCCGGGCGCGCTGATCCATACCGAGGTGTCGCGGGTCCTGCCCTTCGTGTTCGGCGCCGCGGTGGTCCTCGGCCTGATGCGCTCGCTCGGACGGTACCGTTTCGCGCGCGGCCAGAGGACGGGCCGACACCTGACCGCCGTCGCCGCCATGGTTCTGGCCGGAACCGTCGTCGCGGTGGCGACCGGCTGGTTCCTTCGCGGCGCGGACGCCCAGATCGCGGCCTATCTGATCTGGGCCGGCCTGGTCCTGATCACGCTCAATGCGCTGCATATCGGCTGGAGCGATATGGTCGGACGCTGGCGCGGCTCCGGCGCGCTGACGCCCAATATCGTTCTGGTCGGGGCGACGCGGCGCGCCGAGAGCCTGATCCGCGAGGCGCTGAAGCGCCGCGACCTGAATGTGCTGGGCATTTTCGACGACCGGCTCGCGCGCAGTCCGCGGGCGATCGAGGGCGTGCCCGTTCTGGGCACGGCGGCGGATCTGCTGACCCACAAGATGACGCCCTATGTCGACCGCATCGTGCTGGCCATCGACCCGCGCGCCGAGGCGCGTGTGCGGGAGCTGAACGCCACGCTGCGGACCCTGCCGCATGAGGTGACCCTTCTGGTCGAGCCCAACGGCGCCGACGAGACCCGCTCGGCGCTGGACCGGCTGGCGGCGGCTCCGCTGGCGGACGTGCAGGGCCCCGTCGATGATGATCGCCGCGCCTTTAACAAGCGCGTTCAGGACCTCATCCTGGGGCTGATCGCCCTTGTCCTGCTGGCTCCCGTGATGGCCGCGATCGCCCTGGCCATCCGGCTGGACAGCCCGGGTCCGATCTTCTTCCGCCAGCGCCGCCACGGCTTCAACCACGAGGAGATCGTGGTGTGGAAATTCCGCTCGATGAAGCAGGAGTCGGCCGACGCCACCGCCAGCCGTCAGGTCACCCATGACGACGACCGCGTCACCCGCGTCGGCAGATTCATTCGCTCCACCAGCCTCGACGAGCTGCCGCAGCTGCTGAACGTGATCGCCGGCGAGATGTCGCTGGTCGGGCCGCGGCCCCACGCCATCGGCATGAAGACCGGCCATATCGAGAGCGCCCGGCTGGTCGCCGACTACGCCCATCGCCATCGCATCAAGCCCGGCATGACCGGCTGGGCCGCCGTCAACGGTTCACGCGGGCCGCTGCACACCGCCCAGGACGTCCGCCGCCGGGTGCAGCTCGACATCGACTATGTCGAGCGCCAGTCCCTGTGGATGGATCTGTGGATCATGGCCATCACCGTGCCGGTGCTGCTGGGCGACCGCGCGGCGGTACGCTGATGTTCTGGCGCGGCGTCTGGGGTTATCTGCCCGCCAATATCGTGCAGGGCGTGGTCGGCTTTCTGGCCATCGTCCTGTTCACACGGTTGTTGAGCGCCGAGGATTTCGGCCGCTACGCCATCGCCTTCTCGGTCCTGACGTTGGCCCACGTGGCCGTCTTCACCTGGCTGGAGGCCGCCATGGCGCGGTTCTGGGCCTCAGGCAAACCAGGCCCCGACCTCGCCGGCCATTTCGCCAGCCTGTATCGCGCGGCGGGCTGGCTGAGCCTCGCCTTCATCCCGGTGGTCTTGCTGGTGCTGTGGCTCTGGCCGGCCGATCCGCTGCTGAAATTCGCCCTCGCCGCCGGTCTGGCCGGCTGCCCGGTGCGCTGTTTCGTCAAACTGGCGCAGGAGCGGTATCGCGCCGCCGGCGAGGTTTCGAAGGCCGCCAATCTGGACATGGCCGTGACGGCGGGCGGACTGGCCGTGGGCGTCGGCTTCGCCCTGGCCGGAGCCGGCGGCGCCGCGCCCCTGCTGGGGCTGGCGCTGGCGCCGCTCGCGGCCCTGCCGTTCATCCTGCCGGGCGAGTTGCGTCACGCGCGGGGCGGAGCGGTCGAACGCGAAAGGCTGCGGTCCTACGCCGTCTACGGCTATCCGATCGCGGCCTCGCTGGCCCTGACGGTGGTGCTGGCCTCGACCGACCGGTTCCTGCTGGCGGTCTATATGGATGAGGCGGCGGTGGGCGCCTATCACGCCAGCTATTCCATCGCCAACCGGACGCTGGACGTCCTGTTCCTGTGGCTTGGCACGGCGGGACAGCCGGCGCTGGTCATGGCTCTGGAGCGCGGCGGGCTGGACCGGCTGAAGGTCGCGGCGCGCGAGCAGCTGTCGACCTTCCTGCTGCTCGGCCTGCCGGCGGCGGCGGGGGTGGCGCTGGTGGCGCGGCCCCTGTCCGAGGTGCTGATCGGCGAGGAGCTGCGCACGGCCGCGGCCAGCGTGACGCCGTGGATCGCCCTGTCGGCCCTGCTGTTCGGCCTCACCGCCTATTATTTCGGCCAGGCCTTCACCCTCGGCAGGAAGACGAAGCGCCTGCTGGTCGCCATGGCGATTCCGGCGGGGCTGAATGTGGTCCTGAACCTGATCCTGGTGCCGCGCTTCGGGCTGATGGGCGCCGCCTGGGCCACGGCGGCCAGCTTCGGGGTCGGCATGATCGCGACCTGGTTGATCGGCCGCCGCGTCATGGCCCTGCCGGTGCCCTGGGAGAGCTTGGTCCGCTGCGGCGTCGCGACGGGGGCCATGGCTCTGGTCGTGTCCCGTCTGCCCGCGATCGGCGGCTTTGGCGAATTGATGCTGGACGCCGGGGTCGGCGGGATCGTCTATGCGGCGGCGGCCCTGACCCTGAATGCGGCGGGGGTGCGCGACGTGGCCTTGCGGCTGCTGGCCCGGCGCGGCATGCGGGGCGCGACGGTATGAGCGCCCGGGCCAAATTCACCGACAGCCCGGCCTGGAAGGCCGCCCGGCCCGCCGTCTCGGTGCTGATCCCCTTCCTGCGCGACGATCCGTCGGAACTGCTCGCCCTGCTGGACGAAGAGGCCGCCTCGGTCGACGGCGCGGTCGAGATCGTGGTGCTGGACGACGGCACCCGCGACGCGGCCCTGACGGCCCGGCTGGCCGGCCAGATAAAGGCCATGGCCCTGCCCGTCCGGCTGATCACCCTGCCCGCCAACGAGGGGCGGTCGATCGGGCGCAACCGGCTGGCCTCGGCCGCGCGGGGCGGCAGCCTGCTGTTTCTCGACAGCGACATGCGGCCGGATCACCGGCGCTTCCTGCGCGACTGGGCGGATCTGGCCGCGCGCGAGGATCCGGCGGTGGCCTTCGGCGGCTTCTCCCTGCTTCAGGCCCCGACCGACGCCCGCTTCGCCGTGCACCGCGCCATGGCCGCCAAATCGGAGTGCGTGCCGTATATGGAGCGGGCGAAGCAGCCGGAGAAATACGTCTACACCTCCAACCTGCTGGTCCGCCGCGACGTGTTCGAGGCCGAGGCCTTCGACCCCGGCTTCACCGGCTGGGGCTGGGAGGACGTCGAATGGGCCATGCGGGTGTCGCGGCGGTTCCGCGTGGTGCACCTCGACAACGCCGCCACCCATATGGGGCTGGACACGGTCGCAGCCCTGGCCGGCAAATACGAGCAGTCGGCCCCGAATTTCGCCCGCATGGCCGAGCGCCATCCTGTGATCGTCGCCGCCTATCCCAGCTACAAGGCGGCCCGACTGTTGAAGCGGCTGCCCGCCCTGCCCCGGCTGCGGCGGCTGATGCGGCGGGGCGCGGAGACGGACTGGCTGCCGGTCGGGGCCCGGGCCTTCTCCCTGCGCCTGTACCGCGCCGCCCTCTATGCGGACGCCGTCTGATGGCGGACGTCGCCGTGATCGTCCCGACCCTGCGGCGGCCCGAAAGCCTTGAGCGCGCCCTGCGCTCGCTGTTCAGCCAGGCCGGCGTCGCCGACCGGGTGGCCGCCATCGTGGTGGTCGACAACGATCCGACCGCCTCGGCGGCGGCGACCGTCGACGGCCTGCGCGGGCAGTCGCCCTGGCCGCTGACCTGGGTCCATGCGCCCCGACCCGGCGTAGCCACGGCCCGGAACGCCGGCCTGGCCGCGACGGACGCTCCCCTGATCGCTTTCCTGGACGATGACGAGGCCGCCTCGCCGGGCTGGCTGGCCGCCCTGCTGAAGGCGCAGGCGGCGACCGGCGCCGACGCCGTCTTCGGCCCGATCACCGGCCGCGCGCCCGACGCCGCCGCCTGGCTCAAGCCGTGGCTGGAGCGCTTCTTCGGCCGTGAAGGGCCGGCGCAAACCGGCCTGATCGAAACGCCCTACGGCTGCGGCAACTCACTGATGATCCGCCACACCGCCCTGCCCGGACCGGCCCCGTTCAACACCGCCGCGGACCAGGCCGGCGGCGAGGACGACGCCCTGTTCGCGGCGTTGGCGGCGCGCGGCGGCCGGTTCGGCTGGGCCGCGGACGCCTGGGTGGAAGAGTTCGCGCCGGCCCACCGCGCCACCCTGAATTACGCCCTCGCCCGCGCCTTCGCCTACGGGCAAGGACCCAGCCAGACGGCGGCGGCGGCGCACAACTGGCCCGGCGTGGCGCGCTGGATGTTGATCGGCGCGGCGCAAACCGCCGTCTGGGGCGCGGCCTCGGCGGCCCTGACCCTCATCGCCAGTCCGAAACGGGCGGAGATGTACGACCGCACGGCCCGCGGCGTCGGCAAGCTGTTCTGGATGAAGGGGTTCGAACCGCATTTCTACGGCGCCCGCGAACTGGCGCGGCTGGAGGCTGCGGGACGCTGAGCCTCTACGGCCGGACGGTTCACGTCAACGCGAGGACGTCAGCCCGTCAGCCGCTTCAGGAAGGCCGGCGGATTGTAGGTCGAGCGGTTGACCACGACCCCCGCGATCTTGCCGCCCACGGCCTCGATCTCGTCGCGCAGCATCAGGGGCTCGTTGGCCGCTCCGCTTTCGGCGGCCACCACGAGAACGGTCGAGTCGACGAACGGCGCCAGGGTGATGGCCATGTCGTTGCGATCGGCGGCCGGCGCGTCGATCACCACGGTGTCCGCGTGTTTGCGCAGGGCGTCCCAGTAGCGGGCGTCTCCGACGGCCTCTGCGCGCTGGCCCGAGCGCAAATGCTCGGCGGCGAAGCGGGTGACCCACAGCCGTCCGCCGAGGCAGGGCCTCGCCGTCATCAGCCGCGCCGGATGCACGGGCTTGCCTGTCCGATCCAGGATACGCGGCGTCACCTCAAAGAAGATCGAGCCGTCCGGGGTGGCGATGGCCGCCTTGCCCAGCGTGCCGAAACGGTCGGGCTCCGCGGCGATCGCCTCCATCTGGCCCTGCTGCGCGAGGTCGGCGTCGATCAGCCAGACCGGGCGGCGGGCCCGCACGGCGGCCAGTCGCGCGTATTCACGGGCGACCGTGGACACGCCTTCGCCCGAGGCGGCCGAGGCGATCTGGACCACGCGGCCGCGATGGCCCGGCGCCGGTCCCAGCGCCGCCCAGAGAGCCGCCATTTCGGATGTGAGATCGACCATCGAATCGCTACGCGCCCGTTACAGGCTCCTACGCTAACACGGGCGGGGTCATCGGGCTTTCATCGGAGCGACGGCCAGCACCGGCATGTCCAGCGTCCGTCCGGTCGACGCCGGCGTGGTGTAGCCCCGCCGGGTGAACACCCGCAGCAGGCCGACGCACAGGGCGGTGAAGGCGGCGAACAGGAAGACCACCGCCAGCAGCGGCGCCTTCAGGCTGGTCCCCCGCGTCGGCGCCTCGGCGCGTTCGATGACGTTGACGTTGTCGGCCCCGGCGGCGACCAGGGCGTTGTCGGCGCGGGCGGCGCTCTCGCGCTGCTGGAAGTCGCGCACCAGGGTGGTGAGGACTTCGCGGTTGCCCGCCAGATTGGCGTTGGCGGACTCCAGCCGGGTGAGCTCGGCCTGACGCGAGCGCAACTGGCTCAACTGCCGCTCGGCGACCGCCAGCCGGGCGGCGAGGCCGTCGCGGTCCGCGGCGGCGGTGATGCGGGCGGTCTCGATCTCGGTGAAGATGGTGCTGGGCCCGGTGCGGACCTCCTTGGGCCCCACCGTGGTGCCGGTGGCGACATAGGCCTGCAGGTCGGCGATCTGCTGGTCGATGTCCCGGACGGGCTGGGCCTCGGGCGTATAGCGCGACAGCAGGGCCTCGCGCTGGGTGCGCAGCTGCAGGATCTGGTCCTGGGCCGAGATGTTGAGGTCCTGCTGCAGCACGACCTCGGCGGGCTGCTGCGCCAGCTGGGCCTCAAGCGTCGACAGCCGCTGGGTGGCCTGATTGAGCTGGGCCCTCAGCGACAGGGCCTCGGCATAGGTGGTCTGGTAGGTGGCGGCCAGGGTGGCCTTGGCGGTGGCGAAATCACCCAGATCGTTCGAGGTCAGGAAGGTGTTGTAGGCCGCGTCCGCAGCATTGAGATCGTCCTCGAAGGCCTCCCGCTGGGCGGCGTAGGCGGGCGTTGTCGAACCCTGGAAGATCCGCCGCCGCTGGACCAGATACTGGTCGACGACGGCGTTCAGGACCTGGGCGGCGCGAACGGGATCATCGGACTGATAGGAGACGGCGATGATGGCGCTGCCAGGCGTCACGCCGACGCCGAGACCGGCGTCGAGGGCCTTGAGGGCGGCGGCCTCCTTCTCGGCGGGCGTCCCGGCGGCGCGCGGGCCCAGGATCGCATCCGCGCCGAGGGCGCGGATGGCGCGGCGCTTCACGGCCAGGCTGCCGAGGATGCGGGCTTCCGCCCCCGCCACCGCATCGGCCTCCAGGGGCTGGCTGGGATCGATCGCCCCGACGCGCGAGCGGTAGACATACTCCTGCCCCGCCCCGGCGTAGACGCTGGCTGTGGCGGTGTAGGATTTCTTCAGCGTCAGCACCGCCGCCGTGCCGATCGCGAACACGGCGAGGAAGATGACGGCCATCAGCAATATTTCGCGGAACAGCAGACCCACCACGTCGAAAAAGCCGTAGCGCGGGCGGACTGTCGTGTAGGCCGTCGTGCGCATGGGGGCGGACTGATTCCATCGTACTGAACTGGTGGCGTCAGACTTGGGCCACCGGCGTTAACCAACGATTACCCATAACCGCCGACCCTGCCCTGGACGCTGATTTCGTGGAGTGAGTCCTCATGGCCATCGACCGCCGCCTGTTGCTGCTCGGCCTTGTCGGCGCGGGAACGATGGTCAGCGGCTGCGGCGGCGTCCCGGGTCTCCGCGGCGGCGACGACTACGGCTCGCGCATGCCCCTGCCCCACATGGCGGGCGGCGGCGGACGGGTTGAGAGCGTCGGCCGCACGTCCTTCCCCGAGATCGGCTTCGCCGACTGGACCGAGACCGAGCCCGAATACGTCCTCTATCCCGGGGACGAGATCGAGATCGCAACCCCGACGGCCGTCGAACTCACCCGCACCCAGCGGATCGGCCCCGACGGCCGCATCTCCCTGCCGCTGGTCGGCCAGATCATGGCGGCGGACCGCACCATCGCCGAAGTCGAGCGCGACGCGTCCGACGCCTTCGCCAGCCAGCTGCGCCGGCCGGTGGTCGAGATCACGCTGAAAACCGCCGGTCCGATCCGTGTCTGGGTCGGCGGCGAGGTCCGAACGCCCGGCATGGTCGAGATGAACGGCGATCTGGACGCCTATCAGGCCGTCATCCAGGCCGGCGACTTCCTGCCGACCGCCAGACAGGGCGAGGTGGCGTTGATCCGTCGCGGCCCCGGGGGCGTGCGGATGATGCGGGCGGTGGACCTGCGCCCCCGGCGCGGCGAGGTCGTCGCCCTGCGGCGCGGCGACATCATCTTCGTGCCGCGCTCGACCCTGGGCGAGGTGGCCAATTTCATCACCCTGTTCCGCAACGCCCTGCCGATCGGGTTCAACTATGCGATCGGCGGGCAGTATCAGCAGTTTTGAGTGGCTAGTGGCTAGTGGCTAGTGGCTAGTGGCCTTTGGTTGTATATTAAATCAACCATAGGAGGATTTGCCATCAGTGCAGCCATTTCCAACTATCGCGATCTCAACGTCTGGCGGAAGTCGCTGGACTGGGCCGAGGCGATCTATCGTGGGACCGCACAGTGGCCCCGGGACGAGCGCTTCGGTCTCATCAGCCAGGTAAGACGCTCCGCGACCTCGGTTGCCTCCAATATCGCTGAGGGCGCCGCACGACGTACCACGGGGGAGTTCGCTCAGTTCGTCGGTATCGCACAGGGGTCGCTGGCCGAGGCCGAGACCCAGTTGTTGCTCGCTCAACGGCTTGGCTATCTGTCAGGTGACGACGCCAACAGCCTTCTCGGGGCTTCGGCTGAAATCAGTCGAATGTTGGCCGGACTGACCAGCGCATTGCGTCGTCGTGAGGCAAGCTGACTCAGGTTCCGCGCCCTGGCCACTAGCCACTAGCCACTAGCCACTAGCCACTCGCCACTCGCCACTCGCCACTCATCACTAGCGGCCGTCAGGCCGCCAGCGACACCACGCCCGCATCAATCCAGCGCCGCGCCGCCTTCTGGGCTTCGGCGATCTCGTCCTGCTCCATCTCCTGGCTCATCTCGCGGCGATAGACGCGCGCCTCGATCGAGCCCTTCATGGCCGCCAGGTTGAAGATCATATGGGCCGAGACGCGGTCCATGGGGCAACCGCCCTGGCCGCTCGAATACATCATGCCCAGTCGGAACAGGTCGTCGCCGGTCATGTCGGCGGTCGGCAGGGGCAGGCCCTGCGCTTCGTTGGTCGTGGGCGCTGTTTCTTGCGCGATCATCACCGTATCTCCCGAACCGGCGCCTTTCTGGCCCCGTCCTCTGAGACGCGATCAAATACCCGCGGTTTGAAGGTAAAGTTAACAGCGAGGCCCGTTCCGGGCCTTTTCAGTACAGGTGGAGCGATTACTCCGCCCTCGTTCAGACCTCTGAAATAGTTCGGAAATCCCTGATTCATACCTGCTAACAGGGCGTGACCGGGAGCCTTACGAACGGTTACCGCCCCCGCTGGCCGAACAGCACCTTGCGCGCAGCCTCCGCGGCCTTGCCGGATGAGCCGAGATTACGGCGCAGCTCCTCGCCCAGGGCCCTGCCCGCGATCACGGCGGGCCGGGCGCCGACCCGGTCCGTCCACGCCTTGAGGTTCGGGAAGGCGGCCAGGTCCTGCCCCTGCAACTCCGGCAGGATCCAGGGCCAGGCCGCCATGTCGGCGATCGAATAGTCGCCGGCCAGATAGTCCCGATCGGCCAGGCGCCGGTCCATGACGCCGTAGAGCCTGTGCGTCTCGTCGGTATAGCGGCGTACGCCGTAGGCGATCTGGCGCTGGTCCTTGATGATCGCAGGGGCGTACTGGCGGAAATGGTGGGTCTGGCCGGCCATCGGGCCGAGGCCGCCCACCTGCCAGAAGAGCCACTGGTCCACCTCCGCCCTGCCGCGTGCGTCCTGCGGGTAAAAGCGACCCGATTTGACGCCGAGATACTGCAGGATCGCCCCGGACTCGAAGATCGACAGCGGCTTGCCGTCAGGCCCGTCCGGATCGACGATGGCGGGCATGCGGCCGTTCGGGCTGATGGCCTGGAAGGCGGCGGCGAACTGGTCGCCGGCCCCGATGTTCACCGGCTTCATCTCATAGGGAAGCTCCATCTCCTCGAGGGCGATGGAGATCTTCCAGCCGTTGGGCGTGGGCCAGTACCAGAGTTCGATCGGCGCGGTCATGCAGGCGTCCTGTGAGGCTGGATCACAGGTGGGCCGGCGGGACCGTGCGCGCAATGCCGCGCCGCCCTATCCTGACATTCGCGTTCAGGAGGAGTTCATCCGCGCGGGAAGACCTTGCAGCATGATTAACGGGCCGGACCCGGTGTTTCCGTCGCCGTCCCTCAGTTGGAGAGTTATCATGAACCGCCTGACCAAGGCAGTGGTGCTGGGGCTGATGCTGGCGACCGCGGCCCCCATGGCCGCCGAGGCCCAGAGCCGTGGCGACCGCCGCGAAAACCGGCGCGATTATCGCGAAGACCGTCGCGAGGACCGCCGCGAGTTCCGTCAGGAGCGCCGCGACGATCGCCGCGATTGGCGCCAGGGCGACTACGACAGCCGCCGCGACTTCCGCCAGGACCGTCGTGAGGATCGCCGTGACTTCCGCGACGAGCGCCGCGACGACCGCCGCGACTTCCGCCGCGATCAGCGCTGGGACCGCAACAATCGGGACTGGTGGCGCGGCCGGGACGACTTCCGCGACTATCGCGGCGCCCGTAACGGCTACTGGTACGCTCCCAGCTACGGCTACTATCGCGTTGAGCCGCGCTACTACGGCCAGCGCTGGCAGCGCGGGCACTACCTGCCCTCCAGCTACCGCAGCTACTATGTGCGCGACCCCTATGCGTACAACCTGCGCCCGGCCCCACGCGGGTACCGCTATGTCCACGCCGGCAATGACATCGTTCTGATCGCCATCGCCACCGGCCTGATCGCCAGCGTTCTGTCGGGCGTCTACTAGGACCCGACCCGGCAGAGACGAAGGAGTCCCGCGAGCCCCGGCTCGCGGGACTTTTCAATTCCGGCGTACGCCGCCGTTCCGTTCAGTCACGGTTCATGATGAAGGCGCGACCTTGACGGCAAGCCGTCTGACAGGGACGTGCGGGGACGAACACGACAATGAAGCGCTCAATACTAATGGCCGCGGCGGTTGCGGCCTTCGCCGTGCCCGCGGTGGCGCCCCTGGCCGCGCTGGCCCAGGACGGCGAACGGGGAGGCGGCCGTCGCGGCGCGGCGCGGCAGAACGGCGACGAATCCCGGGAGGCGCGGGCCGAACGCCCTGCTCGGCCCGCTCGCCCGGAAACGCCGGACCGGCCCGACCGGCCGGAACGCCCCGATCGGCCTGATCGGCCGCAGACCCCGGATCAGCCGCGGCCGGACCGGCCCGACCGGCCTGACAGGCCGCAGACGCCGGATCAGCCACGCCCGGACCGCCCCGACAGACCCGATCGGCCGGATCGCCCGGATCGCCCGGACAGGCCGCAAACCCCGGACCGTCCGCGTCCCGACCGGCCCGATCGCCCTGACCGTCCCGACCGGCCGGACCGCCCGCGGCCTGACCGCCCCGGCAGGCCCGATGGTCCGGTCCGGCCCGACCGTCCTGACAGACCGGATCGCCCTGACCGGCCCGGGAGCCGCGACGATCGCAGGGAGGACCGGCGCGACAGGCGTGAAGACCGCTCTGAACGGCGTCAGGACCGGCGCGAGTACCGGGAGTTCCGCCAGCGCTTCAACAGCGATCAGTGGCGGCGCAACTGGCACCGCAGCCATCGCGGCGACTGGTGGCGCAATGACCGTCGCTTCCGCGGCTACAGCGGATTCCGCATCGGCTTCTATTTCGCGCCCGGCTACGGCTACTACCAGGTGCCCCGCAACTACTGGGGTCAGCGCTACCACGTCGGCGACTATCTGCCGTCGATCTTCTGGCGCTACCAGCTGAACGACTGGCGCACCTATGGCCTCGGCTATCCGCCCGAGGGCACGCGCTGGGTGCTGGTCGACAACCACATCTATCTGATCGACCAGTACGACGGCTACATCATCGACGTCATCTTCGACGCCTGGACCTGGTAAGCCGTCTGGACACGGAGGAAACGCCGCCCGATCGGCAGATCGGGCGGCGTTTTCCTTTGTCAGAGCAAGGTTGCGGCCATCGCCGCAGCGGGTCAGAACCGCGTCATGAGTGATACGGCGATCAGCGACACGACCACCGGCGAGGAGGTCCCGTCCTCCCGCGCCCCCCAGCTGGAGTTGTCCGAAGCGCTGATGGCGTCGCCGACGCGCTTCTTCAATCGCGAGATCTCCTGGCTGGCCTTCAACAGCCGGGTCCTGGAGGAGGCCGCCAATCCGGCCCACCCGCTGCTCGAGCGGCTGCGCTTCCTGTCCATCTCGGCCAACAACCTCGATGAGTTCTTCATGACCCGCGTGGCCGGCCTCAAGGGCCAGGTCCGCGAGCGGGTCCGGGTTCTGTCCGCCGACGGCCTGACCCCGGCCGAGCAGCTGGACAAGGTCAATGTCGCCGCCGGCGCCCTGATGGCCGAGCAGCAGCACCGCTGGCGCAAACTGCGCAAGGAGTTGAAGGGGGTCGGCATCGAGGTGGTGGATCCGGCGCAGATCACCCGGACCGAGCGCGAACGGCTGGAGCCGGAGTTCCTGAACCAGCTGTTCGCCGTACTGACGCCGATGGCGATCGACCCGGCCCACCCCTTCCCTTTCCTGCCCAACCTCGGCTTCTCGCTGGCCCTCAAGCTGAAGCGGCGTTCGGACAACCGCGCGCTCTACGCCCTGGTGCCGGTGCCGACCCAGGTGAAACGCTTCTGGCCGCTGGCCACCGACGGGCGTTCGACCCCCGGCCGCAAGCGGTTCCTCACGCTGGAGAGCTTGCTGACGCTCTTCATCGATCACCTCTTCCCCGGCTGCGATGTGCTGGAGCGCGGCGTCTTCCGCCTGATCCGCGACAGCGACATCGAGATCGAGGAAGAGGCCGAAGACCTCGTCATGGAGTTCGAGGAGGCGCTGAAGCAGCGGCGGATGGGCTCTGTCGTGCGCATCAAGATCGAGGCGTCCATGCCCGACGACCTGCGCACCTTCATCATCGATCAGCTGGACGCGGCGCCGCAGGACGTCGTCATTGTGGGCGGCATGCTCGGCCTGGCCCAGGTCGCCGACCTGATCCCGGCGGGCCATCCGGATTTGAAGTTCAAGGGCTATGAGCCGCGCTATCCCGAGCGGGTCCGCGACAACGGCGGCGACATCTTCGCGGCCGTGCGCGAGAAGGACATGCTGATCCACCACCCGTTCGAGAGCTTCGACGTGGTGGTCCAATTCCTGCGCCAGGCCGCGCGGGATCCCAATGTCATCGCCATCAAGCAGACGCTGTATCGCACGTCCAAGGACAGCCCGATCGTCGCGGCCCTGATCGAGGCGGCCGAGAACGGCAAAAACGTCACCGCCCTGGTGGAGATCAAGGCGCGTTTCGACGAGGAAGCCAACCTGCGCTGGGCCCGCGCCATGGAGCGGGCCGGGGTCCACGTCGTCTTCGGCTTCGTCGAATGGAAGACCCACGCCAAGCTCAGCGTCGTGGTGCGACGCGAGGGCGAGGGGCTGAAGACCTACTGCCATTTCGGCACCGGCAACTACCATCCGGTGACCGCCCGCGTTTACACGGACCTGTCGCTGTTCAGCTCCGATCCCGTTCTGGCGCGGGACGCCGGGCGGGTCTTCAACTACATCACCGGCTACGCCCAGCCTGACAAGCTGGAAGCGCTGGTGGTTTCGCCGCTGAACATGAAGGACCGACTGATCGAGCTGATCGGCAAGGAGATGTCCGCCGCCGCCAAGGGCAGGCCGGCGGCGATCTGGGTCAAGCTCAACGCCCTGGTCGACCCGCAGATCATCGACGCCCTGTACCGCGCCAGTCAGTGGGGCGTACGGATCGAGCTGGTGGTGCGCGGCATCTGCTGTCTCAGGCCCGGCGTTCCGGGCCTGAGCGAAAACATCCGGGTCAAGTCGATCGTCGGCCGTTTCCTCGAACACAGCCGCATCATCGCCTTCGCCAACGGCAGCGACCTGCCGCACGACAAGGCAAAGGTCTTCATCTCCTCGGCGGACTGGATGACCCGCAATCTGGACCGGCGGGTCGAGTTGATGACCCCGGTTCTGAACGCCACGGTTCACGACCAGGTGCTGGACCAGATCATGGTCGCCAATCTCAAGGACGACGCCCAGAGCTGGGTGCTGGCCGCCGACGGGGCCTACCATCGGGTGACGCCCGCCGATCCCGAACGCCCCTTCTCGGCGCACAAATATTTCATGACCAACCCCAGTCTCTCGGGTCGGGGCCGCAAGGTGAAGACCCTTCCCGGTCACCTCAGCTACGAGCCCACGCGGAAGAAACGCTGATGCCCGAAGCCCTGCTCTCGGCCATCGGCGCGCCCCGCGACGTCGCCGCCATCGATATCGGCTCGAACTCGGTGCGCCTGGTCCTGTACCGGCTGGAAGGCCGGGCCATCTGGACCGTCTTCAACGAAAAGGTGCTGGCCGGACTCGGTCGCGACCTGCCCACGACGGGCTGCCTGTCTGTCGAAGGCTCGGCCCAGGCCCTGACCGCGCTCAAGCGGTTCGCCGCGGTGATCGACGGGGTCCGGCCGGCGTATACCTTCGTCGCCGCCACCGCAGCTGTCCGTGAGGCGCGGGACGGCCAGGAATTCTGCGATCGGGTGGCCGCCGCGACGGGCCTGAAGATCCGGGTCTTGTCCGGAGAGGAGGAGGCGCGATACGCGGCGCTCGGCGTTCTCGCGGGCATTCCCCATGCGGACGGGGTGGTCGGCGACCTCGGCGGGTCCAGCCTCGAACTCGTCCGGCTGGCCAGGGGAAAGGTGGCGCGCGGGGTGACCCTTCCGCTCGGCCCCTTCGCCCTGGCCGACGCCGACGGCTTTGACGCCGACCGCCTCCGAAAGGCCATCGCCGATCGGCTGGCGCCCGCGGCGGACTACCGGGCGGACACCCTCTATGCGGTGGGCGGGGCCTGGCGGACCCTCGCCCAGGTGCAGATGGGCGTAACCAGCTATCCCCTGCGGATCGTGCACCAGTACGAGATGACGGCGTCCGACGTGCTGGACACCGCCCGGTTGATCGCCCGCTCATCAAAGGCCTCGCTGGAGAAATGGCCGGGCCTGTCGAAGAAGCGCGCCGAGACCCTGCCGCACGCCGCGCTCGTGCTCGAATCGCTGATCGAAAGACTGGGGCTGAAGCGTATCGTCCTGTCAGCCTGGGGCGTGCGCGAAGGCCTGCTCTACGAGGCGCTGGAGCCGGAGGTGGCGGCCGCAGACCCGCTGCTCGCCGGCTGTTCGGCGCTCGGCGCCCGCCAGGGCATCTCCCCGACGCTTCCGGGCGCGCTGCTCGGCTGGATCGCCCCCCTGATGGAGGCTCTGCCGCCCGTATTCGACCGGGAGCGGGACACGGTCCTCGCCGATGCGGCCTGTCGACTGGCGGATCTCGGGGCCCGGCTGCACCCGGACCACCGCGTTGAACTGGCCTTCGATCAGGTGCTGCGCGCGCCGGTGCCCGGCCAGAGCCATGCCGAGCGCGCCTGGCTGGCGGTCGCGGTCAACGCCCGATACGGGGGCGGCGCCGCGACCCCCGAACCGAAGACGGTCTCGCGCCTGCTGACCGAAGAGCAGCGGCAGGGCGCCCGCGCCGTCGGGCTGGCGATACGTCTGGCTTGCGATCTCTCGGGACGCTCGCCCCAATTGCTTGTGAACGCCCGGGCCGGCGTGAAGGACGGCGCCCTCGTCCTGACAGCGGCTGAGGGCTACGAAGACGTCCTGCTCAGCGAACAGACGCGCCGCCGCGGCAAGGCGCTGGCCGAGGCGATGGGCCTGAAGCTCGATATCCGCTCGAGCGAGTGAGGCGGCGTCAGTCGCCACCCCACCAACGCAGCTGCAGGGTCTGCGCGGGGGCGTCGCCCACCGTCAGTCGGCCCGTGACCACGACGCCCTCGTCGCCGAGATTGCGCCGCGAAGTCGCAAGGGCTCCGGGGTCCAGCACGCCTTCGAAACGAACCTCGCCCAGTTCAGCCGATCGTCCCTCGAAGCTGAGGGCGGTATCCGTCACCGAATAGCGGGTCGGCAGGACCCGCGCCGTGATGCTGTGCGCCTCGCCGATCTCGGTCTGGACCATGGGGCTGGTCAGATCGTCGAACTGCAGCATGACGGGACCGAACGTGGCGCTGCGCGTCCCGCCCTCCCATGACTGGAAGTCCGCCGCCTGTCCGACGAAGATGTGGTCGAACGACCATTTGCCGATCCGGACCTCTTCGGCGGGCATGTAGTAGCCGGACAGGTCCGACGTCAGGGCGTGGCTGAAGGCGGGAGGCGTCGCGGGCGGCGGGGAACCGCCGCCTTCGTCGGTCGGTCTGTCACAGGACGCCAGACCCAGCAGGACAGCGAGACTGGCGACGGCGAGAATTCTGATGCGCATGGTGGCCCTCCGGCCATCACCCCATCACGCGCCGCCGGTCCTGTCGAGCCTCAGCGGCTGAGGCCCCTGTCCAGCGCCCGGAAGGATGCAATCGACAACTCCGTCGCGCTGATGAAGACGGAGGGCGTGATGCGCTCGAAATCGTCGGACGGCCGGTGATAGTCGGGATGGTAGTTCACCCCCAGATACAGGAACGGCACCTGGGCGCGATAGAAGGCCCCGTGGTCCGAGGCTTCGACCCAGTTGTCCTGGCCGGTATCCTGCGGCGTGTCCTTGCCGAAGGCCAGGGCCACCGCGCCATTGGCGGGGATCGGCTCCAGCAGCGGACGGAAGGTCGGGTTCTGGTAGGTGCCCGTGACCCACAGCTTGCCGTCGGTTTCGGCTCGCGCCGTCATGTCGAAATTCAGGTTCATGGCGATGGAAGACAGCGGGACCGGCGGGGCCTCGACGAAATGTTTCGCGCCCAGCAGGCCGTGCTCCTCGCCGTCCAGGGCCACGATCAGCACGCTGTGCTCCGGCGCCTGACGCTTCAGGTCCGCCGCCAGCGCCAGCATGGTCGCCACCCCGGAGGCGTTGTCGTCGGCGCCGTTGAACACCTGGCCCTCGGCGTTGACGCCGACGTGGTCGTAGTGGGCCGTGACCACGATGTAGCGATCCGTGGCGCGCGTGCCCGGGATCAGGCCGAGGACGTTGACGCCGTTGTACGTCCTGGGCCCCGCGCGGGTGCGGCCCTGCATTTCCCACGGCTGCAGACGGCCCATCGGCGGCGCGACGACGCCCAGCGACTCAAGCCGCCCGACGATGTAGTTGCGCGCCATCTCGCCGCCGGGCGCGCCCGTGTCGCGGCCCTGCATGTCGTCCGCGGCGAGGATGCGGACGTCTTCCAGCAGTTGCGCATGCATCGCCGAGGGCGCGGGCGCGGCGGCCTCCGCCGGCGGCGTCGCTTCCGGGCCGAACAGGCCGCTGCACGCCGACAGGAGCAATGCGCCGCCAAGCGCGGTGGAAAAGGCGAGAAGTCGCGCGTGACGCATGGAAGCTCCTTTGAATCAGCGGACGCTAGCGGAGCGAGGGCGCGCTGTCAGTTTAACTCCCTGTCATGCCCGAATCCGGCGCGTCATCGCTCGGCAGGCCTCGAAACGCCTGCCGGCGATGCTAGAAGTGCGGCAGGATTCCTTGCGGCGAGCCTTCCATGTCCGACCTGCCTGTCGATCAGCTGACCGAGTCCGCCGCACGCGAGGAACTCGACCGGCTGACCGCCGAACTCGCGCGGCACGACGCCCTCTATCACGCCGAGGACGCCCCCGAGATCTCCGACGCTGACTATGACGCGCTCAAGCGTCGGGCGCTCGGGATCGAGGAGTTGTTCCCCGACCTGACCGGTCCCGCCTCGCCCTCGCAGGTGGTCGGCGCCGCCGCCTCCAGCCAGTTCGCACCGGTGCGCCACGGCGTTCCCATGCTGTCGCTCGACAACGCCTTTTCGGCCGCCGAGGTGACGGACTTCGTCGCCCGCATCCGCCGCTTTCTGAAACTCTCCGCCGACGAGCCGGTGGCCTTCGTGGCCGAGCCCAAGATCGACGGCCTGTCCGCGAACCTTCGATACGAGAACGGCGAGCTGATCACGGGGGCCACGCGGGGCGACGGCCGCACGGGCGAGGACGTCACCGCCAACCTGCGCACCCTTGCGGATATTCCGGACCGTCTCGCCGGTTCCGGCTGGCCCGCCGTGGTCGAGGTGCGGGGCGAGGTCTATGCGCCCAACGACGCCTTCGACGCCTTCAATGCGGCGGCAGAGGCGGCCGGAACGCGAACCTACGCCAACCCCCGAAATTTCGCCGCCGGCTCCCTGCGCCAGAAGGACCCGACGATCACCGCCGCCCGCCCCTTGCGCTTCTTCGCCTACGCCTGGGGCGAGACCTCGGCGCCGTTCGCCGAAACCCAGGCCGGGGCTCTGGAAGCGCTGAAGAGCTGGGGCTTCCCCGTCAATGATCGCTCGGCCCGGGTCGAGGACGGGACGGGCCTGCTGGCCCTCTATGATGACCTTCAGACCGACAGGGCGACCCTCGGCTATGACATCGACGGCGTCGTCTACAAGGTCGACCGGCTGGACTGGCAGGCGCGGCTCGGCTTCGTGGCCCGCACGCCCCGCTGGGCCATCGCCCACAAATTCCCGGCCCAGCAGGCGACCACAGTGCTTGAGGGCATCGACATCCAGGTCGGCCGCACAGGGTCGCACACGCCGGTGGCGCGGCTGCACCCCGTCACCGTCGGCGGCGTGGTCGTGCGCAACGCCACCCTGCACAACGCCGACGAGATCGCCCGGCTCGACGTCCGCCTCGGCGACACGGTGACCCTGCAGCGCGCGGGCGACGTCATTCCGCAGATCCTCGGCGTCGTGGACCCTGACCGCCCCGGCCGCGGCGACCCATGGGCGTTCCCGCACATCTGCATCTGCCCGCTGAAGACCGCTCTGGTGAAGGAGACCAACGCCTCGGGCGTCGAGAGCGTGGTGCGCCGCTGCACCGGCGAACTGGCCTGTCCTTTCCAGCGCATCGAACACCTCAAGCATTTCTGCAGCCGCCGCGCCTTCGACATCGAGGGGCTGGGCGAGAAGCAGCTGATGGCCTTCCACGAGCGCGGCTGGATCAACCAGCCGGCCGACATCTTCCGGCTGGCCCGCGACGCGCAGAAGCTCGACGCCCTGCGCGCCGAAGAAGGGTACGGCGAGACCAGCGTGCGCAATCTCGTCGCCGGCATCGACGCCCGCCGGACCATCGCCCTGGACCGCTTCATCTACGGGCTTGGCGTGCGTGACATCGGCGAACAGACCTCCCTCGTCCTGGCCCGCGCCTTCGAGACCTGGCCCGCCTTCGAGGCCGCCTGCCTGGCCGCCGCCGGGGGCGTTCCGAGCGAGGACTGGGTCCGGCTGAACGACGCCCACGCCGTCTCGCCGCGCGTCGTCGCGGCGCTCGCCGGGGCCTCGCCGCCCGGCGCAGATCCCTGGCCCGAAGCGCCTATCGGCCAGAAGATCGCCCTCGCCTTCCCCGGCCTCGCCGCTCCCGCGCGGCGCGGACTGGCGACTCTGGCTGACGACTGGGCCGGGCTGGTCCGGCTGGCGCAGGTCGCCCGGGAGGAAGGCCCCTCTGAAGGCCTCGGCCAGATCGCCGGCGTCTCCGGCGTCGGCCCCGTCGCAGCCCGCGCCCTGGCCCTGTTCTTCCGCGAGACCCACAACCGCGCCATGGTCGACGCCCTCGTCGCCGAGATGGAGCGGATCGAGGATGCCGAGAAGCCCAAGGCCGACACCGCCGTCGCCGGCAAGACCGTGGTCTTCACCGGCGCTCTCGAACGCTTCACCCGCGACGAGGCCAAGGCGCGCGCGGAAAGCCTCGGCGCCAAGGTGTCCGGCTCGGTGTCGAGGAAGACCGACTATCTGGTCGCCGGCCCCGGCGCCGGCTCCAAGATGGCCGACGCCCGCAAGCATGGCGTCACCGTCCTGACCGAAGACGAGTGGCTGGCGCTGATCGGCTGAAGCGTGAGGTATGCTTCACCAATAAATAATCCTGTGCAGGCTCAATGGCTTCATGGCCAGTACCCTTGTCACCGAGCGGGTGGAGGCCCGCCCGGTTGTCGAGCGGTTCTCCACCCACGAGCTCGGACCGACGCTTGAACGTTTTCAGTCTTCGGGGATGCTCGAGGAAGGCCGGGTCAACCTGATCGGCCTGGACGCCATCGCCGAGCGCCTGGGCGACAAGTGGGAGAGCCGTCAGGAGCAGATCTACCACCATGTGGAGCGCACACTGACGCGCCACCTTGACGGAGTCGGCTTCTTCCAGCGCGTATCGCCGACCGACTACCTGGTGGTTCAGCCTGCCCTCGGCAAGTTCAGCGCCCAGGTTTCCTGCCTGCTGTATCTGCGCGAACTCCTGACGCATTTTCTGGGCGGCGCCGCCCCGGAAGCGGCCGACGTGCTCGAGGTGACGAGCCTCAGCGGCGGCCGCATCTTCGCCTCGGAGATCGACCGCGCCTATGCGACTGCGGCGGCGAAAACCGAGCCGCGTCCTGTTCAGCCGGAGGGTGACGACGCCCTGCCGACGCCATGGAACCCGTTCGTCGCCGCCGACGGCCGCACATTGAGGGTCTCCTGCCATCTGGAGCCGGTCTTCGAGCTCAAGACCTTCAGCCAGATCGGCTACCGCATCGCCCGGCGCGTCCTGCGCATGCCGGAGGGGGTGGAGCTTGGCGTGCAGGAGCTCCGCAACCTGACGACCGCCGATATCGAAAAGGTCGATCTCGCCACCATCGCCCGCGGGGTGAGCCGGCTCAGATCGGAGCAAGGCAACGCCAAGCAACCGACCCTCTTCCTCCCGGTGTCCTACACGACCCTGGCCAGCCAGCGGGGACGCGGCCCTCTCATCGCCCGCTTCAAGGAGGCGACGCAGGGGGTCGAAAAGGGTCTCGTCTGCGAAATCACCGACATTGAGGGCGTGCCCGGCAGTGCGCTGGCGGCGGTCACGGTGATGATCAAACCCTTCTGTCTCATCGTGGTCGGCAAGCTGCGCGAGTCGCCGGGCCGGTCGCCGGAGGATCTCCGTGGCGTGCGCCTGCAAGGTCTCGCCTTCGAGGCCGGGCCCCACCCGCTGGAACGGGCGGAGTTCGCGGCCTGGGCGGAACTGGCGGTCACCAGGGCGCGGCAGGTGACCCGTTCGGTCATCATCCACGGCCTGTCCGGCACGGAGTACCTGGGTCTCGCGGGGCTTGCAGGGGCGACCCACGGCAGTCTCGCCGCCCGACGGCCGGCCGCCGGCGCCGTCTAGCGGTTCAACGCCGCCCGCGCCGCCTCGGCGTAGCGGTGGCCCGAGGCCGCGCCCTTGGGGAAGACCGCTTCGATACGGGACAGGTCCTCCGCCCCCAGCGTCAGATCGACGGCGGCGGCGTTTTCCTCCAGCGTGCGGATGCGTCGGGTGCCGGGGATGGGGACGAGGTGCTCGCCCCGGGCCAGCACCCAGGCCAGGGCCAGCTGCGCCGCCGTCACGCCCTTGTCCTTCGCGATCTCCGCGACGGCGTTCACCAGATCGATGTTCTTCTGGAAATTCTCGCCCTGGAAGCGGGGGTTGGAGCGGCGGAAATCATCCTCCGCCAGGTCGTCAACGGACTTGATCTCCCCCGACAGGAAGCCCCGGCCCAGCGGGCTGTAGGGGACGAAGCCGATGCCCAGCTCCTCGCAGGTCGCCAGCAGCTCGTCCTCCGGCTCGCGGCTCCACAATGAATATTCGGTCTGCAGCGCGGTGATCGGATGTTCGGCGTGACCTTTGCGCAGGGTCGCGGGCGAGGCTTCCGACAGGCCGAGGAAGCGGACCTTCCCCGCCTTCACCAGCTCGCCCATCGCCCCGACCGTCTCCTCGATCGGCGTGTCGGGATCGACGCGGTGCAGATAGTAGAGGTCGACGTGGTCCATCCCCAGCCGCTTCAGGCTGTCGTCGATGGCGCGGCGCACATTGGCCGGTGAACCGTCGACGGTCAGGGCGGTGCGGTCGGCGTTGTAGCCGATGCCGAATTTCGTCGCCACAAAGGCGCGATCGCGCCGGTCCGCCAGCGCCTTGCCGACCTGGATTTCGTTGGTGTGGGGGCCGTACATCTCGGCCGTGTCGAGGAAGGTGACGCCCAGATCGAGCGCGCGGTGGATCACCGCCGTCGCCTGCCCTTCGTCGGACGCCTGTCCATAGAAGGCGGCCATGCCCATACAGCCCAGGCCGATGGCCGAAACCTCAGGGCCGCCGCGGCCGAGTTTGCGCGTCTTCATGACCGCTCTCCGTGAAATGTGGGGGACCGACGGCGTCCGTCGGCTCACAGGAGATGGGCGCCGTTCCGCCTTATTTCAAGGGGGCGCACTGCGCCTCAAGCCATGCCAGCACCTCGCCTTCCAGCAGCGGACCCACCTTCGCCAGCACCTCGGCGTGATAGGCGTCGACATAGGCCTGCTCGCCCGGCGTCAGCAGTTCGACGTCGATCAGCTTGCGGTCCAACGGCGCCAGGGTCAGCTGTTCGAAGCCATGCATCGGCCGCTCGCCGGCGGGGATGGGCGTCGGCGCGGTGACGACCTGCAGGGTCTCGATTCGGATGCCCCAGTGCCCCTCGCGGTAATAGCCGGGCTCGTTGGACAGGATCATCCCGGTCAGCAGAGGCTGGCTGTTGACCGCCTTGGCGATCCGCTGGGGGCCCTCGTGCACCCCCAGATAGGAACCGACGCCGTGACCCGTGCCGTGGTCATAGTCGAAGCCCTGCATCCACAGCGGCAGACGCGCCATCGCGTCCAGCTGATGCCCCGTCGTCCCCTCCGGGAAGCGGACCACGGCCATGGCGATATGGCCCTTGAGCACCAGGGTGAACATGCGCCGCTGGTCGGCCGTCGGCTCGCCCACCGCCATCGTGCGCGTCACATCGGTGGTGCCGTCCAGATACTGGCCGCCGCCGTCGACGAGCAGCAGGCTGCCCTTCTCCATCCGCCGGATTGTGCGCGTGACGGGCTTGTAGTGCGGCAGGGCGCCGTTCGGGCCGCAGCCCGCGATGGTGTCGAACGACAGGTCCTTCAGCGCCCCGGTCGCCTCGCGGAAGCCTTCCAGCGCCTCGGCCACCTCACGCTCGTCCGGCAGGGTCTCCTGACCAACGGTGTCGACCCAGTGCAGGAAGCGGGTCAGGGCGGCGCCGTCGCGGATATGCGCCTGACGCGCCCCTTCGATCTCGACGGGGTTCTTGCAGGCCCGCGGCAGGGTGCAGGGGTCCATGCCGCGCACCACGGTGGCGCCGGCCGCCGTCAGCCGGTCGAAATACCACGCCGGGGACTGGCCCGGATCGACCAGCACCTTCCGCCCCGACATGGCGTCCAGCGCCCCCTCCAGCGCCTCGGGCGCTTCCAGCGTCACCGCGTCGCCCAGCCAGCCGGGCAGTTCGTTGGTCACCTTGCGCGGGTCGAGGAACAGTCGCGCCGTGCCGTCGGCCTTCACCACCGCCTGCCCCAGCGGCAGAGGGGTGCGGATCACGTCGCCGCCGCGGATGTTGAACAGCCAGGCCAGCGACGCCGGCGCAGTCAGCACCGCGGCGTCCGCCCCGGCCTTCGCCACCGCCTCGCCGACGCGGGCGCGTTTGGAAGCGCTGGTCTCTCCGGCGTAGCGATCCTCGTGCGGGACCACCGGCGCGGTCGGCTGCTCCGGCCGCTCCTCGGCCCAGGCCAGATCGAGCGGATTGGGTTCGACCGGTTTCAACTCGGCCCCGGCCTTCGCCGCCGCCCGCTTCAGCGTCGCCAAAGCGTCCGGGCTGTGCAGCCGCGGATCGTAGCCGATCACCGACCCCTTCGGCGCGCGCTCCAGCCATGCCGCCACCCCGCCGTCCATCAGATCCAGAATCTCGAACTGCGTGGGATCCACCTGGGCCCGCACCTGAACGGTGTAGCGCCCGTCGGCGAACACCGCGGCCCGGTCCATCAGCACGGCCCCCGCCCCGGCCGAGCCGGTGAAACCGGTCAGCCAGGCCAGCCGGTCGTTGGCGGCGGGCAGGTATTCGTTCTGGTGCTCGTCCTCATGCGGGACCAGCAGCCCGTCCAGCCCCTGCTCGGCCATCTTCGCGCGAACACGCGGCAGATGTTTCGCCCCGAAGGACGGATCGGTGGTTTCGTCAAAGGACTGGCGCATGCGGTGGCATAGCACCGGCAGGGAACTGCGCTCAACGTTCTCCCTCCCGCTTGAGGGAGGGATGTCGGCGCGCCAGCGACGACAGGGTGGGAGGGGCCCGGCGACAGAAACGCCGGCGCTTGTGGCGCTGAACCGCCCCCACCCGGTCGCTGCGCGACCACCCTCCCCCGGAAGGGGGAGGGATGGCTCCAGCCTGCCTAGCCCTGAGGCGCGGTCGGCGTCACCACCGCCACGCCGCCGCTCGGGGCCGGCGCCGGAACCTGCACCTCCCGCTCAATGATGACCGGCGACGAGGACCGGGCTTCCGCGGCGCGGGCGTCGCTGGCGGCGCGAACAGCCTCGGCCTGCGAGCGGGCGGCGTCGGCGCGGGCGATGTCGACGCTGGCCTGGGCCCCGGCGACCTGACCCTGGATCAGGGCGTTGTCCGCCTGCGCCTGGGCGGCGGCGGCGTCCAGCTGGGCCTCCAGCAGCGCCTCGTCCGTCTGCGGATCGGCGCCGCGGGCGAACAGGATCCAGAGCACGGCGATCAGGACGAGGCCGCCGAGAATGCCGGCGATCCACCAGCCGGTGTTGGACTCCCGCACCACGACCGTCTCGACGGTCTCGGTCACATGGGCCGGCGAGACGATGGTCTCGGTGATGATCGTTTCGCGCCGCTCGGGATCGTGGTTTGGATCATAGTGGGTCACGGGCAGTCCTCCATTGGACTGCCGCAACGGCTGCGCTTCGCCGACGTTCCGCCGTTAACCCACCCGCCTCAGAACCAGCGCGCTCCAGGCGTCGCGATGGATGCGGCGCTCGAGCACGAATCCGCGCGACAGATAGGCCGCCGAGACCCGCCGCTCCTGCGTCCGCAGCAGGCCTGAGAGGATGGCGACCCCGCCCAGGCTCAGCGCGTTCTTGATGTCCTGCGACAGCGAAACCAGCGGCGGGGCCAGGATGTTGGCGAACACCAGGTCATAAGGTCCGTGCTGGCGCACCTTGCGGTCGTTCAGGCCGAAGGCGTGGACGAAGCGGGCGTCCGCCATGTTCAGTTGCGCGTTCTCGTTGGCGATGCGCACCGAGGGCTGGTCGATGTCGGTGCCGACCGCGACCTTCGATCCCGTCTTCGCCGCGGCGATGGCCAGCACGCCGGTGCCGCAGCCCACGTCGAGCACCCGCTCGAACCGCTCCTTTTTAAGCAGCTCATCGAAGGCGACCAGACAGCCGACCGTGGTGCCATGATGGCCCGTGCCGAAGGCGGCGCCGGCGTCGATCTTGAGATTGACAGTGTTCCTCGGCACGAGCCCCTCGTCGTGCGCGCCATAGACGAAGAACCGCCCGGCCCGCACGGGCGGCAATCCCGACAGGGACATGGCCAGCCAGTCGGCGTCGGCCAGCTTCTCGACCTTCACGGTCAGGCCGTCCTGAGCCTTCAGCCGCGCCTCGATGCCGCGCGCGTCCTCGGCGTCATTGGGAAAGGCGTCGATGCGCCAGATGCCCTTGTCCTCGTCCTCCTCGAGGATCGAATAGGTCGCGCCTTCCAGCAGCGGGTCGGAATCCAGCGAGGCGGCGGCGGCTTCGGCGACCGCGCGCGGGCCCCTCGCGATTATTTGAACTGCGGACTCGGACATTTCTCAAACACCGCTACTATTGCGAATCGGGACACGCGCTGGCGTGCTCTCCTGCGCCAGCATCAACCAACTGAACCGAGGGGTCGGGGAATTCATGGCTAAAGCACCATCCAAGCCTAAGGCGGCCGCCAAACCGAAGCCGGCCGTGGCCGCTTCCAAGCCGAAACCGGCAGTAAAGTCGAGCGTCGCGCCGAAACCGGCCGCGAAACCCGTCGCCCCGAAGGCCGCCGCCAAGCCGGCCGTCAAGGCCGCGCCGAAGCCCGCGACGAAGGCGGTCGCTCCGGCCAAGGCGCCCGCGCCCAGGCCCGCCGCCGCCAAACCCGCTGCAAAGGCTGCGCCGAAGGCCGCCGCCAAGCCCGTGGCCAAGCCGGCTGTGAAGGCTGCGCCGAAGGTCGCCGCCAAACCCGCGCCCAAGCCCGCCGCCGCCACGCCCAAGCCCGCGCCAGCGCCAGCGCCGAAACCGGCGGCCGCCGCTCCGGCTCCGGCCGCCGCGCCCGCGGCCGCCGCGTCCAGGCCCGTCGAGGACAAGGGCTTCTTCGCGACGCTTGGCCGGATCATCTTCGGCAAGAGCTGACGATTTCGGCCTGAAACGACGAAGCGCCGGTGGATCGCTCCACCGGCGCTTTTTCGTGCGCGGTCTCCGCCGCGGCGATCAGTCCTGTGGCAGGTCTTCCGCCAGGATGGCCATCTCGAACATGAAGCTGCCGGCCTCGTCCTCGTCCTCGAAGACGACGCCGATGAACTCGTCGCCGACATAGACCTCGCAGGAGTCATTGGGCTTGCCG